>Ga0307513_10011009_pt1 | contig 11283 bp, 13 predicted proteins | sample 15_EM_MG_FD_202174 | JGI IMG/M metagenome (GOLD analysis project Ga0307513, IMG submission 202174) | Populus trichocarpa ectomycorrhiza microbial communities from riparian zone in the Pacific Northwest, United States - 15_EM | ecosystem: Host-associated > Plants > Roots > Unclassified | place... | reverse complement strand
GTCGACTTCAGCGTCAGCAACAGCGCCAACCTCAGCGTCAACGACAGCATCAACCTCAGCGTCAGTGAGGACACTGACAACCGTAGTTCTGGCATCAGTATCGGGAGTGGTGACGGACGTGGTAATAGTGGCAGCGGCAGTGGTGGTAATGGCGACGGCGGCAGTGGCGATGGATGTGGTAGCAGCGGCAGCGGCAGTGGTGGTGTTGGTCAATGAGTTGTCCACGGAAACCCCAGTGTTAATGCTAGGAATGACCGACGGCAGTTGAACTGTTAAGGCAGGAGCCGGAAAGGCTACATCCGGGCTATCTTGGGTGTCGGCGTCAAGAGTAGAGGTCCGGGCAGAAGAGCGGGTGGTGACCTTGGATGTTCGTTGCCGTTTTGGTTGTGATGGGGCACTGTCGGACAAGGAGTCTCCAGATGACGATCCATCACCACTGAAGACCTCAGGGTCGTCTTCCTCGCTTCCTGTATCTTCGAAGTAACGAATGGGACGTGACTTGGAAACATATTTGCGTTTCTTGGTGTCCTGTACAGGCACTGGTGCCAGTTTCTTAGCTGGGAGTGGACGGTAACTTGCACGAGGTGTGATGGAGCTGGTCGATCCGGGGTGAGTAGGAGGGTCTTCAGTGGGCGGCATGTCGTCAATCGTGAGTGCAGAGTCAGGAAGGGTGCGTGGGGTGACCATCGGTGTCTGAGTGCCCGGCGGAAGTGATTTAGCTTTTCCTTTCAATAGTTGATCTAATAATAAGTCGCCGTGAGTTACATAGGCACATAAACACATCCCACATAGTATGGCAACGTACCGGTCTCGCCCGCATATGTCAAAAATGGACCCGCTACTCCAGTATTGAATGCATCCCCATCCCACTGCGTCCAATCTTTCGTCGAAGCACGGTCTCCAGGCCACCAATGGACACTTGTTGATGTATCAGTGATGAACTGAAACCGAGAAAAACGATGCCGAACTCACGCTGTGAAAAATCCGTTGTCGTCGTCCTTTTCGGCATTGCCAGCAATCAGGGAAACATAACAACCCGCATAACGGCCAATCGCTTGAAGAAGGGGGTGCACGGCATCGAAGAGGCTATCTCGGGCCCTATCAAGGCAACAATGAGTCAACGAAGTCTGGAAGTGACAACAAAACATACCGTGAAACATCCTCCGCTGCAGAGATATCCTCTAGCATCAAACCCCACTCCTCCATATCTGCCTCATGCTGGGCGGCCGCATTCTTTTCAAGTTGTTTTGTGAGGTGGTGATAGCGGTTGGCGAGTAGGGTCTTTGCCACGTCGTGTCGGAGGTTCATCTTCTGTGAGTTGCTCAGCTTCCCACCGTCAGCGTGTCGGCTGACAAAAGCGGCGTTCACCTCCGCGGCGTATTCACGCATGAATTGTTGAATGACTGTGCGGCAACGTGGACGGGGGTTACGGATCTGATGGAGTCGCTGGAGGAGTGGAACCCAAGTTGGAGGGTCGCGGCGTTTTGCTGAGGCGCGGTTGATGAACCAGGTGGTTAAACGCTGAAATGAAAGTCGATCACTTAAGTATGAATCCATGAACGCCCGAAGACCCGAACTCACCTCAGTAAGCTGTTGCTCAACTTGTTTCTTTTGACCCTCTTCACCAGGTGAGACTTCTGCGAGTTTTGCCATCTCGTCAGGATTATCTGTGGGTGGCTCTTCGTCGTCCTCGAGCTTCCAAGGGTAACGCTGCCACCAGGCGCGGTAGAGCTTGTGCCAGAAGGTCTGGCGGCTCCCCTTCTTGGACGCGGTGTACGCCCCGACATGACTTTCGAGGAACTCCTTTCTGGACCCCTTGAAGTACCCTTTCGGACCACGACGCTTGGCGCCGGCCTTCTCTGTACGCCGACGGGTAAGTTCACAAACATTGTGACATGCCACGAAAACTAACGCTTCTGTGTGGCTTCAGCTTGGCCGGGGGTAGGGTCGTCAGGCAAAGCCATCTTGGGATATCGCCTGGAAGATGCGGGGATGCAAGAAGAGCACCGCCGGAGATCCATATATATATATATATTTATGCGGGTATGGTCGCCGTTTTGAACATTCCAATTGCAGCGCCTGAGGTATTTATTTGTCGCGTGTTCCAGACGACATTCCAGAGAGTCTCCTGGATACGGCCTTGGCCGGGGTCGACGATACCTTTGTTTTGGCTCCTCCGGCCACCGTCGAACCTGGAGCGATTCACCTCTCGAGAAAACGTCTCGCTGCCCTCCCCCACACGTAAGTATATTCTATTGATATCGCCGTCAATTATCAGGCCTGAGAATGACCTCCACTAATAGATGGGATTGCTCCTTTGTCCCCTCCGTCGAGTATGCAATTCGGTCACCGCGCGTTAGGCCTGTATGACACACCCGGGAACGTTGTCACCCCAGCCCAACCCTTCCGCCGTAATCGGCCTAGTCCTATTGGAATTGCACACTGTGCGCCTAGAGACGCCGTCACTCGAGACCCCCGACATATTGCACACCACTGACTTCTTTTGTTTTCTTCTGATTGGACGGGTGGATGTCATAGGACTCGGCCATATACCCTGGGCCCTTTATCGGATCCCCGATTTTCGATAGGCGTAAAACACGCGACGCCCATAAATAGTGAGTTGCCCGTTGGAGGTCAATGAAACCATGGCCGAGAAAACGCGGAGACTCTCCTCCCCTCCCCCCTGGACTCCCCTCACTCCCTCCCCAGCCTTTACAGCCACTCGCTTGTCCCCTCTCACCAGTGGGACATTGACCACATACCCGGTCACTTCTTCTCCTTTCAGCTCTTCGCCGACACTCTCGCATACCCGTTGTGGGTCTACGGACTCGCCAGACCTCTTCGACGACTTCGAGTATTGTGAAGATATGGATCTTGACTTTCGCAGGATCGACGTGGAGGCCGCTGAGGTCTTCAGTTCTCCACCTCCTTCGATGAATAACAGAGTCCTTGTTCCCGCTACACCACCTCCGCCGCCTGCTCGCGATCAGAAAACTTGGGTCGTATTTCGCGGTAAGGCCCCAGGTGTCTACGATGACGGGTGAGCCCATCCATCAAGTGCCGAATAACTTGCATACTCATGCAGGAACTTTAGATTGAACGCCGCCATGCAGACTCAAGGACATAGTGACGCATTTCAGAGGGTCTTTCCTGACTTCGACACTGCCAAGGCCGCCTGGCTTGCCTACGTCGAGGACCAAGTCTACCCCGACTACGGTAAAGGTCCTTGGGTTGTCTTCCTTGGCCGAAGGCCCGGCGTTTTTACCCGAGTGTGAGTGCCCTTGTATTGCATCCAATACAAGTCTCTCACTTCCGACGTGATTACTAAGGTCAGAACTCGAGGGTTGCGTCAAAGGCTACGAAGGTGCAATCTTTCGGTCTTGCTCTTCGATCGCGCAGGGGAAGATCAAATTCCAAATCTTCGCTGAGCAAGTTGCTCGAATGTTTGCTGGTCCTGATCTGTTTACCGGCGTAGAGGCTCTGGTGCCTCGGCACCCGGAGGAAGGTGATTCGCGTGCTAAAATTCCAACCGTCCGATCCATCGCCCCAGTCCCAGTTGTCCCGAAACATTCCCCACCCCCACCCGCATCGCAAGTTGCAGAGTCGTCGAGGGCTGCGTCGAAGCGCAATGCATCCAATTCGTTGCTTGTTCCACTTCCTCACAGACAGAAGATCTCCCGCCCTGGCGATGGGTGGTATGTCGCGCACAATGCGGATCTCCCTGGCGTATATTATGGAGTGTAAGCATTCACCTTTCTCTTGATATGCTTTGCGTCTAACGGGCACTCCAGGAGCGCATTGAAGAATGCAAACCCTGTTCCAGGTGGTTTCCACTGTGCGCGTGACCAGGAGTCCGCGGATCAGCTCTTCCACGATCTCACAATTCGTGGCGCAATAGTCTGGGCGAGTGAGAGAGAGTAGGAACATAAATTTTACATCTAGTTCTTGGTCCGTGCCCGTCTGTACCCGATATTGAATTTGTTCCTCCCCTGTGTCTCGTGGCGTTTGAATTTACCGTGTTCGTATCTTCCCGCAACACCGCCGTGCTTCTGACAATATACGTACTGCCGTCGTCAAGATCCCTTTTGGTGCACTCCATCTGATTGATCGATCTTATTCGGTCAGTCACTTCGTCGCTCAAAGAACGTCTCCGTGTTTGTATGTAAGCGGGAGCACACAACGCGTTGCCTACGCCGTTGTATCTACTCCAAAAAGATGTAATCTAAGGCTATGGTTAATAACTGCTAAAATTGCAACGAGTGGTAGTACGTGTAGTGGATGTAGATTTGTTCCGTGATTAGGTTTGGGCGCAACATGGACATTCCCCTCGAAGCCAGAGTCCGCATGCTTCTGTACGAGACAATATAATGTGGTGTTCATCATGGACCAGCCCGGAACCTTGACCACCATAACATCCGCGGTTGTTTGCGTCGCGTCGCGGATGAGGTTGAATGTAAAGTGAGATGCACTTGAGGATGTCGGAATCGATAGGAGTTCGTCATTTGTTGGCGTCGAGCGCCAGAGAGAAGTCAAAGTCGACGTGAGCTAAAGACAAGTCCAGTTAAATGGGAAAACTTACGGTTGAGATCTTGACGAACCGACACAAGCCATAGATCGAGGCGAAAAGTGTCAGGGCTTCTCGCATACTTTCTTGCGAGTATAGATAAGTAAGCCGTTCATGATTCCAGGGGCAGCTGTGTTAGGGGCTTACGACTCTCACCTTTGTATGATGTTTGGTTATACTTACCAAGACTGTTCAGCGATGTACAAGTGGTACTTACCGCCGATTCTGACCATCTTATCCCCACGAGTTATTGGCGTGTCGCAATGAATGTCAGAGACAGTGGGGAGGGTATCCGCGATGTCAGGATGAATTAACTCTTGAAACGATTGCATTTGAACTGGTTTTATGAACACCGAAAGCAAAGGCGTGAGCATTCGTGATTCAAGGGGTGGTGGACACTGAATTCACCTGTACTGTGGGTATCAGATGAAATCGGCCCAATCGTCGAGGATGACAATCCACGATCCACCAATGTCGCAGAGGTGATCGTTGGGGTCTAATGCCCAACTGATAACACATGCGCGAATGCACGAATGTTCATGTGTCGTCGAGAAACAGGGCTGGGTGTCAGTGCGGAAAGTTTTGTCAGAGATCAAGAAACGACTGATAACCGTTAAGCTCGTTCTCATCGCGAGAGGATCTGGCAGGTCGCAGATCGTGGTCCTCATTGCCGTCTGAGCCGTGAAACACCAAATCAATCTCGTGAGGGCCATTGGGTTCTCAACCCTATCGCGGAGTCCTCACCGCCGGTGGGGGTGCACCCATGCATCTATGAGACACAGTGAGTTCATCAAAATCGGTGATAAACACAACGTACCCGGCGATCCTGGCATGCGGCACTCAAATCCACTCGGATATCGTGATCGCTGATACGAAGAGAGATTCCTTTGCCGTCGTCGTTGCCGTCGTCGTCTGTGATGCATCCCAATGCTCACTTCCTGTGTTGGGGACAACCACGTTGGTAAGTCCATTGGCGGCGCTGTCCCTATTCATCGGGAACCTTCATGATATATCTTAGTACTTAGAAAGATCGCGGGTTCAGCCCATGGGATGAAACACTCAAAGATCAACCGGCGGTTACTTTTGACAACTGCTGACATGAAGGTGAGAATTATCGTGATGTAGGGATTCTGTGTGTCCCTCTGGAACGGACCGATCTTATCACTCGGCCGGCTTTCGAAGACCGATTAGGAAAATCTGCGGGGAAGGATAGGCGGGTGAACACACTCGATTGCCTCTGCACGATAAATCAACGCTGGAAAGGAAAAAAGGCTCAGGACGATGAGGCATTGTCAGGCAAGCTCACGGGCGGTCAGCTACTTAGTTTAAGTAACTGCAGCAGGTTCATTTGTGTTTGTTTGGCCCCGGCAAAAAAGGCAAGAGCGTGATCGTCCAGATCAAACTCTGATCCGACTCACCGAGTTGTTGTTCCCCACCACCCCCACCTGCGGCGCTGTGTTTGCCGGTACCCAGGCTGGGTAGGGAGTTGCAACGTCTACACCGAGACGTTCCCACCACTCCCACCTCGTGGCTCTGTGTTTGCCAGAGCCCGGGCTGGGTAGGGATTCGCGACGGTTGACTTGCCTCCCTTTAGGGCCACATGGCTTTCCCAATGCGGCGAAGTGACGGTTCGATCGGCCGCGTAGACGACTTGCCAGCGCACTCCCAAGTCCAAGTCATCAGGAATGGTGAAGCCGAAGTTGAAGAGGACTCTGACGAAGATTGATCCTAGCATCCTCAAGCAGAAGCTGCCGGCCATCTCTCAGCACGCTACCGACAGCGGATCACGCGTCACTACCACGGTCGAACCTGTCCTCCCTCCAATTATTCAAGATCCTCTGCTGGACCCAACGTTCTTTGGTGCGGATGTCTCAGACGTTGGCGAGGGGTCTTTTGAGGATGGTGGCGGCGACGACGGTGTTTCTGGAGGATATTATGTTGCACGGGTGCGTATTTCTCTCCTTCCGCCTTTTACGTGGAAACTCATTGCTATCAGGACAACCCACTCCTCCTATGGTGGACTGAACGTGATCTTTACCTCGAGGAGTTCATACGACTCGAAGGGAAAGGAGTATTCATTGACGATGGTAGCTGCGAACTCTGCCGCAAGGAAGGCATGTATCGCTGCCTTGATTGTCAAGCGGTCCGATTCCTCTGTACGGGTTGCATGAACCGAGTCCACGCGTTCAATCCTCTTCATGTAATAGAGGCAAGTCCATCAGTACTATAAGGTTCTTCCGTGTGTTTCTAACATTCAAAAACAGAAGTGGAACGGATCGTACTTTGAAAAATCCTCTCTCCGACAAGCAGGTTATCTCCTCCAGCTCGGTCACCATCCTGCCGAAGACTGTACGAACCCCCAGCCTAGCACCAAGACCTTTACCATTGTTCACATCAACGGAGTTCACCTCGTCAACCTTGCATACTGTGGCTGCAGCAAGGCCGGTCGGTACGGAACCCGAGTTCAGCAACTTCTCCGTCGGCGACTCTTCCCTGCAACGACGATCGATCCACAAACCGCCTGCACTTTTCTACTGCTCAAGTCAGCTCAATTGCTCAGCCTTCAGTCAAAACTCTCGCTCTACGATTACTATATCTGCATTGAAAAATTAACCGATGCGACTGGTACGATCAATGTCAACGTGAGTCGGTTTCGGGTTGGTTTTAAGTTCAACAAACTAACGTGTTCAAAGGATCGGTACAAAGCATTCCTTCGGACGCTACGTATGTGGCGTCATCTCAAGATGCTAAAACGTGGCGGTCGGTCCTATGATCCCACCGGGGTTGGTGGTACGTCGCCTGGGGAGCTTGCTGTGCTCTGCCCGGCATGTCCCATCCCTTCTGTCAATTTGCCACCCAACTGGCAGTCCGTCAACAAAGACACTGAGTATGTGGATACATCGTACAGTTATTCACTCTCACGAATGTTTTCCATTCCAGGTACCTCTATTATCAAACGTTTGGCATTGATGCTTGCTTTCGGTTCAAGAGGAGACAAATCTCGAACTACGAGAGGGATCCTGAGCTTGGTCCCGGATATGCATACCTTGTTTCATGGGATTCGTATAGCGAGTACCTCCGTCGCTTCACCGATCAGCAGGAGGTTTGTTCGTTTGTTCTTTGCTATCCGGCCTCAATGCTGACACGCACAAACAGATGAGCACGTGCAGTGGCCTCGCTGCTCTCGACCACGCCAATAACAAATATTCAAAGGGTTATGCAACATCTGGGATTGTATGCACGACTTGCCGGCATGAGTTTATTCTTCCGGAAGGGGCGGGCCCCCTCCAGAAGGGTGAACGGTCAGTCTATAGGTTGATCTCATCTGTATATATGGCTGAGCCCCACAAATAGGTATGCCAACACCGATTATGTGGTCGTTCGGAGTACTTCACACAACCCCGAGACAAAGAAGATTGCCTCTTACGATATCATGTGCCAATGGAGCATCAATCTTCAAAAACGCCTCAAGGACTTTCCTCTCCCAAACGCGGAACGCTTGGATCATCAGATCGTGGCCCGTGTCGTCCCTAAATTCCATCTGGCTGCTCACAAGGAAACCTGTCGCGTCAGTTTTTCTCTGAACTATGAACCGGGTGTTGGTCGCAGTGACATGGAAGGGCCAGAGAGGACGTGGTTTGGTCTACAGGGAGGAGGCTCAACAAAGGATCAGGGTCCTGGATATTGGAGTGATGCGATGGATGACAAGTTTGGCCATTGGAATTGGTCTAAGTTTATCCGTCTTGGTAGGATTTGTTGTCTTTCCTTCCGGCAATTTTCTGATCCATGTTTTCAGGCACACTTCTTGCGAAGAAGTATACCAATGCCCTCGCGCAGTCGAATACTCATGTGGATGAGTTTGCCGCTCTTTGCACTGATGTTCCTGAGGAAATCCTTGACTCGTGGACCACAAGAATCACTGCATGGGAACTCGATCGGGAGAAGCCCAACCCGTACTTCAATCCCTCATCCGGTATGTTTGATCGTGTCGTGTGTCATGGCTCCTCCTAATTATGGGGTCATCAGGTCTCTCAGAGTGGGAAATTCGTAGGCGTCTGACCCTGGAGGAGGAGCAGGATGGGCTCATCCCTGCTGAGATCGATTCCAGTGATAACTTCACTGAAACCAAGTATCTACTGTACGGGCTAGATCTTGAAGGTCAACGGTATGCACCTTTGGTTGGACCATTGGGTCTGTGTAACTAACCTTATGCTAGGCACAAACTACAGGCTGCGATCGTCTCGACAACCTCTTCTGACCTACCACCGGTCTCGGTCGTTGAGCTTCGAACCTTCTACCGTCGCCGTTTCATGAAGTTCCGTCAACTGCAGGTGCAATATCAGCCTGAGGTCGCGCCCTTCCTCAGCCGGCTCCCTCCAACTAGTATGGACCCCGAGAACATTCATGATACTCCTCTCTACCTCCCATCCTCGTTACCTCCTGAAGCCCTGAGCGAGTGCTCGACACGACTGGTTTCTATGGAAATAGAACTTCGGATTGGCCAATGTCGTGACGCCCTTGCCCAACTGCGTACGAAACTCAATGCTCAAGCGCGCCTCGTCAAACACAAGTACGTTAACGTTCGTCACCAGGCCCCAAACACACGTTCTCGAAACCTCCTCAACCGTGTCAACACGAAGATCGAGACCATCGCCACCAAATACCGCCGCGCATTTACGACGCTGCAGGCCCTGGACCAACACGAGGGATCCGAATGGCGCTCCGAGTTTTTCGAGCTCAGAAAGCAAGATGTGCGTGGTCTGTCGGAGGCAGAATTGCCGAGCGCTCCGACACGAGAGCGTGCAGAAGAACTTCAAGCAAGGTCTCTCCTCAATGGGGATGTTGTACCGGAAGGAAATCGTACAATTTCCTGGATCTGGAGGGGCTCATTCAAGGGAGGTCTCGGGGACCGGAGTGAGCAGGATGAGTATGGTGAAGGTTGGTTATCTTATTTCAATCGAATTGGCCGTCTACTGATGCACGACTATGAATAGAATTCCGCCTCGAGTGGTCGAAGGCTTATGCAAGACAGGCTCGGTGGAAAGAGGAGGTAACACTCCTTAGAGAAGAGATGAGACGGGTCCTTGCCTTCTTGAAGTGGAGGTCCGATGGCTGGCTTCTAAAGGGTTACTCTCAGCTCATCTCCTCACTGACCGGCTGTCCACACCAGCTCGAAGGTCTTCGTGCTTATGCATGCCGGCAGGCCAACGTGTTTAGCGACATCCACAATCACTTCTTGAGCATTTGGAAAGGTCTCGAGCTGCCGCGAGAGCACTTGGCCGAACCCATCTATCCCGTCGATCTCACTTCGGACGCCATGGAGCTGGACGGAGACGATGCTTGAATGCACGCACCCCACTTTCCTCACTTCTTGTGGCCATCCGGCCTTCTTACTCCTTACCAAGTACTATTCTACCATGTTTTCCATCATGTACTTGTAGTTACGAACGATTTTTGTGGTGACCGCCGTGTTTCTCTATTCACGTGTGTGCGCCAAGCCATTCGGTATGACTCAACATGTTAGAGAGCCTGAGCGCCTGGACGGAGCGCCAGTTCGGCCGTCATAGGGCTGATGGTATTTTTCGTGAACTTAGGCGCATGTCAGGTCGGATGCGGTATGTGGCGGCCGTATAAACAACAATGAATTACAGTGAAACATCCATGGTTGTATCTAAGATCTAAATATGGGAGTTCATAAGGTCATGTTGCGAGTAACGCAGCGCCTGCCGGGTTTTTGTATGTCCGAGCCCGAGGAGGTGTTCTCAAAAGCACGTTAGATCAAATGAAACAAATGGCAATCGAGAGCTACATACTTACCTTAGAGCCGTCCGAAAGGGCTCGAGCCTGGGTGGAAAGGATCGTGAGGAATCGCGGATTTTCGATCGGATGAGTTCGAGGAGAGAACCTCCAAAAGCGCGTCAAATCGGATGAAACCTATGGGAATCAAGAGGTATATACTTATATTATAAAGTCTCAAATGGGCTTGAGACCGGGCGTAATGGAACTCGCGCTATTCGTGATTTTTGAGTGCACGAGCACGAAGGAGGTACCCTCAAAAGTCCATCGAATCGGATGAATCTAGTGGGAATGTGGAGACATATACTTACGCTATAGATACCTGGAAGGGCTTGAAACCGAGTGCAACATAACCCATGCTATGCACAATTTTCGAGTGGATGGGCACAAAGCGGGTATGTTCGGAAGCGCGTCAAATCAAATGGAACCGGTGGCGGTTGAAAGGCGTATACTTACTTTGCAAAGTCCCAAAAGGGATAAGACCTGGGTGGAAAGGATCGGGGGACATCGCAGTTTTTCGATCGGACGAGCTCGAGGCGAGGTCCCTCAAAAGCCCATCAAATCAAACGAAAATAGCGGGAATAGGAAGGCGTGTACCTGTATTGTCGGTGCCCGAAAGGGCTCGAAACCGCGCGCGATAGAGCCCGCGCTGTGCACGATTTTCGAGCGGATGAGCGCAAAGCGGGTATGTTCAGAAGTAGGTCAAATCGAATGAAACCAGTGGTGATTGAAAGGTGTTTACTTACTTTGCAAAGTCCCAAAAGGGATAAGGCCTGGGTGGAAAGGATCGGGGGATATCGCAGTTTTTCGATCGGACGAGCTCGAGGCGAGGTCCCTCAAAAGCCCATCAAATCAAACGAAAATAGCGGGAATAGGAAGGCGTGTACCTGTATTGTCGGTGCCCGAAAGGGCTCGAAACCGCG
>Ga0307513_10011008_pt1:5000-11285 | contig 11285 bp, 3 predicted proteins | sample 15_EM_MG_FD_202174 | JGI IMG/M metagenome (GOLD analysis project Ga0307513, IMG submission 202174) | Populus trichocarpa ectomycorrhiza microbial communities from riparian zone in the Pacific Northwest, United States - 15_EM | ecosystem: Host-associated > Plants > Roots > Unclassified... | reverse complement strand
AGCTAAAGCTCTTGATAAAGGGACAGATGCGATCAAAGACAGGGACTAGCATAACGATTGTCAGGTTTGTGAAGGATAGAAGCGTAGCAGTTGGTATTATGAAGCCTGATGCAATTGTTCTATCCTTGCTAGCTCCTTGCATGGTGAAAAATGTTGAGTATTGTGCATCTATAATGGCATATAATAGATTTGTAGCCCTTATAGGAATAAGCCTTGGCACTGCCTTCGCTTCTTGATCTTCATCAATACTGCATACCCCGTCTTCTCCAAAGCAAATATCCAGCGCAAGCAAGGCTTTGTTGAGGAACCTGTAACATTGGAGGATCCAAATTTCCAGGTCAAGGAACTTCTTTATCTAGATAACATTAAAGTTCCAGTTGTTCACATAGAGTTTCTCTTACTTGAGTTGGTCACAACCTTCATGGGCCAAGGTTCTGTGATCAGCTTCCATGGCCTGCATATTCCTCGATCGTTGCTGCAACGAAAACCTGACCAATTCTCGTAAAGAAGCAATTTCCTTCTTTGATCTAATAACTATAAGTTTGAGATCCAAACAAGAAGAGAACCAATGCAAGAACCATCATGAAACAGGGAATCCCAAATCCAAGAAATCAGCTCATGTAATCTTCTGCCTTCGCTCTCCTCAGGGTCTTCCCCATCAAATATATTGGCTCCAAATGCCTGGATACAAGGCCTGCGCCCACGTTGTCCAACAGCTACTATATATATATATTGAAAGCAAGAACAAGGCTTCTTTGAAATTGAGAGAATGAAGGATAGCAGACAGAATCAACAAGGCAAGTCCCTGCCAACAATCCAAGGGAAAATTACTAGCATTCAAATTTAATTGTGAGGTAAGAAAACAAAAAACAACATTCTAGATAAGCTATGCCACTCTATATTTGATGTCTAATGATTCTCATATAGCTTAGTTTTTAGGAAATATATATATCTTGTATTCAATCAGTTGGTTATACATCAATATCATTTTTTTCATATAAAATATATTTATTATTAATTAGGTTTTTTTATATTTAATATTTATTTATATTTGATTAATGAATATAATGTTTAATTAATGAATTCAGAGTAAATATAAAGTTCATAAGACAACAACAAAAATGCTTTGCAAAGTAAATTATAAAGTTGTTATAATTATGAAATTTATGTTGCGTCAAAACATTATTTCTAAATATTCCTAGTCAATATTCTACTAAAAATGAATATTAATTAGAGCTATAACACTCTCACTCATATCAAGTGTTGCAATAGGGGACAATGTTTTAGTTAGCGATTACTGGAAAAAAAAAATCGTGTATTTCTTTTCTTATCTTTATGAAAGAAAACAAACTATTTTCTGCTATGTGAAATTATGAGTTGCCTTTGAATCATGTTCGTCACAAAAAGTATTGTAGTACTTTTCATGCATGCCAAAAATATCATATATTGAAACGCACATCACAGCAAAAATGATTGCTTCCATGCATTTCATTACACGTAGCACTAATTTTATTCATGTAAAACATATTTATTATGAATAAAAGTTTTCTTTATCTTTAATATTCAATTATATTTTATTAATGAGTCTAATATTTGATTAATGAATCTAGAGTAAAGATAAAGTTCATGGAACAATAATATTTTGCATAGAAAATTATAAAGTTGTTATAATTATGAGATTCATAATGCATCAAAGTATTGTTTCTAAATGTTTCTTGTCAATATTATATTAAGACTGGACATTAATTAGAGTTTAGGTTTCTAAATGTTCCTTGTCAATATTATTTTAAGACTGGACATTAATCAGAGTTTAAGTTTCTAAATATTCCTTGTCAATATTATTTTGGTGCATATTATGTTCCTTCCTTTATGAAAGGAAATGATTTTCTCATAAGTTGAGGTATGAGGGATGCCTGAAACTAATATACAAGTGCTTGTCATATGATATGTACATTGAACTAACCCGCAAGAGAATTTCATATGGAGAGATCACTTATGTCTATGAAAAGGCTCTCGCGATAGTTATATGAGTGATCTTTAAACTTGAGATCACTAAGTTATCTTATATAGGGAATGTTATGGTTTGATCATAACCACACGTTGTCATAATCAAGGGTAACAAACAAGCAGATATTGAGTATAACATAAACTATATGAAGGTATTTGAGTAATCAAGAGATGATTCATCACTCTATGTGAATTAAGGAAAATATTTCATATGTTTTCAAATAGTATTGATTGTGAAATCTTTAACCAACGTGGAATGAGTTTTGAAAAGAATTTCAATTTTTTTTTTCAAAGAATCAATGACTATAATGTTGAGAACTAAAACGATTTAACAAAGCAGACATACTCCATGTTATAATGTTTAAATTGGAACACTCATGTTGAATGGATAATAATTACATTGAGAAACTAGTCACTAAAAGGTTAAGTCAAACCACTTATGACTTTCTTAATATTTATAAGATCATAACAGGTTGCTAGACATTATACTTGATCTTCAAATATAAATCAATCCATTATTGAATTGACAGAAAAATAAATTATTTCATTTATTTAATCTTACTTTATTTAGAATTATGATTTATATTTGAGCTAACTTATTAGAAAATCTAATAAGTTACACTCATAATAACCATTAGTCAAAAATTAAAATGGGATGATTAATCAAGCATGACTTGATTGTAAATAAATTTTAGAAATTGAAAACTAGAATGTAATTAATACATGGTATTACAGTTCTAGACCTAGAAATAATTAAGTAAGGACTTGATTGAATAAATTTCTAAAATTAGTCTAAAATATTATTTGTGATATTATTTAAGAGAAAAATTGATATTTTACTATTTATAGGGTGTTTACGTTTTTCTATAAATAAAATGTTATGTCTTTTATTTTCTAAGAATAAAGAAGAGAATGGTGATTAAATTACAATACGTAAAAACCTAAAAACAAAAAAAAGAGTTAGTACTCTAAGATAATGGGAATACAAATTCTTATGAAAGTTTTATTCTCACACTAAATTGAGTTGAATCAAATAAAACTATATTAAAATTTTCAAATGCAATTTCAATTATAATTTCAATATAGTTATAACTTTTAATTTTAAAACATATTTAGATTTTAAAACATTTCAAAAACTATAAATGAATCAAAATGAGCTATTACCTTAACTGAATTAAAGCGAACCAAATCAGTTAATTTGGCTAAACATCACAAAAGTGGGGGAAATAAAAATGGTATATGCTCTAATCAAACAAAAACTAAATTAAAGTCTTGTTTGTTTGCTGAAAAATAATTTTTTTTTAAGTGGATTCATATAAAATGAATTATTTTCTTATGTTTAGTAATGTCATAAAAAATAAGTTGGAAAAAACTTTCCAGTGTTTGACTATGCCATGAAAAATGAACTGGAAAATAACTTATTAAATTTATTAAAAGAAGTGGGACTAAATCTGATAGATAAAAAAATTTAATTAAGAAAAGGATAAGAGAAAAAAATAACAATTAAAAAAATAAGGACCAAAGTTGATATACAAATCAAATTAAATCAAATTCTAAGGGATAAAATTAAAAAAAAAATTCAAAACAAAATATAAAACAATGAAAAGATTGAAGACCAAATTTGATATAATCAATAAATAACAAAATATTTTTGAATTCTTTGCAACTTTTAAAAAATGTATTTCGTCCAAAATAAAAGGAAAATATTTAAAAAAAAACCAAGTCAAATTCTTTTTTTATTGGAAAGTATTTTTTTTTATTAATTAACTTTTTTTTATAGTAAAAAAACATGGAAAAGTTTTGAAAATACTTTCTTTTCATAAAAGTAAAAAAACCGTAATTATGTTCATCCTATGATGTATGGTTGACCCTACAATAAACTTGTGGGAGTTTCATCATTTACATAAAAATTAAAGATTACTTGGGTCGGCTATATACCCCAAGTATACTTCAAGGCCCATTAAACATTCCATTGAAATATAATAATAATAATAATAATAATAATAAGGTTTGTAATGTAAAAGCCTTGATTTTAGACCATATTGTTTCTTTTAATTTTTTATTTTTCAAATTGATCAGATTGTTTTATCCACATAAACTAACCTAAATGTAATTTTTTTTAAAAAAAAAAAAAACAAATCTAAAGAATGATTCTTCCCGATAAAAAAAAAGAGAGAGGGTATTTCTGAGAATTAATTTAGAGACAAATAAAATTGGAAGGGGAGAAACACTAGCCACTATATAGATAACAAAAGCAACAACGATAGTTAGATAGCGGGCAAGAACAGAATCAGCGGCGAGAGGGAGCGGCGAGGCGGTGCCACACCGTGCATTGACTTTCTCAATTGCTGTGGCATTTGACTGGCCAGGCGGCCCTGTTAAATCTGCTGTGAGGTTTGATGCAAGCACATCAAATGTAAAGCTCTCGGCCACTTCTACACCAGAACAAACACACAGCAAAAGAATATCATTTTCTTCAACGGATTCAAAATATTTCCAAGTACTTGAGAATTCAAGCACTGTACCTGTAATGACAGAAGCTGATTGATCTACAGCCAACAGAGTTGGATTTGGAGACAAGATGGCCCATTGATTGTGCCTTGTAGTAATGGATTTTCAGTTGTCAGTGGCAATTTCAGACATGACCAAGGGATCAACTCCAACGACCACACATATGCCAGAGTAATGTTGCACAGACCACCACTCATCTGTTAGAGTGTTCGGAAATGCGAATAAATTCGTTTTTTCAACAAATTTATTTTTTTTATTAAAAATTAATTATATATATATATATATTGGATTGTTTTGATGCGGTAATTTTAAAAAAAATAAAAACAATATCATTTTAATGTATTTCAATATAAAAAACACTTTAAAAAACAACCATCAACCACACTCTCAATCAGACTTTCAAGTAAATATAGCCTCTTTCTTTTACTTTCATTAACAACATGTGAGATCAAATTGTGGTCTTGTTGAGAAAAATTTTTTAATTAAAAATATATTTTTTTAATTTTTAATTCAACTTCGCCTTACTACACTTCAATCCCAAATACACACTTAAAGTTTGTTTGGAAATACAATAGATATTGTTTTAAAAAAAATAAATTAATTAAAAATACATCAAGATAATATATTTTTTTATTTTAATATTAGTATGTAAAACAATATGTAAAAATAATTTAAAAATAAAAATAAAAATTTTCAAAAACAGTACACACGATTACTTACCTTAACAGAGTATCCTTGCAAGAAAGGATCTAATTAAGTGAAGATGTGAGGCTAAGATATTACCAAGCTAGGCACAATTTTTAGCCCACCTAGGTAGCTTCCCTAATGGAGAATCTTCGCACTCTTTTTTGCCAATCATAATGACTTTTTCATTGTGATCCTGCTCTTGTTAATTTGCAGGTTTTTTACAAGGGAGAGCGACAAGAAAGTGGTGTAACGAGGTTCAATTTTGCCCATCTACAGAAAGTTACTTGAAGAGTGGTTAGTATTAAATAGATAAAGCTTGGTTTTGGATGTGATTGCCCACATTGATCAATGCATCAAAAAGTTTTATGAAGGGAATTCTAACTTTACTAAAAGTAAAATAATCATTGCATATGACAAGTATTTGGGTAAACCTCAAAATAGCCTCTAAACCATGAACTAAATCCCAAATGTTTAAGTTTCCAAAAAAACATTCTCAATTGGATGCGAGAATTCTTGATTTATCAATTTTTTTTATAAACATACTCATAATTTTTTTTTTAATATGGGTGTTTGGGACAACTTGTATCCACCTCGACTAATCTCACGGGCCCTGAAGTTAACAACCATGTAAGTCTCCAGTAACCTTTAGATTTATGGAACTCGAATTGTTAACCTTTAGACTTAAGGTTTGATCAATTGAGCTATACCCCTCATACATAATTATTAATACGGGTGAAATCCATTAATGAATATGGATGGAAGATTTTATTGAGCTTTAGTAAATTGTTGATGAATCAATTGAGATGACAAATTTATAGCTAAGGTGTTTATTTAAGGTTTTCCTATGGTATTTACTTACTTTATTTACTGTGTTATTGTTGTGGGTTGGACAAAAAAATTTTATAACATTAAAATAATATTATCTAGAATGTAGAAATTTTTTTGGTATTATTATTAAACTTGGTGTAACAATTTAAACTCCAAAACTCCTAATATAACTATTTTCTTAGCCTGAATTTTAAATTAAATTATACGGGAGTTGCCTCGATATGATTTTATTGACTAGGCAGGTAAAAAAAA
>Ga0307513_10011008_pt1:0-2500 | contig 11285 bp, 3 predicted proteins | sample 15_EM_MG_FD_202174 | JGI IMG/M metagenome (GOLD analysis project Ga0307513, IMG submission 202174) | Populus trichocarpa ectomycorrhiza microbial communities from riparian zone in the Pacific Northwest, United States - 15_EM | ecosystem: Host-associated > Plants > Roots > Unclassified... | reverse complement strand
TGGGTTGTCCCCGTCTCATGACCCGGGTCGCGGGTTTGAAGGGTTAACCCAATTAACTTATTTTTTTAATTGATTTTTTTTTCAATTTCATCAATTAATATTGTATTTGATTGAGAATTAGGCTTCATGATTTGTTTCAGTTTGTTTTTTATTAGGTTATTCTGGTCTCATGATCCATAAATAATGCTTAACAGTTAACTCATGTTGACTTGACTTATTTTTTATGTTACTTTTTTAATTAAAATTTTTATAAATTTCATCGTTCAACATTAGATCCGACATGAGCGATTGAGAATCGAGGTTTATAATTTGTTTTGACTTTATTTCTATGGATTATCTCAGTTTCAAGACCAAAATTGTGGATTCGACAGGTTAACTCAGGTTAATCATTTTATTTTATTTTTAATTTTTTCTCTGTAAGGTTATCCTAGTCTGATGACCCGGGTTATGAGTTTGGTGGATTGACTTAGGTTATTTTTTGTGTTTTTTTTATTGATTTTTTTTTAATCTCACCTTCAATATTAAACTGGTTGGGGATTGAAATTAGTCATTTTTTTTTTCAATTTGCTTTTCACAAGGTTATCTTGGTTTTATAAACTAGGTTGCAAGTTTGACATGTTAATTCGAGTTATTTTTTTAGGTCCCTTTTTAATTGATTTTTTTTTTCAATTTCATCATTCAATATTTGGTTGATTAGGAATTAAATTTCATAATTTATTTTGATTTGCTTTCTATAGGGCTGTCATAGTTTCATAACTAGGTCATTCCAATATGTTGTTATTTTAATATTATAAAAATATATAATCTTGAAATTTTATTTAGTCAAATATTTTTTTTATGGGTTGTTTTTAAACCACTAAAATCAACCGAGTTACATTATATAAACCCTCACACAATTTATTTATTTTTTATTAAGAAAAAAAATATTACAATATTTTATTTTGACATTTAATAAAAAATTAACTTGACCCGCCATAATCATCTTTGTAAAAAGACTAAAAGAACAAAAAAAGAAGTCTAACTTTGTCGCACAAATTTCAAATAGGTTACGATTTTTTTTCTTTTTTTTTTTTGGTCCTTTTTATTTGTATCTTTACATTAAGAATTCAAATCTGTCTGTAATCAAGTTCGGAAATTTAATCCAAACCTTTAACTTCCAAGAATATACAAATAGAAAATATCATAAACTAAAAACAACACCTTCTTAAACAGGGCAACTAGAAAAAGTTTGATAATAAAAAAACATTTATTAATGAAGTTGTAGTTATTTTTTAAAATGTTTTTTATTTAAAAATATATTAAAATAATATTTTTTTATTTTTAAAAAAATTATTTTTAATATTAATATATTTTTTAAAAAATATATATATAAAAAAATTTTAAATTTTTTCAAATGATTTTTGAAACAGTAAAAACAAAGTTCTAAATCCTGAATATGTGAAGAGAAGCACAGCTCGTTACAGTATTTTCCCGGTTTTTTTTTCTTAATTTTTAATCTAATTTAAATGCAATGAAATTGTAATGCCTGCCTAAGATGAACCCAGAAGCTAAGGAAGTAGGAACTAACGAGCAAAGTGATGTTTTCTTACTTGGAAGGCAAAAATTATCACTTGGAAGTATCATTACTTGAAGTCTCAAAAACTGAAATTACATTACCAAATCCTAAAAGATTAACAAAATCACTCAAACCATAATTAACAACATCAAATCCAAAATGTAATTTACATCAAACCCCACAAAAAAATAAAATCTATAAAAAAACTAACCCAAAAGAGGAGTATTAAGATTATATTCATGATCATTTTGACCATCTTGATCATCGTCATGATCATCAAATTCATCACCACACTCATACACAGATCCAACGAGCCGTAGCTGATCTTCTAAATACCTTTGCAATAACCCAACTTCTTTACCCTCTTCCTCTTCACAATCACAGTCACAAAACCCCTCTTCACACCGCCGCAACCGATCGCCTCCGTCCTCTTTGTTCTTGCCCCGGCCACGGCGGCAGAGGCGGATGCATAGCTCGGAGGCACATAGTAGAGGCAAGGTGACACAGAGGAATGGAAGGAGGATCGGTGAGAAGAGGAGGAGGAAGACGCAACGGCTCCGTCGGGTTCGGAGCCAGGTGCTGGTGGCTAGCATGACTCGATAAGGTGGGGAACACATGGTGGGGGATTGATTGTGGTGGTGGTGGTGGAGGCGGAAGTCATGGCGGTAAATCGGTGGTGGTGGTGGAGCTTTGGAACTTGGGAGAGGAGAAGGGATGTAATGTGAGTGGGGATTTTTATACATGAAGGGCATGTGATTGTTGAAACTTGAAAGCGATGATTTTTTATTTTTTGAAGCAGTCAATCTTCATCAGGAAGCTGTAAGGACTTCGATATTTTGAAGTCGTTAATCTTCGCAACGAAGTTGCAAGTACTGATGATAATTTAATCTAATTTTATGAATATTGAAATGACTTTACCTGATTTGAAAGGATAATTTTTTATAT
>Ga0307513_10011007_pt1 | contig 11285 bp, 10 predicted proteins | sample 15_EM_MG_FD_202174 | JGI IMG/M metagenome (GOLD analysis project Ga0307513, IMG submission 202174) | Populus trichocarpa ectomycorrhiza microbial communities from riparian zone in the Pacific Northwest, United States - 15_EM | ecosystem: Host-associated > Plants > Roots > Unclassified | place... | reverse complement strand
TGGGTCGGCGCGGTGGCCGCGGCGCGCGGCCGCACCAGCGGCGGTCTTGGCATCAAGTACCCGACGATCTCGCAGCCGTTGTGGACCGCCGTGCAGAACGCCCTGTCGGGCGGCAAGAGCCCGCAGGCGGCCCTCGACGCCGCTCAGACGGCCGCGAGCAAGGGCTGAAGCAAGGGCCTGACACCCGGCCTCCGAACTTCTCCGGAAACCGCATCGCAATTGCGCCCGCCCGGACACGCCACCCGCATCCAGGAGTACGCATGACCATCGCCCGCGTCGACCGCCGCTCGCAGCGGTCCCCGGCCAGGTCCGGGGCGACCGGCACCGGACAACGGACGGACGCGTCGGACCTGCGGCGCCGACAGCGCCGCAGCAGCCGGCTCACCGCGCTGGCCTTCATCGCGCCACTGGTCGTCTACCTCGCCGCCTTCTACCTCTATCCGCTCTACCGCAACCTCGACCTGAGCCTGCGCGACTACACCGTCCGGTCGTTCGTGCAGGGGGACGCGCCCTTCTCCGGTCTCGACAACTTCAGGACCGTCCTGGACGATCCCACGTTCGGCCCGGCGATGCGCCACACCGTGATCTTCACCTTCGCGTCGATCGCGTTCCAGTACGTGGCCGGGCTCGCCCTCGCGGTCTTCTTCAACCGGCACTTCCGGCTGGCCGGGACCCTGCGTTCCCTGTTCCTGATCCCCTGGCTGCTGCCGCTGATCGTGTCGGCGTCGACCTGGTCGTGGATGTTCAACAGCGAGTCCGGTGTCATCAACTACGCCCTGCACCTGGTGGGCGTGTCCCCGGTGGACTGGCTCAACTCGCCCGACTGGGCGCTGACTTCGGTCGTCATCGCGAACATCTGGATCGGCATCCCGTTCAACCTCGTCATCCTCTACAGCGGGCTCCAGAACATCCCCGGGGAGCTGTACGAGGCCGCGTCCCTGGACGGGGCCGGGGCCTGGCAGCAGTTCCGCCGGATCACCTTCCCGCTCCTGCGCCCGGTGTCGGCGATCACCCTTCTCCTCGGGCTCGTCTACACGCTCAAGGTGTTCGACCTGATCTGGATCATGACCAAGGGCGGTCCGGGCGACGGGTCGTCCACCCTCGCGACCTGGTCGTACCAGCTCGGCTTCGGCACGCTGCTGCCGAAGTTCGGCCCCGGCGCCGCGGTCGGCAACATCCTCATCCTCATCGCGCTCGTCTTCGGCCTGCTCTACATCCGCGTCCAGAGGAGGCAGGAAGCATGAAGTCCCCTAAGGGAAAGCGTCGTTACACCGTCATCGGCGTCCTGCTGACCGCCCTGATGCTGTTCCCGGTGTACTGGATGATCAACGTGTCCATCACCCCGCAGCAGGACATGCGCAAGACCCCACCCGACCTGCTGCCTCTCCACCCCACCTTCGAAGGCTACCGGGCCGTCCTCGACGACCAGATGCCCTATCTCGGCACCAGCCTGCTCATCGGCCTGGGCACGGTCGCCCTCACCCTGGTCCTCGCCGCCCCGGCCGGATTCGCCCTGGCCAAACTGCGCCCGCTGGGCGGCGGAGCCCTCGGACTCACACTGCTGGTCGCCCAGATGATCCCCGGCATCGTCATGGCCATGGGCTTCTACGGCATCTTCCTCGACCTCGACCTGCTCAACTCCTGGTGGGGGCTGATCGTCGCGGACTCCACCATCGCCGTGCCGTTCGGCGTGATGATCTTCACCGCCTTCATGTCAGGCATACCCGGCGAGCTCATCTCCGCAGCCCGTATCGACGGCGCCGGCACCTGGCGCACCTTCCGGTCCGTCGTACTGCCGGTCAGCCGCAACGCGGTGGTCACCGTGTCGCTCTTCAGCTTCCTCTGGGCCTGGTCCGACTTCGTCTTCGCCAACACCCTCGACGGCGGCGGCAGTTGGCGGCCGATCACCCTCGGCATCTACAAGTACATCGGCAACAACAACCAGGAGTGGAACGCGATCATGGCCACCGCCGTCGTCGCGTCGATCCCTGCGGCCGTCCTCCTGGTCCTCGCCCAGCGCTACGTGGCCGCGGGCGTCACCGCCGGCGCGGTCAAGGACTGATCCACGGTGCCGGCCGCCCCGGGCCCACCGGTCGGGCGGGGCCGCGGGCCACCGATGCCCCGTTCGCACTCCGCCCAGGACTGTCCGCCATCACCAGGGTCCAAGGCCCAAGGCAATCGGGCGGCTGCTCCCCGAGCCGCCTCCGCACCGCACTCGGCAAGTCCCCGTCCCTTCCTCAGGAGAGCCGCTGATGTCATACCTGAGCCACCGTCACCGCTCCAGAGCGCCCGTCGGCCGCGTCAGCGCCGCCGTGATGGCCACCGCCCTGGCCGCCACCGCCGTCGCACTGACGGGCGCACCCGCCCAGGCCACCCCCACGTCGTCCACTACCTTGATCGTCAACGCCGGGCAGAACCTGCGCTCCGTCACCCACGTCGGCACGGGCAGCCTCTACGGCCTCGCCAGCGCGAGCACCCCCACCGACAGCCTCGTACAGGCCCTGAAGCCCAACACGTTCGTCCAGATGGCGCCCGGCGGCAGCCAACTCCCCAACGGAGAGCCCGCACCCGCGGGTGACGCCCTGGTCGTCGCCCCGAAGGCCGCGGCCGCTGGCGCCAAGGTCGTCGTACGGATGCCGGACTGGTATCCGAACTTCCCCTACCAGTGGGTGAGTTGGAGCAACTGGCTCGCGGCGATCGACCAGCAGGTCGCCTCGGTGAAGTCCTCCGGTGCCACCAACATCGGCGCCTACGAGCTGTGGAACGAGCCGGACTGGACCTGGGACACCACCAACGCGGGCGCTTTCGACGCCGGATGGGCCCGTACGTTCAAGGAGGTCCGCACCAAGGACACCACCACCCCGATCCAGGGTCCGAGCTACTCGGCGTGGAACCTGTCCTGGATGACCACGTTCCTCACCGACGCCAAGGCCAACGGTACGGTCCCCGACGTCATCGCCTGGCACGAGCTCCAGGGCAGCTCCGGCATCGCCGCCCATGTCGCGGCCTACCGCTCGCTGGAGAGCAGCCTCGGCATCAGCCCGCGCCCGATCGACATCGAGGAGTACGGCACGCCCACCGAAATGGGCAACTCCGGCGCCCTCATCGGCTACGCCGCCAAGTTCGAGCGCACGGGCGTCCGCGACGCCGAACTGGCCTTCTGGAACCACTACGGCACCCTCGGCGACACCCTGACCGACACCGGCGGCTCGCCCAACGGCTCCTACTGGACGTACAAGTGGTACGGCGACATGTCCGGGAACATGCTCACCACCACACCGCCCGCCCAGACCGGCATCGACGGTCTCGCCTCCCTCAACAGCGCGGGCAACCAGATCAGCGTCATCGCCGGCGGCTGCACCGGCTCCTGCGCCGTCACGATCAACGGGCTCTCCTCCCTGTCGGCCTACGGCAGTACCGTCCACGTCAAGCTGGAGTACAGCCCCGACACGGGCCGCACCACCGCCTCTCCGGGCCCGATCACCATCTCCGACACGGACTACTCCGTCTCGAACGGCTCCATCACCGTGCCGGTCACGATGAACGCCGCCGACGGCTACCACCTGACGATCACCCCTAGCGGCACCTCGACGTCCCTCGCCGGGCGCTTCCAGATCACCAACAAGAACAGCGGTCTCGCCCTGGACACCCTCAACGCGGCCACCGCACAAGGCACTTCGGTCGTCCAGGCCACATCGACCACCGGCACCGACCAGAACTGGACCCTCGTGGCCGCGGGCCAGGGCCTCTACAAGATCGTCAACCAGAAGAGCGGCCTGCTGCTCGGCATCACCAACGCGGGCACCAGCAACGGCGGTACGGCCCTGATCTGGGGCGACAACGGCACCGCCGACCACCTCTGGCAGGTCATCCCGGCTCGCGACGGCTATGCCAGGATCGCCAACTACAACAGCGGGCTCCTGCTCGGCGTCGACCAGATGAGTACAACCTCCGGCGCCCAGGTCCTGCAGTGGTCCGACAACGGCACCGCCGACCACCTGTGGAGGCTCACCTCTCGCTGAGGCAACCGTCAAAGGTCCCGCGCTGGTCGTCCACGGCGAGCGCGGGAAGGGCCTCACCAACCCGGCACATCGCCGAACGGCTGTTCATCTCACCCCGAACAGTCAGCGCCCACCTCTACCGGATCTGTCCCAAACTCGGCATCGGCACCCGAGCCGGACTACGAGACGCCCTCTCGCTCTCTACGGAGCAGCACAGCCACCCGGACAACAACCAACTCCGGATGGCCATCCCTGGCTCGCATCCCCTCGTGTCCACCAAGCCGCGCAATCCAGTGAGCGGTGTGCATCGTGAAGTCGCAGGTCACGGGTCTGGTGTGGATGGCGAGTTGGGTACTCGTGCCGGTCGGCGGCCGATGACCATGGCGTAGATCGTCGGGCAGGTCCGGCTCCGGCGGGATGCCGGGTTCGGCTGCGCCCACGACCGGCCCCCGCCTACGATCCGTCAGCAGGTCGGCACGCCGTGAGAACGCGGGAGGGCGCGGGTGATGCAGGAGCGGCAGTGGATCACCGCCCGCCGGAGCGAACTGGACGCCCTCGCCGAGGAGTTGGCCAAGCAGTTGCGGGAGGTCCAGGCCGAGCGGGAGGAACTGGTGATCGCGGAGCGGGTGTTGAACCGCCTGGCCGAGCAGGCCCGGGCCGACGCGGCGGGGGCTGTCGCTCCGGTATCGGCGAAGGTGGCCGGGCGGGCAGTGCTGCTCATCCCGCACCGCAGCGACGCGGCCGACGAGAGCGCGCTGCCCGGCGGCTGCCGAAAGATCCTGGCGATCGTGCGAGAGGCCGGCGGCCCGGTGCAGGTCAGGGCGGTCGGCGAGCGGCTGGGCCTGGACGCCTCGGTGCGCGGCAAGCTGGAACCTCTGCGGGCGAAGATGACCAAGCTCGCCGACCGCGGCTGGCTGCACAAGCGGGGCGACGGCCGGTTCACGCCACGCCCGTAGCCGCGTGGGGCGCGCCCGTAACTGACGGGCCCCTGACGGCAGTTGAGTTTGTGTGACGAAAAACAACAGTTCCGTCGAGGGCCCTGACGGCCTTGCCTACACCGCCCGCCTGCCGCTGTCGAGCGCCACCCTGAACCGGCTCGCCGACCTGATACGCGGCCACCTCAAGAAGATCGGCTCGCGGTGGCGCGCCCTGCCTCCGGGGAAGATCGCCACCATCGTGCTGGCAGTGCTGCGCTGTGACCAGCGGCCCGGCGACCTGGCCGGCGGCAACGGAGTGCACCGCACCACCGTGACCCGATGGATGAGGGAGGCCGTCGGCCTGCTTGCCGCCCGCGCCCCACGACTGGACCGGGCCCTGAAGAAGATCACCCGAATGGGCGGCGGCATCGTACTGCTGGACGGATCGGTGATCCGCACCCGGCGCAGAACCGGGAAGGACAACCGGAAGAACTACTCCGGCAAGAACAAATGCCACGGCCCGCTCGTGATTGCCCTCACCGACGACCGGGGCCGACTGCTGTGGATCTCGGCGGCCCGCCCCGGGCACACCTCGGAGATCACCGCCTGCCGGCACGACAAGCTCACCCGGAAACTGCGGGAAGCCGGGCTCGGCGCCATCGCCGACCTGGGATTCGTCGGCCTCGACGACGGCGGCGGCCCCGACGCCGACCCGGCGGTGATCACCGGCTACAAGGCCGCCCGGAACCGGCCCCTGACGCGAGGCCAGAAGCTGTCCAACACGGCGCTGGCGGGCGTCCGGGCACCCGTCGAGCATGGCTTCGCCCACCTCAAGAACTGGCGCGTCCTCGGCAAGGTACGCACCGACCCTGCCTGGGCGACCGCCCTGGTCCGGGCCTTGCTGGTCCTCACGAACCGCGAAGTCTCCCGATGACCGACGATCTTCACCAAAGTCACCCGCCAGCGACCAGCACGAGCATCCCGATGCCCACGCACACCAGCCCCGTGACCAGCAACCTCAGCTTGCACACCTTTCATTGGAATGAGAGCGCCTCTGACGCGTAAATAGGGCCTGGTCAGGGTGGGTGCGGGCAGGGACTGGGGGCTCGGTGGTCGCGGTGGGCCGCCGGGTGTCCGGGGGTGTCGGTCAGGCGGCGTTCTCCCTCGGGTTGAGGGTGACGGTGTAGCCGAGTTGGTTGAGCTGGTTGATGGCCCGGCGGGTGGCGCGTTCAGGGTCGCGTTGGGTGAAGTAGGTGCCGCCGAGTTCCTGGTAGGCGACGTTGTCGGTGAGTATGTGCCAGATCGCGGTGATGATCGAGTGCTCGACGGCGACCAGTGCCCTGAGCGGGCCACGACGGGCGGTCAGCCGCTTGTAACGGGCCTGCAGATAGGTGTCCTTGGTTCTCACCGCGCCGAATGCCGCGAGGCCGAGGGCGCCTTTGAGGTAGGGGTTGCCGGGCCGGACCTTCGTGTTTTTGGTGCGGCCGGCGGACTCGTGGTGGCCGGGGCAGACCGCGGCCCAGGACGCGAGGTGTTTGGCGGAGGCGAACCGGGTCATGTCCCCGCCGGTCTCCGCGATGATCACTTCTGCGGTGGGCTGGTTGATGCCGGGGATGGTGTCGAGGAGGTCGAGGACGCCACGAAAGGGGGCCATCGCCTCTTCGATGCGGCCGGTGAGCTGGTCGATCATCGTGGTGAGCTGGTCATAGTGGTCCAGGTGCAGGCGGGTCAGGAACGCGTGGTGGGCGCGGAAGCGTCCGGTCAGGGCCTCGGTGAGTTCGGGGATCTTGTTGCGGAGCTTGCGCTTGGCCAGGTCCGCGAGGACCTGTGGGTCGCCTTCGCCGCCGATGAGGGCTTCGAGCATGGCCCGGCCGGAGACGCCCATGATGTCGGAGGCGACCGCGGACAGTTTGATGCCGGTGTCCTCCAGCAGCTTCTCCAGGCGCTGGACCACACGGCCGCGTTCACGGGTGGCGGTGGTCCGGGCCCGGGTGAGGTCCCGCAGTTCGCGCACCGGTTCGGGCGGCACGAAGGAAGGCCGGACCAGGCCGTGGGCGCCGAGCTGGGCGAGCCAGGCAGCGTCCAATACGTCTGTTTTGCGGCCCGGTAGGTTCTTGACCTGCCGGGCGTTGACGAGGATCACGTCCAGGCCCTCGGCCAGGACGTAGTAGAAGGGTTTCCAGTAGTCCGAGGTCGATTCGATCACCACCAGCGTCACCTGTGCGGCGAGCAGGTGATCGCGCAGGGCGAGGACCGCGTTCGTTGTTGATCCCCAGGTCGTGGTGTCGGTCGTGAAGGACCCTCGCCGCTTCGTACTGGGGGTGCGGACGCACGCTTTGGCGTCTTTCTTGCTGATGTCGAGGCCGGCGCAGCGTTCGTGCAGCACGTCCACGGCCTTGCTCCCTCCCTCACCGGATGGCCGGTTACGCCGTTCCGGGAGGACCAGGGTGAATCAGGAATTCTGACGCACGTGCTTCGCAGCAACACTCCACGGTTCCCGTGGACGGTCCCCAGCACCACAATGACCTGCGAGCTCACCGGCATCACAGACGCATCGGTTTCGGCCGGAACGAACCCTCCAGTGTCCCGGACCGGCATCACCCCGCGTCAGGGCGGACAGAAGCACCTCCGGCGCGCGCCACGGCATTTGCCACGCCCCCGGCGCGCACCGAAGGTGCGCTGGATCGCTGACCTGCGCTTACCGAGAGGCGTAGCGGTGATCTTTGCGTTGGGCCTCCGACCGGCGCCCCGGCGGGCGCAGTGCTTCTCGCGGCCGCAGAGGGAGAGGACCTCGGGCGCCTCGTCGCGACGATGCCTGCTCCGAGCTGGTGCACCGCGCCCTTCACGACAGCCCGCCCGACATCACCGCCAGTGTGCGCCACACCATTGCACTCTTCCGAGGACACGAAACATCACCCGAGAGCAAGAGGCCGACGATCTTCAACCTCGCCCGCGTCCTGGAGGAGCGCCGTGCTCTGATCAAGGAACGCCTCGGAAAGGACGAGGGCGCTCTCTTCGAACCGCCCCGGGCGACGCCGGCGCCATAGCGGACGCGCTCATCTCCCATCCCGCCGTGCGCCGCGTCAACTTCACCGGCTCGACGCCCACCGGCCGCAGGCTCGCCGAGACGGCCGGCCGCCACCTCAAGCGCGTCGTCCTCCAGCTCAGCGGCCAGAGCCCGCTTCTCATCCTCGCCGACGCCGACCTGTCCTACGCGGTCGATGCCGCGGTCTACGGCGCGTTCGTGCACCAGCGACAGGTGTGCATGTGCGCCCGCCGCATCTAAGTCGAGCGGCCGATCGCGGAGGAGTGCACCCGCCTCTTCATTCCTGGCCGACGCACCCGAGGACGCCGAACTCGCCTTCGACGAGACCTTCGGCCCGGTCGTGATCCTGGAGACGGTCGACGACGCCTCGCATGCGGTGGAGCGCGCGAACACCTCCTGCTACGGGCTGACCGCGGGTGTTCTGACCAGCGGCGCCCATCGTGGACCGGACATCGCTCGCCGTCTCGAGGCGGGGATGGCGCATGTCAACGACCAACCGGTCAACGACGAGCCGAACATGCCCTTCGATGGTGTGAAGGAGAGCGGCCGGGGCCGCTTCGGCACTGGCTTCGCGGCGGAGGAGTTCACCGAAGTCCGCTGGATCACGCTGCGCGGTGAGCCTCGCGACTTCGCGTTCGGACAGAGCCGCGGCAGAGCATGACGCAGGGCCCGGCCGGGCCGCGGGGTGTGCCCGCGGCCCGGCCGGGTGCCGTCCGCCCCGTCAGCCTCCGCTGGAGACGGACCACTTCTGGTTGGACGCGCCGGTGCAACTCCACAGCTGGACCTTGGACCCGTTCGCCGTTGCCGTGCCGGTCACGTCGAGACAGAGTCCGGACAGGTCGTTGGTGATGCTGCCGTCCGCGTGGAAGGTCCACTTCTGGCTGGTGCCGCCGTTGCAGTCCCAGGTGATGACCTTCGTGCCGTTGACGGTGCCGTTCCCGGACGCGCCGAGGCACTTGCCCGCGACCTGGAGTTCACGGCTCGCCGAGTAGGTGTAGGCCTGGTTGGCGGTACCGGACACACAGTCCCAGATGTGCTGCTGGACACCGTTGGCCGGGTTGCCGGTATCGTCCAGGCACCGGTTCGAGCCTTGGCCGACGATCTGGGCGCCGGCCGTCTGCGCGCCCCGGGTGAAGGTCACTGTGGCGCCGGCGGGCAGGGTGTACTGGAAGGACCCGTCGCCGTTCCAGGTGGTGGTGAACGTGGTCGCGCTGGAGTTGTTGTTGTGGGCGACCAGCACCTGTGAACCGTCGGGGTTCTTGTACGCCTGGGCCCACACGTTGCCGCCGTCGCCATAGCCGATGCGGGTGGCGCCGGGCACAACGAACTTCGAGAACTGGCCGAGCTGGTAGTAGTTGTTGGTGTAGGTGGCCTTGCCGGTCGTCTGGTCGACGGTGACCAGTCCGGTGCACTTCTCGCAGCCGACGCCCATCTTGGGGCCGCCGTTGGTGTCCAGGGCGAGGTTCCACAGGAGCACGCCGTTGGCCCAGTTGTAGGTGGACTCCAGGGTGAGCTGGGCGGCGTTCATCGGTGCGATGCCCGGGCCGGTGGAGCACTCGGTCTCGTAGAGCTTCTTGTCCGGGAACGAGTTGTGGATGGTGGTCATGTTCCGCAGGTCGTTGCGGTAGCAGTGCCACGCGGTGCCGTAGATCGCGTCACGGGCCGCCTGGTTGCCCATGAGCGTGTTGGCGTAGCTGACGTTCACGTGGTCGGCGTCCGCGCCGATGATCTTCGTGTCGGCCAGTCCGGCCTGCTGCAGCGCCGGGGCGAGGTGCTCGGCGATGAAGCGCGCCTCGTCGGCGGCGGGCCACAGCATCGCCGAGTACGTCGGCGGCGAGATCGTCGGCTCGTTCTGCGGGGTGACACCCCAGACGTTGACGCCCTTGGCCTTGTAGTCCTGGAGGAACTTCACGTAGTAGTTCGCGAGCGGGCCGTACATGTCGGCCTTGAGCGTGCCGTTGCCCGCGCCCAGCATCGTGTTGGACGTCTTCATCCAGGCCGGCGGGCTCCAGGTGTTGGCGAAGAGCTTCATCGCCGGGTTGAGCGCCTGGGCCTGCTTGATGACCGGGATGACGTACGCGTCGTCGTGCGCGGTCGAGAAGTTGGCCAGGGTGGGATCGGGCTGGCCGTTGTTGTCGTCGTACGAGTACGTGCCGGGGCTGCTCGCCGGGGTCGCGGTGTAGTCGGACGAGCCCATCGGCACCCGCATCAGGGAGAGGCCGATGCCGGAGCCGCGGGTGAACAGGTCACGCATCACCCGGTCGCGGGTGGTGGCGTCGAGCTTGTTCTGCAGCAGGTAGGTGGAGGTGTCGGTGAAGGAGGCACCGAATCCGTCGATGGTCTGGTAGGACTGCGTGTCGTCCACCGTCAGGTTCACGCTGCCCGAGGACACCGGACCGAGTGCGACGCTCGGCTGCGGGGTCAGGGTCTGGCTCAGGTCCGAGGTGGTCAGGGTCACGCTGATCGTGTCGCTCGCGGCCGACGCCGGCGCCGGGGTCAGTACCGCCACTCCGCACGTGACGGCAAGGGCCAGAGCGGCGGCCTGCGCGCTCAGTCCGCGGAGTAATTGTCTCATCTGCATGGAAGCGTCCCTCTTCACTTGGCGGTCAGGTCGTCTGCCTTGGGCGCGGGCCGGTCCGGAGCGGCTCTTCGGGGTGGTCGGCCCGCGCAGCCCAGCCGCGGCCGCGGTGCGTGGCTGCGGCGAGGGGTCTTGCCTGTTCGCATGGCCCGGTGCGGGCCGGGGTTCGGCACCGCACCGGGCCATGGGCTCTGGGGAACGGGTCAGACGGGGCTGATGGTCCACTGCAGGTTGGTGCTGTTGCCCCAGTCCCACTGCTTGGTGACGGAGCCCTCGGAGACGTTGCCGCCGCCGTCCAGGAGCTTGCCCGTGGTGCGGTTGACGATGTTGTACTGACCGCCGCCGCGGTGCGTGATCTTCCACTGCTGGTTGGTGTGGCCGTTCCAGGCCAGCTGCTTGCAGGTGGCGCCGTTGCTGGTGGCGCCCCAGCTGTCGGCGACCATGCCGTTGGTGCGGTTGACCAGCTTGTAGTAGCCGTTGCCGACCTCGACCGCCTGCCACTGGAGGTTGGCGCTGTCGAAGTAGTGCCACTGCTTGAGGTCGGATCCACCGGCGACGTTGCCGCCGCTGTCCAGGGCCAGGCCGTCGGTGTAGTTGATGATCTTGAGATAGGTCGACGGGTTGAACTGCACCTTCAGCGAGGTGATCCTGTCGTTCTGGCCGGTGACCCGCAGGTCGGCGTTGTCGGCGGTGAAGGTCCACTGGGTGCCGGTGAAGTTGTCGCCGGAGTAGGCGACGATCTG
>Ga0307513_10011006_pt1 | contig 11285 bp, 9 predicted proteins | sample 15_EM_MG_FD_202174 | JGI IMG/M metagenome (GOLD analysis project Ga0307513, IMG submission 202174) | Populus trichocarpa ectomycorrhiza microbial communities from riparian zone in the Pacific Northwest, United States - 15_EM | ecosystem: Host-associated > Plants > Roots > Unclassified | place... | reverse complement strand
ACTGCTGGCGCTGACCGTCTTCGTCTGCGTGGTGACGGCGCTGGCCATGGCGCGCTACCGGCGGACGCTGGACTAGGGGGCAGGGCCGCTCCCGGTGGCGGGTCCGGCGCTCCCCCAGCGCCCGCCTAAGCGTTGACCGGGCGACCCGCCCCCTGATAACGCCCTGGTGCTCTAACAACAGGGACGCGCCATGACCGATCTGAATTGGTGGCGCGGCGCGTCGATCTATCAGGTCTATCCGCGCTCCTTTCAGGATTCGAACGGCGACGGCGTCGGCGATCTGCCCGGCATCACCAGCCGCCTGGAGCATATCGCCTCGCTTGGCGTCGACGCGGTCTGGATCTCGCCCTTCTTCAAGTCGCCGATGGCCGACATGGGCTACGACGTCTCCGACTATCGGGATGTCGATCCGATGTTCGGCACGCTGGCTGACTTCGACGTGCTTCTCGCTCGCGCCCACGAACTTGGGCTCAAGATCATCATCGACCAGGTGCTCAATCACACCTCGGACCAGCATGCCTGGTTCAAGGAAAGCCGCGCGGACCGCGTAAACGCCAAGGCCGACTGGTACGTCTGGGCCGATCCCAAGCCTGACGGAACCGCCCCCAACAACTGGATTTCGGTCTTCGGCGGCCAGGCCTGGGAGTGGGACGGCCGGCGCGGGCAGTACTACATGCACTGCTTCCTCGCGTCGCAGCCGGAGCTGAACTTCCACAACACCGACGTGCAAGACGCGATGCTCGACGCGGTTCGCTTCTGGCTCGATCGCGGCGTCGACGGCTTCCGGCTCGACGTGTGCAACCACTATTTCCACGATGCGCTGCTGCGCGACAATCCGCCCCTTCCGTCAGCAGGGTCGACGGCCCCGCGTTCGGCAAATCCCTATAATTTTCAGGATCATCTGTACGACCATAACCGGCCCGAGAACCTCGGTTTCCTGCGCCGTTTCCGCGCCTTGCTCGACGAATATCCGGGCACGACGGCGGTCGGGGAGGTCAGCGAGATCGCCCAGGGGCCCAGAGTCATCGAGCAGTACACCTCGGGAACCGAAGGCCTGCATTTCTGCTACACCTTCGACCTGTTCGGCGCGGCGTTTTCCGGCGATTCCTTCCGGGCCGCCGTCAACAGGTTCAAGGAGGCCACGCGGGACGGCTGGGTCTGCTGGACCCTGTCCAATCATGATTTCATGCGCCACGTGAGCCGCTTTGCGACGCGGCCCGAGGATCAGGACGCCATCGCCCGCCTCTCGCTGCTTGTGCTCGCCTCGCTGCGCGGCTCGATCAGCCTGTATCAGGGTGAAGAACTGGGGCTGCCCGAAGCAGACCTGCGGTTCGAGGACCTGCGCGACCCCTATGGCATCCGCTTCTGGCCGGCCATCAAGGGCCGCGACGGATGCCGCACGCCGATGCCGTGGACACAAGCCGAACCGTCGGCTGGCTTCAGCGGCGGCAAACCCTGGCTTCCGGTCCCGGACGCGCACCTCCCCTATGCCGTCGACGCGCAGGAAAAGGACCCGGCCTCCGTCCTTCACCACTATCGCGCGGCCCTGGCCTTCCGCCGCGCCCATCCCGCCCTGCAGCGCGGATCGCTCGTCTTTCCGGAGGCGCCTCGCGAAATCCTGGCGGTGGAGCGATCTCTTCAAGACGCCTCCATGCTGTGCATTTTCAACATGACGTCCGAACCCCAGGACTGGCAGGCGCCCGCTCACCATGCCCAGTCGTCGGTCGACCCGTATTCGACGCCGGGCGCCACGATGTCCGAGGGGCGGGCGCACCTGCCGCCCTGGGGCTGCCTCTTTCTCATTGCCTCGCCCGCAAAGGCCGGCTGACGCCTCCATTACGGCGAATTAACCGGCGGGCCGAAGCGGGGCGGCGCAACATCGGGCCGGTTTGATACGCCCTGGGAGACGCCGACCATGCCGAGCCGCCGTGACCTGCTGTCCGGCGCGGCCGCCTTCGGGCTGGCCGCCGCCGCGCCGCGCCTGGCCGCCGCCGCACCCGCCGCCACCGGCGAGGCGGGCAAGATGTACGCCCTGTTCGACCAGGCGATGGCCGAGACCCTGCGCCGGCAGCCGGAACTGACCACCGCGCTCGGCCTCGACAAGGACAGCCTGGCCTGGACCAAGTCGGAACTGTCGGACACCTCGCTGACGGCGCTGGCGCAGAACAAGGCGACCGACAGCGCCCGGCTGGCGGCGCTGACCGCCATCGACCGCAAGCAGCTCTTTGGCATGGACGCGGTGAACTACGACACCGTCAGGTTCGTGCTGGAGGTCGCCGAGGCCGGGAACCGCGGGTTCCAGTACGGCGGCCAGGGGTCCGGCGCGCCCTATGTGATCTCGCAGCTCACCGGCGTTTACCAGCAGGCGCCGGACTTCCTCGACAACCAGCATGTGATCGGCGCCAAGGCCGACGCCGATGCCTATCTGGCGAGGCTGGAAGCCTTTGGCCGGGTGATGGACCAGGAGGTCGAGGTGGTCCGCCACGACGTGGCCCTGGGGGTGGTTCCCCCCGACTTCGCCATCGACAAGACCCTGACCCAGATGCGGGCGTTCCTGGCCTCGGCGCCGGCCGACGCGCCGGTGGTGGAGAGCATCGTCCGCCGCACCCGCGAGAAGGGGATCGCCGGCGACTGGAGCGCCCAGGCCCAGGGCCTCTATGTCGAGAAGGTGCGCCCGGCCCTGGCGCGCCAGGCGGCGCTGATGGAGAGCCTGCGCCCGGGCGCGGTGCACGACGCCGGGGTCTGGCGGCTGCCCGACGGCGAGGCCTATTACGCCGTCTCGCTGAGAAACTACACCACGGCCACGATGAGCCCGGCCGAGATCCACGCGCTGGGCCTGGACCTGGTGAAAAGCCTGGGCGCCGAGGCCGACGCCCTGATGAAGAAGGCCGGCTACACCAAGGGCGCGGTGGGCGAGCGCTACCGCGCCATGGCGGTCGATCCCCGGCAGGTCTATCCCAACACCGACGCCGGCAAGGACGAGCTGCTGGCCAAGCTGAACGAGCAGGTGGCGAGCGTCACCCGGAAGCTGCCGCAGTGGTTTGGCCAGCTGCCCAAGGCGCCCCTGCAGATCCGCCGCGTGCCGCCGGCCATCGAGGCCGGGGCGCCGGGGGGCTATTACAACGCGCCGTCGCTGGATGGCTCGCGGCCCGGGATCTACTGGATCAACCTGCGCGACACGGCCGAGGTCCCGGCCTGGACCCTGCCGACGCTGAGCTATCACGAGGGAATTCCGGGCCACCACCTGCAGCTGTCGCTCAACAACGAGGCCGGCGACCTGCCGCTGATCCGCAAGGTGACCAGCTTTTCCGGCTATTCCGAGGGCTGGGCGCTCTATGCCGAGCAGCTGGCGGTCGAGATGGGCATGTACCAGGCCGACGTGCTGGGCCACATCGGCATGATCCACGACGCCATGTTCCGCGCCGTGCGGCTGGTGGTCGACACCGGCATGCACGACAAGCGCTGGAGCCGCGAGCAGGCGCTGAAATACTACGTCGACGCCCTCGGCGACAACGAGGCCGCGGCCGCCACCGAGATCGAGCGCTACTGCGTCTGGCCGGGCCAGGCCTGCAGCTACATGGTGGGCAAGATCACCTGGCTGCGCGCCCGCGACCGGGCCCGCAAGGCGCTGGGCGCCAGGTTCGACATCCGCAAGTTCCACGACGCGGGCCTGCTGGCCGGCGGCACGCCGCTGACCGTGCTGGACCAGGTGATCGACAACTATATCGCCGCGGCGAAGACGGGCTGATCTCCAACATACATGGTCATCCTCCGGTCAGCCGCAGGCTGGCCCGAGGGGATGCCGGGTTTAAACGGCACGCCCCCGCTTGCCCGACTCCCCTGCGCACCCCAAGTTCGAGACATGAGCGACCGGCCTGCGGGTCAGGCGCCGTCCCGGCTGGTGGCGGTGCTGGGGCCCACGAACACGGGCAAGACCCACCTGGCGGTGGAGCGCATGCTGGGGCACGCCTCGGGCATGATCGGCCTGCCGCTGCGGCTGCTGGCGCGGGAGATCTACGACCGCATCGTCAAGCTGCGCGGCGCGCGCTCGGTGGCCCTGATCACCGGCGAGGAGAAGATCGTCCCGCCGCGGGCGGTCTATTTCGTCTGCACCGTCGAGGCCATGCCGCTGTCGCGGGAGGTGGAGTTCCTGGCGGTCGACGAGATCCAGCTCTGCGCCGACCCCGAACGGGGCCACGTGTTCACCCACCGGCTGCTGCACGCGCGGGGCAATTCGGAGACCATGCTGCTGGGGGCCGCGACCATGGCGCCCCTCGTCCGCCGGCTGCTGCCCCACGCCGAGATCGTCGCGCGCGAGCGGTTCTCGGCCCTGACCTATTCGGGACCCAAGAAGCTGACCCGCCTGCCCCGGCGCAGCGCCGTGGTCGCCTTCTCCGCCGACCAAGTCTACGCCATCGCCGAGCTGATCCGCCGCCAGCGCGGCGGGGCCGCGGTGGTGATGGGCTCGCTCAGCCCGCGCACCCGCAACGCCCAGGTGGCGCTCTACCAGTCGGGCGAGGTCGACTTCCTGGTGGCCACCGACGCCATCGGCATGGGCCTGAACATGGATGTCGACCATGTGGCCTTCGCCGGCCTGCGCAAGTTCGACGGCAAGCGCACCCGCTGGCTGCATCCCCAGGAGGTCGGCCAGATCGCCGGCCGCGCCGGACGCTATCGCCGCGACGGGACCTTCGGCGTCACCGGCGAGGCCGACGACATGGACCCCGACCTGGTCGAGGCCGTCGAGAACCACCAGTTCGAGCCGGTGGCCGCCGCGGAGTGGCGCAACGCGAGGCTGGACTTCGGGTCGCTGCCAAGCCTGATGCGGTCGCTGGCCAAACCCCCGGAGCGCCAGGGCTTGAAGCTCGCCGAGGAAAGCGTCGACGAGAAGACCCTGCGCCTGCTGGCCGCCGAGCCGGAGATCGCCGACCGCGTCCGCGACCGCGTGGCCCTGGCGCGGCTGTGGGACGTCTGCCAGACGCCGGACTTCCGCAAGACCTCCAACGAGGAGCATGTGCGCCTGGTGCGCGAGTTCTTCGGCTGCCTGACCGGCCGCACCCACCGTATCCCCGAGGACTGGATCGCACGCCAGTACGCCTGGCTCGACCGCACGGACGGGGAGATCGACGCGCTGGCCGCGCGCCTGGCCAGCGTCCGCACCCTTGCCTATGTCGCCAACCGCACCGACTGGCTGGTCGACCCGGCCGGATGGCAGGGCCGCACCCGCAAGCTGGAGGACCGGCTCTCCGACACCCTGCACGAGAAGCTGATGGCCCGCTTCGTCGACCGGCGGACCAGCGCCCTGATGCGCGGCCTGCGGGTGCGCGAGGAGATGTTGGCCGGCGTCGCCGCCGACGGCGCGGTGAGCGTCGAGGGTCACTATGTCGGCCGCCTGTCCGGGGTCCGGTTCGAGCCGGCGCAGGGCGCCTCGATGCTGGAGGAGAAGGCGCTGCGGGCCACGGCCATCGCCGCGGTGGGGCCCGAGATCGCCCGGCGGCTGGGCAAGCTGGCGGCCGAGCCCGACGAGGCCTTCACGCTCAGCCCCGACGGGGTGGTGCTGTGGCGCGGCGAGGCGGCCGGCGCCCTCGCCGGCGGGACGCCCTTCGCCCCGCGGGTCCGGCTCTATGGCGACCTCGGCCCGCCCACGGCGCGGGAACGCGCGGCGCGCCGGCTGGAGGCGTTCCTCGCCGCCGAGGCCGACCGCCGGCTGCAGCCGCTGCGGCGGCTGGACGCGGCGGTCTCCGAGGGGCGGCTGAAGGGCCTGGGCCGCGGCCTCGCCTACCGGCTGATCGAGGCCGGCGGGGTGCTGGACCGCGCCCATGTCCGCGAGGAGGCCAAGGCGCTGAGCCAGGTCGAGCGGCGGGCGCTGAAGGCGCTGGGCGTGCGACTGGGGGCGTTCAGCCTCTACCTGCCCGGCCTGCTGGCGCCCTCGGCCATGGCCTTCGCCCGGGCCTTCGCCGGCCAGTCGGGCTGGGCGCCGCCGTCCGACGCGGTCAGCCGCCTGCCCGAGCCGGTCCCGCCGCCGCCGGTGCTCGCCGCCTTCGGCCTGCGGGCGGTGGGCGGGCTGGCGGCGCCGGTGGAGCGCCTGGAACGGCTGGACGAACTGCTCCGCGCCGCGCCGCGCCAGGGCCAGGGCGCGGTGTTCGCCGACCAGGCGCGCGAGGAACTGGGCTGGAGCGAGGTGGAGGCCCGCACGATTCTGCGTAGCCTGGGCTTCGCCCCTGTCGCCCGGCCCGCGCCCGGCGAACCCACGGCCTGGCGGCGGCGCACCCCGGCGACGGAGCCCCGCCCCGCCCTGTCCCATCCGGCCTCGCCCTTCGCCGCCCTGGCCGCGCTGAAGGCCGCCCCGGCCCCCCCCGCCGCGCGCCGGCCCAGGCGTCGCCGCAAGACCAAGGCCGCCCGCCCGTGAGTGGCGGGCCTTCAGGCGACGGGGCCTGCCGGGCCGATGTCTGGCTGTGGCGCGCGCGGTTCTTCAAGACCCGGACCCTGGCCTCGCATTTCGTCGAGCAGGGACGCGTGCGCCTGACCCGGGGCGGCGCGCAGACCCGGCTCGACAAGCCCGCCCGACCGCTGAAGGTCGGCGACCAGCTGGTGTTCGCCGTGGGCGGCAAGCTGATCGCCGTCAGCGTCGAGGCCCTGGGCGAGCGCCGGGGCCCGCCGGCCGAAGCCCGCGGCCTCTATTCGCCCTTGCAGATATCCTGAGCGCTGACGATCTCTTGGCGCATTGACAATGGGGGCCTGCGCCGTGAAAAACCCGCGCCGCAGCTTCAGGATCGGCCGGAGTTTTCGTTTCGATGACCTACATCGTCACCGACGCCTGCATCAAATGCAAGTTCATGGATTGCGTGGAGGTCTGCCCCGTCGACTGCTTCTATGAGGGCGAGAACTTCCTGGCGATCAATCCGGACGAGTGCATCGACTGCGGCGTCTGCGAGCCCGAATGTCCGGTGGACGCCATCAAGCCCGACACCGAAGACGACCCGGACGGCAAGTGGCTGAAGATCAACTCCGAGTATTCGCGCGTCTGGCCGAACATCACGGTCAAGGGCGAACCGCCCGCGGATGCTGAAGCTTACGAACGCGAGACCGGCAAGCTGGAGAAGTACTTCAGCGAGAAGCCCGGCCGCGGTTCCTGACCGCCCCGCCCCGCGCCGCGGCAAGCCTTTCATTCAGCTGGTTTTTGTGATACCGTCTTCGGCGACGTGGAGATAGGCGCACGCGCCTGTCCCGTCGTTCCTGCAGAAGAACCGGCTCGCGCCGGTATGCGCCTGACGAAGGCGAAGGGTGTCTTAGAGGTCTACTCCGCTCGATAGGACGAACCGGCCGCGTGCTCTTTGCGGAGCGCGGCCTTGTCCCTTGAGCGGTGCTTGCGTCGCCGGATCGACTGCGGTTCGGGATTGGTTTGAAGAGGATTTCACTGATGAGCAAGAGCGGTCTGGATTTCTCGGTTGGCGATCACGTCGTCTATCCGGCTCACGGGGTCGGCCAGGTGCAAGGGATCGAAACCCAGGAAGTCGCCGGCCTGCAGCTCGAGGTCTATGTGATCACCTTCGACCACGAGAAGATGACCCTGCGCGTGCCCACCGGCAAGGCGCGCACCGCCGGCCTGCGCCCGCTGGCCGAAGGCAATGTGGTGTCCCAGGCGCTGACCACCCTGAAGGGTCGCGCGCGGGTCAAGCGCACCATGTGGAGCCGCCGCGCCCAGGAATATGAAGCCAAGATCAATTCCGGCGACCTGATCTCCATCGCCGAGGTCGTCCGCGACCTGCACCGCGCCGAGAACCAGCCGGAACAGTCCTATTCCGAGCGCCAGCTCTACGAATCGGCGCTGGACCGGATGGCCCGCGAAGTCGCCGCCATCGAGCGGATCGACCGGGAGACGGCGATCGGCATCCTCAACAAGTCGCTGGTCAAGGCCGTCGCAGCCTAAAGCCTGCAGGCGCGCGCCCGCACCTACAGGCGCGCGCCGAACTGCGCCACCACCGGCCCCAGCTTGCGCGGGTCGACCGGCTTGTTGATCAGCGGCGCGTCGGTGAAGCGGCCGTCGGGCAGGGCGCCGTAGCCTGTGGCGAAGGCGAAGGGCACGCCGCGCACCTGCAGCGCCTCGGCCAGCGGAAACACCATCTCGCCGCCCAGATTGACGTCCAGCAGCGCCCCGTCGGGGCCTGCGGCCTGGGCCTCCAGCCAGGCCAGGGCCGGACCCAGAGCGCTGAACGAGGCCACCACCTCGCAGCCCAGCTCGGCCAGCAGGTCCTCCATCATCAGGGCGACCAGACTCTCGTCCTCCACCAGGATGACCCGCGGCGAGGTCATGCCAGGGCCAGCCGCGCCGACAACGGCGCCTTGAGGGTGAAGCGCAGGCCCGAGCGCTCGTAGGCCAGGGCCGCCGCGCCGCCCAGCTCGCGCCCGATCCCGCGCTCCAGCAACCGCGCGCCGAAGCCCTGCCGAACCGGCGGCGCCACCGGCGGGCCGCCCCGCTCCAGCCAGATCAGCTCGAGCTTCCGCTCGGCCTCGGCCAGGTCGATGGTCCAGCGGATGTCGAGGCGGCCGTCGGGGGTGCTCAGCGCCCCGTACTTGGCCGCGTTCACCGCCAGTTCGTGGAAGGCCATGTGCATCGCCACCGAGGTTTCCGGCGTCAGCTCCACCGCCGGGCCGCCGGCCTTGACCCGGACGCCGTCCACGCCGCCGAAGCCGCCCAGCGCCGCATCCAGCACCTCGGCCAGCCGCGCCTTGCCCCAGCCCTCGCGGGTCAGCAGTTCGTGGGCCTGCGACAGGGCGCCCAGCCGGCCGTTGAAGGCCTCGGCGAAGTCCTCCGGCGAGGCCGAGCGGCGCAGGGTCTGGTCCGCGATCGACTGCACGGCGGCGAGCGTGTTCTTGCAGCGGTGATCCAGCTCGCGCAGCAGGAACTTCCGCCGCTCCAGGGCCTCGGTCAGCGACACGTACATCAGCGCGTTTTCCAGCGCCGTGGCCGTGGCCCGCGCCATGATCTGCAGCTTGGCCACCTCGTCCTGCGTCGGCTGGCGGCGCGTGGACCAGTAGGCGCCGATCGCCGCGATCGGGTCCTTGGGCCGCACCGGGGTCATCACCAGGCTTTTCACGAAGGTCGGGCGATAGGCGTCGTGGGGAATCCGCGGGTCCAGGTAGATGTCGGGGATCACCGCGGTCTTGCCGTTCAGCATCGCCCAGCCGGAGATGCACGCGCTCATCGGAAAGCGCAGGCCCTTCCACAGCGGGCCGATGGCGTCCTCGTCCAGGTACCAGCACTGGTCGCCCTCCCGCAGGACGAAGGCGACGCCGTCCGCGCCGGTGATCCGGCGGGCGGCCGAACGGACCACCGCGGCCACCTGCTCCACCGTGCGCGCCAGCGACAGGTCCTCGATGGCCTCGACCAGCGTGAACAGCGGGTCCTGCGCGGCGTCGATGGCGCCGATATCGCCGTCCACCCGGATCGCCTGCTCAGACATCGCGCGTCCTCTTACGCCCGCGAACACCCGGCTAGAATGCCGTCGCGGAGATTTCTAGCACAAGCGCCCATCTGTGGTTGTTAACAGCGGTCGCACGATTTGCGCCGCCGCGACCCCCGCGCCACGCCCTAATCGGCTTCGGCCGCCGCCAGCACGGGCGCCGCCGCGGGCGCGGGACCCCGCGCCAGTTCCCGGGCCAGGGTCTCCCGGTCGAGGTCGCCCTCCCAGCGGGCGATCACCAGGGTCGCCACGCCGTTGCCCACCAGGTTGGTCAGCGCCCGGCACTCGCTCATGAACCGGTCGACGCCGACCAGCAGCGCCAGCGCCGCGATGGGCAGGTCGGGGATCACCGCCAGGGTGGCGGCCAGGGTGACGAACCCCGCGCCGGTCACCCCGCTGGCGCCCTTGGAGGTCAGCATGGCCACGCCCAGCAGGGTCAGTTCCTGGGTCAGGGTCAGCGGCGTGTTGGTCGCCTGGGCCAGGAACAGGGTGGCTAGCGTCATGTAGATGTTGGTGCCGTCCAGGTTGAAGCTGTAGCCGGTGGGGATGACCAGCCCGGTGGTGGTCTTGCCCGCGCCCAGCCGCTGGAGCTTCTGGATAATCTGCGGCAGCACCGCTTCCGAGGAGCTGGCGCCCAGCACGATCAGCAGTTCCTCGCGGATGTAGGCGATGAACTTCAGGATCGAGAACCCCGACAGCGCCGCGATCGCGCCCAGCACTCCCAGCACGAACAGCAGCGAGGTCCCGTAGAAGGTCGCCACCAGCCCGCCGAGATTGACCAGGGCGCCGGGGCCGTACTTGCCGATGGTGAAAGCCATGGCCCCGAAGGCCCCGATGGGCGCCAGCCTGACGATCACCCCGATAATGCCGAAGAACACCTTGGCGACGTCCTCCAGGACCCCGGCCACACGGTCGCCGAACGGCCCCATCCGCGAACAGGCCAGGCCCGTCAGCACGGCGATCACCAGAACCTGCAGCAGCTGGCCCTCGGCGAAGGCGCTGAAGAAGGTGTCGGGGATCAGGTGCAGGAAGTATTCCGGCAGGGTGGCCCCGTGGGCCGCCTTCTGCGCGTAGCCGGCGGCGATCGAGGGATCGAGGGTGGCGGGATCGACGTCGAACCCCCGTCCCGGCTGGACCACGCGGCCCACCACCAGACCCAGGACCAGGGCCAGGGTGGAGACCACCTCGAAATAGATCAGCGTGCGCGCGCCCAGGCGGCCGAGCGCCTTGATGTCGCTCATGCGCGCGATGCCGCCGGCGATGGTGCAGAAGATCACCGGCGCCACGGCCATCTTGATCAGCTTGACGAAGGCGTCGCCCAGGGGCTTGAGCTGCTCGCCCACCTGCGGCCAGAGCACGCCCACGGCGATCCCCAGGGCGATGCCCAGCAGCACCTGAACATAGAGCAACCGGACGTGACGCAAGGCGCCCATGCGCTTTCCCCCGAAACACGCGACCATTTCCAACTCCGGCCGCGTTGCGCTATCACCCGCAGCGGTCAGGCCCGGTAGCTCAGCAGGATAGAGCAGCGCTTTCCTAAAGCGAAGGTCGGGGGTTCGAGTCCCTCCCGGGCCGCCGGCCAGTCCTGCCAATCCCTCTCCTCACCAGACTAGCCGCCGGAAAGGCCCGACATTCCGGGGCTTACCCGCGCCCAATCCGTCACGCGGCCGCGTCTACGCGCGCCAAAAGCCGGCAATTCGCGTCGGCTTTTAGGCCCGGTCTCCGTGGCCGGCCCCCCGAGGGTGATCCAGTTTCAATGTTAGTGCATGGCGGTTTCTGACGCCACGGTTGGGGTGGGCGATCGCGCGCTTTCCGATCGAG
>Ga0307513_10011005_pt1 | contig 11285 bp, 10 predicted proteins | sample 15_EM_MG_FD_202174 | JGI IMG/M metagenome (GOLD analysis project Ga0307513, IMG submission 202174) | Populus trichocarpa ectomycorrhiza microbial communities from riparian zone in the Pacific Northwest, United States - 15_EM | ecosystem: Host-associated > Plants > Roots > Unclassified | place... | reverse complement strand
TTCGGCAGTATCATTTGATACTTCCCTTGTTTGAAGTTTTGTTTTAAGGGATCGTTTGATACCTTGAATGTTTTATGTATTGTTTTATGGTATCCGTTTGATACCATAGTTGTTTTAGGATACGAGCCGTGCTCGTAGGAGTAAGGCTTTAGGGAAAGCCGGCCATGTATTTAAAGGCTGCGACTTGCGGACTTAGAAAGGGCAGACTTGGACAGACAGAGATTTCAATATACTTGGTTGGATAGTTACCTCTTCAGTTCGCAACAATAAGTGACAAGCCGCCAAACACTTCAAGACCTTAGCGATATAGTAAAAGGTTTTATCTAACAACCTTTCGGAGCCTCCACTTGATCATTCCGGTTAGGCCACACTTTGGCTAAGGAATTCAAGTGCCCCAACCCGGGACGGTTTCTTAGAGGGTTCAGTGTACCGAACCCGATAAGGAAAGGTTACATTTTTTTAACTTCAACAAGTCAGTTGGAAGTTATATCGGTTATGGACTGATCGACCTCATGGAACCCGATAGCAACAGTTGCCTAGCATAGGCGACGAACTCAACACGCGATCAGGCAGGTCGCTTGACAGAAGCGAACTTGCAAAACCCTCCACAAGGTCGATATCCAGGAAGGCTAAGGCTCAAGCAAAGAAGGCTTCAACCTTTAGTATCGACGAGGCTAGCAGACAACTAGCAAGGGACGAGGCTTCTCAGACACTCAAGGATTCTGAAAGTGAAATAGCCAAGGAACGAACGGCCACACCAGGCGCGTTTCCTAAATCACCAGCGAAAGGAAAGCAACCTTTACAGTCAACCTCCTCTAAGGACGATCCAAGCAGCTCTAGCAGCAGCGAGTCAAGTGACGAAGAGGGCGACAAGATGTCGGCATCAGGAACTACCGAGGTACCTGATCGATCCAATGCACCAAGGCTGACTATGAAGATCCCGGAACCCCGGCGGTTCTCAGGATCAGGAAAAGCCATGGACCCTGGCGCATTCGACAGATGGTATGAAGATGTCCGAGAATACCTACTGCTACATGGTATTACCTCAACTACTGGAGGGAACGCTCGATACTATGGCTTCTAGACAGAAGGCAGAGCCAAAGACACATACCGGCAAGCTCTGGAAGAGTTTGGAGAAAACGATATCACAAGAGATCAACTCATTGGTTACCTACGAAAACGATTCCAATCTTCGAGACGTACTGAGGAGCTTTATCAGAAGTTCCTAGATGTCAGACAAGTCAAGGATGGAGTAGTAACGAACATCTCAGATGTAGCAACAGACTTGCTCACCTACCGGTCCAAGTTACCAAAGGACACCATCTCAGATTACGTGTTTATGCAAAGATTCTTCAGTAGCATGCATATCAAGTTACGCCAGATAATAGGGCCATCGTTCGACGATGAAGAAACCATAAATTCGGCAATACGACATGCGGAACGACAGCATGCCATGCTAAGAGGAGTCGGGGCATACAAGAAAGAATCGAAGGAGAAGTCACATCACAAGGACCGGAACCAGAGCAGCTCGAAACCAACCTATCAGAAGCAGGTTAGCAACACAGTTTCCAAGGAACGTAAGGCCAGCGGTGCCTGTTTCACCTGTGGAAAGAAAGGACACATTTCCCGCAACTGTCCTGACAAGAAGGATGAAGGCAAGGGGAAAGCGATCAAGAAAGAATCAACGTCAAACAGAGCAGAGGCTGAAACTAGTGCGGACGAGGTCTACATCAACTCGATGGAGATAGAGACCTACGCCTCATCAGGCAAAACAGCACCTAGTACGGCCAAGGCCAAGAAGGCTTTGGAAGGAACGATAAGGATCAACGGCCACGATGCGAGAGTACTGTTCGATACTGGAACTATTGGAGAAGACATCCTTAGCGCAGCATTTGTCACCACCCATGGAGTGGAAACCAAAGCGTTAGAAGGAGAACTCAGGATTCTTATGGCCATGAAAGGATCACAATCCACAAGCAGCAAGCAATGGGCAGTGGATATAGAGATTGGAAAAATGCGTACCCAGAACAACAGGATGATTGTTGGGAACCTCGCAAAGTATGATGCCTTGATCGGAATGGAATTCTTATCCAGGAATCAGGCAACCATTGAGTGTGGGAACTCGACGATACTTTTCCCTAGAGACAAGGTTAAGGTAAACTGCACGCCAACTAGCGGTCTAGTAAGGGCAGCAGCGGTAGCCACCACAGAGGAAGTCATGGAAATGTTTCCGGAAGTCTTTCCAGATCCGATTCCAGAGAGACTACCACCACTGCGAAAATACAATCCCCGAATCCAGTTGAAAGATGAGAAGAATCTAAAGACGCAACCAACATACAGTGTTCCAGAAAAATATGAGCTTAAGCTGAAAGATTGGCTTGCCCAGAAGGAAGGCGAAGGAGTCATATATCGGAAGGAAGTTCCAGGCGCAGCACCATTGTTTGTCCAAGGAAAAACCGATGGTAGGATCAGACCCCTGGTGGACCTGACTGCACGAAATGACAACACAAGAAAAGATGACACACAAATCCCAAACCAAAGGACGATCCTGAATGCACTAGGACGATCGAGATATCGCAGCAAGATTGACCTGAGTGACGCGTACTTCCAGACAAGAGTGGAACCAGAATTCGAATACCTGAACTGTTTCAAGACACCCTTTGGAGGTTCCGTAAGCAAGGTTATGCTGCAAGGTGATATAAATGCACCTGGAACATTCATGCGGATCATGTCACATCTGATGCGAGATTACCTGGGAGATTTTGTGTGGGTTTACATTGACGACATACTCATATTCTCTAACAAAGAAGAGGAGCACATGGAGCACATCAAGAAGGTTTTCCGGAAGCTGAAGGAAGCTCATTTCTTCGCCAGCAGAAAGAAATCAGAGTTCTTCTCACCTAAGATGGATGTGCTAGGACATGTTGTTGACGATGACGGACTTCACGCCTCACCTGAGAAAATCAGAAGAATAGGAGAATGGACAACACCCAAGGATAGGAAAGAACTACGAGAGTTCTTAGGATTGGTCAACTATATTAGCCAATTCCTACCACACATAGCAATGATCACTGCACCACTCACAGACTTCACGGGAAATGCAGAGTTTGTCTGGACACCAACCCATGACACAGCGTTTCAGAATACGAAGAGGCTTGCAGATGATAACGAAGTCATTAGACCAATTAACCATGAGTCTGGAATACCAATATGGTTAATCACGGATGCGTCGGACACAGGAGTTGGAGCCTGGGTTCGACAAGGCCAAACACCTGAAACTGCACGACCAGCGTCCTTACACAGCAGAAAGTTAACTAACACGCAAATGAACTATGGGACAACAGACAAGGAGGCACTGGCAATCATGGATGCCTTGGTCGCATTTGATCACCTCCTTGCAGGACATGAGTTTACGATTGTTACAGATCATCAACCCCTGATGTATCTTAGAACGGATCGAAGACCGACTAGGAAGCAGCTGAGGTGGAGTACACACCTAGGAAAATATCAGGCGAAGATAGTTTACAAGCCAGGGGCGACAAACTATTTAGCTGACTCTCTTTCCCGCCTTTATCGAACTGATACTGGACCAGCAGAATACGCCAAAGACCCTACCGAAGAACCAGAAGACTTCGAAGCTACCTATACACACGAAAACTCACCTCATACCTTATTCGCTACATCATTTTTCTCTGACACCATGTTACGCTTTGAACCACTTCGACCTCTTGGGGACCACTCTGAGTGTGGCTCCGATTGCAGCATGAGGGAAGGAAACGATAGGTGAGACATGGTCTCCTCGGGACACGTCAGCGAAGAAGATCTAAACCACTCCGCGCTTCATTGGACGGCATGTCATGAAGCAGTTTGCAAATACCACGACGGGGACAGATTTGCTGGTCAAATCATCACCCCAGAATCACCTGAGGTGGTAGCAATCAGAGCCGGACGATCAGCGGAAGGCAGCGAGGTCACTAGACCCAGGATTGACCTCGATGGAGTCAGGAAAAGACTAGCCACAGCACTCGAGCATGACGACCCGTTGGCCGAATGCGAAGAATGTGAATGTCATGATCAGAGAGCTCACGATGCCTTTATGGCAAAGCGCAAGAAGCCCCTCTTGGAGGAGGTTTATCCCACTACAACAGAACCGTTCCTACGATCGTCCCATCTACCCTACCACATAGTGAATGCATCCTCTATGACGTCTTCGAAGATGAGGAAGACACCTCGCGCCTTGAGCAGGTACTTGATGAGCGCGATACCATTCAGGTCACTACGGAAATGCAGAGCATGTGGAGAGAACAGCTTGTGAACGCCTACCGCAAAGATGAACTATACAAGCTAGCTCTCGACTCCAGGAAGACAGCAAGGGGAGGACGGTTGGAACACTACCGCATTAGCAACAGGCTAATGTTTGCTACTACTCGAAAAGGACTACACGCCCTTTACATACCCAAAGGCCATGCAGCGAATGGTCAAACCCTTCGAGAACTCGTCACATCAGAAGTCCCTGACAAAGGACACCACAGTGCAGAGAGAAACCTCAGATACGCTACTGAGTACCTCTACTGGCCTGAGATGAGGAAGGATTGGAGAGATTACGTTAGACAGTGCGAGCACTGTCAGAGGAATAAGGAACGGAATGCGTTGCCCCAAGGTGATGCCCAGATGATGCCGATTCCTCGAGAGATTTTTACATCTTACGCTATTGATTTCGCTGGTCCTTTCAACGAAAGTAAAGGACCAACCAGGACCTATGATATGGTCTTGGTAGTTGTGAACCGGGCTGTTGGTTTCACCTGGTTCATACCAACTACAGCGGACGCGAATTCAGAAACCACACTAACCTATCTTCGTCACCATGTATTCACACCCCATGGTACGCCTACTTCGATTGTTAGCGATGATCCCAAATTTACTTGACGCTTTTGGCAACAAAGTATGAAGTCTATGGGTATAGAACATATCAAGGCAGTACCTGGACATCACGAGACAAATGGGCAAGTGGAACGCAAGATTAGGGAACTCAAGACCGCCTTGAGAAACATCACCAACAAGCGGCAGAATAATTGGGTGAACTCTTTGCAGGATATGGTTGCATATACGAATGCTGGACATTCAGATACTATTAATATGTCACCATACAAAGCGGTGTATGGACGAGACTATCCCTTACTGGCGACCTATAGGATCGAAGGCACCGCAGTCCCAGCATCTGAGGATTATCTTAATCGACACCAGGAGCTGAGGAATGACGCATACCAAGCGCTCAAGCTAGCTAGGATCCGCAGCACTAGAGTTGCAGCTAAGAGGAGGACGACCCACAAACCCATCAGCATTGGAGAATTCCTGATGGTATATGGCGACAGATTTGCGACGGAATCTGGGAGGAGCAAGAAACTCGAGCCACGATGGCAAGGGCCTTTCCAGGTGCTTGATTACGACGAACAAAGGCAGAACTATACTGTCACGATGGACTCGAAAATCTACCGCAGGAAGGAGGCAGTTTTTCACTGTTCGATGGTTAAGAAGTTCTTCCCCAATGATAATGGCAGATTCCCTGGACGGACTCATGCCAAACCCACACCCATCCTGATTGAGGAAATGCCGGAATGGGAAGTTGAGGAGGTGCTGGATCGCCGCGAACGCTATGGCAAGGCACAATTTCTTGTCAAATGGAAAGGATACCCGAACAGCGACAACAGTTGGGAGCCCTTGGAATGTCTAGAGAATGCGATGGACCTTGTGCAGGGCTGGTGGACTGACAACATGCCTGGAGACGGGTTTCCTGTCGAGACAGGATTCATTACTATGTCCTATTCACCTACGACACGTAGCTGGACCGAATTCGAGGACGAGGGACCAGTTGATAGTGACTTTTTCAAGCCCTATTTCGAAAGCGAGTATGACGACTCTGGATCTGAGGATTGTGGGGTTATTACGAGTTGGATTTAGGTTTAGTTTGATTGATGGAAACAGATGTTTTGTTTCGGGGGTGTAACCGGTACAGGTACTATGGTTACTGATGGATTTTCTTTAAGGATTAGTTTGGTTTCAGGATACGAGCCTTGTGGCTGTAGCCTTGTTATGTTATGCAGGAGGTATCGTTTGATGCCTTGTTTATTTTATGTTTGGTTTCGGGATACGAGGTTGTGCCTCTCCCTGATTGTGTTTCGGCAGTATCATTTGATACTTCCCTTGTTTGAAGTTTTGTTTTAAGGGATCGTTTGATACCTTGAATGTTTTATGTATTGTTTTATGGTATCCGTTTGATACCATAGTTGTTTTAGGATACGAGCTGTGCTCGTAGGCGTAAGGCTTGAGGGAAAGCGGGCCATGTATTTAAAGGCTGCGACTTTCGGACTTAGAAAGGGCAGACTTAGACAGGCAGAGATTTCAATATACTTGGTTGGATAGTTACCTCTTCAGTTCGCCACGATAAGTGAGAAGCCGCCAAACACCTCAAGACCTTAGCGATATAGTAAAGGTTTTTATCTAACAACCTTTCGGAGCCTCCGCTTGATCATTCCGCTTAGGCCACACTTTGGCTGAGGAATGCAAGTGCCACAACCCGGGACGGTTTCTTAGAGGGTTCAGTGTACCGAACCCGATAAGGAAACGTTACAGCTGATGTCAGCCTCACGCATGAACAACTGAGTGAGCGCTTGATCTTCGCGGATGATCGCATCTTATCTTTTAGGCCGCATGATACTGGCGTCTTCCGCGAAGATATTGACATCAATGTCTTGTAGCCAGGGCAACGACGTCTCTTGGCATCTCCAGAACAACAACCCCCCGGCGTCTGGACCCTGGAGAGCCTTAAAAGCTTATTTCATACGTCAATGAAGACACAGGATAAGCATCGATTTGAAATATCTATAGAGCTAAATTGAGAGCTTACAAACATAGGTCTTCATTTGAATGGTGGGTGCAAGATCGTCGGAGTCGTGCAAACCCTACGAGGTCATCACATAGGGTTTAATGTTTACACAACTCAGACGTCTGCGGGGTTTTTTTTGCGAGGCACCACGAGTGTTCCTGACATCTATAAAGGTCGTCATCTGCCCTCCTTCACTTCCTTCACACCTCCTTCACATCCTTCACCCCCCACCCCCCTTCGTCACTTCTCATAGTTGAAATGCCCCGTGAGAGCGCCCCAAGAGCCCCGGGCAAAAGGGCAGCGTAAGTACACTTCGTCCAATTGTTTAATCGTGGGCAATACTAATATCCCATTACTTCAGGCAGCCTGGCGTACCAGCGACAAAGAATAAACAAGCAAGCTCCGTGATCCTGAGAAAGTAAGTTCGCGCCGTGACACCATTGACCTGCGCTCGATATTAATATTACGAGTGGTTGTAGATGTCCGGCAGTCCCGCACGACGAAAGTGAAGTCAGGGGCGGTAAACGCAGGGCTCCCCCGCGTCCTGCCGCCCACAGACGGAGTGCGGGGAGAAGGTAACCAATGATCCATTGACACCGTTATTCTTCAAACATGCTCCGATGTGTGGCTGACAGTTGTCATTCATGTCACAGTGGGCCGTCGGGATCCCGTGAAAATCCTTATTTCGTTCCGGCCGTTGAGGATTCTGGGTATGTCAACAACAACCTACCCATATATCCAAGAACCCTTTAAACTAACACATGAATCAGTGGGCGCTATGGCGACATAGCATATGCCAAAAGCTGGTGTAGATTCAAGAATGCTCGAACCAAAACTAGAGCTTACGACGTATGGCGTCGCGATGTTAAGGGCTATATCAAGTCCCGCGCGTTCAATCCAGGACGGCTAACCGACGATCAATTGACGGTGATCATCAACTTTGCCAGTTCTCTTCCACCTGTCAAATCGCAGATCGAATTTGTAAAAAAGAACCACAGCGCTGACGACGTCAGGGAGGTCAGTAGTTAACTGAGGATTTTGGTCAAGGACACGGCTAAGAAACTAGGGACGGCAATGGAGCATGACTACGGAGAGCGGGCTGGTGATGTCGTTGCTGGACCTCCCAGTAAGTGATCAATCCACGCTAAGTTCTGCGGTCCCCCGTTGTAATAGATATCTTCAGTGGTATCGCCGAATTCAACTTCCGCATATTGCCCACGGGCAATGAGGATCCACATTGTTCGCCGAACGGGTGCCCCTCAAGGTGAGCATGCGTTCCTTGGCCATCCCTGGTGGCAGAATGGCTCCGATCGGGGAATAGCCTGGGAAGTGCTCGAGTCGCCAAGCATACAAAATCTGCTCGGCGTGATAAAGGCGCAACGCGCTGAGGAGCCGATTCTGTGCCCTCGATATCCCATCGGCGCAACTCGTGAGGGTAGCAACGCACTAAGTCTGGATCCTACAGCCCCACTCCGCCTCCGAGACCTCATCTTCCTCCACCAAGATGATGACCTTCGGGCGTGGCTCCTTGCTAACGATGGCAAACATCTTCTGGATCTCATGGTTCTGGAGTCAGGCCTCGAGGAAGCAGGGGATGACAGATCAACGCTGGAGCCCGTTGGGGGCCGACACCCATTTATCGACCGCAAGGTCTGGGATCATTCTGGGCAGGCCGAAGATATAGTGGGTGGCATCCAATGGGACGACGAGGATGACGAGGACGACCACATCGTGGTGAGAAATAGGCATATGAGGCAGCAATGGGGAGACCGCTGGGATGAAATGGAAGATATGGACGACGACGAGGACGACGAGGGGGCGGACACCGGGGAGGACGACAGCGAGGAGGATGTGGCGGAGGGCGAACGGGAATCTCAGATGCCCCAGGAGTGGCAGACAATTGTTATCGACGTAAGTTTATTGTGTTTCAGCTATCTTGAAGAATACCAGACTCAATAACTAAACAGCCTAAATAAGACAACAATTCAGACGCCCCTGGCCCCTTGAGGCAATCCGGCGGCACCAGGTTTCTCCCCTTGGACGTGGAGGAGGAGGCATCGGGCTCTAATCCCACGGTGCCAGCGTCGCGCTTGAAGCGGTTGGCGCCGTCAGATTCCGAGCAGCAGAGAACCGTTTTACAGCTGATCCAGGGGACGCCATGGATGGCTGGTTGGCTGAGAAATCCCAACCGGAGAGGAAGCGACCGTGATGCATACGATGGCGCCCACGATAGTCCTCCTGCTGGACTCTCTGGGACGCTTGATCAGCGTCCGGTCAGCGCTCCCACCCCCATCAGCCCCACAGTTGCGCCACCTCCCACGATCCCCGATGCTGAGACAATTGAGCCGGCTCCCATCACACCAAATACTGAGTTTATCCCATTGGCTCACAGTACGCCAAATCCAGAGACTGTTCCGCCGGCACAGCAAACCCCGGCCCCTGCGCTGGATCAGGATATCACGACCTCCCCTGGGCCTCCCCATTCCCGGCTCGTAACACTCATGATGCCCCTACAGCCGCGGGCCAAAACACCCAAACGCCGCCAAAGGGCTGTCGACGAAGCACCAGCGTTGCCAGCAACTGATTCTTTGTTCTGTGGATTTTCTTTTACATTTTCATTACCTGTCTGATTGTGCAAGCTTCGTTATTTAGATGTTGAATTTTCACCCGGGGATTTTCTTGGCTAGCATAGGATATTAATCATACCATTGAGCGCCCTTGCGTTAGCATCTTGTATGACTAGCTATTTCAATCTCTTGTGCGTGATCCCCTTTTTCCCTTGCATCTTAGACTCCCAGCCTCGCCTTAGCTGAAGTTTAACCTTTACTAGATTCGGCCCAAATCGCTTTATCAAACCAGAACTGTCCAGGCGCTGGGGGCGGTCATTGAGCGACTACAGTGCGTTCTACATTCCTGTGTGTTGATTGGTCGGCTGGAGATAAGGTTCCATATTTATCGTCCGCTTTAGGTGTGGCCGATGTCTCGCTAGAATTATTGTCGCTAACCGATACCTTTTGTGGCTAGTACCCCGCCTTATGAAAGCCCCCATTTTGTCCAAATGTTTAAGCCGGGAGTCTTGAAGTCTAGGAGTGCTGAGAGTAGTAGGACCACGGACACAATGTTGAATATTCAGAAAACCATTTTGCGCAAGAGCATATCTGCGTTCAATACCGAGGGATAGTGGATGATGCACCCCCCCCCTTAGTCCTAGCGTATAAGATCTAATGCGTCCTAGCGAAAACAAGAAAACCACGCAAACTCCTCCTCTTCACAAGACTCGATATAGGTTGAACTATTTTCTTCCCTCCCAAAAATCAGAGTTATATTTTGGCTAACATCTGATTATCCAGTATTCTACAATGTATCGGCAACGACAGACAAATTCACGCAGTCAGCCGACCAATGGAGCAAGCAATCGGATCGAGCGTAGACGCGACGTTGTACCAGAAACCATGGGATCCACTCAGCCAACACCTCGAGTTGGTAATCTGAATGGGCGTAGACGCGACGTCGTACCGGATACCATAGCATCCAGTCAGCCAACACCTCGAGTTGGTAATCTGAATGGGGGTAGACGCAACGTCGTACCGCATACCATGGCATCCAGTCAGCCAGCACCTCGAGTTGGCAACTTGAATATGAACGGGCGTAGACTCGACGTTGTACCCGACCCTATTGAATCCGGATCGGGAATGCAGGCGGACGAATCTGGCAGCTCCCAGACGCTCTTAACGCACCAGCCGTCGCGTCGAAGCCAATCACCAGGTCCGGGTGAGACCGGGGTTCTAGCAAGACCGCCCAAGGGTCCATGAAGAACGACAATACAAACCAGGGCGAATATTGAACCCGAGGCGGAGCCCGACGGCCAAGGGTATTTGGAAACTGTTCATTTAAGCGATGATAGCAGTCATCAGTACCAAAGCCCATGCAATGCAGATGAACCGGGATCGGAGACTGAGATCGATGTTGACGCCTCCGACATTTCCGAGGGAACAACATCCAGCCGGCGTCATAGGTGGCAGGCGTCTCGCAGACAGGGAAAGGGTCAACGACCCATCGCGCGAATCTCAACCACCTCCGGATCACAGCAGGTACCTCTCGTTAGACGGACAGCCGCAAATCGTGGACGCATAATCCGTGGTAGACCCTACAGTCCGCCGACCTTTCTGTCATCAAGCGTGGGATATTCGTCTCCGCTAGACACCCATAGTGGTACTCCATCTGGTGTCAGATCCTCGAGTCCGGTAGGTGAACCGGGTATCCCACGACCGGGGCGGCCCAGGCCGGCGACAGATTCACGGCGAAATACCGTTACAGGGGCTGAGGGGACCATATTAGAGCAGGCGATGGCGCTGATGCTCCGGTACACACTTTTTGATAACCCACTGCCGAACCCGGTTGC
>Ga0307513_10011004_pt1 | contig 11286 bp, 14 predicted proteins | sample 15_EM_MG_FD_202174 | JGI IMG/M metagenome (GOLD analysis project Ga0307513, IMG submission 202174) | Populus trichocarpa ectomycorrhiza microbial communities from riparian zone in the Pacific Northwest, United States - 15_EM | ecosystem: Host-associated > Plants > Roots > Unclassified | place... | reverse complement strand
GTTTTGAATGATTTTGATTTTGAATTCGATTTTGAATTTCCAAAAATGGAATTTACGGGGTCCGACGGCCCGCGGCTGCTGTTCGCATCAAGTCCCGCCGGTTTCCGGTTCAACGTTCGACTTTAACTACTGGAGGCAGCCTTCCTGCTTAAATGTTTCCAATTACTTGGAAACGGAATGGAAGAGACGCATTCTTCACTGCGGAGAAAGTGTACAGAGATGTTACAGGGGTGGGTCAGTCACCGACACCAGGACACTCTGGAGGGCCACCATGCAGACGTATTCTCCCCAATCTGATTAGACGGATGAGAGCCGGAGAACGAAGAAACCGTAAAGCAGCTGGAAAAAGGACGCCCGAGATGGCTAGTATTTGGAGAGGCAGGAGCTGGGTACTATGTGGGGGATCCATCGCCGCAAGCGCCAAGCAGGCATTATCATCTACATACGGGCTTTGCATTCTGACATGGAAGGATCCAGGTGCCTTATTCGGATTATTGCACATGTTCATGCCGTCTGACGGTCGTCAAGCCGTCAAACATTCAAGGGTGTGGCGTATTTTGGATTCTTCCTTTTCTATTCGGTTTTGCTGAACTACTGGACGGAAAATGGTAACTTCTTGAATCTTTGCGGGAAAAGTCGCGGCGTACAATCAAGTACTGTCTAACGCCAATTTTATTATGTAGACTCGAGCTACATGTCGATTTTCGAACGCCCGACCGATCGCACGACCAGAAGCCAAGGATAGTTTCTGAAGGGTTTGTCGGGTTTCATGGAGTTGTTTGATTTCAGGAATCACTAACATTCACGTCCTTGACTGTAGTATTTTCTCTTTCATCACCCTGTGGGCATCCTGGGCATTGCCAGTTGAATGAAAACCATCTACTGGATGTTCTTCACCTTGCAGGAGCAATGTGGTTTGCACCTTCAAACAAGGATCTTCAGGCGTGTTCTATATGATGAGAACGTTGAAACCGACGATCCCATCCACGAGCCGACGACCCTATGGCAACCCAACCCATTAACCCCCCTGGTATTTGATGTATTTTATATCCCAAATTAAACGGTCTCTTGATGGGATCGATGGAAAAAGGTATAAAGGTTGCAGTTTGCACGCTGGTTTTCTTCAAGCTGCGCTTCTCAATCACTCACACTCAGTGCTGGTCACTTGTACGTCCAAGTACCCCCCTCCAGTGTTCCATGGTGCTAACCAGTTCATGCAGTACACTTTCGCCCAACTCCAAATCTTAACATGCGTTTCTCCACCTCGATCATTTTCTCCGTCGTCGTCCTTGCCACCTCCGCGTTGGCAGAAAATGGACCAAGATACTACAGACGCAACGAGAACGGCGGAAGTTATACCTCCCTCTAGTACGTTCGTTCCCTTTCACATTTTCTCAGCTCCATCTAACGGCCTTCCCCACCCACTGATAGTCGTCGAGCGCTCCCCGTCGTCTGCAGCTCGCACAACAACCAAATAATGTGCGCAAGCACACACGAGTGCCACTCCAGCTCAGGAAGGCCCACGCGTAAGGCCGGTGCTCACCCGACCCTCAACTCATTTTGCGAGCAGGAGTGCAGCTGTCGTCAGCCTCTTGGAGAGATCTCCGGCAATGTGCAGCGGAAGGGACGTTCCCGCTCCAACAGCCCAGGACGCGGATGATTGGTTTGATAATGGATTAGGAATTCATACATTGGGGAAGTTGAGCTTGTTGTATAGTACTGATATCTGTTCGGTACTATGAATACGATATTTTCCTTTCCTCTGTTGAACGTTCAATATTGAATGGTGCTACATAATTTGTGCAGGAGTCCTAAGGCCTGATCATTGACTCGGTTGAGCGGTCCATTTGCCACCATATTTTGAAGTCGACTGTCTCTTGAACTTCAAACCAGGGGCGAACTGTAAGGAGCCCGCATCTCATTGGTCTCGAGAGCAGATACTGTACGGACTGAAGAAGCTGATGCTGATGGCCATCACAAATCCAATGGACCACATACAGTCGGGACAGAATCTGCCATGGTGTCCAATTTGACTGATATCGCTTGGCCATCTCACCCTGAACCGAATGCCGAGCTTGATTCTCCCTTCATTGATTGTATCTAGGACTCTAGGAGGAAACCCTCGCTTGTTCACTTACCAAATCCATTTGCAGTGTTTTTGGTGTCCGGCGCTTAATGGCACTTATTCAACGATCCTTATACATATCACTGAACTTTAGAGTTTGTATCATTTTAATGTCTGATTTCAACGAATCAAAACTTGAGGAGAGTCGAATCAGTTAAAGATTAAGCGCTAAGCAGGCGGCCTCGAAACATGAGTTCCCAAAGTGTTGAAACAACGAAACCCCTCTTTGATATCGATATATGTCATGGATTCTGGTTAAGAGCCAAAGCGTTTTGAGCCACCCCACCCAGAGCCCATTACGTGCCATTTAGTACAGTTATTCAGGTGTTTACAATGGTAATGCGCTAATGCCACAATCATGATGATTGTCAATTGTGTTTGATGCCATATTACAAATTGATTGGGGATCTTCTATCCCTCCTTAAGTGCGAGCATCAGGATGACTTGTCCATCCACTTAAGTGTTTAAACGTTTATGACTAGTAGATTTTGTGTTGTTCACGTGCAATCAATCTCAACATGAGCATCGCCGCCGCCCTTCTCGATATTTCCCTATATTTCCACATTGAGTCATTGACCCGGTGATTCAATAGAATGGAACTTATCACGTGCTCGGATATAACGCCTCGTCTTTATCAACATTCCCCTTCTCCTACCCAAGCAGTCGCGTTGCCCCCGACCTCGTGAGATGCGCCTAATGCAATAGCGATATCGTGTGCGCAATCACACAGTACTTACGAGTACTTGCCCCCCTCGAATTAATTCACCCTCAAGGCTGACACTCATCCGGCCCTCAACGCGCGGTTGTCGGAGTGCACCTGCCGCCGCTGGCAGACTTAAATAACCGCCCGCATAGTTGCGCTGGGAAGTCAAGAAGGCATGATGTCCTCCTTAATACCCAACAGCCGCGTCATCCACGTAGTACACTGTAGTACCTAATGTTCAAGTAACGCTAACTTACCATTTACGTGTACGAAATGTAAGCTAAGCTTAAATCCGACACATGACACGGGAGATTTTGGCAAACGCCGAAATGAGCGATTGGCGCCCGCCTCATCTTACGCCAGGGAAACGGCAAAAGTCCAATCATTTAGGGCTTCACGAAGTCCGATCTCCAGAAATGTTCACTAGCAAGGGTAAAGCATGGATGAGACGAGTACAGTTTAGTGCGCATGTTTGGAAGGCGAAGCTGTTCAATGACGCCGGTAGCGGCCGAACAGGGTGGCGTATGCGCAGTCGGCCAAGCTGGGCCAAGGTCCTCTTCTTCGGTGAGCAGGACTCCCCAAAGGTGTGGGAAAGAATTAGCATTCTGGGCCAAGTCGTTCGAGTAAAAATTGGCCTCGGTGGCTGAAGGAGACTAACATCGACGCAAGATTTCGTCAGTCCTGGCTAGCTGAAAGGGAAGTAACTTTGCGGATACTAATGGCTTCCTGCGACGAATCCTGGCCAACGAGAGAAAGGACATAGGATTTATAGCGATTTTCGACGCCTGATCCAGGGTAATCGAGTATGGGTGAAAGAAGGCCGACGAAGTGCCTTTTTGAGGGTGCAAGCTGGAGCGAAGAAGCATTGAGATATTGTAGATTAGAAGAGTCTAGAGCAAGATGGCACGCCAGCTGAGGGTGGGGGGAGTTAAAATAGAACGACGACAAACATACGTTTGTTTGTCGTCGTTCTAGACCCCGAAGCAGCCAATCAGAAATGGGGGGTTAATGTTAATTTGTGGGCGACGGTGGAGTCGTCTGCTTCCCACGGTGTGACGTCATGGGTGGTTTGTATCCTCTACTTTATGGTATTCGTATGCATGCAGGGGTAGTGGAAGCAACAAAAAGGAGGTCGTGGTGTTGAATTGTGTACCCAGAATAATTGTGTTGTGGTGGGAAGGACATAATAGCCGATGACCCAATCTCGGCGTGGAGCAAAAATTGACCCGTGTCGACAAGGAGAATTGAGGGGCTGAACGCGTCCATCTTTCAGCTTCATGGATCGGCGTCCTGCGTGTTCTTCTTCATGCATCAGTTTCTCGCAGACTTTGCCCTCAAGTCCACTTCGCCTAGAGTACCCACAAGTCCACGTCCACCTACAGATGACGCAATCGAGGCCATCATCCAGCAGGCCACCTCAGCCCGTCCTTCGCCTGACAGCAGACCGCTGAGGGACACCAGAACCCAGTTATTCGTTGGAAATGTGTGTCTCCACTTTCTTTTGGTTACCACCGCTCTCGCTGACCTCCAATAGCTGCCATATCGTGTCCGGTGGCAGGATCTCAAGGACCTTTTCCGAAAGGCGGGCACGGTATTGCGAGCTGATGTCTCTCTGGGACCCGACAACAGATCACGCGGCTATGGCACCGTCTTGCTCGCCACCGCGGAGGATGCTGGTCGCGCAGTCGACATGTTCAATGGCTACTCGTGGCAGACCAGAGTACTTGAAGTCCGCCTCGACAGGCTCTTGCCCGATTTTGACTCGCTGGCCAGCTCAAGCGCAAGCAGCAGTAGCTCCCAAACTTATCTAACCCCAACCTCCAAGAGCACATCACCTCCAACTGCCGAGGAGATGGAATTCATGTCCCTCTATCATGCCAACGACCCAAACTCGTGTCGTAACCTTTTTGTCGGAAATGTAGGCAATTGTGCTCCCTCTTACTCCACATTTTAATTTTTTTTTGGCGCAGCTCCCGTTTCATTGCCAATGGCAGGATCTCAAGGATTTATTTCGTCAAGCCGGAACTGTCTTGCGCGCGGATGTTGCTCTCGGTCCTGACGGGAGATCTCGTGGGTTTGGAACTGTTGTTTTTGCGACGGACTATGACGCTGTACGCGCCGTCAAGATGTTTAACGGGTACGTAATCGTGCCCGCTATGCCCGGAGGTACACTATACCTGAGTCCTTTCCGTTCCAGATACGACTATAATAGTCGCATCCTGAAAGTGCACTTCGACAAATTTTCGACTGCAACTTTAGCCACCCCTGCCTCGCCTCTAGGCACCAACCCGTCCCCGTCCTCGCATACCCATAATCCCCCAACGCAAATAAAGCTGCCCCCTGGGTTTGTATACGATTATGGCACACCTTCCGGCCCCAGCTCGCCTTTTGAGTTGTTTTCACAGCTACAACAACAACACCAGCTGCAGCTGCAACGACACCAGCAATCTCAACTGTTGCACCAACCGCAAGCCCAACACCTTCTCCAACACACGCTCCACTCATCACGGCAGCAGCCCCACCAACAGCCCCATTTGCGGCTATTCGGTTCACAATCGGGTCTAGATGTCGATGGCCTGACGACTCAATTGGCCTCCACCCAATTCTCGGCAAAGAAATCTCCACAACCACAGCTCATCCATAAGTCTCCAATAATAAGTACTACCTCGTCGGGTTCAGCATCGACGAGCAACACGACGAGTTCATCCTCAGAGCGTTCTCTTTCTACATCTGCTTCTTCCGTCTCGCATTCTCCGACACAAAATCAGAGCCAACAACAGCAGGAACAATCTCATCAACAGGAGCTACAATACACCCATTCGTACCAGCAACAACAGCCTCGACAACAACATCTACAGCAGCCTCATCAGCCCCGACAACATCACCACCCACGCCATCCTGGCCCTATCACACTACCCCCGCCGCCTCCCGTTTCGTTCCCGAATGCACCTTATGGACAAATTTCTCCTCTCCACCATCCAAACTTGGGGTCGCCCTATGGGTCTCCTTACCACCTTTATCCGTCCTCCTCGGCCGCTGCACATGCATACCACCAGCACCAACAGAGTATGACGCTGACTCCGCAGGGCTTGCCCCCAATCACACCTTCCATGCCGCCGTTTACATTTTTACCGCCACTACAGCACCCTCATCAACGCCATCCTGGTATGCACAGCGATGACATAGACGCTTCTTCTTCCTCTTCATCTCAGAACACCGACTCACCAGCATCCACAGCCGCTCGTTCTTCCTCGGCGCGCGCTTCCTCCACCGCTACGGGCGCCAATACCGGAAGCAGTAGTAGCAAACGTTCTCAGGGGCGCCAACAGCCGCCCATGTATGCGGTCTCGGGGACGCCGCATGCGCACTTCCATATCCCACTTCCTTCTCCCGGGTTAATCCTCCCAGCGCCCGCCGCCTCTCCACAATATCCGCACCCACACCCATACCCGACGCAGCACCCAAATCAGCACCCACAAGGACAGCACCACCCACAGCAGCCCCCAACGCATCCAATGCAACTACAGCTCCAGCTCCAACAGCCTCCCCCATTGCCCTCGCCTCCGGTCCTCATGCGACTGAACCTCGCAGGTGTACACAGTGCGTTCTCCCCTGGAGTCGCCATGTCCCCTGGCACGTTCTACGGACGCCCTGGGGATGTACCTGGCCCGAACCCGCATATTAATGCTGCGGTGGGTGCGCCGGTGCATGTCGTGCAGATGCATTCGCCGCTTGGGATGGTGCATATGCAACAGCAGCAGCAGCAAGGACAACCTGGCCCTATGCCACATGGGGGCCATCCGACGCATGGAGCGTATTTCTATGCGATGTCGTCGCCCAAGAAGGGCCCTCCGACGGGGATGGAACCGCAGGGGTATTTTGACCCGATGTATTTCCCTGTTGGCGCTGTTGTGCCGGGTACGGACGCGGAGAGTGAGATGGAGACACAGAGCAAGAGCCAGGCACTGCAGACGAGCGGGTTGGCGAATGAGGTTGTGCAAGATGGGGTTGAGCAGGATAAGGAGAGGGAGAGGAAACGAGGAAGTGAGGATGATGGCGAGGAAGTTACAGTGGAGAAGAAGGATTCCGGGTCAACCGAGGAGAGTATGAGCCCACTGGGTGGGAACTCTACGGGCAGTGGGAGCTTGAGCAGCGGGTTGACGGAGTCGACCTCGTGGCATGCAAGCGATGCTGGTGGCGGCGAGATGGACTCGGCGACAACGGATCTCAGTAGCGCAGACCCTGACACAACGATCTCGCGCGCCCATTCTGTTGGGCATATCAAAGAGCCTAGGTCGAAGGTCGTTCCAGAGGATGGGTTGGAAATGAGGATGGGTGTATTGGATTTGAAGTTGCCTGAGCGGCAACAACCGCCAGAGAGCTCACCATGATGAGTTAATCGTTTCCACCGGACTTTTTTCTTTGGATATATTGGAATTGGAAGGTTGGTTTAGGTTTTTCTCTCTCTCTCTTGCCTCGTTTTTTTCCGTTTCGCCTCGGTCTGTTGTGTTAATGTTATATCCCTGCCATTACCCCTCATCGATATCACCGGGATTCATCTTGTCTCAATTCTCTTATTTATATTCTCTTGACGTCATCCTCAGGCCATTTTTCTGTGACCCAGAGTATCCGGTTATCAGTTTCTCTCTGTCGATCCACCCTGCCCATTTTAATTCCTGGGGTTACACTGGCATCCTCATCCGGGACCATTTCCACATTTTCATCGACTCGACTCGCAGCAACGACTCCCTTTCTGTCATCGTCCTTATTGCTACCTGTATTAATATTCTCTCTTCTTTGTCTGTTGGATTATATAAAATGGTAGCTCCGCTACCTCCCCGCATCTCTTTTTCTTTCTCTCTGGCTATTCTTTTTCTCTTGCATAAAATGTACATATACATAAATCTATAGATTTACTTGCACATTCTTGAACGCATCTGGCCACCATAGATCGGTCGTAGTCTCGAAACCAGACGTTATCGATTCGGGATCAGATTTGTTAAGAATCCGTCAAGTGGCTACATTTCTACCTACCCTGGTCCCCAATAACGAACCAGTTGAACCTATACAGAATTGAATCTAGATCTGTCCTGATCTCAAGCTTGAGCGACTTTAAAACTGCTCAAAACGGCAACGCGGCGCAGAAATCTTTCGTCCTGTTTCATCGATTATGGTAGATGCATGATGCATTACATCTGTCAAGAACGATGTGTAAACGTTTCCCAGGTATCTATTTTCTCCTCCAACCAGTTATAGTCATCGATTTTGCAGATCGTATCGAACACCATGTTTGGCGGGCTGAGCTGCGGGTGAGATTGGCAACGGGTATGAAATTCTTCGAGGTCAGTGGTCTGCTGCGATGTCCCTGTGTCCTCTACACGCAGCAGCACCTTTCTCAGATGAGCTGGCACACTACTTTCTTTGGAAAGTGCTGTATTATTCCCGTCTATACCCCTAGGAAATGATTGGGAAGCACTGCGGGAAAGGACCATTACCAACAAGGCATCGAGTATGAGCGCCAAATCGTCCGAAATGCGAGGTTGCAGACGTCCGTCACCTGAAATCTCCATGTAAAGCCTGAACGTCTCCAGACGGTTGAGAATATTTTGATGGCCTTCCTCCGGATTTGGCTGATATGTGAGACCTTGTAGAAAGCTGCGGTACGTCCCCAAATCCGAGTCGACGGCGAGTTCGACGAGGTGTGGGATGAGGCGGAGAATTTGGAGCAACGTATCACCGGATACGGTATGAAATCCCAACACTAGAGTATGCAAGTTGCGCAACTGATGGAACATATTCCAGTGGCTGGAGGTTAATGGCTCCCAACTAAAATCCGGTGGGGTACATTTGTTGCTGGAGAAAAAGTGCAATTTTTCCAGGAGAGGGAAGTTGATGGTATTGATAAAGGATGGGCCTGTAATGTTGAGGAGGGTGAAGGAAAGATCGCGAAGGTTGTTCAACCTGATAGCTTCTTTGGATACCAGGGCATTATTATAGTTGTGGATGTTCATTGAGAGCCTTTCTAGTAATGGGCATTCTTGAACGACGAAATAGAAGAATTCAAGGGGAGTCTCGGCAACGAATATGAGGTGAGTGAGTTGAGCCCAAGGAAGTTGCATATTGCTGTACATTCTGCGAGGGACATCGATAATAACATGACGAAGGCTGGGTGCATGAGAGAAGATAGTTGGGCAGATGGCATTAGTATGAGTTTCTGTTGTGACCGCGAAATGAAGACTCTCCAAATCACGAATCTCGAGACTTGGTAAATTGTAAAATGGAAGGCCGTGGCTACCGAAATTGAACCGGATGAAGAGGTGTCGGACAGTCTGAAGGTTTTCATTCACGACGCGATGCACAAGCGGATGCCAAAAGGAAATGTCTCTTTCTGTGTCCTTCAACAATCTTTTGTGAAAAGCCAGGTCCAGGGAAATTGATGCAAGACGGCCGCGAGAGTGGCGATTCCATAGTTCTGCCTGATGCAGGAGCATCTGGTTTAGCGAGCCTACTTCGTCGGGTGGTAGGGAACTTCCCTTCCAGACATCCGTCAGGTGGATATTGGTCCAAAGATCCGGCAAATCAAAAGCGAACGCTCGCCAGGATGAGCACACATGGGTGAGGAGGATCGGTGCTGTTGATGGATGTGGACGAACATAGTTTGTTGCAGGGAGACAAAGGAAGAATATTTCTGCTACGATTTCGCTAGGGATCCCATCCATTGAATAAGCGGTAGGACCGTGGGTACTTAGCTTCAGCTTTTTTTTAGTAGTCGATTTTAAAGCGGAGATTTACGCAAATGATCTAAATTTTTGTCAAAGCGCCGACTTGCTCAACAGATTTAGAAAGATTTCCTGGCCAATGCGGTGATGGAAGACACTACATATGGAAGACACTACATAGTGTCTTCCATATGTAATAAAATACTTTCCGTTCGGCGATCAACGTTTTCGGACATTACTACATATGCAGTTTACTGTTCACATCATCGACTCGCCTACTATCATCAGAATCCGGTTCCTGGCCAGGGAAAGCCCCGTATATCGAGGAAGTTGAAACTTCAGAGGCTGTTGAGGGGTTTCGAGACATTCATAGTTACATGAAGGGAAAAGGGATTGTAAATGCATAGAAAACCTTGTGTGAAAGTTCGGACATTCGTGACTTGAGATAAGCGCCGTAACCGCTCGAGGCCTGAGGCTCTGAGGGGTCACCGAGTCGGAGCGTCTGCCAACCCCGCGTCCGACGAAACGGCATTGAAGTGAACCAAAATCATCATATACCCGTCAAGTTTACAACCTACCCAACTTGGCGAAGATAATGTAGGAAAATTTTTACAAAAAACTTCGTCATGAAGATATGGGGATACAGGGTTTACATAATATAATGAACACTCGGTTTTTTGATGGCTCCTCGCCTTTCGAAAGATCTATCCCACCGCGTAAAGTGGGGACAGACCACGGCTACACCCACAGAAAGTTGGGATATTTTTCAGATTGCTCGATAGGTACTGTTTCTAGCATTTTAACCTGTATGACTCTGGCTTGTATGATAGAGGCTGTAATAAGACGATGATCGACTCATTTGCCGGTGTTAGATAACGCCCAATTAGGCGTTAGGCTGTTTCAGACACGGCTAGCGTTATATTATGCAAAACTGTGTAACACCGCGTTCTGGGATTGAATATTGAACAGTGACGTGAATAATAATAATATTCATATTCGTATTCAAGATGTCAATGTCCATCAATCGCAACCTAATCATGGAAATGAATGTGTGAACCCCACTGGCTTGCAGCAATCCACCACCGTTCTTTACATGCCTCTACCTACTCAAAATCTCCTTGCTTGGGAGAGTGCGTGATTTCAATTCCTTCACATTCAACACCTGCTTACGCCGAGTGCACTTCGCAAAGTATCGTTGACCTTATTTCATCTCCTCGCTGTCGGATCTACACTCTTTCGCCTAGTACATCGATGGAAAACTAAACGAATGTGGTGGGATGACTACATCACCATCATACCCTTTATGGTAGATATTGTATATATCATTCTCATGTGGTTGAGATTCAGAGACGGAGGCAAGCACACCCATTTCGAGCCCTAGCAAATCTAATAGATGCTTTCTAGTCGCTGGTGTAACCTCTCTAGCTGCTGGTGTAACTAAACCAACGTTCGTTTCTTCAACTTGGTTTACGGGGGCGATCTGCTGGACTGTCATCTGGTGACTTCACAATTTTTCACGCATCCTTCAAGAATATTGAAATCATATTCCAGGGGTTCGCGTTTTAGCCTTTCCTTGTCAATAGCGAGGATATTTCTCGAAAAGCATCTCTGCCGACGCATTGCATTTGGGCTAGCCGTCATAGTCTCCTTGATATATGCCGGAGAACTCCTTGTCTTTGCGTTGATGTGCAAATCGAGTAGCCGGCCATGGTATAACATCCACCATAGACGCTGCCTCA
>Ga0307513_10011003_pt1 | contig 11288 bp, 7 predicted proteins | sample 15_EM_MG_FD_202174 | JGI IMG/M metagenome (GOLD analysis project Ga0307513, IMG submission 202174) | Populus trichocarpa ectomycorrhiza microbial communities from riparian zone in the Pacific Northwest, United States - 15_EM | ecosystem: Host-associated > Plants > Roots > Unclassified | place... | reverse complement strand
CAATACAACGCCTCAACGAGCCTTACGCCTCCGACAACAACCCCGACCTGGTCGACTACCGCGGCCGCGCCGAGCTGCAACTCGGCTGGACACCGGGCGCCGCAACCACCTCGCTGCTGTACCGCAGCACCCTGCAGAACGTGAAGTACGGGGCCCTGCAGTTCGAGTGGACCTACCCCGTCAATCACAACCAGCCGAATGGCGTGCGCTGGTTCATCCAGGCATTTCGCGGCTACGGCGAAACGCTCACCGACTACAACTTCCGCCAGACCAGCATCGGCGCCGGGCTGACCTTCATGCAGTTTTGACGACGCGGCCCTGAGCAAGGGCCGCCCAGCCCACGCTAGATCAGGCCGCGTTCTGCTCGGCGCCTGATCGCCACTCGCTCATCAGCGCTGCCCACTTCGGGCGCGCGGCGGCGAGGTGGCGGTCCTTCACGTGGCCATAGCCGCGGATGTCTTCCGGGATGCTCGCGATGGCGATCGCCAGCTTGTGGTTGCCGGCGTTCAAGCTGTGCAGCACTTCGTCGATGCTCGACTGGTACTCGCCGATCAGCGCGCGTTCGGTCTTGCGCTCTTCAGTGCGGCCAAAGGGATCGAAGGCGGTGCCGCGCAAGCTCTTCAGCTTGGCGAGCACGCGAAACGCCATGAGCATCCACGGCCCGAAGCTCTGCTTCACCAGTTCGCCCTTTTCGTTCTTCTTCGCCAGCATCGGCGGGGCGAGGTGGTAGTGGAGCTTGTAGTCACCTTCAAACTGCGAAGCGATCTTGTCGAGGAAGCTCTTGTCGGTGTGCAGCCGCGCGACCTCGTATTCGTCCTTGTAGGCCATCAGCTTGAACAGGTAGCGCGCAACCGCCTCGGTGAGCTTGCTGCCGCTCTTGTCGTTGACAAGCGGTGACTCGGCGGCCCGCACCTTCTCGACGAAGGCCTTGTACTCCGCCGCGTAGGCGGCGTTCTGGTAGCCGGTGAGAAAATCCACGCGCTTGGCAAGCATGTCGTCCAGGTTCACGCTCTTGCGCACGAACTCGATCACCTGCGCCGTCTTCGTCAGCGCCTGCACCGCGGCGAGGTCGTGCGCGGCGCGGCGCCCCCATTCGAAGGCAGCCTTGTTGTTGTCGACTTGCACGCCGTTGAGTTCGATCGCGCGCATCAGAGACGCATGGCTCAGCGGCACGCGGCCCTGCTGCCACGCGTAGCCCAGCATCAGCGGGTTGGTGTAGAGCGAGTCGCCGATCAGTTGCACCGCGAGCTGCTCGGCATCGAACGCGCCGAAATGCGCCGGGCCGACCGCTGCTGCAATCGCCGCTTCGCAGCTGGCGCCGGGAAACTGCCAGTCCGGGTTGGTGACGAAGGCGGCCGTCGGCGAGCCATGCGTGTTGAGTGCGACGTAGGTGCGGCCTTCGCGCATCACCGCGAGCGTGGCCTTGTTGGCCGCGACGATCGGGTCGCAGGCGATCACCAGGTCGGCCTCGGCCGTGCCGACCTTGGTGGTGTGGATCGCATCCATGCGGTTGGCGATCTGGATGTGACTCCAGGTGCTGCCGCCCTTTTGCGCGAGGCCGGCGGAGTCCTGCGTGACGATGCCCTTGCCTTCGATGTGTGCGGCCATGCCCAGCAGCTGGCCGATGGTGATGACGCCGGTGCCGCCAACGCCGGCGACGACGATGCCCCAGGCGCTTTCGGCGATCGGCAGCACCGGCTCGGGAATTGCCTTCATCGTGAATGGGTTCGGCCGTTCCGTGCTGGCCTTCTTGGCGCTCTTCAGCTGCCCGCCTTCCACCGTGATGAAGCTCGGGCAGAAGCCCTTCACACAGGAGTAATCCTTGTTGCAGCTGTTCTGGTTGATGCGGCGCTTGCGGCCGAACTCGGTCTCGACCGGCTCCACGCTCAGGCAGTTGCTTTGCACCGAGCAATCGCCGCAGCCTTCGCATACCAGCTCGTTGATCACCACGCGCTTGGCAGGCTCCACCATCGTGCCGCGCTTGCGGCGGCGGCGCTTCTCGGTGGCGCAGGTCTGGTCGTAGATGATGGCTGTCGTGCCCTTCAGCTCGCGGTACTCGCGCTGGATGCGGTCGAGTTCGTCCCGATGAAACACCGTCACGCCGGGCGCGAGCGCCACGCCTTCGTATTTCTCGGGGTCGTCGGTCACGATGCACAGCGCGGCCACGCCTTCGGCCTTCAGGCTTTGCATGATCTGCAGCACCGAGTGACCTTCAGGGCGCTCCCCCACGCGCTGGCCGCCGGTCATCGCGACCGCGTCGTTGTACAAAACCTTGTAGGTGATGTTCACACCGGCCGCGATGCTCTGGCGGATGGCCAGGCTGCCGCTGTGGAAGTAGGTGCCGTCGCCCAGGTTCGCAAAGATGTGCTGGTCGGTCGTGAACGGCGCCTGGCCGACCCAGGGCACGCCTTCGCCGCCCATCTGCGTGAAGGTGCTGGTGCTGCGGTCCATCCACACCACCATGTAGTGGCAGCCTATGCCGGCCACCGCGCGCGAGCCTTCGGGCACCTTGGTGCTGGTGTTGTGCGGGCAGCCGCTGCAGAAGAAGGGCAGGCGGTCGCCGCTGTCGACGCGCATGTTCTGCAGGCTGCGTTCCTTGGCTTCGATCAGCGCGAGGCGTGCGTCGATGCGCGAGGCGGTGTCGGCATCCACGCCGAGCTTCTTCAGCCGTTTACCGATGGCCTTGGCGATGATCGCCGGCGTGAGGTCGGCCTGCGCGCGCAGCAGCCAGTTGCCGCCCGGGTTGGGCTGCGACCACTCGCCGCCGCTCTTGTCGCCCTCGACCTCGTCGAACTTGCCGAGCACGTTCGGCCGCACGTCTGGGCGCCAGTTGTAGAGCTCTTCCTTCAGCTGGTACTCGATGACCTGGCGCTTTTCTTCGACGACCAGGATCTCGTGCAGGCCTTGCGCGAAGTCGCGCGTGATGGTGGCCTCGAGCGGCCACACCACGTTGACCTTGTGCAGGCGAATGCCGAGGCGACGGCAGTCATCGTCGCTCAAGCCCAGGTCATGCAGTGCTTGCCGCGTGTCGTTGTAGGCCTTGCCGCTGGCAATGAGCCCGAAGCGATCGTTGGGGCCGCTGATCACGTTGTGGTTCAGCTTGTTGGCGCGTACATAGGCCAGCGCCGCATACCACTTGTGGTCCATCAGCCGCGCTTCCTGCTCCAGCGGCGCGTCGGGCCAGCGGATGTGCAGGCCGCCTTCGGGCATCACGAAGTCTTCGGGCAGCACGATGTTCACGCGGTCGGGGTCGACGCTGATGCTGGCCGACGACTCGACGATCTCCTGGATCGTCTTCATGCCCGCCCACACGCCCGAGAAGCGGCTCATCGCGAAGGCATGCAAGCCCATGTCGAGGATGTCTTGCACGCTGGACGGGAAGAACACCGGCAGCCCGCAGGCCTTGAAGATGTGGTCGCTCTGGTGTGCCGCGGTGCTGCTCTTGGCGATGTGGTCGTCACCCGCCAGCGCGATCACGCCGCCGTGCTTGGCGGTGCCTGCCATGTTGGCGTGCTTGAACACGTCGGAGCAGCGGTCCACGCCCGGACCTTTGCCGTACCAGATGCCGAACACGCCGTCGAACTTCTTGCTCTGCGGGTAGAGGTCGAGCTGCTGCGTTCCCCACACGGCGGTGGCGCCCAGCTCTTCATTCACGCCCGGCTGGAACACGATGTTCTGCGCGGCCAAATGCTTCTTCGCAGCCCACAGCGCCTGGTCGTAGGTGCCGAGCGGCGAGCCGCGGTAGCCGCTGATGAAGCCGCCTGTGTTGAGGCCGGCCATCGCATCACGCGTGCGCTGCAGCATCGGCAACCTCACGAGGGCTTGCACGCCGCTCATGAAAGCCTGCCCATGGGCGAGGCTGTACTTGTCGTCGAGGGTGACGCTTTCCAGCGCCTTGCGGATCGACTCGGGTAGCGGGGCGTTCATCGTTCAAGACTCCTTTGGGAGTGTGCGTTCGGTGATGCACGTACGCCGGCTTGTGGTCAGCGAGGCACAGGGCTGCGCGGGTGGGGGTGCGGTCAGTGTAGGGATTCGATGCGCGCAAGTCCTTTCTTTGTTTGCCACGCAAACAGGGGTTGGAGCAATAATCTTGCTGAAAATTCAACTGAGGGCAGCAAATGGCGCTTAAAAGACCCGTATCAGGGAAAACCAGCAAGCCTTCGACCCCACCTTTGCCGGAGCCTGCGCACGACGCCTCGCACGGCGCCAGCCTCGACCGCTATGACGTGCTGATCCTGCGTGAGTTGCAACAAGACGCGCGGCTGTCGAATACCGAATTGGCCGCCCGCATCGGCCTCTCAGCCGCGCCCACGTGGCGGCGCGTGAAGTGGCTCGAAGACCAGGGCTACATCACCGGCTACCGCGCCGAGATCGACCGCCGCAAGATCGGCCTCGGCGTGCTCGCCTTCGTGCGTGTGGATGCCGACCGCAACACCGGCACCGCGACGCGCGCGCTCGAAGACGCGATCCGCCGCCTGCCCGAGGTCATCGCCTGCCACTACATCTCGGGCGCCGGCACCTTCGAGCTGCAGGTGATGGTGACCGACCTCGACGCCTTCTCGCGCTTCTCGATCGAGACCCTGCTCAACCTGCCGAACGTGAAGGACGTGCACACGAGCTTCTCGCTCGGCGAGGTGAAGGCGGGTGCTGCACTGCCGCTGGGGCATTTGCGGGCGAGCCCCACGAACAAAGGCCCCTAGAACTGGGGACTTTCGTTCGTATTGGGGAGGGCGCTTTCGCAGTCGCCGCCTATCTTGGGTTCATCGCTCCGGGAGACCACGATGAAGCCGATGACCCCACGAGGCCGCCACGGCATGGCAGCGCTGCTGTTGATACCGATGCTGATGCTGGTCTGGGCGAGCACCGCCTTCGCCGAAGAAGCGGTGTTCACGCCGGCGCAGGCGGAGGCGCTGGCCAAGCCCACGGCCGCCGCACAAGCGGTGATCCCCGAACCGAACCCCGAGCCCGTGCCGTCGCTCGACGCCTACCGGCGCAACTTCGAGCACCGCACCAAGCAGCCGCTGCTGGCTGACCAGGTTGCGCAATACGCGGCGGCCGTGCTGCCTTACGCGATGTTGTCGACGGTGGTCTATTGCGACGACATCTTTCACCGCAAGGATGTGACAGGCTCAGACGACCTGGCCGACTCGGAATGCGATGGCGGCTTTCACGCGTTCGAGCATGGCTGGACGCGGCTGCACACCTACACCAGCGACCGCAGCGACAAGACGGCCGATCTGCCCGCGGGACCGGAGAAGATGGGCTTGCGCTTTGCCGTCTTCTACCGCGTGGATGGCGACGCCGTGCGCGTGGGCATCGCGTTTCGAGGCACCGACTTCAAGAGCTGGGCCGACTGGCACAGCAACCTGCGCTGGTTCCTGCCGGGTCGCGACCAATACGACCAGGTGGCCTCGATGGTCAACGACGTGGTCACGACCACCAAGGAAGACATCGAGAAAGCGCTGAAGCGCCCCGTCGCGCAATGGCACATCGTCAGCACCGGCCATTCGCTGGGCGGCGGGCTCGCGCAGTTGTTCGCCTACTCGAGCGACGAGGTGGAGGCAGCCGTCGTGTTCGACCCCTCGCCGGTGACGGCCTACTGGGCCTGCGTCGACGACAAGGTCGTGCACTGCAACGTGCCGGTGTGGCGCGTCTACGAGAAAGGCGAGGCACTGGCTTATGTGCGCTCGTTCATCCGCTTGTTCTATTCGCTGAGCGAGAACATCAATGAGCTGGAATTCGATCTGCTGAGCGGCAACATCGTCACCAACCACAGCATGCCGCGCTTCTACAAGCAGCTGTCGAAGGAAGTGGCGCGCCGCCCCGTGTCCACCGACCAGTACGCCAGGCTCACCGAGGCCCACCCGGACTGCTACTGCTCCGAACACCGGCGCACCGCGCTGTGGAAGCCGCCGGTGCGGCCCCAATGCGAGAAGCTGCGCGGCGTGGCAGTGGCCGATGGCGACGCCGCGACCGGCGGGCTGCTGGACTTCCGGATGGCGACGGTGGGTGATCCGTGAGCCGCAAACAGCCGCAGGTTGTAGCGCTCTGCGCAGCCAAGCGGTCCGCCCACCTCCGGCGAAGCGTCAAGCTTGCGTGCGTCCCTCTCGAAGGGTTAGCCGTCCCGGTGAAGGCGCCTGCACTAGACATGGAAGGACACCACGAGGATGGCCGATTCACCGGCCTCAAGGCGGCGCCAGTTGACGAAGGCTGAACATTCGACGAACGCTTCGTACTGAATTGGACACCTCAGCTTGAACTCCTGAGCATGGTCGAGAGCAACACAGACAAGCTCTCCTGGCGGGACATGAATCCCATTGAACTCCTCGTCCAGACTGGACATGCAGTCAATCCAGGCATCCATGTTGCGACCAAAGAACTCTGGAAAGCCAAACGCCGTGGCAAAGGCATCGTAGAACGACTCCCAGTCTGCAATTTTGGATGCGTCAACGTGCACGGTCTTCATAGGAATGGGCATAGAACAGCTAACGTTTGAGATGAGAGGCGTTTTCCGGCTTGCCTGAAAACGTCCTATCGATTGAGGGTTAGAAGCCGCGCCTTCACTCGTGAACGATGACATGCGGCTTTTCTCTCAAGAACTTGTGAAGGTGATCTTCGATTGGAAAGGTGCAAGCCTTTGTGCGCTTTATCGTAATGCTCTCGCTATCGGACCAGATGGTGGCTACATGCTTCTTGGTGCTACGAAGACTTAACTTGACGCCAGACTTCTGCGCTAGCTTTTCTCTCCCGAGAGGGAGCGGAAAGATGAGCTCACCGAACACAAAAGAGACAACAAAGCCATACGCCAGTGAGGAGCATTCCTGAAACTTCAAAAAGTCAGGATTCCCTATGTAGTTGACGGTTGTGGATAGACCTGCCTGGGTAAGGTTCAAGCAAAAGCCTTCACTCCGAAAATCTTCAAAAGTGCTCTGCAAAGACTCAAACACGCTTCTCTTCACCGATAGAGATTCGCGCTTGACGCGATTTCCGTCGAATTCGACGAGGTCGTGGCATCTGGAGCAAAGGCCAACAAGGCCTTCTGATTTTTCGCCCCACATCGTTTCATTCGCGTAGTCGTGGTGGTGAACTTCTTCTGCCTGACGATCACAGATTGAACACTTTCCTGCTTGAGTGTTGATCACCCACTCGCGGATCTCTTTCCAGAGCGTGGATCGGAGGTATTGATCGTAGGAAAGATCGGCGATAGACGAAATGCCTTGTTTCTCCAGGCGCCTGGCGAGCTTCGACCGATGCGTAGCGGTGTGCTCCCCCAGTGATGGCATGTTGCGGTCTCGCGGCTTCTAACGTGATAGGGCAATTGACGGAGCTTGCCATAGGTGTCGGTTTCCGGGATGGGTTTGGCAAGACCTGCCCAAAGGCCGATAACCAGAGATAGTGACTTCAACTCATTGCGTCTGGCGCCGCCGAAGTGAAGCCTGCTCAGAGTTCGCACCAGGCCGGCATCTTCTCGTCGGCGCAACTGGACTGCATCTCGTCGAGGTAGAAATCTTGGCGGCCCGCGATGCGCTTCCACGAGACCTTGGGCTTGGACTCTTCGAACTCGTTGAGCCCGGTCGTGGTCTTCTGCTTGCCGGTGAGGTAGTTGAGGCTGTACTCCGAGCGCTCGCCGGAGTTGCGCATGAACGACCAGATGTCGAGGCCGATCACGCGAAAGCGCTGCTTGTCGTAACGGAAGCTGAAGGTGCGGTGCGTGACGCCGTAGCTCCCGCAACTCAGCCAATAGTGCAGGTCGATGCGCAGCAGGCCGCGGTCGATGTTCAATCCGCCTTCGTCCAGGGGGTCGGCCAGGCAGCTGTTCTCGGCGTCGTGCTCGGTGGGGAGAAAGCGGTCGGTCTCCAGCACCTTCTGGTAGCCCGACGCGGTTTGCAGCAGCACTACGAGCCGCCGCGGGTTGAGGTTCAACTCGGAAGGGCCGAAGTTGCTGTTGGGCTTGAGCTTGGCAGGGTCGGCCTGGTGCAGCACCAGCACAGCATCGCTCTTGCCGTCGCGGTCGAGGTCACCGGTGAGGGTGTGGGTCAGGTTCCAGCCCCTCGGCACCCAGGACGCGAACTCCGCCGCGTCGCAAGGCACCATGATGCCAAGCACGAGGAACAGGCTCAGGCCGAAATGAGTGACGGGTTGGTGCATTCAAACTCCTGGTGAGGCGTCAACGCGGGTGACGGCGCGTTCGCACCCGCGGCGCCAGCGGCGGCGGTGATCTTACGCATCGCGATGACCAGGTTCGCCTCGACTGGCCCTAAGCTCTGCGCCCATGAAGAACCTGACGCTGCGCCAGCTGCGCGCCTTCGAGGCAGCAGCCGCCACACTGAGCTTTTCGCGCGCTGCCGAGCAGCTGAGCCTCACCCAGCCGGCGATCTCGATGCAGATCCGCCTGCTCGAAGACGACGTAGGCCTGCCGCTGTTTCGCAAGCAGGGGCGGCAGCTGCAGCTCACCGATGCGGGGCAGGAGCTGCTGCGCCATGCGCGCAGCGTGCTCACCGTCATCAAGCTCGCCGAAGACTCGCTCACCTCGCTGCAAGGCAGCACGCGCGGCCAGCTGCATCTGGGCGTGGTGCCCACGGCCAACTACTTCGCGCCGCTTTTGATGATGGCGTTTCGCCAGCGCTTCCCCGAGGTCAAGCTCAAGCTCTCGGTCGACCGGCGCGATGCCATCCTCGCGATGCTCAACGAGCACCGCATCGACGTGGCGATTGCCGGCTACCCACCGTCTGAGGCCGACGTGGAGGCCGAGGCCTTCGCGCGCCACCCGCACTGCATCGTCGCGGCGCCCGACCACCCGCTGGTTGGCCGGCGCGGCATTGCGTGGGAGGCACTGCGCGCCGAGCCTTTCATCTTCCGCGAGCCGGGCTCGGCCACGCGAGGCTTTCTGGAGCACCTGCTGCAAGCCCAGTCGCTGCAGGTCAACGTGACGATGGAGTTGTCGGGCAACGAGACCATCAAGCAGGCGGTGATGGCCGGCATGGGCATCAGCTTCATGTCGGCCCACGCCTTCCAGATAGAGCTCGCGGCTGGCCGCATGGCGGTGCTCGATCTGGTCGACATGCCCAAGCTGCTCGACTGGTGCCTGCTGCACCGGCGCGAGAGCGTGCTCTCTGGCGTGAGCGCCGCCTTTCGCGAGTTCGTGTTGGAACAGGGCGCGACGCTCACGCGCTGCGAGGTGGGGCCCGGGTAGGCCCGGTATGCGGGCGACGATGAAGCGGCTTGTGCCGCGCAGCAATCGTCGGTGTTTTCCCCAGCGCAAGACGCTGTGCGGCACCCCTGGACGGCGGCTGCCGATAGGGTTGCGGGGCAAGGCAGTGAGATGCCGTTCATGCATCAGCATTTCTTGGGATCAAGATAAGAAAGTGCTGGTTGTTCTTATGCATGCCGGCCACTAGATTTCGCCTCGATCCCTCTGCCTTCGAGACGCGACATGCCCGAGCCCACACAGCCCCTGCCCTTCCCCACCTGGGACGCCGACCACGCCGCCCGCCTGGACGAACCCGGCCTGCTGCTCTACCGCTCCAACCTGCTCGGCTCCGACCTGCGCATCACCAACTACGGTGGCGGCAACACGTCGGCCAAGCTGCTGCAGCGCGACCCGCTGACCCAGCAAGACGTGGAGGTGCTGTGGGTCAAGGGCTCCGGCGGCGACCTGGGCTCGATGAAGCTCGACGGCTTCTCGACCCTCTACCTCGACAAGCTCAAGGCGCTGCAGAAGATCTACCGCAGCCCGGAGCACGAAGACGAGATGGTCGGCTACCTGCCGCACTGCACCTTCAACCTCAACGGCCGCGCGGCCAGCATCGACACACCGCTGCACGCCTACTTGCCGTTCAAGCATGTGGACCACATGCACCCCGATGCGGTGATCGCCATCGCAGCCATGGAAAACAGCCGCGCGCTCACGCAGACCATCTTCGGCGGCACCGTCGGCTGGCTGCCCTGGCGCCGGCCGGGCTTCGAGCTCGGCATGATGCTGCAGCGCTACGTGGCCGAGCATCCGGGCCAGCGCGGCCTGGTGCTCGCCGGCCACGGCCTCTTCACCTGGGGCGACGACGCGCGCAGCTGCTACGAGAACACCGTCGGCGTGATCCGCGATGCGCAGCAGTGGCTGCAGGCCGAGCGCAGCGAACGCAAGCTCGTGAGCTTTGGCGGCACGAAGCGCGAGCCGATGGCAGGCGCCGAGCAAGATGCGCTGCTGGCGCGGGTGCTGCCGGTGCTGCGCGGCCTGGTCTCGCGCTCGGGCCACAAGCTCGCGCACGTCGACCGCTCGGCCGTGGTGCAGGAGTTCGTCAACAGCCGTGAGCTGGAACGCCTAGCGGCGCTGGGCACCTCGTGCCCCGACCACTTTCTGCGCACCAAGATCCGCCCGCTGATCGTGCCGGAGTCGCTCTATGCGCTGCAAGGCAAGGCGCTGGCCGATGCGGTGGAAGAACGCCTGGCCGCCTACCGCGCCGACTACAGCGCTTATTACGAGCGCTGCAAGCGCGCCAACAGCCCGGCGTTGCGCGACCCGAACCCGGTGATCGTGCTGTTGCCCGGCGTGGGCATGGTGTCGCTGGCCAAGGACAAGGCCACCGCGCGCATCGCGAGCGAGTTCTACGTCAACGCCATCAACGTGATGCGCGAGGCCGACACGCTGGACAAGTACGTCGGCCTGCCCGAGCAGGAGGCCTTCGACATCGAGTACTGGCTGCTCGAAGAGGCCAAGCTGCAGCGCATGCCCAAGCCGAAGCCGCTGGTCGGCAAGGTGGCACTCGTGACCGGCGGTGCCGGCGGCATCGGCCGTGCCATCGTCGAGCGCATGCTGGGCGACGGTGCTTGTGCAGTGCTGCTCGACATCGATGCCGAATCGCTCTCGCAAGTGAGTGGTGAATTGCAGAAGCGCTTTGGCCGCGACGTGGTGCGCAGCGTGGTGTGCGACGTGACCGACGAAGCCGCGGTGCTCGCTGCCTACGCGCAGGCCACCCTCGAATACGGCGGCGTCGACATCCTCGTCTCCAACGCCGGCATCGCCTCGGCTTCGCCGATCGAAGACACCACGCTCGCGCTATGGAACCGCAACCAGTCGATCCTGTCGACCGGGTACTTCCTGGTCGGCCGCGAGGCCTTCCGGGTGATGAAGGCGCAGGGCGTGGGCGGCAGCATCGTCTTCATCGCCAGCAAGAACGGCATGGTCGCGAGCAACCAAGCGGCGGCGTATTGCGCGGCCAAGGCCAGCGAGATCCAGCTTGCGCGCTGCTTCGCGCTCGAAGGCGCGCCGCTGGGCATCCGCGCCAACGTGG
>Ga0307513_10011002_pt1 | contig 11288 bp, 18 predicted proteins | sample 15_EM_MG_FD_202174 | JGI IMG/M metagenome (GOLD analysis project Ga0307513, IMG submission 202174) | Populus trichocarpa ectomycorrhiza microbial communities from riparian zone in the Pacific Northwest, United States - 15_EM | ecosystem: Host-associated > Plants > Roots > Unclassified | place... | reverse complement strand
CAATTAGATGAGAGTTAAAAATGAAATTTACTAAATCAAGATTAATGGGCAGTGATTAGTACCTAATCAAGAAGATTAATGAATAATTATCCATAATCAAATGCTTCCACATACATAAATTTGTTCCAATTTGACCAAGAAAATAAATAAAAACACAAATTCAATCTTAATCACAACGTCAAAAAATTAAAGGATTAAAAATAAATTCATAATTATTCAACAGACTCCATGAGTCCAACCCAACTCAGAAAAACCATAAAGAGGAGACACAGGACTGTCTACATTACAAAGAAAACACTGTAGCGGCAACTATACCAACTGATCCCACCACATTATTTTGCATAAACCAAACTGCACTGGATATATCCACAGGAGCTGCAGGACTCTCTACAGTTACAGCAGGAACTGCCTTTGTTGGCTTTTCTGGTGCAGGTGCCACTGGTGCTGGAGCTGGAGCATTGGAAGCAAAAATGTCCTTGGGGAGGAGTACCTTTTCAATCTTATAAATGGCTAGCTGGTTGTCTGTGTATACGGTGCCAGATAAACTTGTATTGGTAAGTCCTGTGGTTATGTTCACCGAGTTTGGATAACTTGTGACGTTAAGTGGTAACCTACTACCTGTTCCGGCCCATGTTCCGAGAGGATTGCTTACGGTCTGGAACTGAGAAGTAGATAGGAATGTTGCAACTACGTGAAACTTCACTAACTCGGACTTGTCTCCATCACTTAGCGTGTTGAGAGTTCCTGATTTAAGTTCCGAAAATGCGCTATCCGTTGGTGCAAAGATGGTTAAACCAGTGCTTGAATCATTTAGCGCGGAGAACAAGTGGTTTTCCTCTTGAGTGGATCTCAAAAGGCGGATAAAGATCGTGAAGTGTCCAGCCTTCTCAAGGATTTTGGTGACGTTGGTGTGATGCCATGCGGTGTAGCTGCCTGTGTTGGGGTTGCAGCTGGAGGTGATGCAACCACTGCTGGTGCCTGAGCCGGGGCTGCAGCTGGTGACTGAGCAAAGGTACTGGTACAGTGGAGGAAAAGAAGAAAAATTGAAAATGAAGAGAGTAAGTACTGTGGCTTCATCTCTATGTTGTTAAGATATAATGCTAGAAACAATGCAAAAATGCTAATGTAAACTGAGCTTGATTTTTGTTAGAAGTGTTCGATGTGTATAGAGTGATGCAAATCAGGGAAAAGGACTCCCCATAGTTCCGTGATCAAAGCCTCCATCAACATGGGAGCTGCTGCAATTTTGTTTCTTTTCTGTTATTACTTTTTCTAGTTTATTACTTTCCTAGTTGGAGTTGGAAATCTATTCTGTTATTGTTTTCCTAGTTTATTATTTTCCTAGTTGGAACTGAAGACTGTATTAGTATTTAAGGGAGGATGAAATAATATGAAAGGCAATTATTTTGGCCATCCTACGACTCTAATTTGAGTTTTCCTTGGAGTGATTCCAACACATAGAGAGATTATGTGCTAGTCCCTGTTCTTGGAATTCAGCGTGAGGCTGCTCCAAGAAAACATTGACACCAATTTGGTATCAAAGCTTCAGTGTGGTTACCCGGTTCCATTCATTGCAGTGTTTTACGTCCATGCCTGTAACCCGCAGTGGTACTTCATACGCCATGGCAACCAACCAAAACTCGAACAACCCAAACCCAACCAGCCAAAACCCGAACAACACAAACAACCGAAACTCAAGCCATCAAAACCCAAACACTCGAGACACAGACCAACCTCAGCTGCAATACCAGGTTGATCACATCGCCACAATGATGGAGCAACTTATTCATCAACTAGATGTCATGGAGGAGCGTTGTGCTCGAGAGGAGTATGGTCCCTTTAATCGGCGAGGGCGCAGAGCAACTCATATATAGAAAGAGGTTGGGAGATAGTGATGGAGATGCTTAGGAGGAAAAAGAAGGAAATCAGGAGTTTGAGGATCATGAACCTCTAGTTCGGCGTCATAGGCAAAACATGCACAAAGGACATGCGGATCATGGTGCAGGATATCAACCTCTTGATGAATTGACCAAAAGAATGGAGGTTGATGTGCGTAAAGAAATGTGGACTACACGCTTAATCAATGTGGAAGAGGCGTATCAATTGGCACTCCGTATTGAGAAATAAATACGACCTTCTATTGGGAGAAAAGTGACGTCGTGGGATTCAAAATCAGAACTTGTCCCAACATCTGCAACTCAAAGGCCCCTATCACTGAGGGATCAAACTAGAAGTGGGGTCAGTGGAGATCATAAAGGAAAAGCCAAAGCCTCTAACAAAGGACCACAATGTTATAAGTGTAAAGGCTTCAGACACTATGCTGTTGTGTGTCCTACAAGGGATAAAAAGTTAGCATTTATTTGTGAAAAAGAATTGTTAGTAGAGGACATTGTTGAAGACACGGAGGAGGAAGAGATTGATGGGAGTAGACATAGTGACGAAGAACACTTGAGTGCATCAGAATTACCCAGCTGTGTTATCCATCGGATATTGACAGGAACTAGGAAGGAGCTTCAGGCTAATCCCGAATGGTTGCACACCAATATTTTTCACACTCGCATGGAGCATAATGGTCGGGCTTTGAATGTCATTATTGATAACGACATCGGCATGAACGTGATCTCTAAAGCTGCCATTGAACGTTTGGGGCTGAAGATTGAGAAACACCCCACCCCTTACCGGATTAGCTGGGTTAATAAGGCCAATTCAGTCTTAGTGAAGCAGCGTTGCTTGGTTAAATTCTCATTGGAAAAAAAATATGTTGACGAAGCCTGGTGTGATGTAATTCCTATGACTGTGTGCCATATGATACTAGGATGTCTGTGGCTCTATGACCGTAGAGTTCTCTATGATGGGTATGCTAATACTTATTCTTTTAATTTCCAAGGTAAGAAATTTGTTTTGAATCCCCTATAAATTTCAGAATTTGATACAAAAAAGGAGGTTGTTCCAGTTTTAACGATGCGACAATTCTCTCGAATTGTACAAGAGGAAAACATGGTGTTATTAGTAGTGAGTCGTGAGGTGAAGCAGGAGGACATCATTATTCCAATAGAGTTCTCGACAATGCTGGAAGAATTTCAGGATATCATGCCTGATGAGGTTCCAAATCAACTACCTCCAATGAGGGAGGTGCAGCATGCCATTGATCTGATTCCAGGATCAACCCTGCCTAATTTACCATACTACTATATGAGCCCAACAGAGAAAGAAGAGCTCAGTCGGCAAATTCAACAATTACTGGACAAGGGTTTCATTCGAGAGAGTCTCAACCATTGCACTGTCCTGATTTTACTTACACCAAAGGACGGTAGCTGGAGGATGTGCGTCAATAGTCGAGCAATTAATAAGATAATTGTGAAGTACCGGTTTCCCATTCCTCGTCTTGATCATATGTTGGATTTACTATGTGGCTCCTCTATTTTCACTAAGATCGACCTCCGAAGTGGTTATCACCAGATTCGTATCCAGGTGGGTGACGAGTGGAAGACAACATTCAAGATGAAAGATGGTCTATTTGAGTGGCTAGTCATGCTGAATTAACCAACGCACCAAGCATTTTCATACGGGTAATGATGCAAGTTCTCAAACCATTTTCAGGAAAATTTGTTGTTGTTTATTTTGATGACATCTTAATTTTTAGCCGAAGTGTGCAAGAGCATTTAAGCCATGTTGAACAGGTTCTGAAGGTCTTAAGAGCTGAACAACTCTATTTTAATAAAGACAAGTGTTCGTTTATGAGGAAAAGTGCCAAGTTTCTGGGATTTATAATCTCTAATCAAGGTGTCGAGGCTGACCCTGCAAAGGTGCAATATGTCCAGCAATGGCCAACTCCCCAGAATCTATCCGAAGTCAGGAGCTTTCACGACTTGGCCACATTTTATCGGCGGTTTATTCGCAATTTCAGCACAATCATGGCCCCAATCACCAAGTGCCTGAAAGAAAAGAAATTTGCATGGAGTATGGCAGCTGCCAAAGCATTCACAGAAATTAAAAAAAAAAAAGATGGGGCAAGCACCAGTGCTCAAGTTACTAGATTTCTCCAAAATTTTTGAAGTAGCTTGTGACGCATCACATGTGGGAATCGGGGGTGTTCTGAGTCAGGAGGGCCATCCCATTGCTTTTTATAGTGAGAAGCTTAATGACACTCACCGGCGATACTCGATATATGACATGGAATTCTATGCTTTAATTCAAACACTCAAGCATTGGCACCCTTATTTGATCCACATAGAGTTTATCCTCTTTACAGACCATGACTTCCTGAAACATTTAAATTCCCAAAATAAAATTAATGCACGACATGCTCGTTGGATGGATTATCTACAGTAGTTTGAATTCTTTATTAGACATAAGTTAGGGACGGAAAATAAGGTGGCTGATGCCTTAAGCAGGAGACCACACATGTTGCATATGTTTTCAGCTGATGTTGCAGGTTTTGACAGTATGAAAACAGAATATACAACGACGAGGACTTTGGTAGTGTATGGAATAATATCTCCAATCAGGGGCACACAGTTGGGAAGGAGTATGTGTCGCGAGATGGATTCCTATTCTACAAATCACGGTTATGCGTTCCGCGTGGCTCCTTTCGGGAATTTCTGATAATAGAGCTCCATGGCGGGGGTTTAGCTGGCCACTTTAGTCACGATAAAACTTTTGCTATTATTGCTGACCGATTCTACTGGCCTCGAATGCGGAGGGACATACATACAGTGGTTGATCGGTGTCGAGTTTGCCAATTAAATAAAGGCACTAAGCAACCCGTAGAGCTCTATACGCCACTTCCCATCCCAGACAGACCATGGCAGCATCTTAGAATGGATTTTGTCCTTGGGTTGCCAAGAACTTTGCGGCAACATGATTCGATTATGGTGGTAGTCAACTGTTTTTCCAAAATGGCCCATTTTCTCCCATGCCACAAGACTTACGATGCATCAAAAGTTGTTGTCTTATTTCTGCAGGAGGTAGTTCGTCTGCATGGTATCGTAGTTTCGATCGTGTCTGACAGACATGTCAAGGTTGTAAGTTATTTTTGGAAGACATTGTGGGCAAAACTGAGAACAAAATTGATGTTTTTTAGTGCCTTCCATCCTCAAACGGACGGCCAGACTGAGGTAACCAACAAAAATTTGGGAAATTTATTACGCTGCCTAGTCACGGATCATGTGACCAGCTGGGATATTGTGCTTCCTCAAGGAAAACCACACTGCCACCTCATGTAAGCTATTATTGCAGGATTCATAACAACATCAAGAAAGATCACGTGAATTATTATTGCATGATCAACTCATGCAACGACAGGATTCATGACAGTATAAATCAATAATCACTGCAAGCTACAATCAAGAATTAGTCACTGTAAAGCTAGGATCGGTTTCTTGTATTTTTCCTATTACTATAGCTAGAATCAGGGATCAGCTAGAATCAGGGATTCGATTTCTATTCTTTCCTTTATAAGCTTCCATACTTAGCACTCTGTATCTTGTATATATATTACGTTCTGTAGTTTGAATGAATTAAGCAAAATTCAAAACTTTTGTCTTCTCCTTTATGGTATCAGAGCGTTTCAATCTCTAACGAGTATCGTTCCTAAATCTTCACCATGTCTTCTTCCGCATCCATCAATTCAACCCCTGACCAAATCATCACTATCAATTCCGCTACTGCCATCAATGAAAAACTTACAGCCTCCACCTTTCCACAATGGAGAGCACAGTTTGAAGCCTTACTTATTGGCTATGATCTCATGAATTTTGTTAGTGGTGATCTCCCGTGTCCTGCAATTGATACTAAAAACTCTGCTGTCTCCAAAGCTGCAAACTCTCGCTGGATTCGGCAAGATAAATTGATTCTTCATGCACTGCTAGCCTCAACATCCACCACCATCACACCTCTGCTTGCTTCATGCAAAACCTCCTATGAAGCTTGGAACAAACTAACACGTTTGTATGCAGGAAAATCACGCACCCGTGCGATGCAGTTGAAGGAGGATCTCACCCTCAATCATCGTGGCATTAGGACTGTCACTGAATTTCTCCAGACGATTAAACTTACAACTGATGAACTTGTCAGGATTGATCATCCTATTACTGATGATGATCTGACTCTTTATGTTTTAAATGGACTGGGTCTAGACTTTAGGGAAATTGTTGCACCAATACGAACCAGAGAACATCCCATTCGGTTTGAGGAGCTACATGATTTGTTAATTGGCCATGAAAGTTATCTTCGTCGGTTGGAACAACAAACCATGCAGCCGCTAGTTTCAATAGAAAATTTTACTCAACGAAGGCACTTCCCTGTTGGAAATAATGGACAACGTTTTTACTCCAAAAGCCATGACAGCACCAAATGAAACACATACAATTCAGGTTTTCGCAAATATAAACCTAAGTGTCAGCTATGTGATTAGTTGGGTCACACGGCTAAAACCTGTTCCAAAAGCAATTCATCTGATTTTTCTGCAAATTGTGCTGCATCCTCTAAAAGCAAGGATTCAAAATGGCTAGTGGATTCGGTAGCCTCTCACAATATGACGACTAATCTTTCAAATCTATCTATTCATTCTGAATATGATGGTACAGATGAAGTAGTGCTTGGTGATGGATCAGGTTTGCAAGTATCTCATACTAGGTCATTATCGTTCATCTCTCCCACCCGTATTTTTCATTTGAAAGACACTCTATGTGTTCCTGAAATTAAAAAAAAAATTTAATTTTTGTTCATCACTTTACCAAACAAAATAATGTCTATCTTGAGTTTCATCCCTCTTATTTTCTTGTGAAGGATTGGATCATGGGGGCGACACTACTAAAAGGTGCATGTGAGGATGGTGTGTACCCTTTGCTGGAAACAATGACTATGGCTTCCAAACCTGCTATTGCTTATGTTCATGAACGCACAACAACAGATGGATGGCACAAACAACTTGGTCATCCATCTTCCAAAATTGCTCAACATCTTATCCGCACTTTTTCCTTACCTGTTAGAAAAACAAAAGAAAATTCATCTCTTTGTGTCTCATGTTCTCACAATAAAGCCCACCAACAAACATTTCAATCTCATGGTTTTGTTAGTACAGTACCCCTCGAATATATTTATACTGATGTTTAGGGTCCGGCTCATGACACTGGTATTGATGGTTCAAAATATTACATTATTTTTGTTGACCACTATACTAAATATATATGGCTTTATCCTATGTCCCATAAATCATGTGTTCACACAATCTTTCCTCAATTTTGAAATCTTATGGAAAACAGGTTCAACACCAAAATCAAAAGTCTATATTCTGACAATGGAGGTGAAAAGATTGCTCTTAAAAATTATTTATCTGTTCATGGCATTGGTCATTATACCACTGCTCCCTACACCCCATAACAAAATGGAATATCTGAAAGACGACATCGACACCTTGTTGAAACAGGTCTTACTCTTCTCACCGATGCCCAAATGCCTTTTTCCTATTGGCCTTATGCATTTCAAGCTGCAACATACTTGATCAATCGTATGCCAACCTCAACTATGAATAACAAAACACCCTTCGAATTGCTTTTCCATCAAAATCCCAACTACATGAAACTAAAGCAGTTTGGGTGTCTTTGCTATCCTTTGACCAAACCTTACAATACACATAAACTTCAAACCAAAGTCGTGTCATGTGTCTTCGTGGGTTACTCTTTAACCCAAAATGCTTATTTGTGTCTAGATCTTCTCAGCAGAAAAATATATCACTCCAGACATGTGCTCTTTGATGAGACTGTCTTTCCCATGGCTCAAACTAATACTTGTTCTTCTGCAAAATCCTAACCTGCAACCAGTGCTCTCGGTTCTTCTCACCCGGTTGCCATAAGTCTGCCATTGTTATATCCTGCACGACCACCAGCATCAATTGCTTATGCACTAGGTATCGCTGCTCCTTCATCACCTTTGGTAGCTTCACCTCCAACGTCAGTTCCCTCACAAGTATGTTCTCCTGCTCAAACTGAAACTTCCTCTGAAAATTTAATTATTAGTCATGCACCTGTGGTACTTCTTACTGCTGAACCTCATCCCCATCGTATGGTTACTCGATCTATGAACAACATCTATAAGCCTAAAAGCTTGTTCATGGTTACCAAACATCCATTACCTCCATCTTTGGAACCTACATCGGTGACTCAGGCCTTAACTGACCCTCAGTGGCGTGCTACAATGTCCTCAGAGCTTATAGCTCTTATGCGCCATGATACATGGCATCTGGTACCACCTCCCAAGGGCTGCAATATTATTGGATACAAGTGGGTGTTTCGGGTTAAAAGGCTTGCTGACGGCTCAATTGACAGATTTAAAGCCAGACTAGTGGCCAAAGGTTTCAACCAAAGACCCGGTTTGGATTATACTCAAACTTCTAGTCCTGTAGTAAAACCAGTGACTATTCACACTATTTTATCAGTTGATGTGATGCATGGATGGCCTCTCCATCAGTTAGATGTAAACAATGCATTTCTCCATGGCAATCTCACAGAAGAAGTATACATGTCGCAGCCTCCTGGGTTTTAGGACCAATCTTTACCAGATTCTGTTTGTTGTCTTAAGAAGGCAATCTATGGCCTTAAACAAGCACCACGTGCTTGGTATACTGCACTTAAACAAGCTCTTCTGGAATTTGGTTTTGTCAATACCAAGTCTGATTCTTCATTACTTGTCTATACCATTGCATCCATTACTGCTTACTTTCTGGTGTATGTTGACGATTTAATTATCACCAGCAACAACTCTCATTTTGCTGCAAGTGTTATACAACAGCTTGGCAGGAAGTTCTCTCTTAAAGACTTGGGACCCCTACATTTCTTCCTTGGCATTGAAGTTATTCTCACGCAGAATGGCTATTCCTCACTCAGCATAAATACATCAGGGATCTTCTTGCCAGAACTTGCATGGATGGAGCAAAAGATGTCACCACTCCACTGTCAACTTCGGTCTCTCTGAAATTAAATGATGGCTCAGCTGCAGTCAATCCTACTGAATATCGTAAGGTAATTAGAGCATTGCAATATCTTTCACTCACTCGACCCGACATCAGCTTTGCAGCCAATAAATTGTCACAGTTCATGCACTGCCCTTCTACAATTCACTGGACTGCTACCAAGCGATTGTTACGTTATCTGAAGAATACAATTTTCCATGGCATCTCAATTCAGAAAAATGTTAACCCTCTGCTTACATGTTACTCAGACATGGATTGGGCTGGCAATTTGGATAATCGCAGCTCTACTTCAGCTTATCTCATTATGTTCGGTTCAAATCTCCTCTCTTGGAGTTCCAGAAAACAGCGTGCAATTGCACGATCATCTACAAAGGCTGAATATCGTGCGCTTGCCACCGTTGCTTCTGAGTCTATGTGGATTCTATCACTCTTTACTGAAATAAAGTTTCCTCTTCCTCAGCCTCCACTGCTCTTATGTGACAATCTTGGTGCAACCAATCTCAGCTTCAATCCTGTTCAGCACTCACGCATGAAGCACATCCAAATTGACTTACACTTTGTTCGGGACCTTGTTCAGAAGAATTCTCTTACTGTTCGCCATGTTCACAAGAATGATCAACTTGCAGACCTGCTTACCAAACCACTCTCCAAGCAGCGCACAGATTTTCTCAAGCACAAGATCGGTCTCACCGATGGGAGCCCGTTCTTGCGGGGGCATATCAAGGAAAACCACACTACCACCTCATGTAAGCTATTATTGCAGGATTCATGACAGCATCAAGGAAGATCACGTGAATTATTATTGCATGATCAACTCATGCAATGGCAGGATTCAGCAAATTATTATTGCATGATCAACTCATGCAACTGCGGGATTCATGACAGTATAAATCAATAATCACTGCAAGCTACAATCAAGTATTAGTCACTGTAAAGCTAGGATCGGTTTCTTGTATTTTTCCTATTACTATAGCTAGAATCAGGGATCAGCTAGAATCAGGGATTCGGTTTCTATTCTTTCCTTTATAAGCTTTCCATACTTAGCACTTTGTATCTTGTATATATATTACGTTCTGCAGTTTGAATGAATTAAGCAAAATTCAAAACTTTTGTCTTCTCCTTTACTTTCGCACGTCGAATTTGCCATTAACAACTCTGTTAACCATTCGACAGGCTGCACCCTATTTGAAGTGGTTTATAGGTTTCGAACCAACGCTCCACTTGATATTATTTCATTACCATCACTGCCCAGGCCAAGCGAGGCTGCGCTGGATTTCTCCAGCTATATGCGAGATGTTCACGAGGAATGCAAACGGCGCCTGACCACCCATACAAGTTCTTATGTAGCTGTGGCAAATGCAAAATGCAAGGATCGACAATTTCATGCAGGTGATATGGTTCTAGTTCGTTTGCGTCTAGAGCGTTTTCCTCCAGGGAGTTTTACTAAGCTTCATGCACATAGAGCATGCCCTTTCCAAGTCACCAAGAAATTGGGTTCTAATGCCTACGTCATTGATTTACCCTCTGATTTTGGTATTAGTCCCATTTTTAAGGGCAATGTCGACAACATTACTGCAATACCAGTTCCGGCCATAACACCATTACCACGAGTTCTAGAAATTACAGCACCACGAGATGAGATTGCTGTCATTCTTGACCATCAATTTGTTACCACTCATCGAGGAGGTTATTATAAGTTCTTAGTGCAATGGAAAAATCATCCAGGTTCGGACTCTGTCTAGTTGCAAGCTTCAGAGATCAAACGTTTACACCCACACCTATTTTTGGCATACACCAGTCAAAACTTGCCAGAGTCAAGTTCTTCAGGGGGACTAGCAGTTGATGCAAATTAGGGAAAAGGACTCCCTATAGTTCTGTGATCAAAGCCTCCATCTACATGGGAGCTGCTGCAATTTTGTTTCTTTTCTGTTATTACTTTTTCTAGTTTATTACTTTCCTAGTTGGAGTTGGAAATCTATTATGTTATTGTTTTTCTAGTTTATTATTTTCCTAGTTGGAACTGGAGATTGTATTAGTATTTAAGGGAGGATGAATTAATATGAAAGGAAATTATTTTGGCCATCCTACGACTCTGAGTTGAGTTTTCCTTGGAGTGATTCCAACACACAAAGAGATTCTATGCTAGTCCCTGTTCTTGGTATTCAGCGTGAGGCTGCTCGAAGAAAACATTGACACCATAGACGGGACAGGTTGAGGTTATATAGTTGTGGGCAGAGAGGATCAAGTTAGGTGCAATATACAATTTTAGTTACACAACTAGGTTGCAAGTACCTAATCTTACTCCAAAAGGTGGAGG
>Ga0307513_10011001_pt1 | contig 11290 bp, 9 predicted proteins | sample 15_EM_MG_FD_202174 | JGI IMG/M metagenome (GOLD analysis project Ga0307513, IMG submission 202174) | Populus trichocarpa ectomycorrhiza microbial communities from riparian zone in the Pacific Northwest, United States - 15_EM | ecosystem: Host-associated > Plants > Roots > Unclassified | place... | reverse complement strand
GCCGGTCAGCGCCGCCGACAGCACTCCCGCCGCCTGGCCGACGAGATCGGCGCCGAGCCGTATGGCCTTGGCGGCGTCGAGCCCGGTCTTGATGCCGCCCGAGGCGATCAGCGTGGCGTCGGGGCATACCGCGCGCGCGTCGAGCAGCGCCCTCGCGGTGGGAATGCCCCAGTCGCGAAAGGTCTCGGCGATTTGCCGGCCCCGCTTGTCGGGCGCGCGGCGCGCTTCGACGGCCGCCCAGCTCGTGCCGCCCGCGCCGGCCACGTCGATGACACGGATGCCGGTATTCCACAGCCGCCGGGCGAGCGCCGCCGATACGCCGCAGCCCACCTCCTTGGCGATCACCGGCACCTCCAGCGCCCGCACCAGCGCTTCCAGCTCGGTGAGCAGGCCGCCCCAATCGCGGTTGCCGCCATGCTGCACGGCCTCCTGCAACGGGTTCAGGTGAATGATGAGCGCGTCGGCGCCGATCATGTCGACCACACGGCGCGCCATCTCCAGCCCTTTGCCGCCCTGGAGCTGCGCGGCGCCGAAATTCGACAAAAGCGGCCGGTTGCCCACAAGCTCGCGCAGGCGTTTTTGCAAACCGCCGTCCTCGCCGGTCTCCACCGCCACGCGCTGCGAGCCCACCGCGAAGGCGATGCCGAGCGCATTGGCCGCGCGCGCCAGGTTTTCGTTGATGGTGGCCGCCTTGGCCGGTCCGCCGGTCATCGAGCTGATCAGCAATGGCGCGGAAAGCGGCTTGCCCAGAAACACCGTGGAAAGATCGATGGCGTCCATGTCCAGCTCGGGCAGGGCGCAATGCTCGAACTCGATCGCGTCAAAGCCGGTGGTCTTGGCGGTGGCCGCGACATTGCCGCCGAGAACGATGTCGAGATGCTCGTCTTTACGCCGGAGCAAATCGGGCATGAAGCACCTTTTCCGTTGCCTGGAGCCTGCCCGGCGGCTTAAACCTGACATGCAGCGCATGTGTCAACCATTCACGACCGCAATCGAGCTGTGTTATCTAAAACATATTCGGCGATAGAGTAAATTGTTGCGCTGTCGATGCCGCTTAAACAGTTCCCTCAGGCTCGGTAATCTGCTTTGATCTGCCGCTTCGAACAGGTGAATGCCGTATTGGGCGAGGGCTGACGTGGGTGCGCGACATGGACAATGGTGAGCATTCGCCGGAAGACATCCGCCGCCTGCAATTGCTCGTCAATGGGCGGCTGGCCACACTGATTCCTCCCCCGGAGCAGGCACCGCCCGCCTTGCATCAATCGATGCGCCACAGCCTGCTTGCGCCGGGCAAACGGGTGCGCGCGCTACTGCTCATCCTGGCCGGCAAGCATTTCGGCGCTGGGGAAGAAGCCGCGCTTGATGCCGCCTGCGCGGTGGAGATGGTGCATGCCGCCTCGCTGATCCTCGACGACCTGCCCGCCATGGACGATGCCACGCTGCGGCGCGGCCTGCCCGCCAATCACCGCGTCTATGGCGAGGCGACCGCGATCCTGGCGGCCATCGCGCTGATGAACCGCGCGTTCGGCGTGATCGCGGAGGACCGTGCCTTGCCAGACGCGGCGCGCATCCGCCTGACGGAGATCCTCAGCCTGGCCATCGGCTCGGAAGGGCTGGTCGCGGGCCAGGAAGCAGACCTGAAATGGCAGCCAGTGGCCGCCACCCGCAAGGATGTGGAACTGGTCCATGCCCGCAAGACCGCCGCGCTGTTTTCCGCCGCCACCGAAATGGGCGCGGTGGTAGCCGGCATCAACGGCGCCGACGCGCAGCGCATGCGCGATTTCGGCAAGCGGCTGGGCCTCGCCTTTCAGGTGCTGGACGACCTTCTCGACGTGCTGGCCGCGCGCGAGGAGGCGGGCAAGGATGTCGGCCGCGACGATGGCAAGCCGTCGATGGTGCGCACGGTCGGCCTGGAGGAAGCGCAGCGCGAGGCGCGTCAGCATATCGATGGCGCGGCCCTGCTGGTCGCCCAGGCCAATGGCGCGCGCGGCATCTTGGGCGATTTCGCGCTCAGCCTGATGACCAGCTTGCAGAACAGCGTCAAGTTCCACTATGCCGAGACGTCTGCGAACTGACGCGCATTTCCTCTTCGGTCCACCGCCCGCGATAATCGGTAAAGCGATTGGCTTGCCATCAAAGCGAGGACGCAAAGCCGTGGAGGATCGTCCATGCATTTCCGACGCAGCTCGCTATAATTCGGCCCAAGCAGCGTTTCCCAAAGCGGCCTTCGCGGTTTTGGAAATTCTGCGAAAACCGAAGAATCGCAGCGGGCATTCGTCGGACGGCCAAGGAATGCCTGCCTGGCAAAGCGGCGAATTAAACGCCGTCGCGACAGAAGCGTCATTGCCCTAAGCCGAGTTTCCAAAAGTGGCCTTCCCGGTTTTGGAAACGCGGCGACAACAAAGGAATCGAAGCAGGCATTCGTTGTGTAACCAAGGAATGCCTGCATAGTGGCGGCCCTTGCGGAAGCGGGTTCTCATTTCGATCTCATAAGCGGCAGGAGAGGGCCTCAATGCCCGGCTGGCTCATCAATCTTGCGGTGTTTCTCGGCGTGTTCCTCGGCATGGAAGGCGTGGCATGGGCCACCCATCGCTATGTCATGCACGGCGCGCTGTGGGTGCTGCACGAATCCCATCACCGCGAGCGGGAAAGCTGGTTCGAGCTGAACGATCTGTTCGGCTTCTTCTTCAGCTTCGTGGCCATCGGGCTGATGCTGGGCGGCACGTTCTATTATACGCCGCTGATGTTCGCCGGGCTCGGCATGACGGCTTATGGCGCGGTTTATTTCCTGGTGCATGACGTGCTGGTGCATCGCCGGGTGGATCACGGCTTCGTGCCGCGCAAGGGCTATCTGCGCCGCATCTATCAGGCGCACCGGCTGCATCACGCCACCCATGGCCGCGACGGATCGGTATCGTTCGGCTTTCTGTGGTCGGTGCCGCCGGAAAAGCTCGCCGCGAAGCTGAAGTCCAAGGCCGCGCAAGATATCGTCAGCGATACGGGAATTGTCGGCGGAAAGGGCATGGCCGGCGAGCGTCCCACGCTCCGTTGACGCGGTTCGGCTGACTTGCCCGGCGCGGGCGGGGCGGGTCGAGACCTGCCATCCGCTCTAAACAATTGAAATTGAAGGCTTAATGCGCCGGCCGCGTGTCGATGGAGCGCATATGCGGCAGCAACGCCCTGGCGAGGATCGTGCGCGGCTCGGTGTAGCGGAAGGTGAAGCCCTCCGCTAACGCGCGGGTGGGGCGCATGTCGTAGCTGCGCAGGAAATAATCTGCGCTGCCGCCGATAATGGGACGCGCGAGCCAGTTCGGGATGCGCAGGCGGATCGGCTGTTCCACCGCCTGGGCGATGGTTTCGGCCACCTGCCGGAAGGTCGGCAGTTGCGGCGAGACGCAGTTGATGACGCCGTTGATATTGTGCTCGGCGGTCCAGCGCATCATGGAAACGGCGTCGTCGATATCCACAATGGGTACGATCTGATCGCCGTCGCCGACGATGAACCCCGCGCCGCGCTTGAACAGCTTCGCCAGCCGTGTCGGGTAGCCGTCGGGGCTGCACACGATGCCAAGCCGGACGATGGTCGCCCTGCTGGGGGCGCCGCCCGCCGACATGGCCGCATTCTCCCAGGCGCGGATGGTTGCCTGGCTGAAGGTGTTTTGCTCGCCCGGCTTGATTTTTTCCTCATATACCTCGCCGCGCCGGCCTGGATAGATCGCGAAGGACGAGGCGGAAATCAGCCGGCAGGGTTTCCCCACCATGGCCTGGGCCAGCTTTTGCGCGGCGGTCACCCGCGAGATGACGATGCGCCGCTTCTTGGCCCTGGTCCATTGGCCGCTTACGGGCTCGCCCATCAGGTGATAGACGGCGGTGACCCCGCCAAGCGCCTCGCGGGGGAAGTCAGTCTTGGCCGGGTCCCAGGCGAGCGCGGCGCAATTGGCCCCATATATGGCCCTGAGCCGCTCCATGCTCCGGCCGACAAGCCGCAATTGCACCCCGTCGGCGGCGAGGCTGCGTGCTATCGCCTGGCCGAGCAGACCGGTCGCGCCCGTCACTAAGATCGCCATGCTTTTCATACCCCCAATGCGCGCCGGCGCTGCGATGCCGGGATACGAGACGGCGACAAAACACTGTTTCCGCCGAAATTTCCAGAATGAAAATCGCGATGCCGCGTAGGGGCTATTCTTGACAGCAACATTGCGACAGCGTTGCCGGGTTGCGACATTTTTTCGCTTTTTTGCCGCATTGGAAAAACATCGTTGCGACACAGGCAAGCATATCGTTAAACTAAAGGTTAATAACAAACTAATAGGCGACGAAACACCAAGGACAGGGTGGCTCCGGCTCACAAAGAGGCGTCCATGCTAGAATTGGTTTTCATCGTTTGCCTGGCAACTGCCCCCGAGCAGTGCAAGGATATCCACCTCACCTATGCCGAGGAAGCATCGACCCCGATGCAGTGCATGATGAACGGTCAGCCGCATATCGCGCGCTGGATCAGCGAGCACGAGCCCGTCTGGACCGTGAAAAAGTGGTATTGCGGACCAGTCGGCAGGCGGATGAAAGACATCTGAGCATCGGACCGAAAAGTGCGAAGCGGTTTTCGGACAAATCCGATGCTTAAACAAAGAAATAGAGCGGCGCTTCCGGGTCCGGTTTAAAATCAGCCGCTCTAGGCAGAGTTTCCAAAAGAATTCTGCGAAAACAGCGGAATCTGAGCAGGCATTCGTTAGGCCGCCGAGGAATGTCTGCTTAACACATTGTCCAATCGGGCCGGGAAGGCTCCGAATACGTTCGCAAGAGGCGCGACAACAAGTGCCTCGCGGGGCGGGCGACATTTGAAAAAATTGACGCGCTAACAAAAAGCGAAGCAGCTTGGCGTATAGCTTGCCCATACAAAGCGGCTTAACCCGATAAAACCGCTCAACGGATGCGCCGCGTCGCGTTGGCCTGGATCTGCACCGGCTCCATCAGGCTGCTATAGCGGTGACGAAACGGCCGGGCTTGGTCATACAGCACGGGTCGCAGCAGCAAGGCCGTGCCCGTGCGTTCGCGCAGCGCCACGTCCCGCCGGCGCGCCTGACGCTGCCGCGACCAGATGAGCAAACCCGCGGTCAAAGCGGCCCCGGCGAAGGTCAGCGCGGCGATCAGCGCCCAGCTTTCGTTGATGGCCTCGGTCAGCGACTGCCGCTCCACGGCGGCACGCACATAGGACATCATGCTTGCATCCAGTGGCGTGTCGGGCGTGTGCTCCGCGAATTTCTGCAATGGCAGGCCGACACGCTTGGCGGCCTCGATGCTGCCTTGCTCCAGTTCGCGGCCGATGCTCTGGCCGATAATGGGCGCGCGGCCGTAAATCACCGTGTCGATCAGCGCCAGCCCGATGGCGCCACCCAGATTGCGCGACAGGTTGAACAGGCCGCTGGCGTTGGCGACGGCGTGCTGCGGCAGATGGCCGAGCGCGATACGCACCGGCGGCAGCAGGCACAGCATGATCGCCAGCCCGCGCACGATCTGCGGCCAGAACATTTCATCGAAGCCGGCGCCGCGCGCCTGAAAGGCGCTCATCGCCAGCCCGCCGGCGAACAGCAGGAACCCGGTGATGGTCAGCAGCCTGGCGTCGAAGCGCTGCTCAGCCCAGACCACGATCGGCGCCATGAAAAGCTGCGCCATGCCGGTCACCATCATGATGTCGCCGATCTCCAGCGCATCGTTGGACTGCACGAAGGCCAGGTAGACCGGCATCAGATAGACCGAGCCGTAAAGCCCCATGCCAAGAATGAAGCTCAAGAGGCAGCCGAGCGCAAAGCGCCGGTCGGCAAGAATGCGGAGATCCACGAGCGGCGCGTCCCGAACGAGGCAGCGCAGGACGAACAGCGCCCCCGCCAGCACCGCCGCGCCCAATAGCGTGAAAACCGCCACTGACAGCCAGCCGGCTTGCGGCGCCTCCTTCAGGCCGATTTCCAGGCAGGTGAGCGCGCACGCCATGAGCGCTAGCCCGGCGAGATCGAGACGGCGCAGCAGCCCGATTTGCGCCTTGTCGCGCGGCAGGACGCGGATCGCGACAGCCACGGCGACGATGCCCGGTATGACATTGACGAGAAACAGCCACGGCCAGTCATAGGTGGCGGTGATCCAGCCGCCAACGACCGGCCCCAGAGTCGGCGCCAGCACGGCCAACACCCCGGCGATGGTCGTCGCGGTGGCTTGTCCGCGATGGGGAAACAAGGCAAAGCCCGCCGCGAACACCTGCGGAATCAGCAACCCGCCCATGAAACCCTGCGCCACGCGCCAGACCAGCAGCGCCTCCAGCGAGCCGCTATAGGCACAGCCGATCGAGGCCACAGTGAAGCAGGCCGTGGTGATCACCGACAGCCAGCGCATCGTCAGCGCCCGGGTCAGCACGCCGGTCAGCGGGATGGCGATCACCTCGGCGATGAGGTAGCTCGTCTGGATCCAGCTCATCTGGTCCTGGCGGATGCCCAGCGCATCGCGGATGGTGGGCAGCGAGGTCGCCACCACCTGGATGTCCAGGATGGCCATGAACATGCCCATGCACATCACGGCAAAGCCCACCCAGGCGGCAATGGTGGGACACGCGTCAGCCGCGCTGGCGGGAGCGCGAGCGTGGGGGGCGAGTTGCGTGCTAGCGCGGGTGGCTACTTGCATGTCCGTCGGCATCGGTTGCCTCACGCCTTTTGATGCAGCGCGCTGTCTTCCGCGCGGATGCGTATCGTGAGCAAGCCGGCATTCAAAATCGTAAACGCCAGCGCAAAAGCATAGAGCCCGAAGACGCAAGGCAGGACGAGGATCTCGGCGACGACCACGGCGTAGTTGGGATGCGGAATGTAGCGATAAGCCCCGACATGCTGAAGCGGCGCGCCTGGCAGGATGATGATCCGCGTCGTCCAGCGCTCGCCCAGGGTGCTCAGTACCCAGACGCGCGCGATCTGAATGAGCCCATACAAGGCGGCGAGCAGCGGGTCGGGCGCGCGCGCATGGCCGAGCAGCCACAGGCCGGTCAGCCAGGCGGCATGCATGGAGACGATCATCCAGTAATGACCGGGCGCCGCTTCAAACGCGCCGCGCTCCAGCAATCGCCGGGTGTTGCGCCGGGCGATGACCAGTTCTCCAAGCCGCTGGATGGTGACGAAGGTGAGCAGAGCGACGGCGTAGGGGTTGAAGGGGGCGATATCCACGGTGGCTTCCCTTTACGCGCCAGCGGCCGCCAGCGTCACGGTGGAGATGGAAAAGCCCGGCCCCAGCGCCATCAGCAGCGAGCATTCCGGGATCTTGCCCGTCAGCACGCGCTCCAGCACGAACATCACCGTGGGCGCGGACATGTTGCCATAGTTGCGCAGCACCTCGCGTTCGTGGTCGAGCGCCATGGGCGGCAGGTCCATCGACATTTCGATGGCTTCCAGCACCTTGCGCCCGCCCGGATGACAGATGAAGCGCGTCAGGTCGGTGCGCTTGCGGCCTTGCGTCTTGAGGATGCCCTCGATGGCGCTGGCCATGTTGTCGCGCGCGAATGCGGGGATGGACTGGTCGAAGATGACGCCGAAGCCCATCTTATCGACGCGCCAGCCCATGATGTGCAGCGTATCGGGCCAGGTGTGCTGCCCGCTATCGACGATGCGCATCGCGCCGCCAGGGCCGGTGCGCAGCACGGCGGCGGCCGCGCCGTCGCCGAACAGCGCCATCGCCACCATGTTGGCCTTGGTCGCCAGATCGCGCCGGAACGACAGCGAGCACAGCTCAACCACCACCACCAGCACGACGCGCCCCGGCGATGCGGCAGCCAGTTCCGCGCCCAGCGCCAGCCCCGCCGCGCCGCCGGCGCAGCCCATGCCGAATACCGGCACGCGGATCACATCGTCGCGAAAGCCGAGCTTGCCCATGGCCTGCGCTTCCAGGCTAGGCGTGGCGATGCCGGTCGAGGAGACGGTGACGATGGCGTCAACATCGCGGGCCTTGAGGTCGGCGCGCTCCAGCGCCTTGGCTGCCGCGTCGATGAACAGGCCCAGCGCGCCGCGGATATAGGCCTCGGTGCGCTCGGGCCAGTCCCGCTCGGTCAGATACCACCCGAAGGGCTCGCAGCTATGCCGCTCATGGATGCCAGCGGTGAAAAATACGGCGGCAATGCGGTCGAAATCTTCAAATTGTTCTTGGTAGGCGAGGCGAGTCGCTTCCACCACGTCGCGCTGATGGGCGACATGTTCCGGCGCGGCGCTTGCAACGGACAGTATGCCAACATCCAACCGGCCAGGGGTTTTCCGGCTTTGACTGACATTTCCCGACTGCACCATGCGCACGCCTCTATGTAACTGAGCCTGAGTTCACACTCTCAGTTAAATGTTAATTGTGGCGTGGGTTCTAGGCGATTGTGGCTACGCTGTGTGTAACGGACATTTGACGCAATGCCGAAAAAATTTAAGTTGCGTGCCGTGTCCTTATGGACGCATCTTCAGATTGATTGCCTTCAAGCGGGTGTAGGCCATCAATTCGCCCAAGCTTTCTTCCTCCCCCATGCCCGACTGCTTCCAGCCGCCAAACGGCATGCCCAGATAATGCGGCCCGGCCTCGTTGATCCAGACATAGCCCGCTTCCGCCTCCGCGGCTGTCTCGTGGGCGGCGGCGAGATCGTTGGTGAAGATGGCGCAGGTCAGCCCCACGGGCAGCGCGTTGACGTGGCCCATCATCGCGGCGCGGTCCGACCAGCGGAATACGCTGAGCACCGGGCCGAAGATCTCCTCGCGGGCGATGCGCATGTCCGGCGTCACATCGGCGAATACCGTCGGCAGGAAATAGAAGCCGCGTGCCAGGGCCGGATCGTCCGGGCGCTTGCCGCCCGCCACCAGCCGGGCGCCGTCTTCCAGGCCGTAGCCGACATAGCGCTCCACCTTCTCCAGTTGCGCCGCGCTGATGATGGCGCCCATCCCCGCTTGCCGGTCGGTCGGCAGTCCGGGCTTGATGGAGGCGACCTTCGCCGCGATCAGATCGAGCACCCGGTCGTGGATTGCCTCGTGCAGGAAAGCGCGGCTGGTCGAGCCGCAGGACTGGCCGCACCAGGTGAAGTTCATGCCCTTGACGGCCGCCGCGGCGACCTTTTCCGGGTCGGCGTCGGGGAAGGCGATGAGCGCGTTCTTGCCGCCAAGCTCCAGCCCGACCGGCTTGACCGTCTCGGCTGCCGCGCGCAGGATCGCCTTGCCGGTCGCCACGCTGCCGATCAGCGCGATCTTGGCCACGTCGGGGTGGCTGCACAGCGCCGCGCCGCATTCCGCTCCGCCATTGAGGATGTTCAGCACGCCCGGTGGCAGGAAGGTGTGGAGCAACTCGGCCAGCCGCAGCGCGGAAAGCGGCGCCTGCTCGGCGGGCTTGACGATCACAGTATTGCCGGCGGCCAAGGGCGCTGCGATCTTGGCGGCGGTGAACATGAACGGATGGTTAAACGCCCCGATGCGCACCACCACGCCGAGCGGCTCGCGCTGGGTGAAATGCAGCCGCCCTGGATCGAGCGGCACGGTGTAGCCCTTGATCTCCAGCACCAGGCCAGCGAAGTATTCGAGCTGGCTGGCGGCATTTTCCACGTCACGCGCCATTTCGCCGATCGGCGCGCCGCCATCCAGCGCATCGATGCGGGACAGCTCGCCGCTATGGCGGCGGATGATCATGGCGCAGGTTTTGAGCAGCTTGGCCCGCTCCAAGGGCGGCATTTTGCGCCAGCCTGGCAAGGCATCCTTCGCCGCCGCGACCGCGCTTGCCACGTCCTCGGCCCCGGCCTCATGCACCGCGCCCAGCGATGCGCCGTCGGCGGGGCTAATGACCGCAAGCTGCCGCCCGGACTTCGCGTCGTGCCAGGCTCCGCCGTAATAAAGGCGGCGCTCGCGGGGCAGGGTATCGTCCGGTCCGGCGCTCTCGCTGGCCTGCATCACATGATCCCTCTCGGCTCGGCGCCGGTCGCGCGCGTCGCCCAATAGTCCCAGGCGCGCGCCAAGATCACCGGGCGCAGGTTCATTTCGCTGGCGAGGGTAATCTCCTCCGCCGACAGGGGACTGATCCGGCCAAGCGTGGCGGCGCGCATCTGCATCTCGGCGTTCTGCTTGAGATGCACGGCGCGGAACACGCATTCCCGCAGCGAGCGCCCAGCAACAACCGCGCCATGCCGCCGCATCAGCACCACCCAATGCTCCCCCAGCGCCTGGGCGAGCGAGTCGCCCTGTTCCGCCGAGGCGACGAGCATATTGGTGTCGCCGAATTCGTCGCGGCTGTCCCAAAACGGGGCCTTATGCCCCATGGTTGCGCCGACATGGAACACCGGCACGATCGGCATGCCGGAGATGCAGAACGGCAGGACGGAGGCCGCGTGATGATGGCATACGGCATGGACGTCGGCCCGCGCGCGGTAGATCGCGCCGTGGATGATCCGCTCGGCATAGGACGGGTAGGCCGGCGCCGGATCGACCGGCGTGCCGTCGAGATGGAATTCGAGCATGTCGGCGCGCTGTACGAGACCGGGACTGCGCGCGCGCGAAATGAAAAAGCGGTCGGGGCGATGGGGATGCCGGATGCTGACATGGCCGAAGGCATCGAGCACGTTCTCATGCGTCAGGATGCGGTTGGCCAAAACCACTTCGGCAAGCTGGTTCTCCAGCTCGGATGCATCGTCCCGTTCATTCATAAGCAGGTCTCCCGGCGGGCATCTTGACGGGAGGGAGATCGGCTGTCCAAGCCAAAGCCGCTAGCGCGGCGATAAGCAAAATGATGCGCTTGCGGACGATTATTGCGCTTCGCGGTAGATCTTGTGACACAAATCACAGACCTCACATTTTCCGACGAGCAATCGCGGGCGCGCCGGGCCGGGGTTACGTCTGCGCGGGTTCGGCCGCCAGCGCCGTCCCCGACACGACCGTCTCCTGCGCGGCGGGCTCCTGCATGACCGGACCGCCGATCGGGCGCATCAGCTCGCCGACCTTGGCGACCAGCATGGCCGTCATGCGGGTCATGAACGCGCCGATGGCGGCTTCATGCTGGAATGGAGGCCGCCCCGCTGGACGAAGCAGGAACAACGTGCGCGAGATCATCGGTGAGACGATCCGGCGGGCCTGGAACCGCCCGGAGTTAATCTCGTCGGCGACCGCGCCGAAGGGTACGACGGTGGAGGCGGATTCGCGCAACAGCATGGTCTTGATGGCGAGAGGCGAATTCACCTCGTTAGCGATCTGCACCTTGAGTCCCCGGCGGCTGGCGTGGTTCTCCAGGATGCGGCGGATCATATCGCGCTCGCCAG
>Ga0307513_10011000_pt1 | contig 11290 bp, 9 predicted proteins | sample 15_EM_MG_FD_202174 | JGI IMG/M metagenome (GOLD analysis project Ga0307513, IMG submission 202174) | Populus trichocarpa ectomycorrhiza microbial communities from riparian zone in the Pacific Northwest, United States - 15_EM | ecosystem: Host-associated > Plants > Roots > Unclassified | place... | reverse complement strand
AGGTTTGCCGACTGTAGCGCCTGTCTTGGCGTCCCAAATCCGAATAGTCCTGTCAGAGGATCCTGAGATGATGTACCGGCCATCGGGGGAGCATGCAACAGACCGGACCCAGTCAGTGTGACCCTCTAGAGGCTTGCGGGCTACAGCGTGAGTCTCGGCATCCCAAATTCGAACGGTTTTGTCAGCTGACCCGGAGATGATGTACTGCCCATCGGGAGAGTAAGCAATGGAGAACACAAAGCTAGTGTGCCCTTTTAGGGGCTCGCCAACTCCAGCACCAGTCTTTGCATTCCAAATTCGAATAGTCTTATCCTCGGATCCGGAAATTATGTGCTGTCCATCGGGGGAGTAAGCAACAGAGTGCACCCAGTGAGTGTGCCCCTTTAATGGATTGCCAACTGTGGCACCAGTATCAGCATCCCAAATTCGGATGGTACAGTCGGAGGATCCGGAAATGATGAATCGTCCATCGGGAGAGTAAGCAACGGACTGCACCCAGTCAGTGTGCCCCTCCAGCGGCTTGGCAACTGCAGCACCAGTTTTGGCATCCCAAATCCGAATGGTCCTGTCAGCGGATCCGGAGATGATGTATTGCCCATCAAAGGAGTAAGCGACGGACCGCACCCGGTGAGTGTGGCATGCAAGAGGCATGAGGACAGCAGCACCAGTCTCGGCATTCCAGATTCTAATAGTTCCATCATCGGATCCGGAGATAATGCACCGCCCATCGGGAGAGCAAGCGACGGATTGTACCGATAGGGTGTGCCCTTCTGGAGGCCTGCCGACCGCGGCACCAGTCTCAGCATTCCAGATTCGAATAGTCTTGTCAGCGGATCCAGAGGTGATGTGCTGCCCATCTGGAGAGCAGGCAATGGACCGCACCCAATTGATGTGCCCCTTTAGAGGGTTACCGACTGCTGTACCCAGCTCTGTATCCCAGATTCGAATGGTTTTGTCAGCGGATCCGGAGATGATGAGACGTCCATCAGGAGAGTAAGTAATGGACAGCACAAGGCTGGTGTGCCCCTCCAGAGCCCTGCCAACTGCAGCACCAGTCCTGACATCCCAAATTCGAATGGTATCGTCGGAAGACCCGGAGGCGATGTACCGCCCATTGGGAGAATAAGCGACGGACCGCACCCAGTCAATGTGGCCCTCTAAAGGCTGTCCAACTGCAACACCGGTCTTAGCATCCCAGATCCGAATTGTCCCGTCATCGGATCCAGAGATGATGTGCCACCCATCGGGAGAGTAAGCAACGGATCTCACTTTCTCAGTATGCCCTCTCAGGGGCTCGCCAACTGCACCACCAGTCCGGGCTTCCCAGATTCGAATAGTGTTGTCATCGGATCCAGAGATGATATACTGCCCATTAGGGGAATAAGCAACGGACCGCACCCAGTTTGTGTGTCCCTCCAGAGGTTCGCCAACTACAGCACCAGTCTTGGCATCCCAGATTCGAATTGTCCCATCAGAGGACCCAGAGATGATGTGTCGCCCATCGGGTGAGTAAGCAACAGACTGTACCCAGTCAGTGTGCCCCTGTAAAGGCTCTCCAACCCCAGCACCAGTCTCAGCATCCCAGATTCGAACCGTCTTGTCAGAGGACCCAGTGACGAGATGGCACCCATCGGGGGAGTAACTCAGGCAACTGACAGCGTCAGTATGCCCGATCCATTCCAAAGGCGGTGCTGGCCATGACAACAATTTCCCTCTTTGCAACTTGATGGTTTTAGTAAACCATCTGCCGAAGATGGCTGATAAAGGCGACTGCAAGGGTAGGAACGGTCCCGTTGAAATATAGGTGTGCGGGGCGCTCGTGGTGATGGGGTTATGGAAGGTGATGATGAAACGACAAATGTCTTTAATTCTCTCAAGAACGGTCGAATCGGCATTCTAGAGCATGTAATCAGTTTTCAATGTACATTACCTCAAGCCGGGACTATCCCTCACCTTTACCCATGATATCACTCTTCGGAGGCTTGGAGCACCAATCGGGATCATTCCCATAATACTCAGTACTTCAATCCAAAATAACGGATATAATCCTTCAAAGAACTCCTTCAAGGTTCCCAACACGCGCCAATTGGGAGTAGAGCAAAGATGGTTTGACCAATAGACACAGCTATACTGTAAGGGGTCCGAAATGTTCTCTTCAATTCGGGATTGGAGATCTTTAATGTCTGCATTGGGGAGCTGGGAATTTTCGAGCTTGCAGATATTGAAACGGAGTTGTTCAACCATAATCTCGAGGCAAGCAACTCCCAGCTGCACGTTCGCATCTTGGAGGTTAACTTGGTAGTCAGAGTGACAGCTATCGTTGACAAAGAAATCGGAAATTGACAAATGGCGGACGCGAATCCCTCCATTGGCCCCTTCGTCTCGATATAGCAAAGAGCTGAGCTCGTTCACCCACTTTTTTACGAGATTGGGTTTCACTCCCGCCATCCTTGCAATTGTTTCTTCGCGTAGTGGGCGGTACGGAGCTGTTGCAAGAAGTACTCCGATCACCTGCCGAAATTCCGCATTTCTGTGTACTATCCGTGCTCTTAGAATACTGGAATAAAGACAATATAGCGGCTCTAAGCCAGTACCGGCTGAGCCTTGCAAAGCCTCCTCCAAAGTCTCCGTGGGGTCTGCACAATTCTCAAGGGCAAGAACTACAGTCTTGATGAAGATGAACAGGCCGTTCGCCCGAGAGATAACTCCGTCGAAGAGCGACCCTTCTGGCCAAGGGGTGGAGAGACACCATTTCTTGGCCACCAAATCGAACTCGCGTTGGGCGAAGGTTCGCAAATCGGCAACCGCTTCTTGATCTGTAGCCAAATCATATGATGAAAATGACATCCGGGTAAGAGTATTAAAGAAACACCGGATATCATCTTCGGGTCTACTCATGATGATGAATCTAAGCCACGGGGCATCCGCAGCCACGTCCATCAGACCCCTCAAGAGGGCCGGGCGACTCCTATCATCGCCACATTCGTCGAGTGCATCAATGACGAAGACGAGGACATGTTTTGGGTGGCGCGGAAGGTGACAGATAAAGTCAAGGAAGAGAGTGTGCTTCATCGACTCTGGTGTCAGTCTTGGGTCTTTTTGAAGACGTTCTGCCACAACCTTCCGAAATGGGGGGAAGATTTCGGTGAGCTTGTAGATGAGAGTCGGCTGGATATTTCTGGGCTCGCTCAGATCTGCGTCATCACTCCGGCAGAAAAAGGCTCCAGCGAGCTGCTCCCGATCATGAAGGTTTGCACAAATCGAATGGGCTAACGATGTTTTGCCGATTCCGGGTAAGCCGTAGATCCAGTATGTATTGCTATTGTCTTTCTCGCCTGAGTTGTTGGTCACCCAGGTTATGACCCGATCAAGGACAGATTCCCGAGTGCCTTGCATACAGCGGAATTTCTGGCTATAGCTGGTCTCGACAGGCTTAAGCCGTCGCCTGAGCCAAAGGTCTTGCTCTACGAACTCTACAGGAAACCACTGAGAATGAACTATTACTGAATTGAGACAATGAATGCTTACCAATCTCCTTGGCTAGGCGAAGAGCCTCGACATTCACCGCACGGTCGAAGTCCTCGATGACCTCGTTCAACTCTTTGTTCATTTCTTCGATCGTCCCCGGGTGGACCAGCCCAACCACCGTTCTCGCTGCGATCCTCAGCACTAGTCAAATCCAGAAAGGTGAATGCCCACCGAAGCGCCCACGTTTGACATAATCGCACGAGAATTTTGCGACCTTTTGCATCACCTCGAACATGCGTGGGATGGTCTTCTCCAACATTTTCATCTCTTCGCAGACAATTTCATCTACGACCTTGTCTGCGAAATGCAGAATCCGTTGCAACCGGTTGAAAATGTCCGACGGCATCTGGTCGCATTTATTTTGTTCCTTCAAGAGCTAAATGGTCAAGAGTTACCTCTGACTCTTATTGGCCAGTAGCGAGCACGAACCTCAAACGTGACTTCAGCAACACTGAAGGCGGCCTTCGCAATACCATTTAACTAAATGGAGTCAATATCTTACTAGTCTCTATATGCAGGGCTAACCTCCGCAAATGCAGCGCCGTATTGAATAACCACCTCCAAAGTCCTCTCAGTCGATCCGCTCATCAGTGGGGAGTATTTCTTTAACAAATTTTCGAGTTCTTGGAGTGACGAGCGCAGAGACTCTGCCTATGCGAAGATTAGTAGCTGCCCCTGACCGGGGACTCCGTGGAGACAAACTGTAGGGCTTGCAGAAAATCGTAATTCTAGGGAGTAACTATTTTTTCCAATGACAATGACCCCTGCGCTTCTCTATCAGGGCTGAGCGGACCAATTCGTGATTCACGACTGACTCGTTATCATGAACTCGTGCTTGTCAGAGTACCAATAATCATTAAAAAGCCTTTGAAGGTCGATCGCTTCGCTTGTCTGCCGGTTCTTGGCCCAAAATAAATGACCGCGCTTCATTTGGACCTCCGCTCGCAACTTGGATGCCGGAGAAATACCACTACATGGCACAGCCTTCAGTATGTGTACGTAGAGTGGAAACGATGAACACACGGGCGTTGCGTTGGTGTCCAGGTCCGGTTGTTTTGCCTCTGTAATTCTCTTTCTTCATTGTCTATAAAGAGCCTGAGCGTACACTGCCGCTCTGGAACTCCTTGCAGTGTTATTCCTGGATGGTGCTCGAAATGAGCGATATAGACTTAATTGATGCAATACGCCGCACGATTCAGGTACAAGCTTGGTGAATCACATCAGCCACAGTAATGCCGCGTTATATAGACGTTGAAGGTGCTCACAGGTTCTCTGTCATAGGCTGTTGAGTCTCCATGTTTAGTCACTATGAGGAGACTGGGTATCCAGGGTATCCGGGAGAGACAAGTGGAAGCAAGCGTGGGAGCGCTCAAGCGGGTGGGCGTCGGCCGTGACAGCGGTCATCACTGCCGCGAAGAAACCCTAACCCTAACTATAAGAATTCACCCGGATATTGCTAGTGCCTTGCCCGTGTCCCGCGGCGGGAGGATAAGCACGGACTTCCCTCGTGGACCGGATCCGATTCACTACGAACCTCAGAATCTTACTGTGCACACATTGCGAGGCCCAACCAACGTTCAAAATGTGTAGAGAAACTGTCAGTTTCATTTGAGCGACTGGCGCTACTGCTACATAGAGAGCGTGTGGGCGTGCATCCTCGTACAAGTACAAGCGTGTACAATGCATGCATCAGCGGTAGGAATTCAGAACCGGTCATCAGGAGTCAGAGGTAAAACGGGATCGTTATTGATGGGGGAGTGCTCGTGACGATGGAGCGAGGGAGAACGGGAGGGAGAAGAAATGGTATCGTGAGTCTCAGACTACTGCTACAGGCCCAGGAGAGGAAAGGAGGATCGAACGAAATTTGAGTACAAGATTTAACGGAGTGCAGGTGATGAGGGGGATGTCGTCGTCGTGTGTGTATGGTACGATCAAAGGCGCAGGAGTTACTTGCAGTGCTTAGTGTAGTTTTGCTTCCTCGAGCTGTTGGAGACGACGCGCGATGTGGCCCAGACGGGCTAGGATCACACTGTCGGCGCGCTTAGATTGGTTCGAACCGACAGCAGCCCAGCCATCAGGAGCACCGAAGCGGATGTTGTCAGCCGAGTCGTCACTTGTGTTGACGACCGCAGGGTCGGTGGGCTCAGCAGCAAAGTTCTTGAATGCACACTGGTTGGGTCCAGAGGACTTGCCGTTGATCTGGACCTGGTCACCGCCATAGAAAGGTGCGATCCAGTTTTCTGGCCTTGGGGTAAGAGGAACACCACCGGAGATACGGATGTTGGCGCAAGTGTGGTAGATGGGCAATTGGCGAGTGGCAACTGCCTGGCTGTTGTAGCCACCGATTTGGGACCATTGGAGGATGTAAACACCGTCAGAGACCCACGAAGGGATCTCCATATCCTCGCCGACACACTCGTGGGTGTTGCCAGGATCGAAGCCATTGCGGTTGCAGTTCCTGGTGTAGCACTGGCCTTGGATGACTAGAAAGTAATGGGGTTAATTTAAAAAGGCGCTTGAGAAGGTCGAGAGTACTGACTATTCTCATTGCGAAGGAAGTATGCCTGATCCTTTGCAGGGACGTCGTCCTCCATAGTCTTAATGAGAGCCATCTTGATGAAGCCACCATCGTGGTTGTTCCACCACCCTGGAGCCAAGAGTTAACAATCCCGCCCGCTAGAAAGTCAACGATTGCGAGACTCACACTTGACGGGAACCTTCTGGCCGCGCTGGAAGTTGTTCTCGTCTGGGATGTCGGTACCCTCAAACCCACAAGCGTTCTGGTCCAACGAGGTGTATTCTGAATCGCGGTTCTGGCGGGGAGTAGGGGAGAACAAGTTCGAGTGGGCGACAACCGACGAGGCGGCGAGGAGAGCAGCGACAAAGACGTTCTTGAACATCGTGAAAGGTGTACTCGTGAAAGAAAAAGGGCGATCGATCGGCTGGGCGATGTAGGGAGACTAAGTGGCGTGCACCGGGCTAAGAGTAGCGCAGCTAGGAATGCGAGGAGATTGATGAAAGTGCTGATCTAGAGCAGATGTTTGCACCAGGCGTGAAGGGTCGTAGTCGTCACGAGTGGAGAAGGGCGGAGACGTAAAGAGGAGGGGGAGGAGACGGAGACGGAGACGGAGAGGAGACGGGGAGAGGACAGGTGCTGGGTGAGGGATCCGTCTACGGACGAGTGCCCAGTCGAGTTTTATAGCCCGTGCGTGGCGCATCGCACGCGTGGCAGGAGGGGGTCCCTTGTCACCGGGCTAGCCAGCCACCCACCTTAGTTCGGTGGTGGTAGGGACAATAGCCAGCCTCGAGGCAAACTGAATCAAACTGAATCCCCTGGTTTGAAACAAGCCGCCAATCTAAAAAAGGCAATAAGACTTCCCAAGCAATTAAGTCATCTCAGTTGACCCCCCTCAATCTAAATCACCTCGAGGCCATATGTCGCCCGCCTTTCGCCCTGTGCATGTCCGCTCTCACAAAGCATCTTGCAGACCTCGCTTTTTGGGCGGCACATTGTCATTCGTATTTGGAAGGCTTCGGCCACTCTCGGACATCGCTTCTTGAACACGCCGCTTTGTCCGCCGCACTCTGTCCCTTTTGCGGACACGTCAACTCAGCACGAAAATAGCACCTCAGGTGCGGAGGTGGCACCCTCCGACCCCTCAGCTTAACAACCGATGGTTTGTGCTCTCCAAGCGACAGGCTCCCTGCAAGCGGTAGCTCGTTTACGGAAGCCGGCTATAAATAGCACCTGAATGGTGCCCTTGCAGTTTTCGCAGAAGCTGCCCACTAGCCACTAGACCAGTGGGTAAGGGCTGGTGCATTCCGGCCAGATATTCCAACCTTGACTCGTGGATGACTCTCGTGCGTTGCGTATATGACTATCAGACGTCTGATTCGTCCCCGCTGCCCGGAAAGCCCTTGTGGTTGACCCGTCTCTCGCGGGATTGGGAGGCTGGGTGGCGGTCCGCTTGCGAGCGCCCGATACCCTTGGTGCTGCTTTCGTGATTGGGTTTTGGTTTATCTATAGCCCGGATGGACGTGTATAAGCTACTACCCACAAATATTGTATGGCTACCGTCCAGGCCCGAAGTACCACAGCTCAGGCTCATGAATCTGGTACAACATAAAGAACAGGCAAAGTGCAGTACCAGTGGGGAGGACGAAAGGCAATTAAGGATGGCCCGTGAGCCTTCCTGGATCAGGAACGATCCGCACAGAACAAGACCGTAAAACATTATCAGAGACCACAGAATACAACCGAAATCCTCCATCAGATGACAGAAGACGCTGAGTCCTGTCGGCAGATGCAAGATAATACCGCCGCGGAGCTCTGGAGTCAAACCAATCTGAAACCGTGGTGTTAAAACAAGGATGGGTGCAATCCATCAAGTACTTACGGTGCTGTCTCGAGTCTGCTGTGGATCAAAGGCCCTTACACGAGTCGGATTTTTCAGACCCACAACTTCATGCGCTCAAAGATTGCAACTTCCATATCAACAACGCATTCGTTATATTCTGTGTAGCGGTGAAACTAGTAATCGTTGAGTGAACCGTTGAACGAGTCAAGGTGGTGAAAGATGTGTTCATACTAACCACCATACCACCTACACGACAAGACGAACAATGGCCGTTCTAGGATTCTCGCTTCATGAGAAGGCACGAGAGTTGACTCCTTATTACAATGTCCAGCCTCAGTTCCCCCGACGACAATGTGTTGCAGGCTTCACGCGCACTTCTAACCCCGTTCCCGTATGTAATGACTCCATAAGTCCTGGTTGGAGTATTCAATGTCTTTGCATCATATTGCATCGCTGTCACGGAGAACGGGGTTTGTCGCAGAAACCCGTACCCGTGCCCGTGCCCGTGCGCCTGCTTGAGGATGTCTAGAGAGTGTAGCCCAGCGCTATAACGCCGCGGTAACCATTAAGACGGCGCAACGGCGCCTGGATCACAGCAGCAAGCACGCGATCCCGTGGACCGCCACGCCATGGGATGGCCTTTTTACCTTCTCACGCGTGGCTGTTATCAGCTATTTCGAGCTGATAAAACTCGCCTGGATTCGACCAACTGAGTTTTGTTGCTTGGCTTATCAGGAAAAGATGCCGGGCCCTCACGGATCGAAAGGCAGATGCGGTGCCGGTGGAAAGGATCAACAACAGCGGTGAGTATCACCGCGGACCATAGGCCGAGAGTATAAAACCAGATCAAGAACACCCAATGATTCCTCATTCTTCCCCTCACCTCTTTTCGGTCCTTTTTTTGTTCTTTTTCTGCCTGGAGCAGCCCCTTTTTTTGTTTCGTGACTGCAACAAACCGACCAGTTTCTCATTTCTCTCATCTCTCAGCTTCTTCTCTTCAAATTTTTAAGGTCATGCTCGGCAAGCTCTTTACCGTCGCCGTCATGGCTTCAACCGCCTTCGCACATTCCAACATGTTCACGCCAACTCCACGAGAGGACAGGTCTAACGCATTCCTTGACGTCAATGCCAATGGTTGTGAGAGCACGAAGACCGGCATTCCTGATCAAAACAATTTCGCGCGGGGTCAAAAAGTTCCCCTTGGGTGTAAGTTGGGCATTCTGTACATTCGAACTTTTAGTGACGAGCGACACAATGACAGGGTGGTGGAATAATCATTCTGGTGGATTCATTAAGATGGCCTTGGCTAGGGGCATACCAGGCGATGCCGGCCCCGGGGTCAAGGCTGCCCTCTTGCGCAATGAGAACAGTAAGATCAGATATATTTGCTTCTACAAGACTATCTTTAACGCATTGGCCGCCTTAGTCATTCAAGGCCAATGCTATACTCGCAAGTGTAACAGAAAAGGATTTGACCCTGGCAACACACACAAGTGCGAGGGTGCTCCTCTGGAGATTCCGGACTGGGTTACCGACGGTGAATATGTCCTTCAGTGGTCGCACTTTGGTGGGTATGACTCCGAAGGAGTTCCCACCCGTCAACTCCCTATCTACCACACATGCGCCAACATCCGCATCAAGGGTGGCAAGCCACTACAGAAACGCCCTAAGGACTGGATCGCCCCTTTCTTTGGTGGCGACGAGGTCCAAATCAATGGCAAGTCGGCCGGTCCAAATCAGTGTGCATTCAAGAACTTTAGGAAGGAGCCTAAGGATCCTCAGGTCGTCAACACAAAGGACGACAGGAAGGACACCATCCAGTTCGGTGTACCAGACGGGTGGGCTGCTAAGGGCAAGTCAAACCAGAAGAGGAATGACGTGATTAGGCTCCCTCGCTTGGGACATATCGTTCGGAACGCTTTACCTCCCGATGCAGAGGCGGAGGTTGAGGCGCTGCTCAGGCAGATAGTCGAAACCGGCGATGAGTAAATAGAGGCACCGGTAGACAACGAACTGGTTCTAGAGGATAACTAGATTGCCCCTTCCTGCCTCATGTCACCAAATGGTTATAGAAGCAGTTGTAATTATCACTTATTAATTGTATTTTCCGGGTGCTCTGATGTGTCTTGAAGTAAGGAAGAGATAGGTAAGCGGGTCACTGGGACCGCCTCCCAGCCCAGCCCTATCAAGACATTTACGGGCCCTCTCCGGAACCGAAGCATTTTGAGCCCGACCTTCAAACACCCGCTCACAGTAACTGAACGATTTGCCAGATGTTTGAGCTGGTTGTGTCCAGGCGTTTCCTGTGGTGGAAAACCAGACCCCTCTCTTGAACCGAACCATCACCAGGCAAAATGGGTCGACGAAAGCGTGTTATCATCGAGGACGATATGGACTCATCAGATGGTTCCGCCCATGAAGATTACGACGAGCAGGAAGAGCTCAACGGGGATGAGCGCGCGGAAAGAGAGCTTTTTGAAAATCCATGCCAGCAACGAAAACGGAGGCGACTAAACGGAAGGGATAGTGCCACCTATGGTATCTTTGCAGAAGAGGAAGAGGAAAGGCCGCGTTACGCGCGTGCTGGACCAAAGGGCCGCGCAAAGTATGTTCGCGCTCAATGGTTTGGAACGTGTATTGATTTCTCTCCTTTGCAGGACGCCAACATTTGTTTCTAAAGGAACCGAAAAGGCTGCTACACCCCAAGAAGGCGAAGAACCCATGGACGAAGATGGTCAGTCCAGTGAAGAGGACTCATCGTCCGACTCAGATGATGACAATGGCGATATTCCCGTTTTTGGTAGCAGAAGAAAGGTGGAAAGCGTTGAGGAAGATGAAGAGGAGGAACCGCCAACTCGAGGATTAGGTATTCCTAGAAAAGGCCTAGGGATGGCCAGCACCAACGAGGACCCCGCCGTCACTCCAGAAAGTGAGCCAAAGCCCCCAGGTGGTGCTGGTATTGGTTTCAAGCGCGGTACTGGCCTTCCATCTACCCTATCATCTGAGGAACTGGTTGCAATACCGACGGATCATAGGGGTATTGGTGCACGCCCGACTTCATTACCCGCAAACGACTCTCCCGCCATGTCCACTGAATCTCTTCCAACCAGCTTTGGAGCCTCGCGAACCCAACGGGCCTTCGTGCGTGCCGCACCCACCCAGGCGATTCCAAAGGCCGATCTACCTACGGAAGAGCGTATACATTTCGCGAAGATCTCCGGCTCCTTTGGTGCCAAAATGATGGCGAAGCTAGGATGGTCGGCTGTAAGTCCTTTCACCAGTACAGGATCCCATGCTTACCATTCATTCAGGGTACCGGATTAGGCACGTCTGGACAAGGCATCGTTACCCCAATAGAGAGCAAACTCCGTCCCAAAGGCACTATCGGTATCGCCTTTGGAGGT
>Ga0307513_10010999_pt1 | contig 11290 bp, 12 predicted proteins | sample 15_EM_MG_FD_202174 | JGI IMG/M metagenome (GOLD analysis project Ga0307513, IMG submission 202174) | Populus trichocarpa ectomycorrhiza microbial communities from riparian zone in the Pacific Northwest, United States - 15_EM | ecosystem: Host-associated > Plants > Roots > Unclassified | place... | reverse complement strand
ACCAAGGGGGAGCCACATCGGAATCCGGTCCACTCCTTCCTGGCAGAGATCGAAGTTCACGAGAACTTGTCCTTGGAGATACGCTTTTTCGTCTGCTGGCGTCTTCGCGTGACTTTTAAGCCAGCTGACCTTCGACGGGAAAATAACTGAGAGGTCCCCGTAGCCTACGAACTTCTGCGTAGGTGCGTCCTGACCTTGTAGCGCACCACCACCTCCTGTTCTATCGGAGTACGCGGTTGGCTCAACGTGGTTCGGATGCGACGCGATGGTATAGCGTGTGGCAGTGGCATAGTGTTTCTTCAAGAACCCGCGTTTGAACTCCATGTCCGTTGGATAAATCAGTTGGCTACGGTGGGTCCAGGAGGACTGCTCGGTGGGCTCCAACCAAAGAAAGGGGCTTTAAGTAGGTAGTGTTGACAGGTTACATTCCTTCTGTCGCCAGTTCGGCGATTACTCGAAACGTTGTCACGTGTAAGAGTTCTGTGGTCAAGAAAAAAAATGATAAAAGGTTTGCATGTGCCCACGACGCGTAGACGACGCGACCAAATGACGAATCATACTCTTGATAAGCGGTAAATAACATTCAAAGACACGAACAATCGCGGACACACACGAGTACTTCATCCATTCGAGCCCACTCTACCCTCGCCTACTTCAACGCGATCAGTCAGTACCTGACCCCTTCTCTCCGACCCATCTTCGTGTATATCGTCGCCTTGAACCGCGCTCCTCAAATCATCGCGCATACCTTGAACGGCCTCAATCGGCACTCTGCCAGACGGAGGCAACGACCTTCCCGTCCTCTCCCATTCACGAACCAGGCTCTTGAAGATTCCCTTGTACACCTCTCCCGGGGGTGTATTTGGTCGTCCAATGACATTGCAGGAGCTCGGGGAATCCATGGCCCTCGACGTTCGAATGACGGGAAACACCGGCTCCTCTGGTCCCTTCTGTCGTTGTTGGGCAATCAAAGTGGCCTTATCGTGCAGGTGTTTCCAATCCGTTCGGTATCTCCACCGCGCATAGGGGTCGGTGCTTGGCCGTACACGCATCGCGTCTTCAATCTCGCGGAAGATCATCAAGAGCTCCCTGAGGTCCTTGTTGCGAAGAATACCCATCTCGTGAAGATTCGTCGTAGAAATCCTGCCGTCCCCTGCCGGATCAAGCTTTAACATCACACCCGGTACGCTCTGCGGAACCAGCTGCAGCCAAAGGCCCAGCAGGAACCTCTTGGCAGATCCGCACTGTCTAAGCAAGAAGTGTCCACGAATAACCGCCTCGACGCATGCAAAGTCTGGTGTCACACCATCCACGAGCATCTGGTTGAATAGTCTATAGCCAGCTTTGGGATCCTTTGCATTCCCCAGCGCACAGATGATCATCGTGTAATGATGTCGGGTAGCAATCCGGTTCTGGCGTGCAGCAGAGAGCATTGTTTCGGCTTCCTGGAGCATTCCCACTGCGCAGTACCCTTCGATGATGGCAGAAACGTGGTAGGGGTCTGGTCGGATGCCCGTCTTTATCATTTGGCGATAGAGCCGCTCCGAGCCCGGCATATCCTTGAGTACACGGGAGTGGTACAGAAGGCGCATCCCCCATGTGGCCTTATCCCCTCGCACACCAGTCCGTCGCAGCCATTCGACGATCAGGTCAAGCTGTCGGAGAGGGGCGTTGAGTTTGGTTAGCCGCTGATTCTCTCTGCCTCTCGACTCAGAGTGCGACACGGCGATATCCTTTACAGCCGGTTCATCCCCGACAAGGGAGAAAGCTCTCTTTAACCGTTCAGAACTCATCGAGTCCCGGGCTTTCCACGCCTGCCTCCCCCCACCTGGGTGCCTCCCATTCGCCAGGTACCATGCGGCAGCCTACCACCCAAGCGGTCTCGTAGCCCTTGCCCACTCCTTCAACAATGCGTGCAGGATGACGTTGACGTGCCGGATGGAGGGTCGTATGTTGGGTAAATATTTGACCTGGGTGAACCGATAGAGGACGTGGATGAGCTCGGATGAGTTAAGAGATTCATAAGATTCAAGATGCTGTAGAAATCGGTGGAGAGTCTCTTCGTCCGGAGTCAGATGGCAGGATTGCATTAACGAGAGAATGGTGGAGAATGCGGAGAGGCCCTGAGTGGGGAGTAGACCAGTAAGGAGGGCATTGAAGAGCAGTGTGCTGGGTTTTACAACTCCAGCGAGTTTATACGGCGACTCTGCGGTTCCTTGGCCCAAGGACTTGAAGACCGCACGCTTGACGCGGCGGTTATTGCTGAGTAGTTCCGCCAATATCGCAATAGCAAGCTCAGGTCGCTTGTTCGCAAAGTGCGCCCGCAGCAGCGCTGCGGTCGCCTCGACGTTTGGCTGCAATCCAGAATCGAGGATAAGCTGAAATGATCTCTCGGCGGCCGCGAAATCCCTCCACGCTGTGAAATGATCGACGAGGATACGGAAGGTCTCAACGTCGGGCTTGATCCGCAACCACTCGGGAATGCGACGCGGTGGCTGTTGCGGATCGCTGGGGGCGACGTACGAGAGGTACATCTGGAACGTCACCCGATCTGCAGCTTTACTCCTCAGGATAAGCAAAGAGTTGAGAATAACGGTATCGACGCCTGGGTCCAACCCTTTGAGCGTCGCGAGCAAGCTGTTCTCGACTCCGGCATCTGGACCGAGGGTGACCAACCCAAGAAGGATAACCTTGCACGTTCTTTGATCTACAGGAAATCCTGCTTGCCCCATTGCGTCTAGGACGGCGCGGGCATTGAGCATATCGCAATTTTCGAGGTGGGCACGCGCCACGATCAGGTATGTGCGCTGATTCGGCTTCAGATCTTTCGCGTGGAAGTAGTCGAGAACTTGTGGAAGTGTAAGGGCGTCGTAGCGTTTGCGTCGGAGAAGGAGTCGGAGTTGCCAGTTGAGCATTCGGTCGGACCATTCTCGCTGGGGCACAGACCCACGATAGTGGATGAGCACCCGAGAAAGTACATCCCACTGGTTCTCCTGTGCCAGGAAGATACAGGTATCTTCGTAGAAGCGAGTGGAGAAATGTACGCGGAGCTGCGATGCGACGTGGAGTAGCCCGGGGACGAGGGTTGCATGACCGCGCCGGATTGCGACTTTGATGAGATGCCAATACACCGCATCGTTGATAATATAGTTGCGTGTCTGTAATTCTCTCTGTGCATTCAGGAAGACTTGTTTGACCTGCCAGCGGGTTGGGTGGCGCGCGTATATAAGTTCTGCAATGCGAAGGATGAATTCGAAGGTTTCTACTATCGTCGTGGGTTCTCCGTTTGCGTCTGAACGTCAACAATCAGTGGGACGAATCCTTTTACAGCAATATGAATACGCACGCTGGGACTTTGCAGTAGCCCGGAGAGCCTCTGTAAACTTGATTCCTCCTTTCTGTGTGGCGCTGCTGGGACTTATTGAGGGCTCGTCTGGACCGCGCGAAGAGAACTGCCTGGACGAAAAATGAAGTCTGGTCGCTGGGTTCGCTGATTGGTAAGAACATCGTCGAAGGTTGTTTTGCGTCTTGTAGTAAGAAAATCGTCTTGAAATGGATGTGAAGCGACAGAGCATCGACTGCTTCCACCGCGCAAGATTACGACGAAGTTGACCAGCGCGTCAGAGCTTGAAGCTGGTGAAATTATGATCTACAGTAAGCATATTACGCGTTATCCCAGCCGCTGGTCGCGCTCACCAACATCCAAGAAAACAGGAAAATGTTGTCGTCCCGAGCTACCAGCTTTGGTCTGAACAAATAAGAGTCACGAAATCACGAAATTGGAGAAAACACACGATGAATATTCTACGTATTTGAGACACCAACAAACACATTTCTAAAGTAAATAGCACGAGCATTTCGAAAATTCCTTTCTATGACCAAATTTGCATTCCGAGTCCCCGTTTCCATGAATTACCCCCCGTCTTGGCCCTTGCATTACCTCAAGAAAGCTTTGAAAAGGCGTACCCCGCGAGCGCAGGAGCGAACCAACAGAAGGCGTCCATGATTTCGCCAATGCTCCGCAGTTCAAGTGGAATCACGACCTCCTGCTCGCCCTCGCTGCCAGTACCGAGCCTCTTCTGGCCACCTTCGTACCACTTCTCCATCAGCTCATCCTTCTCGAACCACCGCTCCCGCAACCATGTGTCAAAGGCCTTCTTGTCCTCCTCTCCAGGTTCGAGCAAGTGTGGTCGCGTGGACATATTTTGTGCAATTACCCTTCGTTGCTCGACGGTGAGAGATGGATCGTCCTTTATCGCTTGCGGGATAGACGAGGTCGAAGGAGCGTACAACGGCACCTCCCTTTGCACGTTGTACAGTCGGACGTGATAATGGACTTCTGGTGGGGGGGTCCCCTCAAGGAAAATGGACCTGAGGGTGTAGTATGTCTGGCCGAAGCCACCCCGCGGGATGCCCGGGTAGCCGACTGTGACGTCCATCAGGTAGAGAGAGGGGAGTTGAGACAGCGAGAGAAGAGTCGTATGAAGACCTGTTGAGCGAGGGAGGAGCATGTGTCGCGGGTGGTCCTAGAGAGAATGAGTGAGCTTACGGTTTAACGGAGGGAAGAAGCGGTACAAACCAGTCCCATCTTCTCGGCGTATTTCTGGCTAACTGGAACACTTGTATCGCTGAACAAATTCCCTTCTGGGAAGATAATGAGCGCAAGTGGCTCGTCATCCTCTGCTCTCTCTGTGGTTGTCATGTGGCGTGCCGCAATTGCAGAAAGGCAGGAGGTAAGATTCAGGCGGTCCGTTGCCCACGACCTTGCTAGGAAGATAAAGTCGTAGAATTGCATAGCCTGTATGGACTTCAATGACCACTCTTCGCTCGACGAAACAGCGACCCACCCAGCCGAGCACAGGTACCCACTTCAGAGACTTTTTGAGGATAATAAGGATATGCGCGTGTACTCTAGCAAAGTACGCAAGGAGCCAGATGTACCACCAGTCGGCATACATTTGGTGGTTGGAAATAATCACAAGTTTCTTCGGCCAATTCAGGCTCTTGACTCGTCCCGTCTTTGGATCTCGTACAATCCAGTCAGGGAGATCATCCCTGCCGAGACTCGAACTATCATACGTGAGGCGAATGGAAGTAGGCGCGAAGAACTGGGTCATCAACACTGTAGTCCCACGCGATCAAAAGTTGTCAGCAGAACCTGAAGGTCACTAAGAGGAAACAAACCCACTGAACAAAACACCGCCAGCCGCCTTCGTGTAACGTAGTCCATTGGCATAGACCGCGCGTGTCTGGGGAATGAACTTGAGGGGGAGAAGCAAGATTTGCGTAGCATTGATACAAATACACCCTGTGGCAAATACGACAGCCGCGAGCGTTACGCGGAGGAAAGGTGCCAGGAATGTCTTGCGTGTTCGAGATTTGATTGGGATGGCAAAGTCGACTTTTGGATTACCCACTGGGGGGACTGAGAACGACATCCTCGGGTCGTAAGGACGATGGGGTTGGGTTGGAACGGAAATGGCACGCTGCCGTTCGTGGCCGGGAGCAAGAGGCGAGGCCAACGGCTGCAGGGCGAGCGGTCGCACGATCCGACATGTATTCTTTTTCGCATCCTGAGGTACTCTCGAAGAGACAACTCGAGAGAGTAGGTGAAAATTTGGACGGTGTTAGGTAAAAAAAATGCTGAACACTTCCGGGGAAGCAGAGAATTGAGCGAGTTTGAAGGAGTACATCAAATAATGTGCTCGGGATATTGGGTCGACTTGGGGTGTAACAAGGAACTATTCATAGAAGCAGACACGCCCAAATGCAGCCTTGATGAGCAAGCAACTCGACGAAGAACAGATCTGATGACCCGTATATTGTAGAAGTATTGCAAAGAATCAGATCGCTGAGCTCGAATGGTGTTGGAGTGCTTGATCTATCCAGGTTGGGGTGATTGTAATGCTCACTTGGAGGTAGAGGTTTGCCACCCAGCCTCAAGAAGCTGCGTCATCTGAAGAGCAAACAAAGGGCAGAGTACGGGTGCATCTTCCGGATTAAGTGCGTACCCTTGTGATGAGAAATAGTCACAAGTACCACAGAGGACCATAAACTGAGTCTATCGATCCCCTTCCGACCTCGATTCGAGCAAGCACCGTCAGCACCTTCTGGTCAAATGAAATGCTATACAAATGCCATACAAACTATCTTCACCACCTGTGGTGGCCCCAGCTGTGCAGCGGGTGTCGTGAACAGGAGCGTCGTTGCATCTGCTCATTGGATTGTTCCTCCGTGAAGACGGAATGTCTGTAGGTATGGAAGGTAGACGAGAATGTCGACAATCGCGACGAAGTTCCCCGACTTCGCAAGCGGCGAAGCTGGTGCTGGGAGACCTTGAACAACCCGGAAACATTAAGTGTACGCATTCACGAGTCCGTGAGGGAAGACATGGCTCTCATCAACTACAAGTAAGTAGCCAACTATGCAGGAGTACTTGTTCCAGATCCCTCGGCCTCAGCAGCCCTAGCGGCGCGTCTTGCCTTCTTCGCGGCATTGGCAGCTGCAGCCTTAGCTTTTTTAGCTTCAGCACGCGAAGCCTCATCCGCCTCCTTCCTCGCCTTCTCCTCTTCGACCTGCCTCTTCGCCTCCTCAGCAGCGCTGGCCTTGGACGGTTGACCGGGTTTGTCTCCAGCACCAGGCTTGGCAGCCTTCCGCTTCGCCTCCCTCGCCTCCTTCTCTTCCTGCTTGATCCTCTTAATGCGCGGGTCACACTTCTCCGCCAGGTCTACCAGCGCTCGAACACGAGCGGTATCCTCCTTCTTCATCCTCGCGCGCTCGTTCTTGTTCTTTTTCTCCGTATAGCGCTTGTCGTCGCGCGAATCGCTCCCTTCGTTGACTTCCTTATCGCGGTATTCAAACGACCGCCACGAATCAAAGTTGTACCAGTAGTCGTAGAAGTTATGCACATCTTCCTTCGGGGCGTCGACGTCGCCCAGAGGAACAGCCGGGAGGTTCTTCGAGAATCGAGCCTCCCGTTCGAAGATGGGACCAAGGAGATCGAAGAAGGCCTGCGGAGAGGCAGAGAGTTCCGCGACTGTAGGCTCGTCCTGCTCGAGTGCGATAAAGTATGGGTCGACGGAATCGAATTGCCGCTTTCGCTCAGGGTTGTAGAGTACCTCAAAGGCCTTTTGTATACACTTGAAGAACGCATCGTCGTTTGTCTCCCCCGCTTTCGCCTTCTTATCGGGGTGGTGTCGCAGGACCTTTCGTCGATGGGCCACACGAATCTGGTCGATTGTGGCGTTGATCCGGAGCTTGGATAGACCGAGGACATTGTAGTGGTCTTGGTTCTATAGAGATAGTATTATTTATTTATTTTCAAAAAAGAAGCAGAAGAAATTTTGAGCGCGCTTGACGAACCTTCCAGTCCTTTGGATCAAGGAACATGAGATCGGGTGTCTCTGGCTCATCACCAATGCCAAGGTCATCTTCTACCTTGTCGTTGGAGCCGCTTGAGCTACCGTTTGCGAGCTTTGCAGCTTCGTCCTCGTCATCTTGCAAAAAAGTCTTGTTCCCGATTATCCGACGTGCATGAGCGAGGTAAGCTGGTCCGGCTGGGAGTAGAGTACGCGTCTTAAATTCTGAACACGAATTACTATTGTCAGCCAGTTCCTTCTAAGCTTTAAATAGGATAAGGAAGTGGCGACAGGCCAAAGAAACGTTCTGTTCCCTTTGTGGAATAATATTCCTGGGCACTCTTGGTTCATATTTTCATTTATTCGTTTACCCCGTTTGTTGTGGCGCGTCGCGTCCCCGCAAAGTAGTGGGACCCTTTGAGTCATGAGTGACGTTCAACTACCCATACAACGGAAAGACAAGTCTTCCTCATTTAATTCCGCACTTTAATTTCCCCCACGAGGTTCTTTCGATCAACACGCACCGGCGATTTTGCTCGATGATGTCTTGCGGGGGTTCCAAGAGTCTGGAGTAGGTGGTGGGACCGTCTTGAGCTCGATAACAAGACCGGTTGCCATTTTTTGGAATGTTGGTAGAGAAAGGCGGGGTCAAAGTGTGCAGTGCGCCAAATTCGACAACTTAGACTCTTTTTTCTCGCTCGGCCTTGCTGTTACTTTCCCTTCTCGGTTTGTTGTTTCTGCAAAAGTTTCATTATAGAATATGGTTCTTACACGTTCGGCCGTGAGCATTCTGGTTCCATGGAGTCCCGCGGTCAATCTTAAAAGGTCGTGAATTTCTAGCTTGGTTTCTTCCCTGCGCGAGCCCTACGGCCACCTCCCACTAGACTCTTCCATAGCTCAAGGATGGTACGTGCGTGGTGCCCTGGTTCTTGTTCTATATTCTGACTGCCCGACGTCAGGCCCAACGGCAATTTCGACAAGAGCGAGATACATTCGGAGAGCTCCAGGTACCAGCGGACCGGTACTGGGGTGCTCAGACGCAGCGGTACGCCCTCTCCCCATGATCTAGTACCATGTGCTTAACCATTCCGACCTCAGCTCTCTCCAGAATTTCGATATCGGCGGTCCTGCAGAGCGTCTTCCAGCCCCTCTTATCGAAGCCTTTGGTGTCCTGAAAAAAGCTGCTGCGAAAGTTAACGTCACCTACGGTCTCGATCCCAAGCTCGGCGTCGCAATCCAGCAAGCTGCAGACGAGGTCATCTCCGGCAAGCTCATAGACCACTTCCCACTTGTTGTCTTCCAGACTGGCTCTGGAACTCAGTCGAACATGAATACTAATGAGGTTAGTTGCAGACTGGGAGGCGAGGTATCTCACATGGGACTCGCTGGTTGCTGATCCTCTGGTATACGGTACTGATACTTCTCTAGGTCATTTCCAACCGTGCTATCGAAATATTGGGTGGTGTACTCGGTTCTATGAAGCCAGTCCACCCAAATGATCACGTTAACATGTCCCAGTCCTCCAACGACACGTGCGTGGGCTTTCCTCCTTGTTACCCACTCTTATTCAATTCGACCCCCACAGCTTCCCAACTGTGATGCACATATCAGCAGTTACCGAAATCTCCCGTTCCCTCATCCCGGCTCTGCAAGAACTACACGACGCCCTTGAAGCTAAGTCTAAAGCATTCGATCACATTATCAAGATTGGCCGTACCCATTTGCAAGATGCCACCCCTTTGACACTCGGCCAGGAATTTTCCGGATATGTCACCCAAGTTGCGAACGGCATCGAGCGCGTCAAGGGTGTTCTCCCACGCCTGAGCAAGCTGGCACAAGGTGGTACTGCTGTTGGAACCGGGCTGAACACCAAGAAAGGTTTCGATGTCAAGGTCGCTGAAGAAGTGTCCAAGATTACGGGATTAGACTTTCAGACTGCCCCTAACAAGGTGAGTACTCTCGTTCATTCAATCCTCTTGTTCTAGGACTGACGTGTATGTGTCGTCAGTTCGAGGCCCTCGCAACACACGATGCCCTCGTCGAAGCGCACGGCGCCCTCACTACTGTCGCAGTCAGCCTGCACAAGATCGCCAACGATATCCGGTACCTCGGTTCTGGTCCTCGATGCGGATTGGGTGAACTCAGTCTGCCAGAGAATGAACCCGGGTCGAGCATCATGCCTGGCAAGGTCAACCCGACTCAATGTGAGGCGCTCACCATGGTCGCCGCACAGGTTGTGGGTAACAATGCCACTGTTGTATTTGCGGGTGCACAAGGTCAGTTTGAGGTGAGGAATATCACTTTTCGGGTTTGGCAGTCAGGTGGGCTAATGACTGAGGACATAGCTGAACGTGTTCAAGCCGGTTATTATCAAGAATGTACTGCAGAGCATTAGACTGTTGGCTGATGGTGCGACGGGTATTATGACGTACGGTGTTCATTCTGATGATTGTCTCTCAGGTTCTCGTTCATTCACCAAGAACTGCGTCGTGGGCATCCAAGCTAACGAGAAGCGCATCAACCAGTTGTTACACGAATCCCTCATGCTTGCGACGATCCTCAACTCCCACCTTGGATATGACAGTGCGTGCCAGTTTCTATCTTCACCTACGTCCTTTTATGGTTTTAGATACTGACTTGATTTCATATTAATAGATGTTGCAAAGGCAGCAAAGAAGGCCCATAAGGACGGCACTACGCTCAAAGAGGCTACTGTCGCTTTAGGCTTCCTTACGTCTGAGGAGTTCGACCAAAAGGTTCGACCAGAGCTTATGCTCTATCCTGAAGAGCCTTGAGGCGATCCCGATCTCACTATATGGAGAGGAATTGGAAAGGAGGAACGGGGAGTCTCAATTCTGTATATAGCGGGACGTATCTCAACTGGTTCTCTTTGCAAGCTTTGGACACTGACACCGTAAGCGAACGTGGACCCTAGTACTATTCTGCAGAGGACATCCCTATTGCATGTTGGGCTACACAGTAGTGGCGATAAGTACTTAGCCCTGAGGGTGGCGCAATAGCATGAACGGTATGACGACGTCGCTGGCCTGTGCTCACCGTATTAAGCATACAGAAAGGAGCGTTCCAGCTGAGGGCCCTCATAGTCGACTCAGAACCACCAAGTGAGAATGGGAGCATGTCTAACGCCGGTCAGTCCCCCGCTGCTAATGAGACGTATGTTCAGAGCTTCGGAGATAGGGTTTGGCTCGTGTTCCTGCAACAATAATCTCACTAAATGGGAACCCGCAGGGATCACTCCCATTCCCTCCAAGAAGGAAGTTGACTATAGTTACCTGTATGGATGCTCGTATAGAGTAGGAGAGATTGGACTCCCTGTACTTTGAAAGCTGTACTGATTGAGATGGGTTCGCTAGTTTCGCCGCTGCCCTTCGGCATCAAAGAGGGTGATGCGCATGTCATTCGCAACGCTGGTGGTGTCGCGTAAGTATCCCTTCCGAATTCCCTCCCAAGCGACTCTGACCCTCTCCTATTAGCAAGGAAGCCCTCCGCTTTGTCATGATTTCGCAGCAACTCCATGGCACGGGCGAAATCGCCATACTGACTGCAGTGTGCTCACCTTTACGACCCCTCAACTCCAGGGTATCCTCAAGGAACGCTATCCCGGGGCTAACAGGGCTGCCGTCGATGCTATCGATGCCTCCGTGCTCTCACCTTGAACTGAGCATGTAGCGTATTTAAGAGCTCACGAGCCCACCAAGCAGGATTATGTAACGTGTGGTTGGGTGTATGATGTCAAGACCGGAAAGGGGGGTAAATCATGGATGTCTGAATCTAGTTTTGATGGTGATTTGCAGGCAAACCGCGTCATCTAGTTCGCCTTGCAGGATAGAGGAATGCTTTCGGGACGATCGTGTGTACGATAATCTCCACGAACTCCTAATACGGAGAAATAATATCAATTTGGGCACGGG
>Ga0307513_10010998_pt1 | contig 11290 bp, 14 predicted proteins | sample 15_EM_MG_FD_202174 | JGI IMG/M metagenome (GOLD analysis project Ga0307513, IMG submission 202174) | Populus trichocarpa ectomycorrhiza microbial communities from riparian zone in the Pacific Northwest, United States - 15_EM | ecosystem: Host-associated > Plants > Roots > Unclassified | place... | reverse complement strand
AAGATCAGATATCATCATTCCCCGATATAGGAGCTTGCTGTGAAGCGTCAGCTTCGCTAGTAAAATGTGATACTTTTGATTGAAGGAGGGATTAGCTGGCATCAGTCTCAGCACAGCTCATTACCAATACACCTGGGTTCGGAATGGTTACTCCGCGTAAGTAGCCTCGGCGCCCACCTTTGCCCTCACCGAGCTCGCAAGCTCTAACTCTTTCATCGCCTCGAGGCTGGTAGCATTGGAGGAATTTTCTCCCCCCAGAATTTCTCCCCAAAACAAATGGGTCGCAAAGTTACATTATCCCTTCGCTCAATAATTGCAGGTTCGGCTGCTCTCACTCTCTCCCTCGTTGCACATATCGTCAGTTTCTCGTTTCACCGTCATGTTTGGGAAAGAAGCGGTACGATCTTTCTTTCGAGCTTTACTGCCCTTAATAAAATTATGGATGTGCAGATAATACACAACTTGAGGTCTCATTTCCAATTCCAGTGAGAGCGGCAACCCTGACCACAATCAAATCTGGTCGATTTGGCCTGTACGCGAACGATTCCGATTGGGACTCCATCCTCCCCAACGGAGACGGCTTCATATATCACCCCGACGATGAAAAATACTACCTAGTGGCGCATTACCACAACCTCCACTGTCTTCGTTCCCTTCGACATTACCTTAACATCGCCATGGTCTCGCGGCCCGATTACAAGTTTACGAGCATGGACAAAGGCCATGTCGATCATTGCCTGATTTATCTTCGACAGATCGCACTGTGCAATGCGGACCTTACACTGGAGCCGGCAAGCCACAAGCAGATGACACCAGATGGGCGAGTGACTGATGCTGTCACCGGAGTTGGCGTGAAGCATCGATGCGTCGACTGGTCCCAGGTCTGGGATTACATGGAAGATAATTTCAGACTCTTTAAAAACACTTACGATACGTAGGTTGGGCTGTCACCCGTTCCAGTTTCAATGTGTCAAGCAAATGTTATAATATTGAATGTCCAGTCTCAACCTGAGCTACGGCAGAAAGTATCTGACTCGGGACATATATAAATATTTTTGAATCATGGATGATTCTGAGTTCCCATGCAAATAAAGAATGAAACCACTGCAGTGACTCCGATGAATGTTCAGCTCAAATGATTCTCTATGGGGCGTTGTCAGAATTTTTCATCCCAACTAAGAAAACTGACTGACAGTTTGAATGTGAGTGATTGTGAGTATGCGCTGCTTCCTGCGCCATCGGTTTGTGCTTCCCTGTCTTGGGGTTCTTTGGGAGACCGACAAATATGTTAGGGCGAGGTAGAGTATCGATGGGGGGATACCGATCTTGGTGGGCTCGGAGTGCCCTCACCCCCGCAGTAACATTAGCTCCAGCGAAGAAAATGGTCAGCGCGAAGAGAATATATGCCATGAGCATGACTTTGTGGGATGGTTTCTCGGCGCGGAAGGAGCTAAAATCCTCGCTGGATTTCGCCAGGAACTGCTCCTCGTTATCGTCATCTGCGACTGTCGCAAGAGAAACGTATGCTGGTGCCATTCGAAATCTGGAGTGTTGGTATAAACTTGGTTAACAGTATGAACATATTTCAGCCAAAATACTCTTACTTGCGTAGAGGTTGGCCGATAGTGCTAAACTTGAGTAAGAGGCGATAGGCTATTCTTCAAGTGTATGTTTGATAATGCTATCCGATGTACAACGATCAGTGTGATTCAACGTGATTGTGGATATTTTTTTAACCGCGAAATGGCCCCAAAAGGTCAAGATGAACTCTCTCACTCCGGAGACAATTGAACTCCTGAGTCCCCTGATACTGGCATGTGTCTGAACCTCCACACACCTCGGCCAACGAACACCAGCGGCTATGTATACCGAAGTTCTAAATTAGGTTAATCTGGCGCTTCCAAGATCGGAGATCCATCCGCCAATCTAGATCCATCAAACGGCTATGCCCTGTATATATCGGTCTCATGTGCTGGGGTTGTTTAAATTGCCACCTTGTGGAATTCGGTCACACTTTCTTGTCGCTTATTTTATCGCCCCACCTGCGATTACCAAGACCGACTCGGGTCACAAAACCACATAAAGGGTTTTTCGAAATTCTGATCTTTAGAACCCTTCCATATCCAACCTGCTAGCACCTTCACTGGCCATTACCAAGTTGATTATGAGCCCGACCAACACCCTCTATAAGCTCGCTGCTCTGGTTCTCACTTTGGCAGCCCTCGCGCAATCTGCTCCTGGTTAGTTGTTCCGCAGTTTTGGTTTCTCGGTAGTGACTGACCTAGGGAATAGTGGAGACTGTAGATTGCGACGCAGAAGACATAACAAAGCGCGGGCTGGCTCTGTGCTTCTAAAGGTAAGAGCGAAGGGTTTACCACTCTCTCTTTTGTGACCTAATTCGGTTCATCTAGGTCCTAAACCTCCCCGTATCTATCTACACAGAGACATTTTTATCATTAGGACGAGCATAGGAACGAATATATTCCTGGAGCTTAATATCTTCTGTCGTTTTTTATAGCACTGAAATTCATCTCTCCGTGTACGCTAAATGTTGCCTCCAAGTTATAGTCTGAGACGGTTATCTGAAAAGCAAATGAAATATTCTGCGGCAACTTCATTCGTTAGGCCACAGACAAGATATGCTTGAAGACTAAACGTTCCAATGGCGGACTTCTTTCCAAATTTTGGAACCACAACTTCATTCCTTATCCTGTTTGTTTATGCGCTTGAGACGTCGTCATCGCCACCCATCAAGGATAATTTTAAATCCTTGGCCCACCAATAAACGTTAACTGGCTTTGCGGATACTTAGCGTGCATTCAGCATACCGACCCTTGATTGCCGGATATGGTGAAGCTCGATGTAACGTCTTGGCGAAAATATGGAACGTGCCAGAATCGCACGCGGCACAACCGTTGAACTATCCGTCCCAATGATCGTTACTGGAGCTAACACCCGTTACTCTGGCACGCCGAAACCAGGTCGGCCGAGTTGCCTATTCCATAGCCTAACTGCTACATCAGAGTAACGGGTGTTAGCTCCAGCAACGATCTAGAGAAAACGGGATAGAACCGGAGTTGATCTTCATCTGGGGCTGGGGCTAGACGCGATGCGGTGCAAATGAAGCCCAGATCAGCCGAGGATTGGAGGCTAATCCATTTACTTACGACAAAATAACGCGATCCTTACTTCGCATCAACCTTCTGGTGACCATAAGGTCTTATTCCCCATCACACAATCATTTCAGAGAGTTAAATATGTGATGGTAATAGTTTCACGCCCAGTAAGTTCTCCTCTTTGGAAATCTCACTGCACCCAAGCCCGAACTCTTCTCCAGCGACTTCCGTTACAATGCCGAGAGATCGCCCCTTCAGCGCTATTTTTTCTATTCTTACCTCCCTCATATCGCTACTTTTAATACCCACATTCGCAACCAGCCTCGACAACTACGGGCCTTTAATCAGCTTCGAAGGCAATATTCCCTTCAAGTATCAAGGAAAAGCGTACCAAACCCACTATAAAGTCTTTGGCAACATCTCCGACAAAACCCGCACTCCAGTTGTCGTTTTGCATGGTGGTCCCGGCCTCAGCTATGATTATCTTTCTCCATTCTCCGATCTCTCCACGACATACAAGACGCCCGTTATTCTTTACGACCAGCTTGGCAATGGGCGCTCTACCCATTTACAATCCGCGCCTCCCTCATTTTGGACGATCGACCTGTTCGTGAACGAGCTCGCAAACCTCATCAATTATTTCTCAATTGAGAAGCACTTCGATATTGCTGGGCACTCATGGGGGACAATTCTTGGAATGGAATATGCCATTCGAAAACAACCGAAGGGATTGCAGCACCTGGTCCTTTCAGACGGTCTCGCCTCGATCGACCTATGGGATCAGTCAACCGAGCAACTATTGCAAGAGTTTCCGCCATGGGTTGCGGAAGGCATGATGGCAGGCATGTCAGACCCACCAAAATTTCAGGCCGCTCTTCTCGCATTCTATGCTGTGCATGGAAATCGTGTCGTTCCCATCCCCGCGGACTATAACGCAACATTACAATGGCTATTCGGCCCGAATGGGGACGGTACCGTTGCAAGCGCCCCGTAATTTCTTTATCCTACCTGCATTTTAGTATTACTAACACACTCTCCCCATCAGGATTTTGGCCGGGTGGACAATAATTGACCGCCTCACAGCAATCAAGCCTAAAACTCTTGTAATCAATAGCCGCTGGGACATTTCGCAGGACTTTGTAATTCAACCTCTCGTCGATAAAATTCCTAAGGTAAAATGGATTAAATTCAACAACTCTAGTCACATGCCATTTTGGGAGGAGAGGAACAAGTATTTCCGAGAGGTAGGGGAGTTTTTGTCGAACTGAATGAATCAATACCACATTACGCCTCACATTGTAGTATTGTACATACATACATCCTTAAAATATTCCCCGCACGGGAAATTCCACATGTCCATATGTCTTTGTCAGTCCATATGCTTTTGTCAGTTATTTAGCCGACGATGATAGACCTGAGTACCAGCCGATCCGATCGGCGAGCTACGTATTCGATCTAGGCTCAATCTCTAGGTCCACGCGGGCGATTTTAGTATGAAACTATAGCTGTGTTGAAATATGTAAGTACGAAAAAGAGTAGGTTCAATTCTTCTAATTATCATGTCTGCCCATTCCAAAGAGCAATACTATGTGCTCCCGGTCAAGGTCGTCCACGCAGGGGCTTTAGCACTCCTCATCTCTCTCTTGCTCAACGGGGTCGGCACTGCACTCTATTCTGTGTTAAAGCAGGCCGGTATGCTACTTTACGATATGCTTTGCGCGAATTGCTCACGTTGAACCTCTTGAAAGGTTCCTCACCCTACTTTTTCACCGATCACACTCCGGCAAGACTTCCAATTAACCCGCGAGATGTTTCCCTTGAAGTCGTTGACTCGGAGCGCTACGGGATGCATGACGACAACGACTGGGCCTCGGTTACACCCCTTGGACACGGTTTCGTGAAGATTGGGTCAGGAGAAGACTTTTACGCGATTTCAATGTACCACCAGCTTCATTGCCTAAACGGTTTCCGGAAGATGCTCAGTGGAGAGCATCGCAACGCCTCTCGCATCGAGCATGACGAACAACATGTGCTTCATTGCCTATCTTACCTCCGACAGATGGTCCTCTGCAGTGCAGATATCACACTCGAACCAGCATTCTCGGCTGAAAACACTGATGGGAGAAAGACAAAAGCAGCATATGGAACCGGGGTAACTCATCAATGCAAGGATTGGGAGCAAATCCGCACATTCTCGGAGAGCAACTACGAAACTTGGAAGAACGAGGCAAAGGGATTCGCCGCATCAGAGATCAGTGTAGTTCACTCCGATTAATGATGCCGACACAGAAGCGGAATCGATCAGCATCAGATCCAATCGGAGATGATAATATTAAGAACATACCATGAAACTGTCTCTTTATTTACTCCATCATACTTCGGAAACATATTAACTGCCATCATCGTGAAATCATCGCCACACGTGGACAGTGCACGCGTCCCAGATGTGACACTGGGCCCGATATCACCGCTCAATAAGCACCCGCTCCTCGAGCCGGAGAATATCTGGAGAAGAGTGGCTGTCATGCCATTTGTTCGAGCCAAATGAATGGCTCGGGAGAATTAACGTTACTTACTAATACTCCGAAAGGAAGGACCTGCTTTAACTTAGTGTCTCGTCTTGACTCTCACCATTGATACGGCCAACCACAACCCAGAGCTATGTCGTCCAGTCTGTGGTACGAGCAAGTTGCAAATGCAGCTACTTCTATCGGCGCCATGGCATATGGTGAGTGCCAATTGACGGTGATTTGACAAGGTGCTTGATCTTCGAATAGGTATTCATATTGCAGTCTTCTACAAGTGCATAACTACCCTTTTACGCAAGAACGACAAGAGCTGCTTTAAATGGATCCCATTTATTGCGGGTCTCTTTGTGCTTGGAACCGCAAATATTGCCTGTTCCTTACATTTTAACCAGTTGGCTTTCATTGACGAGCGTCAATACCCAGGCGGTCCCGCAGCATTTCTCACAGAGAAACAGTCAGATTCGGCCAATGTCGGGGCCGTTGCGACCTCAATAATAATGATGATAGCCGCAGATATATTCATGGTAAAAATTTGCGTTCTTAAACACAGGGGATGTCCTGAAAATGTATCTGTCCTAGATTTATCGTATCCACGTTCTGTGGAGAAGAACGATTGTCACTGGGATTATATCGATAGTATTACTCGCTTCAATCGGTAGGGTTTGCGTGAGTTGTCAGGGTGTTGTAAGCTGACCTCAACTACCAGTAATGTCCGGGTTTCATGCAGTTCAACTTACGAGGCCCAAGGGATCCCTTGGTGGGGCTTCCGTCGTACAATTCTCGGTTCCCTATGTTTCCTTGGCCACAACACTCAACATCTTAATCAGTGTAATTCTTCTTCCTCGACTCTTGGAACTGCGCCGACAGGTTTCCCTGGCCGGTACTCTTGACGGCATCCAAAAAAAATTCATCAGCTTTGAAGCGTTGGTTATAGAATCCGCACTCCCGTCGGGTCTCTTCTCCTTCGTATTCATTATCCTTTTTGGGTTCCAGAAGGTGTCTTCTATCCTGTTTCTCCCACTTCTCGTCCAGGTCATGGTACGCGGTAGACTCTATCATATATTCCTAGAAGTTCATGTAAATTTCCTCCTAGGGAATCGTGCCCGAACTCGTTGTTCTTCGAATAATCCAGGGGTACGGCTGGTCTAACGATGTTATTGGGGCACTGCGCCCTACTTCGTCGGCCTACGGGTCCAGTCACCGTGCCCCAGCAGGAAACCACTACAACCAAGATGTGCCACTCAGTGGAATTGGAAGTGCGGACCCACTTAGAAAGGGCGTCAATAACTTCGTCTAAATACTCAAAGCGGGGGACAAATTTGACTTGTTTTTTTACGGTTGAGCAGCACACAAGTATCCCAAAAAATTTATATAAAAATCCCAGCCGTAGCAAAATGCGAACCCAGAACAAAACGAGATTTATGAATGAAAGAGTTCTCAATTTTCTTCTAAAAAAGATAACTCTGACACGAAGTATTTGCATCTGGATAATGGCTAGTAATGGCTCTCCTGAGTCCTGGCGCCAAGTTTGTCCGGATAGAAACTCTGGTCCTATTTATTTCTGTCCGGACTGTACATGGCATATATCTCAAAATTCCCTTGCGATGCGGCATATTGTGCTACAGTACCCTGTAAGGTCTTGTATTCAACGAGTGATACTCTTTCAAACTCCGCAGGTGATCGCAGTCCGCCTCTGCTGTCACTGGCACACAATTATTGATGCACGAGCGTGGCTGGGGAGAAATAGAACTATGAAGAAAACAAAAGCAAACGACAAATTCCGGTCCCCGTACTAGGCGTCTATGAAACGCTGAAGTTGAAGTGAGTTCTTCGCCCATCTTGATGTGATCGATCATCGTTGACAATGATCATATTTTAGCAGTTATTTGGACTCCTGCTTCGTCACGATGGAAGACTGACTTTCGCTATTTGTTTGGTCGACCGCTCATCGATCAAGCTTCAAGCTCAAGTCGGACTCCACTTCTCTAGGAGTCGGACCCAGGTGTCACCATCAGGTATCACCATCACCGTACGCCGGGAACTTCGAAGAAGCACAACGTAAAACCCCCGCTTTACTCAAGGCCGTGTTGCATCCTTTATCCAACGGCATGCGGGTCGGCTTGTTCCAACGTCGAATACTCCGGCCGTTAGAACTCTGATGACGTGTTGTCTGCTTTCTTCTCCTTAGTAGTAAGCATTGATATTCAAAAAGATCGAGCGTCAGCCCACATCTGTTTATGCTTCGAAGGTCACTTGCAAGCCTCTTATCGTTACAAGTCAATCCATTTCGTCGTTCGGTGAGGCCTTCCCATACTTTTCATTCAAGTGTTTTCTTCTCATTTCATGGCGCAGTCAACGCAGCCACAATCTAGAATGTCCTCATCGGAGAATCCCAAATTCACGGAAGGGAAGATCGATTTTATCCATGAAGGCGAAACCCACCAGACGTACTACAAACGCTTTGGCGATTTGGAGAATCGGACTCACAATCCACTCGTCGTCCTACACGGAGGGCCGGGCTTATGTCATGACTATCTGTTCCCATTTTCCCAATTGACCGAGAAATATGGTATTCCAGTCATCTTCTACGATCAACTCGGCAACGCGAAATCGACGCACCTCAAGGAAAAGCCTCCCACCTTTTGGACTATCGACTTATTCATCGACGAACTCGTCAATCTTCTCAACCATTTCAACATTCAAGATGGATTCGACCTCGCTGGTCATTCTTGGGGTGGAATACTCGCCTCCGAATTCGAAGTTCGCAGGCAGCCCGCGGGGTTGAAGCACTTGATCATTGCTAGCTCACTCGCAGCGTCTAGTCTTTGGAACCAATCCAATGGACAGCTCATGCAGGCTTTCCCAGACAACGTAAAGCAGGGCCTGATGGGTGGAATGAAGGAACCCGAGAAGTTCTTCCATGCCCTCAAAGAATTCCATTCAGTTCATGGTTGTGTCATTCGCCCTATTCCAGCGGAGTATTGGTATACCTTGGATCAAGTGTTCGGCCCAGATGGAGATCCTACTGTTGCTTCTGCTCCGTAAGTTAATTGATACGTTCAACTGTTCACCATATTTACATTTTCTCCCTTTTCTAGCATTTTGCAGAATTGGTCTATTATCGATCGTTTGCACCTCGTTCGTGTCCCAACACTTGTCACCAATGGCCACAAAGATATCTCTCAAGACTTCGTGGTTCAACCTTTCTTCGACAAAATCCCGAAAGTCAAATGGGTTACCTTCAACAATTCAAGTCATTCTGCTTTCATCGAAGAGACGGATAGGTACATGAAGCTAGCTTCCGATTTCTTAGCCATGTAGACGTTTGTCAAATATGATATGCGATATGATCAATGAAACTCGCTTCCAACACCTTTTTCTTGCGGAAACGAATGATACCTGTATGCACTCCAGTAGCCTTTGGAAACTCGTACATGTGCTGCAAGTTTCTTTCTTAACATCTGATCGGATTATCTGATCGGATTATGCATCGATCTAAGGATCTTCGCTTAGTGAGGGAAAATAATTCGGGACCAAAGATTAGATGACTAAAGGTCCCTACTCCGAGTCAAGAACCACAAAGGTCCATGTGGATCCTTCACAGCACGGCCTTACCCTAAAACGTCGCAATGATCCCTATCGAAACGCTCTCAGCTTGGTGGCTTGAATTACAGTACCAATCTTTCTGTCAGCAGCTATCAAACTGAAAGAAGCCTAAGGCCCATATCAAGTAATTCATGGTAGGCGTTAGGCGTTTGAGATATATATGGTCAAAAATGAATCATTCTTCCGTATCCTCCGTTAGGTCATCCCCCTCTAATTCGATTGATCACAATGAGCGACCACGACCTCAGCAAGTATGCCACCAACGAGCCCGCCGCGCTCTTGTGGTTCGAACGAGCCAACTACATTGCAGTTAATCTCGGTCTAATTGCATACGGTGCGCATAAATTATCCTTGTGTAATTCTTCACCAATGCTAAGTCTTGCTGATTTCCAGGCATGCATATTATTTCGGTGTTCACCTGTGCATATTATTTAATACAGGAACGCAAGTTCAAGACGAACGTTAAATGGCTCTTCTTCATTGTGATCCTATTCATCTGCGGGACTGTGAACATATCGATCAACATGAGATTTAATGAACTTGCATGGATCGATCTACGAGGGTACCCTGGAGGACCGCTTATGTTCTTACTCCAAGAGCAAGCCCACCCCATACAGACCTGCGGCAATGCCTTCTCTATCATCATTGGTTTCCTGACGGACGCGCTTCTTGTAAGTCTCAGTTTATTATCCTGGATTATTGGTGTTTAATTTCCATTCTTCACCAGATTTATCGAGTCCATGTGGTTTACCGGAAGTGGTACGTCATCGTGATTCCTATCCTCACATGGCTCGCTATGTCGGGTATGTAGCGAGCTTTACCGCCTCTACCCGTCCGTCTTAACATGCAGCCTTCTCGCAGTTCTTGGAGCGTTATTTGTCGATCAAGCAGCGCAACCAAACTCCAGCCTGTGGGCCCATACAACCTTGAATTTTTCCGTCCCCTATTTCTCCATCGCCATGGGTCTTAATATCCTACTCACGGGCATGCTCGTAACGCGTCTCTTATACATGCGACACAAGATCGCCAACGCCCTGGGGTCGAGGCATGGAGAAACGTACACCAACATCGCCGCTATGATTCTGGAATCTGCGACACCTTATGGGATAATATCCTTTATCTTCCTCGTTCTCTACACCACCAATAACACCGCTGCGCTTTTGTTCATTCCTCTGTTGGTTCAAGTTCAGGTGGGCGATTTCTCCGTAGAAATTATGATCATCCGTTTAATCCTCATATCGCAGTGCATATCACCCATCCTTATCATTCTGCGGGTCGCGCGTGGCAGGGCTTGGACGAAAGATACTATCTCCGACTCCAATCTCTCCCGTCTCAAATCCGGCAAGGGCGCTGGACGCAACCTAATGAATTCGAACACGGCTATCAACACAAGTTACAATGGCCGTTCACACCAAGAAGTCTCTCTTGGTACATTCAAAGTTAGCTCTAATCCGGATTATTCAAAGGAGCTCAACACGGTTGGCACTGTTTGATTTTATTTTGACTGGGCGGAATGGACACTGCATGAGCATCGTTGTACATGTATATATACGATCTGGAAAATCTAATCTTAATTACAATCAATACCCCCAAACGCCGTTCGAGGGTCCTCACACCAAAGGTCACTTTCATTCGAATTTGAAAATGCAAACCAACGGCCAGGGCCAGCTTCCCAGATCTCCCTTTTACAAACTACGGAAAGGCTGAACTCAGGCCCTCCGGCGCTCATATATGGCACATAGTACTTCTAAATCGACTCCACGCACGTATCCTAGGACCGATCTTGAGACCCTCACCCATTCAAAAAACCAGGCGACCTCTGGAAGTTGTGTTACTCTACTAACCCTGCTGGCCATAAGGCGAGGACGTTGCGACAATTATCTGGGCCTGGGTTGGAGAAGGCGTGTAAAATGTTCTACTTCACTCTTAAAAATGTATCAATATCGACCGCAGAGTTTTTCTGTCTTCAAACCGGAAATTAGAAATTAATATCGTTCAAAGAAATTACACTGGGGTATGTTGTTATCGGCCTTTATATTA
>Ga0307513_10010997_pt1 | contig 11292 bp, 10 predicted proteins | sample 15_EM_MG_FD_202174 | JGI IMG/M metagenome (GOLD analysis project Ga0307513, IMG submission 202174) | Populus trichocarpa ectomycorrhiza microbial communities from riparian zone in the Pacific Northwest, United States - 15_EM | ecosystem: Host-associated > Plants > Roots > Unclassified | place... | reverse complement strand
AAGAAAGGATGGGATATGATGAAGCTTTTGATTTCGTTTATTTCCTTGAATAAGTTAAATTTTCCTGATGATAAGAATGTTTTTGCATTTACGCGGGCAACACAGGTGCAGTCTTGAAGTTTGTTTCGAGACGGAATTGGAAGAATCTCATAGGTTGGGAAATATTCACGTTGATTTTATACTTAGGTATTAGTGATTAGTTTTTGTTTTATTTCTTTTGTTTTTGTTTTTGATTTGGGTTTTTATTTGCCATGGGATATTTCCCGAATGCAGCGGTTGGACCCTAGGAAGTGCTAGTCATGTACCTAAAATCATACCATGGAATTAACAAAAAAAAAAAAAAAAAAGGCAGATACCGGTATAAATAATGGTGATTTTTTATATTTTATTTATTTATTTCCTCCCTCCCAACCAAACCAACCGGCCTTCGCTGTGAGAAAAGTATGATAAAATAAAGTATGATATAATAGCGAGCAACCCCAAACTTCGGTCCTTGCTGTGCTGGCTAGGTCAGGTCTAGGCGGAATTCTGCCCGGGAATTCGATACCGCAGGAGCTTGCTGCAATTGTTTCCTCCCTTCCTCCCTTCCTATCGCGCTGGTGCAGCCTATCATAGCGCCGTTTTACTTACTATCCGCAACGAACGGGGCCCCCCCCCCATCTCCTGGCGTAAAACGGAAATCATCATACATAATGCTAGGGTACGTGGAGCCCGGGCTCTCCCCATCTCATGTTCCAGATCGTTCATCAGGAGCGATGGACAGCTGGGTACTGTACAGGGGGTGATTGTGGGGGGTTCCCAGAAATTCGTGATTTGTAAGCTGTTTGGCTACAGTATTGCAAAACGGTGTGCGGTTAAAGTGCCGTATGTATCGGTGAGAGCATGACAGTTCTAGAATACCGGTGGGAGTCCCTTCCGAAGATTGTCTGGGGCTGCGATGGAGCAGCATGGGTCAATCTGGTGTCGCGGGGACAGTGGCCCAATGGGCAGCGCTGTGAACAGAGTCTCATGTGATTTGGATCCTCCGGAAGTGTCAATGGTACGCATAAATCCCTATATAATACCGGTATCGGGACTAGATGTCACCACTATAGAAATGATACACCAAAGGCTAATCTAGAGTTTAGATAGGGCATAAATTAGGATAGCGCATTTCTACAAACGTATTACGACATCTGGAAGGATTGGGTGACAAGCGCAACATCATTTTAAGCAGGCCGATGCGAATTCAAGTAATAAGAGGGGGAGCTCTATGGCTCCCACGATAGACTGTTTAGTGGGCAAAATATCAGGAATTATACCAACCTCGACCCGCTGTAACCTTAGTAAACCAATTCGCTTACGTTCGCGAATGACCGGACACCGCTATGAGAAGGGAGGTACCGGAAATTTTTCAAAGCAGGCTCCCCGGTAATAGCTGTCAACGTTGCATTGCAATATCACGTCCTGATCAGCGTCATCCTCAAATCAAACGGCTTGAAACGAAAGAGGAATTGAATAGGGTAATAGGGTATGGGGAACGTCTTCAGAAAACAGCGTTATCCAGTCTCGATCATCGGGTGTGACACCAGGGCCATGCCTCGTCCATGCCTTCTCAAAGTCCCATTGAAGCAGTAAAACTGAAACCAAATCTTACTATCCCATCTTAGCAACAGATCTGATAAATGTGATGTGAAAATGAATGAGAAAAAAAGACAATGAAAAACCAGTTACAAACTCCGAAGAAATGTAAGAGACTGTAGGCTTGTTGTACAAACTGCCCCTGAACTTCCCAGATAGAAAAAAAGGTCGATGTTCGTTAGTCATCTTTTCTCGTTTATTCAGAAAAAACTTTTGTTTCGATTGGATAGACGTAGGATTATGGTTGAAGAGGAAAAAAAGCATCCGTCAGCCTGAGGCGGTCGATAGGATAAAACTCCAAAACGAGAAAAGGCAGAGGAGGGGTGGGATAGTAATCCCCAAAAAATACTCCCGCTCTCAGAAGCCTAGTCTTCTTCCTCTCCCTGATGATATACGTGTTTCCCTCTAGCGACATCCTTCCTCATAGGCTGTCCGGACCCGGTGAAACCAACTGCAGAAGAAAAGTTAGCCAGTAATTCCCATAATTCTCATAACAGACATTTGGAGGGAACGGTGGCCAAGTATAAAACGTCTACGAACCTCGACCATGTACACCTTCCGGAGTTCTGAACATGCTGCTCTCGCCTATCTTTTTGGCCTTCCCAGTCTTGCCCTTTACACCCTTAGAAGCAAAGTCCTGCCACTTCTTTTTGCCCTCCTCGAGCACCTTCTTTTGTGCAATCTTCCGCCCGGTTTTCGGGATTTTCGAAGGGCCATCAGCAGCTTTACTGGATTCTCGCTTGCTCGCCTCTGCCAATTCGGTGTTTATAGTAGCAGGCTGTGAGATAATGGCGCTGTTAGATATAGCAGAAGTAGTGGGGGTAGATGAAGCAGAAGAGGGACCGATGTTATTTCCATTGCTGTGGACAGGTGAATTATCGAGTTTACGCTTCTTGCTAGCAAAGTTTGAGGCTGGCTTGATATGCTGTGCGTGCAGAGTCTCTGTAGCGTTGTATTGCGTGAATTTGACGATGTAGACTGGGTTTTGTTGTGATCCCATCACCGAAGTAATCCTGGCTGGATAAAGCTGGTTATCACCGCTCGTCCATCTCGCGAGGACGTTATCACCAACTGCATAAATACTATTACTTCCCGCTCCTGCACCTCCTACCTCATTGGAAGTACTGGGCGAATCCCGTTTATTGTTGTGATTGGTGTGATTACGATTGTGGTGGGAGGGAGGAGGAGGGGACGGGGCTCGGCCAGCTTGTTCGGCGAGAACGGATTCTGTCAGTGCGATAACCTCCTTCAGTTCCGTGACCAGGCCTACCAGCTCTGGGTTTTCGGGATCTGCTTTAAGCGCAGCTTCAACAGACTCAAGCTATAACAAGACAGTGGAGACGTTAGTCAACATTAATGGATAAACGGTGAAGAGGGGAAGGGGCAACGGATGGGAGGCTTGCCTGTAATTTGTATTCTTTCAGTTCTGCCTCCATAACTCTACTTCGGACCGAAAAATATCGGGGGGGAAGGGTAGATCGGATAAGGTGGACAGTGCGAGGGAATAATTTCGCTCGGTGGTCGGGGCGTGCAGGTCGATGATTGAATGGCGAAGGAGGCAGCTGGTGATGGCCAAGAAAAGCTTCTCCTGCGGCTTTATGGTCTTGGCACCGCCACTTCCATTCCACCTTTTAATTGCGCTCCTTACTCAGCAGAAAACAAAATGCCGAATTCGTAACGAAAGATGGCTCTCTTCAAAGTCGACCTGCTCGAGTACAGTACCAGTGCCGGGGCACTTCCAGCCGCCAAAGGTATTCTTATATTGATCGAAGGCAGTGGTGGATGAACCTGCGAGGCTACTTCGCCAGTTGGTTAATACCTGTGCGGGTGATCATACCGGTACTCGAGTACAGGAGACCTTGTACCCCCTACTAGCACTGTCCGGAATCCAGATGGCGGCACATTTGTTAGTCACCTTAATCTCACGACAGATACTGATAATGGAATAGAAATGAATCGAAACATGGTGTACTCGTCAATTCATAAAGTATCCGGATACAGAGAGCACGCCAAGCCGCCAAGCCGCCATACAAATTTGTATATATCCGGATACTTTATGAATTGACGAGTACTCGAGTAGGCTCCTCCCGACTTAAACCTCACTCCGAAACGAAAACGAAAATGAGAAATGAAAACCACTGCGAACCAAAGCCATTGTGGCACAGCCCCCGTACATTCATCTTCGTGGTCAGCAACAATACGAACAATGTATGAGCACAAGTAGATATATGTATTACTGGTACTTGCGTGGACACAGCGTACCAACAATAGTACTTGAGCTCTTAGACACACCCGCTGATGTCACCCGCCTTCTAACACTGCAACTTAGTCGTAAGCTAGGTTTAATACTGAACACATTTTTGCTGGATGCCCTGCCTTACCCGGCAACCGCAACATCTCTTCAAGCGTGAGCCGACGATAACAAAAGAATACAAACTCCCGAAAGCATTTCTTTCTGTGAGCGTTTCCAATATAAGCCCCCTAGAGTCCTGTTCCGTTATCTGTTTCTTGATAGCCATCTTCCGCTAAAACAGAACAAGACACTACGACAGGTCAACAAACACTTTTATTCACTTCCAGGATCTGAGGCCCATTACCGTAGGCACCTTCGAGACCTCAGTAGCTATTGCCACGCCAAATCCGCTGTTCCCACGGTTGTTGCGTCCTCCTTCGACTTCTCCATCGCAATTCCCCCCCATACTCTTCGACCGCGGCAGCTCTATTATCATAGTATGTTTAATATGCCTTCTATCGGATTTCTGCCGTCCGCCTCAGTTGGTATCGCACTGTCGCCCTACTCGTTTCCAATGCTTAAGATCTTAACAAAAAGAAAATAAACGCCACATACGTCCCAACCTGCAACCCCGTGAATGACCCTGATACTTGACGTCTTTGTTAATGTTGTGAAAGTTTGAGCTCGCCGGATCTCGATAACTGGTTTTCGTAATTTTGTTAACCTGCTCGGTTACGCCCATTGTGGTGTAGCACAGCGATTTCCGCCACAAGCGCCAGGGAAGATGTTTCCGCACAAGATGGGGATTATTTTGCGAGTTAACCCAAATTAACTGTTAACAAACTTTATCTCTAACGCTTGTGCGCAATTCGAGAGTGGATTTAGCGAGTTTTATGCTACCGGTGCCTGTGCCGGTATGGGGGGGGATGTCGGACACTTTATTGATCCGGCCCCGCACCCTTCTTAATGCCTTGTGCTACCGGTACTGGCATGGTAGTCCTCAGGTATGTCCAGGATACGTTGGCGGCGGATTTGCTGGGTGTGCCGTTTAGAGTGTAAAACCATGCGATGATTTAGCTGCAGTGCTTCCGCATCATACATGTACATGCAAGGAAATTTCATAGTAGTTAGATGATATTTCGAGCACGGTACTCAAGCATAAGCACTGTATATGCAATGATAAGGTCATGGTACAGGATTACATGACCAACGACATGATGATTAAGGTTGAGTGATTTCTGTACAGATACGGTACTCTACGGAGCAGTCAGCAGAACCTATAGGTATAATAATACTGGTGCTGTAGAGCGGTGGTGTAAAAGGTAGGACTGGTTGGTCTGAGGCTAAGCACCGCATATCATTGTGCACATAATATCGGTCCACAACAAGAAAATCACGGGTGCAATAACTCGAGCACTGGTTGGACAAGGCATTGACCAAGCTCAAGTAGGTTACCACCTCCCAAGTTTCTCTGAAGGGGTACGCATGCATGGAAGGAGTCCTTACGAGAGAATTTTCTAGTGTACGAAATCGGCAACATTATCAACCCATATCAACATACGGTACCAGTAGCTATCTTTCTTAGTGCGGGGCACTTTTTCATAAAACTACGGTATCCCGTAGGAGGAAATGCCGTATGACGGTAAATCATCCACTGTACCATACCGGTGCTTTAAGGTAAGATTCGCCAGGGTACCAACGTCTCACGAACCTGTCTACTTTTGACGGAGAGGCTACGGTAAGATGCGACACCAGTGCCGGGCGAGTATTACTGTAGACTAGCACACCCTTGTGGTAAGCCTCTATTTTTACTTTCCCTTACGAGTAAATTTAGTTTTTTTTGATGGAGGCTCCAATTGCGCACACAGTGAGGATTGCGACCAATGAGAAGGATCTGTGATACGAGAATAATGCGGAGGGTCGGCGAATGGGAGAATCGTGCCCTAAGAGCAGTTTCATCGCAGCCAAAGATTGGCGCAGCCAGTGAAAATGTCAAACGGATCGATGGTACATACCGTATAATACCCCACTGATGTCTGGGGGCATTGGTTGTTTGCCCCCCGGTCTCACTCACAAAAATGTGCATTTGTAAGCTAGGCTGATGAGCTTGTTAGAGTGGGTGCCCGGTATGGGAAGACAAAGAAACGGAAAGAAAGGCAGCCCCGGAGTTAGACGGAGGACCGACAGTTCCTCCGTTGCTGCGATGTACGATACTCGAGCACCGTACTGATACTGTGCAGTGCAGTAGGACGGGGTGCTCCATCCTGTACTGTACTCGTCCGGTGTCCCATTGCACCGCTACCGCATGATACAGGCGAGAGCAAGAGCAGAAAGAGATCGGGAGGTGCCCACCGTTCGGCATCCTGCTGCCATTCCCACCCTCGACTCGGTACAGTACAGGAGTCTCTACAGGCACAGATATCGCATCACTGAGAAGGCTTTCATAAGTGACAGGCTCCATCACCGCGTCGGAAAGTGTATCTCATAACTCTGCATCTTGTTCCAAACATATTCGCTGTCCTACCCTATCCTCCAAGAAATACTGCCCTCGGCATTCAAACAGCGCGAAATCTACCTACCACCGCTAACTTTCAAAACCTTCCCCCCACCACTACAATTTTTAACTTCTGTTATGCAAGTACCGGTACCATAACACATGCAGATTCCTGAGGTCCGAATACCGAAGTTCTTGCCTCATCTTTTTCCTTTTTTTGCTGTTACGAGTAGTGCTTCCCCATCTTGACAACGGCCAATTCCTCCATTCATCTATTCGTCCCCACCACCATCTCGCATCCCAAGGAATCCTTCCTTCCCACTCCTGCTCCCTTTGAACCTCCCATACACATAGCTCTACCCCATCACCTACATTTCCATTTCCATTTCCGTTCTCCCCATCCTCTTCCACCGCTGCATCTTTGAAGGCTGCAGCCTGTTGCCGGAACTAGTAGCGGAACCCATTCCCACTTCCGTTCCTCTACGACCGCATCGTCCTTATCCGTTGGCAGCTCTCCCTGCTCTCCCTGCTCGATTACTGCCTCTCTTTTCTGATTCTCACCGGGTTGACCAAAAGTGAGTTTGGTGTGTGTGTGATAGAAGCCCCAGATTTCCTGCCAACCCGCGCTTCCTTCATCCCATCCCACTCCCCTAAAGCTGTCCGTGGTCTCTCACCCCTCTTCACACACCTTCCCCCCTCCACCCATCCAACATCCTCAACCCCCGCCCTTGCCCTCGTCATCCTCACTTTCGCCCCTGCACCTTAGCCTTTCCTAATCTTTCTTGTCCCCTAAATTCCCCAAATCCTCAAACGACTTTTGCTGGAAATCAATCGCCACCGGACCTCTTGCCACCATCGCCGAAGAAGTCCATTTTTGAATCCCGCAAACATCTTCGCTTGTCCCCTCAGCCAAGTGGTAGTCCTTTCCGTTACACATAACCTTACTCTCCTATTCTCATAGCTTTCTACGATTACTATCTCAGAGGTGTCGTCATCATCTATATTTGCAGGTTCAAAAAAATAAGATAATAAGGTTCTCCTCTGAGTCAGACATCCTACCAAAGCCTCTTTATACTTCAACCCTCGTCGAGTTTGTTGGTTGAAGCTCTTTTTTTTTATATAAAAAAAAAGGGTTCGAGATTGTCTGATATTTTTGTTTGATAACCAACCGCGAGGAATCCAGAGCCTTTGAACGATCGAATCGTTCCATCATATCTCGGCGGTTACTGCGCTTGGCTTGGCTTTATTCGGTTACAAACACTTCAGCTTTATTGCTTGGAGTCCGAGTTAGTTGATTCAGGTATTCCGGAGGATTATACCGGCCGCATTTGTGCCGAGCAACAGGAAAAGCTGTTTAGATCCAAGCGAGCTACAAGCAGGATATGACTGCGGCAGCACCAGACAGTCTTTATCTTTCCCCGGATCAGCAGGATCTCCTGCTCGCCGCACTTACATCTAATTCTTCATCTTCCCCAATGTTCAACACACCTTCTCTATCCCATCACATCTCCCAATCCATCTCCTCGAATCGCCGCTCACTGCCACCGCAATCACATGACACCCCGGACTCAATGGGCTCACAATACGGGAATGGGACCCCGCCTCCAACAGCGGCCCTGACCGGCAGTTTCTCGGATGGCACACCGCTGATGGGGGAATTAGATTATCAAGATTGGGGTGAGGATTTGGATGTTGACAACTGGGACTATGATTTGGCACTTCCAGTCGGCGATGCCGACAGAAATATGGATGGCTACGCTGGGACTCCGGCCTCGGCGTCAAATAGTGGTGGTGAGAAGGATGGTGAAAAAAGGAAAAATCCACCCGAGGATGAAGATGGGAGTCCAAGTGCTGACCCACATGACACTGAACCAAAGAGGAGAGGTGGGCTCTTTCCATTTCCTACTCCTTCCCCGCCCATTACACTATGCAAACTTGCGTTTCACAAATACATATAAATCCATCAGTCATCTATCCCTATCGTTTCAATGACGTTGCGCCATCTCATGACCTTGGATTTCATTCAATCATTTTCCTCTTTCATCGTGATGCCCAATTGGGCAAACCTTAATTTCCTTCCCATTTGTCCTAAGCGTATCTCTGGCCCGGTTGGAAATGGGTTTGGGCCTTTTGGTTATTGTCAGGTTGATCTGCTGAGGTCTGAGACTAATGGTTGGGTTAATCCCTAGAAACAGATGACAAGACAGCAAAGAAGCCAGGTCGTAAACCACTAACGTCAGAGCCGACTTCGAAGCGCAAAGCACAAAATAGAGCAGCTCAAAGGGCCTTCAGAGAGCGAAAAGAAAAGCACCTCAAAGACCTTGAGCAAAAGGTGGCAGATTTGGAGGAGGCATCGGAATCTACCAACCATGAAAACAGCCTTTTGCGTGCGCAGGTAGAGAGGTTGCAGATCGAGCTCAGGGAGTACCGGCGACGGTTGCATACCGCGGGGCAAAGTGGGTCGCCGCTACTTGGTGGTGCATCGAGTTTTCTTGGCAAAAATAGTGTTGCTGGCACCGGTGGTTTCCAGTTTGAATTCCCATTGTTTGGTAATGGCCTCTTCCTCCGAAATGCGGAGAATAATTCGGGGTTGAAGTCGGGCGCATTGCTCGACCGATTGAATGCTGCCGGGGGGACTCTAGCCGCGTCCGAGGAACTTAAGAAATCGATTACCAATACTAATAATGGTGAGGACTGCTGAGCTATCGCTGGTCTGGTGGTTGGCGTTGCTATTTTTGGAATCGTGGACTAATCAGATATCTCAACTACAGTCTTTAACCAGAACCAGAACAATGATTTATCGTCAAGCTTGCAAAATACCCCCCGCCTGAACGGTGGCCAGAACTATGCTTCTTCCCCATCTGCGTCATCGGTATCGCAGCATGGTCCCGGCTCATCGGCCGGAACCAGCCCTGAGCCAACGAACACTACGGTTGAAGGGACGATCACCACAGCACCTAATGGGGATAAATATATTTGTAAGAGTGGCCCATTAGATGGTGAGACAGAAACAACATTCTGTGAGAAATTGAGTATGGCCTGCGGAAACCCACATAACCCGATTCCAAAAGCTGCCCAACTAAGTAGTTCCTCATCATCGTCAACCACCACAACCACAAATGTCAACAACAACAGCACCTCCACAAATGCATCCCTCGACTGGCTAACGCAGCAAAACGGCGGTAACTTCGACCCTGTCCTCTTCACCGACTACCGTGAGCCTGTCAACGACATAAACAGTGTAATTAACATGTCCTTCTTCGACGACGCCTTTGCAATACCCCAGACATTCGGCGCGGGCCTCACTTCGCCCTTAGACCTCGCGCAAACACCCAAGAAGTTGGACCTTCTGGCGGAAATCGACCAGATTAATGACGCGGACCCAGATGAAGAGGAGGAAGTCGTGCCGGCAGACGACCCCAAGCAAATGCTCTCTTGTAATAAAATATGGTACAGTTCCTCTCCCTTCCCTACACTATACCAACAACGCTGTGGTGTGGAGCTAAGACTAAAGCAAGTGATGGAAGCAGGGATCGCATAAGCAATCACCCAAGGTTCGTGAGCGGGGAGTTGGATATGGACGGGCTCTGTTCCGAGCTTAGGAGTAAGGCGAAGTGCTCGGAGACGGGCGTGGTGGTTGCGGAGACGGATGTGCAAGAGGTACTAACGAAGGTTGGTGTTGCGCATAAGGATATTTTGGGTGATTATGGTCATTAGTTTTGCACATGCTGGGCGGGGGTTTTTGTTTTTGTTCTTTTGTGTGATATGGTATTGTAGTTTTGATTTATTTATCTGTTGGTTTCTTCATTTTTCGCACTCCTTTGGTTTTACATATTCTTTCCCCCTGGCGAGTGCATAGGATCTGCAAATGGAAATGTTTTTTTGTTTTTATTCGTATTCTTTGATCTGCTTGGTTATTTCCCTTCTGGGCCGATTGGCAGCTGGATGGGTCGCGGGCTGCCCAAACACAGAGGAGCATGGTAACGTAATGAGTTGGTCAAGGCTGTTGAACAGGATCGACCCCAATCATAGTATTAGCTCTTGAGATTCGTTAGTGGAGTATCTCCGCTCGGTCGCTAATCTCGGGATTCAGAGACAACAGTTCTTAAAAAGGATTAGTACTTTCCTGACACGGCATAGCCTGAGTCAGCTGGCTGTTCACAAACGTCGCCCCATTACTCCAAGTGCTGGTAGCGAGGTGTTTTAGGCCACTTGTGGAATTCAGAGCAGCAGCCCCTCCAAGTCTAAACGCCACCATCTCCCCTATGTACCGGCACATACCCCTACTCGAGTAGACATTTATTTAATGTTCGCCTTCTTCAAATCATTTCCCTGGGGCTGGTATTGCATTGCATACGGTACTTGCAGCTTCCCACCCCTGCCCCGGACGGTTCAGCAACAGCCCAGTCAGTCAGTTCTCAACCCATCTTGACGGGAGTTGCGCATGCGTAGGTATGATACCAACTAACTAACTAACTAACTAACCAACTATGCAAGCTACGTACATAATAATAATATAATACTATCATAATAATATAAACACAGATATCAGCCCGAGCGTGGACAGCACAGCACAGCACAGCACAGCATACATACAAACCGGACTAGGAACTCGGCCGTAAGCAGGGAGGGAGAAGGGAACGCTCAAGTTATAGAAGAAGAAGAAGAAGAAGAAGAAGAAGCTCGAAGTATCATACTATGTAGTAAACGGGCCACGCGAGCTAATTTAGACATTCATTATATATCACAGCCCTCCTCCTCCTCCTCCTCCTCCTCCTCCTCCTCCTCCAGGGCTAGAAAAACGGAACCGAAAATGTCAGAACCTTATGATGCTATTATAAGAGGCACAACACACATATATACCAACGTCCGTTTTTTTAAGTTCTTTGTAGTATGATAATATGATAGAACTTGAGGAGGGTTAGTTCGTTGGGGGGGAGGGGGG
>Ga0307513_10010995_pt1 | contig 11293 bp, 16 predicted proteins | sample 15_EM_MG_FD_202174 | JGI IMG/M metagenome (GOLD analysis project Ga0307513, IMG submission 202174) | Populus trichocarpa ectomycorrhiza microbial communities from riparian zone in the Pacific Northwest, United States - 15_EM | ecosystem: Host-associated > Plants > Roots > Unclassified | place... | reverse complement strand
GCAGCAAAAAGCATATTACCGATTAGATTTCTCAATCTTGATAGTGTGGGGTGGTCGAATACTTCTGGTTGGAGATCGATTGAGAGAATGCATTCGATCAACGCGAACGCGACCTCCACGCCGCTGTTACCCCGTCGAAGCTCCATGAAGTCCTTCAAACTGAGGACAGTGCCGTGCTCTCGGTTTTCCGCCTCGCGGACGGTAGCGTCAAGGTAGCGATCGAAAGTATCAATGAAACGCTCTCGGGCGGTGGCACTAGCGGTATTCAATCTTTCTCTGAACCTGAGGATAACGTATCGTTAGTGAAAGGAATGGGCGGTGATGAAACCAGGTCGACTAACTCTTTGGCCAGCTTGGCGAAAGCCGTCCCATCGTCCCAGATGGGATCTCTCAGGGCATTCATGAACGAATCTGCCATCATGCGAGCACCTTTCCTCCCCTCGTCGTCACTATAGTCATCCAACACAAACGTGAGATTCATGTAATCGCAGCTGGTCCTGCATCCTTCCCGATCGGCATATGGATAAGCGTAAGCGGCAAGGAGTTCGAGGGCTGAATTGGAGAAGTAACGTTGCTGCCGGCCCGAGAGAATCCCGAAACTTTCGATCCAGGACTTCGATTCGGAGGAAACAGATTCGAAATGTGGGTTGAGGGATGGGGAGAAGGGACAGATCCTTGGTAAATCTGGGAGGGTGAAGTACATCTCTGCGGTGGGGACTCTTGTGGGGTATGAGGGGACAGTCCCGCAGGTACATTCGAGGCATTTATACATCGAGGCTCATTCTTCTCGAAATCTGCGAGTCACAGCCCCTGTGGTACCCGGGGGCGCCACTCGACCGGAATGCTGAGTTCGGATATGATTTGTTCCCGGTAGTCATCATATGTTCTTTTGACATCGCTCGACCACAAATCAAACCACAGATGCTCCCATGGACATCCTATGAAGCTAGCATTTCACCTTTTTTGCAGACCCTCCATCCCCGCTCTTGGCCCTCTTCTGGTTAACCGGTGGATCCGAGGAAATATCGACCAACCCCTTTGTGAACTGTCCGTCCAACCATGCAATGCATTCTTCTTTTGTCCCGTTCGGATGTTCGAGTTGCCACTCCATGACTCGAGAAATAGCCCTGCCGGTCCAGGGCCCAGCTTGTTTTGGAGCAGACTGGACTGCCTGTAGGTCTCTCCCCTGTCAACCAACTGAGTCCCGGATGTTACCGGTTCGGGGAATGAAACATATCAGTACCGTAAGAATCGCCTTGGCATCCCCCACGCCCACGAGATCGAGATCCTCAACATGCGAAACAAAGCGATTATATGACTCAATGCATTCTGCGACCTTCACAGCTGTGTCTCATCCAATAAGCAGGGATATTATTGGACAGAAGCCACCCTCGTACCATCATAATCATCCGGGGTCCTCCACAACGGCAATAATTGTTGTACCAAAGAAAACAAGAGGGAGATGGGCCACGTTGATCCCACATTCGGGCCGTGCACGGATTTATCCCGTAGTAAAAGGCCTGAGCAAAGTTGGTAAAATACGCGCGCGAGATATGGTATCGCATAAGACACCCACCAATTGCGACCCTCTCTGGACGTTGTTTGAATCTATTCCCTTCAAGAACGGGATTCCTGAGGAGCTCCGCGGCTGAAAAAAGGGTAGGTATACCACCGAGGTAATTATTTTGGCTACCAAGTTTACAGCCATCGCGGAGGATCGCCTCAACGGCGGGATGAATCTTGTCCTTGGCGTCTCGGTACGTGATACCCTTGAAGGGGGTGAGGACGGATGCAAGGAAGAGGCGAGGTCTGGTTGAGGGATGTAGTGCAAAGTGTTGTGTCAGGAGCGGGTGAACCGCAGGTAGAGGAGAGGGGGTTGTCGTCAAATTATGAAGGATGGTCGCGGCGATTAGCCCCTGTAGCGAGCCCGCGGGGGGAGACGAAAAACTCTCCAATACCGTTGTCGGCGTCCAAAATATCGAAGAGTAAAGCCCCAGATCGTGAATGAGTTGAATGGCATGCAGTGGATCGCGACCTTTCATCATCTTATCCACTTCTTCCCCAACCCTGTCCCTGGAAATTTTCTGAACGAGAGCGCTCTACAAGTTGATCAATATTAAGCAGCAGCAGCCCTGCACATGAAACGGACTTGAATCTCCTGGCTCGCGGCTGAATCCTTCAATTCCTGGGCCAACTCGTAACCAAAGCGGCTGGAGAAGCGGATCGTCCTGATCACTCGGAGGGGATCATCAAGAAATGTTTCCTTTGGTGCAAGGGGTGTCCGGATCAAACCATCGCGGAGATCATCCAGGCCCTTGGATCGTATCAGCGATGCAACAGAAGATCCCCAACCCGACAGAAATCACCTTCTCGGTAAAATCCTCGATTGAACGTGAGTGCACGTTGTAGAACAAGCTGTTAATTGTGATGTCCCTTCGAAGTGCATCAATAAGAGGGGTACCAAACGACTAATTAGTAGAAGGAATCAATGGGCTGGGTGGCTGTGGGTCGTGTAGAATGGTGCATACGATCCGGTTTGGGATCCTGCTGTTCTCGGCGTATTCTTCTGCCCTAAGGTTCACGAGGTCCAATTCAATGTCCCAAAGTTTCATCTTGGCGGTCTCGAGGTGTTTGGATTGGTCGGGGTTAGCTTCTACAGTTATCGGGTCCCTAACGGATTCATTCTTGTGGGATTTGAGAAACTCAGCCAAGCGATTCGCGAATGAAATGCCGGTCATGTCCTGAACGGCGACGTCGATATCATTACTTTCGGTACCTAAGAGCTGACGCGACTCAAAAAGGTGTTATGCATGTTTTGAGACCAGATCCCCATACCTTATCTCTAACCCAGCCACCAGCGAATCTGCAGGTCGTCTGGATCCCATCCTGTTCTCCGAGATGTTGTACGAATTCGTCCAAGAGCGAGCACAACTTGTCCTCGACCTCGTTCAGATGAACCACAGGCGGTAGTATTGGGACGACGCGTGTCCTGGATGCGGCGATGGCCCGCAGAGACATTGTTCTCGTCAGGGCTCGCATCCGCCAGTTCCGTCGGGTGAGTCTTCTCGTGTGCTAGATCGGACCAAAAAGGAAGGTGCCACGTGGGGTGTGGCTGAAACCACGTGGTCCGAACTGACCACTCCCTGCCTCGCTCGGCCTGACGACGGTCAGCTCCTTCTCGCGAACCGCAGGCTCCCCAGACCCTCCGCCTCTTCCTCCCTCGTTCCTCCCCGGCTCCCTCATTTTACAACCCTTCGCCATGGGAAATATCACAAGCTGCTGCGAGACTTGTTGTCAGTTTTCCCCTGTGTCACTCGCGTTTCCGAGACCCTCGTATTCAACCTTTCTTTTCGTTTCCAGTCAGGTCCAACAAGTCCCAGTCATATGAACCTTTGCTGCTGGAAAACGAGCGGGAGGCTGTGGCGGACCTTTTGCAGTTCCTCGAAAGTACGCAAGATCCGTGTCCTGGGTACCATTCGTGAAGATGCTCACCACTCACCGTAGATCGCACGAATACCAACTTCTTCTCCGGCCCCCCATTAGCCGCGTTGACAACACTCTCGTTTTCCGACAACGTTGACCTTCAGCGGAGTGCCGCTCTCGCGTTCGCAGAAATCACCGAGAAAGAGGTCCGACCCGTCGGCCGCGAAACCCTCGATCCAATCCTCTTCCTCCTCAGCAGCCATGATACCGAAGTTCAACGTGCCGCTAGTGCTGCTCTCGGCAACCTTGCTGTGAACAGTGCGTATTCCGCGGTGATGTCATAACAGCAAATCCTGACTGGTATTCCCTCAGCCGACAACAAGCTCCTTATTGTCAAGCTCGGCGGATTGGAACCCCTTATCCGCCAAATGCTGAGCCCAAATGTCGAGGTTCAATGCAATGCAGTGGGCTGCGTTACGAATCTCGCTACGCATGGTACGGCCTGGACCTCTATGATGTCGAACCCCTAATTAACTGTGCACAGATGACAACAAAACCAGGATCGCCAAATCAGGTGCTCTTATGCCTCTTACGCGACTCGCTCGTTCGAAGGATATGCGGGTTCAACGGAATGCAACTGGTGCCCTCCTGAACATGACACATTCAGGTCCGTTATTGCGTCCGAGCGTGTTTCATTACAGACTGATTGTATCCGAATTCAGATGAGAACAGGCAGCAGCTGGTGAATGCTGGCGCCATCCCCGTTCTTGTTGGACTTCTCAACTCTCCGGACACCGATGTGCAATATTACTGCACCACTGCTTTGAGCAACATTGCTGTAGATGGTAAGAACATCCCCCATCCCCCAGGTCACCCCAAAGTGCTCATCCCGTGCTAGGTGTGAATAGGAAGAAGCTTGCCCAGAGCGAGCCGAAACTTGTTCAAAATCTTGTCCAGCTCATGGATAGCTCTAGTCTCAAGGTTCAATGCCAAGCTGCCCTTGCCCTGCGTAACTTGGCGAGTGACGGTAAGTCCAGGTTCCCCCCTACAAACGATTTTTCCACTCATTCCCCCTGCAGAGAAATACCAGTTGGAGATCGTCAAGGCTGACGGTCTCACCCCTCTCCTTCGCCTCCTTCAGTCAACGTATCTTCCCTTGATCCTCTCTGCTGCCGCGTGCGCCCGCAATGTGTCCATTCATCCAATGAACGAGTCCCCCATCATCGAGGCTGGTTTCTTACAACCCTTAATTAACCTCCTGGCATTCAAGGACAATGAGGAGGTCCAATGCCATGCTATCTCGACCTTGAGGAACCTCGCTGCAAGCTCAGAGAAGAACAAATGGGCGATTGTCAAGGCCGGTGCTGTTCAGTCCATCAAGGAGTTGGTTTTGGAAGTTCCTATGAACGTCCAGAGCGAAATGACAGCTTGTGTTGCTGTCCTTGCCCTTAGCGGTATGTCCACGCCTTTTGATCACCGTATCCGATCTAATCTTCCCCAGACGAGCTCAAGGGTCAATTGTTGGAGATGGGAATCTGTGAAGTCTTGATCCCGTTGACAAATTCCCCTAGTTCCGAAGTCCAGGGTAATAGTGCTGCTGCCTTGGGAAACCTCTCGTCCAAGGACGGGCGAACGGCTTCTGACGACTACTCTGCTTTCAACGAGGTCTGGGATAAGCCTGAAGGTGGAATGCACAACTACCTGTACCGCTTCTTGACCAGCCCTGATGCCACCTTCCAACATATCGCTGTCTGGACAATTGTTCAACTCCTGGAGTCTGGCGACCCCCAATTAATCAGCAACATCCGTGGCTCTCCTCTCCTCGCCCCTCACATCCGACAACTTGCCACCTCCCGCAACTCGACGCCTTCTTCATCCGTTGGCACACCCCATTCCGTGCGATCGCACTCTGACCAGGAGACAGACACAGCTGAGGGCCAGGGCGAAATCCAGCTATTATCCAGGAGGATCCTCGAGTTCATCGACGGAGATGTAGACCTCTCCATGACTCCTGGTGTTACTCCATCGCAGAGGCATGTTGCTGGCTCCGTCGACGGGAGCGTGACTGGGAGGGAACACGACGAATTGAGGAGAAGCGTCCAGAAGGCCTTCTCTCAGAACCACTAAATGTGGTTTTATTTTGTTTATTCGGACCGCCTCTCGTCTCTTGCGTGTTTATCCCTCTCAGCTTTGTTGCTATGCCTGTGGGTCTCCTGTGATACATTGTTGTTGCTTTCCTATACTATTATCCTCGTCTTCTCCCTCTTCCTCGTTATTACCCTCCCCCCAGATATTCCCCGACGTATCTTTTTGCCCGTTAGCTCGTTCGTTCCTCCTCGTACGCTTACTTACGTATAGTATTAAGCTCTATTTTTCTCTTGTCGCTTTCTGGCAAGAGATGCTTTATACTTTTTTGTTGGCGTTCCGTGGTTATATGCCATTTGCTTTGCATGACAGTTGATGATCGCTTGGATGTCGGCCACGGTCCTCATCCACATACTTCCCCTGTTTCACGTAGACACGTTGCCTCATGCTGCGCCTTGAGTTGTAGTAATGCCAAAAACATGTGATAAGTTTGACCATGCGGTAGCATCGGGAGATGCATGCGCAAGAACAATTCATTGAAAACACCTGCATAAGGCGGTTGGCAAAACAGGGTGATTTCGTGTGATCGTAACGAGGTTATTAGCGGGCTATAGGTAAGGGAGTCGGCCAAGGATTAAAAAAGGGTGACAGGTATAACCAAGAGTGAGCGTGATTGGCAGTGATCGAGTACACTATACCACAAGGTGAAGGGGGGAGAAATGGACCGTGCAAAGTATCAAACACGAGCGAAGGGGGGGAAGATCAGGTCGACGGAGAGGAGAGGGAAAGTGTTCTTCTGGATTAAGCTTTGAGCCTGTGTTGTCAAGCTGGAACGAGAGGGAAGCAAAAGGCAAGCATGGGTAGAAGAGGAGAAGAGGAGAAAAGGAAACACGGAAAGGGAGGGGAGGAGAGATGAGGAAGCAAGGTAAGAATACACGAAAGCGTCCTTTTGGTTGGCCACAAGACGAAGGGCGCCAATATTTTGCTCCCTGTTCGGAGCTCAGTAAAAAACGGTCAATGGCAGACGCACGGGAGGGTTGGGGTATTGAGGAGGGACGTTCTGAAACGCCACCCACGCAACGGAACACCGTTTTCTTCAACAATCCTTCCTATTTTCTTTACGGAGAACGTGGAGAACACGGTGACCCGACGTACTTGGCGGTCTTCAACGATGAGATGGTGATATCGACGGAACCCGTCTCTGCCGTGAAATTCGCACCGACTCCAGAGGGGTCCTTGAACGTCAATTGCGCGCGCAGCCTGAATTGCTTCTCTTCCAGTTTGTGGAAGAGTTTCATTGGAACGGGGACCCAGAACTTGAGCTTCCAATCCACTCGCGTTGGGTCTTGATAGGAGAACACGCGGTCCCATCTCTTGTTGACAGAAATACCCTTGGTATAGTCCATAGCGCGCAGGACTTCATCTTCGTGCAGTGACTGGCCTTGATACGAAACTTGGTGGTCCTGGGTGTGAGAGTCGGACTTCGAAAGCGAGGAGTTGGGTGATGATGGCAGCTCTCGGGATCTACACTCTAAACTGATTCGGTCAACGGGAGGAGTGTTTTCGTACAAGGCTCGAGATTGGGTGTCCGTGACGCAAAGCGTCCCTTGCCAGGCATATACACCACTGGTAGAAAGTTAGTGGGTGGGGGCATGAAAACATGTGTAAAACTTGCTCTTCGATGGTGTCCCAGACCTCTGTATTTTTAGGGGCTTCGATGCGGACATCGAATCGTTCTGCGTCGAAGGCGGCCTGAGCCCTCGTCTGCGCAACAGACGAAGGCCGCGAAAGGGGTAAATCGGGGATTTCCTCCAGATCATCGATACACATCACGATATCTTCTTCCGGCACACCTTGTCGGTACGCCAAAGTCGCAGCGTCGTTGGCAAGGATTTGCTCGGCAATTGACTCAATGTCAAGAACGGGGGCGGTGGGGTTGCTGTGTAGAACAACCGCGGGAGTTTGAGTACGGCCGAGAGGCTTTCGAACACGAATGTCGGTCGACTGTGACTTCTTTTGCATAGTCGTATTCGGGGGTGATGCAGCACTTCTAGATACGTCGCCGCGAGCGGGATCGGTGATACAGGGGATCCGCGTACGCGTGGTACTTTCAAGGCGACGTCTTTCTTGTTTGGGCGGCTGGTCCATGGGCTCAACGCCTCTGACGGTATCGATGGAGGTTGATGAAGTAAGGCGCTGCCTGACTCGTGGTTGTTGAGTGGGTTCGTCGGAACGCGAGAGGAGGCGCTTCCGCTCATTATTCACCGAAGTGGGTCTGATAGGGATGGACGATTGAGAAACTTCTGCTCTCGGAAATTGTACAGCTGATTTGGCGGAGACGGTCCTTCTTGTAACTTTTGGCCTGTCGAGGTCGTCTGAAACCGGTTGACGAGGGGTTTCGGATGAACTGCGGCGTAAGGATGAGGCCGACTGTAAAATGGCCTGGAGCTTGGACTGAGCGCGGGTGGGCTCCACGGTGGCCGTACTCGATACGGAATCAGTCCTCTGTCTGACAGTGTCGATGTTGGGGTTGCAGTCCTCCGGAAGACCGCGCTTCCTCCGGGAAGAGGCGACTGAGCCAGGGAGTTTGAAGACCCTGCGATCTACCTGCGACGGGGCACTGAGTTTACGAGGAGTGGAGATCGAGGTTGCGACTATGGCTGCGCTGCGCGAATCGCTCCTGGAGGGGGGCATTCCTGAAGGCGGGGGTGGTGCTCTTTCTGTTGGTGGGGTGTAAAGGAGGGAATGACGGTCTGAAATCAGACCGGTTTAGTGGGGAGAGAGAGCAAGGGGGGGGGGACTGCAAAAGCAGGATTGTTGTGGTTGGGAACAACGGCTTTTGTAATTAACGGCGTCAATAGCGAGCCGAGGGAACCCTGGTCGCGACTGACGTGTTTTGACCTTTTGCAGTCGTCGTCGTCGCCGTCGCCGCCGTCGTTAGCAACTTGCAGAGCCTGAGAGTCAACCGAGGCAGACGACAACCGAACTCAAGATGATGATGAACCGTGTTCAACTTCGGTTTCCCCTTTCGTCTTCCCGGATCTCATACAGGCTAATGGCTTCCTCCGCGTACATCCTGCCCCACCAGCCAGGCGCGACGGCGACGGCGACCCCGACCGTCTCTGGCGTCGACCAGCTCAAACTTCTCTTAAAATTACCAAAGCCCGAAAAACCCCCAAAGGTTGGAGATACCAAGATTTTTTACGATACCCCGGATGGCAAAGTCACCGCTCTCGTATCTCTCGGGGATAAATTTGCATCCAAAAAATCCAACGAGCAACGCGAACTCGTCCGACGAGCAGTCGGCAGCGCCGTGAAGGAACTCCGCATCCTCGATGGCGTTAATCGTGCGGAGATCGATGCTTCGACCGATCCCCACGCTGCCGGTAAGTGCCCTCGAGATAACCGTCCAGCCATTCTGCGCTGATTACACCATATCTAGCCGTCGGCGCGCACCTCGCGAGATATAAGTTCACCCTCAAAACCTCACCCCCCTCAAGGTTCAATCCAAATCTCGAGCAGCCGATCCCAGAATCTTTGGCGTTGGGACCCTTACAATCCTCCCAGGAATGGGACACAGGCGTGAAGTATGCAGAGGCTCAAAACTGGGCCAGAACCGTGAGTAACATAATGCTCCTCCCCTCGCCCAGTCTCGATCTAATATTTTACACCTAATTAAGCTGATGGAACTTCCTGCAAACATCGTAACACCAACTGTGCGAGAATTCGCCTTCAACTCTAATTACCGAACACTCAAACGCTTCTAGGCATTCTGCGATCGTGTGAAGGCTGCATTCGAGGGAATTCCAAATGTAGAGATCATCGTCAGGGATGAAGGTGAATCGAAAATAGAGTGTTCGCACAGTTTACTGATGGATCTATCAGCTTGGGCCGAAGAGAAGGGCATGGTTAGCCCCACCGTTACCCCTATCAACCAACCTTCTCAACCTTTGTAGCGAACGTTCCTCTCAGTTACCCACGGAACAGCCGAGCCCGCCAAATTCCTCGAAATGTAAGCTCGGCCGAACAACATTACCTTTGTGGAGACTGATCTCTTAACGTAGCCACTACAAAGGAGGAGCCAAGGATGCCCAGCCTTTGGCCTTTGTCGGTAAAGGAATCACCTTCGATAGTGGAGGAATCAGTCTCAAGCCCGGAGCTGTTGAGTACATCCCATCCTCACATCACGCATGCCGCTCATCCAATTCATTTCGGCTAGGGGATGAAGTTGATGCGTGGAGACATGGGTATGTGACACCCCGCTGGACCTGGCCTGGACTTAATCCCTTCCCATTGACCTCCCGAACAGGTGGTGCCGCCACTGTCGTCGCTTCGGCCTTGGCCATTGCCCAGCTTCAACTCCCGATTAATCTGGTTGTGGCCACTCCTCTGACCGAGAACTTGCCCGGTCCGAGCGCCACTAAGCCTGGTGATGTGTACGTCTGGAAATGGGTGGGAAGGGGGCGGTGGCTGACAGTGTCCTTAGCATATATGCAATGAACGGCAAGTCTGTTGAGGTTGATAATACGGATGCTGAGGGCCGTCTCGTGCTCTCCGGTACGCACCTCCTGATATACGCCTGTGTGTCCTGCTGATCTCCGCCAAGACGCCATTTACTACGTCTCCTCTCATTACAAACCTCACACTCTCATCGATGTGGCCACGCTGACCGGGTATGTGATTCATATCACGAAACGCCGACATTACGCTTACGGACCTATAGTGCCATGGAGATCTCGTTGGGAGATGTTTACACTGGTGTCTTCTCGGTAGGTTTTCCTTTAAGATCCCTGGATCTGCTCAAGCCTGATCCTCTGAAGACCTCCGACTCGTTGTGGAACGAGTTGCATGAAGCGGGGGAAGCCGAGTACGACAGGTTCTGGCGTATGCCGCTGGACGAAGAGTATGGACCTCAGATTTATTCGTCCAACGCTGATCTGTGCAACGTGAGAATAATCCGGGAGCTGTCTTTCTCCTCCCGGTTAAGGCGCTAATGTGATATGAAACAGACTGGCGGTAGACCGGGAGGCAGCTGCACGGCCGCATTATTCTTGAAAGCATTCGTGGACGGTATTGAGGCCAAGGACGGGGGCGAGGCACCGACGCGATGGGCACACATTGACATTGCAGGAGTGATGGAATTCACACGACCGAACCCGTACAGCGAAAAGGGCATGTCTGGCAGACCTGTCAGGTGAGTGTTTTTACGAAAGATTAGAAGCCGGCGAGGGTGCTGATTAAATGTGATTGTGACGCCTGCAGGGCCCTTGTTGAATTCGTCCGCAGGCTTTCGCAGGCGCAATAGTTGAGTTTACTTCATGTCCGACTAGGAATATACTGCCAAGAATAGAGATAACTTGAGTAGAAAAGAATTTGCTTGTAACACGTTGCCGCATCGCCTTTGCCCATTGGCTGGACCACAGTCATAAGCCGGAACGGGGGGCATCACCCTCGCTCCTCTTTTGTCTTTTTCATCATACAGCCTACCCATTTTGCTTGCTACGACCTTTATCTCTTATCACATATTACCTAGGCTGAGCCTAGCTGTTCTCGCCTTACAACCACCACAGTCTCAACGACTTTCACGCCTCAGACCACCGGGACACCGACACCGACGAGAAATGCGCCCGTCCATCTACCTCGCCCTCTGTCTACTGTCCGCCTCGTCGTCGGAGGCCACGCTCTTTTCACGAACCGCAAACCGAATACACCACGCCGCCGTCAAGAGGAGCGCGAGATTAGCGAAAGACATCCGCTCCGCCCTCAGCAACGTCCTGATCGAGCA
>Ga0307513_10010994_pt1 | contig 11294 bp, 6 predicted proteins | sample 15_EM_MG_FD_202174 | JGI IMG/M metagenome (GOLD analysis project Ga0307513, IMG submission 202174) | Populus trichocarpa ectomycorrhiza microbial communities from riparian zone in the Pacific Northwest, United States - 15_EM | ecosystem: Host-associated > Plants > Roots > Unclassified | place... | reverse complement strand
GAGCAGCTGCCCGTTCTGCGACGCGATCAGCGCCTGCTCGGTCGCAGCCGGGTCGAACGCGGCCTCGTCGGACCCGGGCGGCGCCGCGGTCCACGACCGCGCGTGCCACACGTACCAGCGCATGAGCCCCGCCACCATCGCCAGCCCGAGGCGCGTACACAGCTTGTGGTAGCCCCGCGCCTGTTCGACCAGCTCGGCGAGCGGCGCGCCGAGCAGCTCGCGGTACGCGATGTCGACCATCGCCGCGAGGCCGGCGTGCGTGAGGTCGCCGGCCTCGATGGCGCGCGGCACCGCGGCACGCAGCCGCGCGACGCTGTCCGCGAGCGGGCGCCGCCAGGGCGACGAGAACGCGGCGTGCGCGAACTCGACCGCGGGGCCCGCCGGGCTCGCGCCGATCCGGTTGACCAGGTCGGCCCCGGCCTGGCCGAAGCGGAAGCAGGCGTCGTACTCCCCCTTCATCCACAGCACGACCGCGAACACCGTGTAGCCGTGCGCCGAGGCGCCGCAGGTCCCATGGCGCAACGACAGCGTGAGGAGCTTGGCGCCGAGCAGGACCATGAGCTGGGGCTCGACCTGATAGGCCGCCCCGATGCAGCTCGCGAACAGCGCCATGAGCGCCTCGCAGTCCGGATCGTCCAGCGCCGGCAACTCGATCCAGCGCTCCACCGGCCGCCGCGCGACCGCCGCCATGAGGGTCTCGGTCTCGGCCGTGATCTGCGCGGCGAGCGCCGCGGGATCGCTCGGCAGCTCGACGCCGAGCCGCGCGGACGCGCGGCGCGCACACGCGAGCGCCTCCACGAGCAGCGCGAGCCGCATGCAGAGCTCGGCGTCGAGCGCCTCCAGGGTCGCGAGGTCGCGCGGGCCCGCGTGCTCGCTCGCCACGCGCACGAGCGCGCGGGCCTCGAGGTTGCGTCCGGCCAGGGACATCACGCCAGCGAGCTCGACGTGGGCCTCGAACCAGGCACGGTCGTGCGCCCGCCCGTCGCGCGACGCGCACACCGACTCGAGCAGCGCGGTGGCCACCTCGAGCGCGCCCGATCGCCGCGCCCGGCGCGCCGCGGCGCTCGCCAGCGCCGCGAAGCGCACCAGCTCGGTCTCGTCGGTGATCAGCGCGAGCCCGCGCTGGAGATGGTGGACGACGTCGAACAGGCGCGCGTCGAGCTCCTCGACGGACGACGACGCCAGGAGCTGCCGGCCGATCTCGAGGTGCAGCCGCTCGCGCGCGCTCGGAGGCGAGGCCTCGTACGCGGTCTGCTGGATGCGGTCGTGCTGGAACCGGTAGCGCGGATGCTCCACGACCTCCCGCGCGATGCCGGCCAGCGCGCCGATCGGGACGATCATCCCGGCATCGACGGCGGGTGCGAGCGCCGCGTGGAGGGTGGTCTCGGAGCAACCCGCGACGATGGCCAGCGTCGCGAGCTCGAACCGACTGCCGATCGCGGACGCGATGACCAGCGCGTCGCGCGTGGCGCCCGGGAGCTTGTCCAGGTTGCGCGCCACCAGCTCGGCGACGTTGTCGGTGATCGCGGCCTGCTCGATCGCGACGAGGTCGAACGCGAAGGCGTTCGTGGCCGGGTCGAACGCGAGGTAGCCCTCGTCGTGCAGCGTCTGCATGAAGTGGCGGATGAAGAAGGGGTTGCCGGAGGTCTTGCGCCAGACCACCGCCGCGGCGGCGCCGGCGGCGTCCGGCGAGACCCGCAGCGCGTCCGCGACGAGCTCCTCGGTCTCGGCGAGCGCGAGCGGGCCGAGCGCGATCCGCGACAGCTTCGCGCCCGACTTGTCGTGATCGCGCAGCGCGGCGGCGAACGGGTGGGCGGCGTCGACCTCGTTGTCGCGATAGGCCTCGACCAGCAGCAGCGACTCGGTGTCCTCCGACGTCGCGAGCCGGGTCAGCAGCTGCAGGCTCGCCGCGTCGGCCCACTGCATGTCGTCGAGGAACAACACGAGCGGGTGGGCCTTGCGCGCGAACACCTGGATCACCCGCGACATCGCGGCCGCGAGCCGGCGCTGCGCGGTCTCGGGATCGAGGACCGGGGCATGCCCCCGGCCAGCAGCGCCCCCGGAGGGCGCGGTACGATCGATGGCCGGGGCATGCCCCCGGCCAGCAGCGCCCCCGGAGGGCGCGGTACGATCGAGCGCGGGCGCCGGTTGGGGACCGAGGACGCGCTCGATCGCCGGGAGCACGGCGCGCACCAGCGCCCCGTCGTCGCCCACCGCCGCGGCGAGCTCGGCCCGCCAGCGCGCGAGGGCGGGATCCGCGATGATCTGCGCGAGCAGCTCCTCGAGCGCCGCGACGACCCCGCCGTACGGCACGTCGTGCTGAAGCTGCTCGAACTTGCCGGCGCCGACCAGCCCGCGCCGCGCGGTCACCGGCGCGTAGAGCTCGCGCACGACCGACGACTTGCCGATCCCCGAGTAGCCGGAGACCAGGACGGTCTCCACGCCGCCGGCCGAGGTCCGCGTGAACGCGTCGACCAGCGCCCGGATCTCCGGATCGCGTCCGTAGAGCCGCTCCGGGAACGCGAACTGGCTCGAGATGTCATGCGTCCCGAGCGCGAACCGCTCGATCTGACCGGTGTCGGCCAGCGCGCGCCGGCAGCGCTCGAGATCCGCGAGCAGCCCGGTGGCCGTCTGGTAGCGCTGCTCGGGCGCCTTGGCGACCAGCTTGATCACGATCTCGGCCACGACCGCCGGGATCGCAGGGTCGAGCGTGTCGATCCGCGCCGGTTGCTGCGCCAGCTGGGCGTGGACGATCGCGAGCGCGTCGTCGCCCGCGAACGCAGGCTGCCCGGTGAACAGCTCGTGGAGCGTCATCCCGAGCGAGTACAGATCGCTCCGCGCATCGACGCTGCGGTTGAGCCGCCCGGTCTGTTCGGGCGCCATGTAGAGCAGCGTGCCCTCGAGCGCCGCCGGCGCGACCAGCTCCAGGCTCGCCGAGCTCGTGCGCGAGGCGATGTCGAAGTCGACCAGCTTCGCGGTGCGGCTGGCCGCGTCATAGAGAATGTTGGTCGGGTTGAGGTCCTTGTGCACCACGCCCGCGGCGTGGACCCGCGTGAGGATGCGCGCCACCTCACTCGCGACGTCCAGCGCATCACCGAGCGAGAACCGATGAGCGACCATCTCCGTCAGGAGCGACTCGCCGAAGCTCTCGAGGACCAGCGCCAGGTGGCTCCCGTCGCGCGCGATCTCGACGACATCGATGATCCCGTCGCCGCGCAGCACTCGCAAGATCTCGCATTCGTGCTGGATGCGCCGCGCCGCGTCCGCCGTGACGACTTCATCCTGGGGCTGCTTGATCACGACCGCCCGGCCGTCGAGGACGCGGATCGCGCGCTCGACGATCGATCGGGGGCTTGCGTAGAGCCGTTGGAGGACGCGGTAGCCGGGGAACGAGTGCGGCATCTCCGCTGGGTAAGTCGGCTAACGCGCCGGTTATTTGAGCCTCGCCGCGTTGACCCTCGGGGCTACGTGAAGCGGGCCGTCACTCGTCCAGCAGCGAGCGCACGCGGTCGAGCAGGCGCTTGCGCTGCGGTAGCCCGGCGCGCGGGCCGATCGTCGACTGGCCGAGCTCCTCGATCAGCTCGCGCTGCCGCGCGCTCAGCTCGGTCGGCACCTCGACCTGGACTTGCACCAGGTGATCGCCGCGCGGCGACGTCTTGCCGGCCGCCTGCGGCAGGCCCTTGCCGCGGATCCGGAACACCCGCCCGGGCTGGGTGCCGTCGGGGATCCGCATCTTGATCGGCCCGTCGATCGTCGCGATCTCGACCACCGCGCCGAGCGCGGCCTGCGCGAAGCTGATCGCCTGCTCGCTGCGCACGTCGAGCCCGTCGCGGCGAAACACCGCGTGCTCGGCGACGCGCAGGCTGACGTGCAGGTCGCCCGCCGCCGCCCCGCCCTTGCCGGGCTCGCCCTCGCCCTTGAACGTCTTGACCATCCCGTCGGGAGCGCCCGGCGCGAGCACGACGGTGAACTCGCGGGTCCGGCCTTCGCCCGCCGGGATCTCGATCGTCTTGCTGACCCCGAACGCCGCCTGCTCGAAGCTCAGCTCGAGCGTGTAGCGCAGGTCGCGGCCGCGCGTCTTGCCGCGGCGCCGGCGGAACACGTCGTTGATGATCTCCTGCGCCGCCTCGACGACCGCGGACAGTCCGCCCGCGTCGTCCTGGTGTCCCCAGCGGTCGTAGCGCGCGCGCGAATCGCGATCCGACAGCACGGCGTAGGCCTCGTTGATCTCGCGGAACGCCTCGCCGTTGGTGTTGTCGGCGCTGACGTCCGGGTGGTGCTTGCGCGCCAGCTCGCGAAACGCGCGCTTGAGCTCGGTCTCGGAGGCGTCACGCGCCACGCCGAGCACCGCGTAGTAATCACGCTTGCGTCGCGCCATCAGCCACTCCCCTCGGGCGCGGGCTCGGCGGCGGCGTAGATCGCCTCGCCGATGCGCTGCGCCGAAACCTCGAGCCGGGCGACCGAGTCCTGCACCAGCGCCAGGTCGTCGCCCTCGAGCGCGGCCCGGCACTCGGCGAGCTCGACCGAGAGGAACTCGCGCTCATCATCGGGTAGTAGTCCACCGAACTCCTCCATGGCTTTCACCGAGGAGTAGAGCAGGCCCTCGCCCTTGTTGCGAGCCTCGACCAGCTGACGCCGAATCACGTCCGCGTCAGCCATCTCGACCGACTCGTCGACCAGGCGCTGGATGTCGTATTCGGACAGCCCGGTCGTCGGCGTCACGGTCACGCGGTGGCTGCGGCCGGTGCCATGATCCCGCGCAGATACGCTGAGCACGCCGTCGGCGTCGATGTCGAACGCGACCTCGATCTTGGGCACGCCGCGCGGCGCCGGCGGGATCCCGGTCAGCTCGAAGTGCGCCAGCGACTTGTTGTCGGCCGCCATCTGGCGCTCGCCCTGCAGCACGTGGACATTCACGAACGGCTGGTTGTCGATCGTGGTCGAGAACACCTCGGTCGCGCGCGCCGGCAGCGCGGTGTTGCGGCCGATCAGCGGGGTGAACACGCCGCCCATCGTCTCGATGCCGACCGACAGCGGCGTGACGTCGAGCAGCAGCACCTCCTGGACCTCGCCGGTCAACACGCCGCCCTGGATCGCCGCGCCGACCGCGACCACCTCGTCGGGGTTGACCCGGCGGCTGGCCTCCTTGCCGAACATCTCGGCGACCAGCGCCTGGATCCGCGGCATCCGGGTCTGGCCGCCGACCAGGATCACGACGTCGATGTCCGCCGGGACCATGCCGGCGTCCTCGAGCGCGCGCCGGCACGGCTCCAGCGTCGCCTGGACCAGCGGCTCGACCAGCGCCTCGAGCTCGGCGCGCTCGAACACCAGCTGCAGGTGGCGCGGCCCGTCGCTGCCGGCCGCGATGAACGGCAAGTTGATCTCGGTCCGCCCGCCGCTCGACAGCTCGATCTTGGCGCGCTCCGCGCTCTCCTTGAGGCGCTGCAGCGCCATCCGGTCGCCGCGTAGATCCAGGCCGTCGTTGAGCTGGGTGAACGTCGCGAGCAGGTGCTCGACGATCGCGTTGTCGAAGTCCTCGCCGCCGAGGAACGTATCGCCGGCGGTCGAGCGCACGCGGAACACGCCGTCGGACAGCTCGAGGATCGAGATGTCGAACGTGCCGCCGCCGAGGTCGTAGACCGCGACGCGCTGGGCGCCCTCGGTCTCCATCCCGTAGGCCAGCGCCGCCGCGGTCGGCTCGTTGACGATACGCAGGACGTTGAGCCCCGCGATCCGCCCGGCGTCCTTGGTCGCCTGGCGCTGGGCGTCGTCGAAGTACGCCGGCACGGTGATCACCGCCTCGGTGACCGGCTCGCCGAGCCAGTCCTCGGCGGTCTGCCGCATCTTCTGGAGCACCAGGGCCGAGACCTCGGGCGGCGAGTAGTCGCGGCCGCGCACGCGCACGTGGGCGTCGCCGTTCTCGGCGCCGACGACCTCGTACGGACAGGTCAGCACGTGGCGCTGGACCTCGGCGTCCTCGAACTTGCGGCCCATCAGCCGCTTGACCGCGTAGATCGTGTTCTCGGCGTTGGTCATCGCCTGGCGCCGCGCGGCCTGCCCGACCAGGCGCTCGCCGGTCTGCGCGAAGCCGATCACCGACGGCGTGGTCCGCGTGCCCTCGGCGTTGGCGATCACGACCGGCGCGTCGCCGTCGATCACGGCGACGCAGGAGTTGGTCGTGCCGAGATCGATACCGACGACGCGGCTCATGTCGCCCCCCCGCGCATGTGGTTCACTCGGCGGCGGGCGCGCTCTTGGCCTTGGCGACGACGACGAGCGCCGGCCGCAGCAGGCGATCGCCCGACTTGTAGCCGCGCTGCAGCACCTGCACGACCGTGCCGGGCGGCGACTCGCTCTCGGCCTGCGAGATCGCCTCGTGCAGGTTGGGATCGAACGGCTGGCCGCCGGCATCGATCGGCGTGACCTCGAGGCGCTCGAACGCCGTGAGGAACTGGCGCAGCACGAGCTGGACGCCCTCGACGATCGGGTTGGTGCCCGCGGTCGCGGTGGCGTGCTCGATCGCGCGCTCGAGGTTGTCGACGACGGGCAACATCTCCTTGAGCACGCGGCCCTTGCTCTCGAGCTTGACGTCGTCGAGCTCGCGCTTCTGGCGCTTGCGCAGGTTCTCGAGATCGGCCGCGGCGCGCAGGTAGCGATCCCAGTTGTCCTTCTTTTCCTTCTCGAGCGCCGCGACCTTGGTCTCGAGGTCGATCACGGGCGGCGCGCCAGACGGGGCAGCTTCGGCCTCGACCGGCGACAGCTCCGCCAGCTCTCCCTCGGCCGCGGGCGGCGGGGTCGACGCGTCAGGCGGTAGCTCGCCGTTCTGGTTGGGTTCTCCGCTCATCGGGACGACCATAACCACGTTTGCGCGGGCAGACCAGCGGCGCTCCGCCACTTGCGCGACAGGCGCCGATCGATTGTCAGATCGCCCGTGACTCGGGCTAGGCGCCGCCGAGCTCGGTCAACAGCTGAGACACGGTCTCGGCGGTGACATCGACGACCGACATGACCTTACCGTAGTTCATCCGCATCGGCCCGATCACGGCCAGCGTGCCGATCGGGCGATCCTCGGGGCCGTACGACACGGCGATCACCGAGCTCGAGGCCAGCGCGCTGAGCGCGGTCTCGGCGCCGAGGAAGACCTGGAGGCCCTCGGCGTGCCGCGTGCGATCGAGCAGCCGGATCAGCGTCTCCTTGTCCTCGAGCGTGCGGAGCAGCTCACGCGCGTTGTCCTGCGCGATCGCGTCGTCGATCAGGTTGGCCTGGCCGCTGATCAGCACGCCAGCTGAGCGCTCGCGGTCGACGAAGATCGCGTGGCCGAGCCGGAGCGCCGCGCTGACCGCCTCGTCGTAGCGGTTCTTGTCCTCGCCGATCTCGCGGATCACGCGCTCGCGGACCTCGTCGAGCGTCATGCCCTTGAGCAGCTGGTTCAGGTAGTTGTGGATCGACTCGAGCCGGCGCGGATCGACGTCGTCGATGATCAGGCGGTTCTCGATCGTGCCGTCGGTGGTGACCAGCACGGCGATCAGCTTGCCGTCGCGCAGCGGCACGAACTCGATGTGGCCGAGCCGCTGGTGGTCCGGATCGGGCGTGATGATCACCGCGGCGTGCTGGGTCAGATCGCTCAGCAGGCGCGACGCGCGCTGGACGACCTCGTCCGGCGACCGCGCCACGACGCGCTCGCGGATCTCGTCCTTCTCGCGCGGCGTCAGGCCGCGGACCTTGAGCAGCTCGTTGATGAAGAACCGCAGGCCGGACGCGGTCGGCACCCGCCCGGCCGACGAGTGGCGCTGCTCGAGCAGGCCGAGCTCCTCGAGATCGGCCATCACGTTGCGCACGGTCGCCGGCGACAGCTTGAGATCGTGGCGCCGGGTCACGGTCCGCGAGCCCACCGGATCGCCGACGTGGAGGTACTCGGTGACCACTGCGTGCAGAATCTTCTGCGCGCGTCGCGATAGATCGGTCCCGCTCATCCTCGTCTCGACAGTTTAGCACCCCAGCTCTCGACCACGCGGGACGCAATTCGATCCGCCATCAGAAACCCGCGCAAGGTCGGGCAGATCTGGCCGCCGCGGCGCTCGGCGAGGCCGTTGGCCACCAGCCAGTCGGCCAGGCCGGGCGCCGGCGCGAGCGTGACCTCGGCGACACCGTCCGAGGTGCGCAGGCCGAGCCAGGCGCGATCGGCCGCCAGCTCGTCCGCCGCGCTCTCGACGATCTCGGCCGGCGTGCCGGGCGCCGCGAGATAGTCGGACGCGCGCCGCGGGTTGGTCACCCGCCGCCCGCTGCCGTCGGCGGCGAGCTCGAGCGACGCCGCGCCGACCCCGAGGCCGAGGAACGCGGCGCCGCGCCAGTACAGGCTGTTGTGGACCGCGCGCTTGCCGGGGCGCGCGTACGAGCTGATCTCGTAGTGCTCGTAGCCGGCGACGGTCAGGCGGTCGTGCATCGCGACGTAGAGCTCGGTCAGCGTGTCCTCGGGCAGCGGGACCAGCCGGCCGTCGCGCACGCGCTGGCCGAACGCCGTGCGGTCCTCGATCGTCAGCTCGTAGATCGACAGGTGATCGGCGGCGAGCTCGACCGCCGGCGCGCCGCCCGGGACGCCCGGGACGCCCATGATGAAGTCGGCCGAGGTCGCGAAGCCGGCCGCGATCGTGCGCTCGATCGCGGCGCGGCCGTCGCCGAACCGGTGGTCGCGGCCGAGGACGATCAGCGCCTGGGGCTCGAACGACTGCACGCCGATCGAGATCCGCGTGATGCCGGCGAGGCGCCACGCCGCGAGGTTATCGGCGCTGCAGTCGGTCGGGTTGGCCTCGATCGTGATCTCGAGCGGCCGATCGCCGGCGGCGAAGCGCTGGCGGATCTGCGCGATCGCGGCGGCGACGCAGTCGGGCCGCCACAGCGACGGCGTGCCGCCGCCCAGGTAGATCGAGACCAGCGTGCCGGAGAAGCCGGCGGCGCGCAGCTCGAGCTCGCGAACGATCGCGGCGAGATAGGCCTCGTGCGCCGGCGGCCCGACCTCGACGGCGAAGTCGCAGTACGGGCACAGCTTGCGGCACCAGGGGAAGTGGAGGTAGACGCCTAGATCAGATATGCCGCCAGTCTATCTCGACAACGCCGCGTCGACCCGCATCGGCGACGACGTCCTCGCGCTGATGACCGAGGTCATGCGGACGGCCTGGGGCAACGCCAGCTCGCAGCACCCGCAGGGCGCCGCCGCGCGCGCCCACATCGCGGCCGCGCGCCGCCGCGTGCTCGCGGCGATGGGCGACGATGGGGACGGCGACGGGCTCGGCGACGTGGTGTGGACCAGCGGGTGCACCGAGGCCGACGCGCTGGCCGTGCTCGGCGCCGCGCGCACCCGGCCGGGCGCGATCGTCGTGTCGTCGATCGAGCACGCCGCGGTCGGCGCGCTGGCGGCGCGGCTCGGGGCGTCGCGCCCGGCGGTGTTCGTCGAGCCCGGCGGCGACGCCGCGATCGATCCCGAGGCGGTCGCGCGCGCCGCCGGCGACGCCGCGGTGGCCGCGATCGTGATGGTGCAGAACGAGATCGGCGCGATCCAGCCGGTCGCCGCGATCGCCGCCGCGGTCCGGCGCGCCAACCCGAGCTGCCACATCCACGTCGACGCCGCGCAGGCGTTCGGCAAGATCGCGATCGACGTCCGCGCGATCGGCGCCGACTCGATCGCGATCGCCGCGCACAAGCTGCACGGCCCCAAGGGCGTCGGCGCGCTGTGGCTGCGCCGCGGCGCCGTGCTCGAGCCGTTGTGGGTCGGCGGCGGGCAGCAAGCCGGCCTGCGCGGCGGCACCCAGGACGCGCCCGGCGCCGCGGGGCTGGGGCTCGCCGCCGAGCGCGCGGTCGCTGCGCTGCCCGAGGCGCGGGCGCGCTGGCTCGGCTTCGCCGGCCGGATCACCGCGCAGCTCGCCGCGCGCGGCGTCGCGTTCACCCAGCTGGTCCCCGACGAGCGCCGCGCGCCCCACATCCTGGCGCTCGGTATCGCCGGCGTGCCGGCCGGCGCGCTGCGCACCGTGCTGGCGAGCCGCGGGGTCTACATCTCGACCGGCTCGGCGTGCGCCGAGCGCGATGGCCACGGCCCGTCGCCGGTGCTGGTCGCGATCGGCTTGCCGGCTGACACTGGCATGTGCCGGCTGTCGTTCGCCCTCGACACGACCGCCGAGGAGGTCGAGGTTGCCGCGGCCACCCTCGCCGACGTCGCGCTCGAGCTGGCGCGGCAGCGCTAGCCGCTGACGAAGTTGAGGCTGATCCGGAACGCGCCGCCCGCCGAGGGCCGGAACTTCCAGGTCTTCATCGACGTGATCAGGCACTTGCCGAGGTTGTCCTCGGCGTGGTCGGACAGCGCGACGTTGCCGACGTTGCCGTCGCGGTCGATCGTGAGCGTCACCGTGATCTTCTTGACGTCGCCGACGAGGATCGAGTCGGCGCCGCGCTGCGAGCGCATGTAGCAGCGCTGGGTCATGTCCTGGTGCTTGCGCGCCATGTCCTCGATCTCGTCGCTGCGCAGCGCGTTGCCGGGCGGCGGATCGGGCTCGCGGTTGGAGCCGACCGGCGGGTTGGGCCGGTGCACCACCGGCGGGCGCGGGATGAACGGGTTGGCCGGTGGCACCGTCGTGCCAGGCGGCAGCGGTCGGTGCGTGATCGGATCCTCGGGGCGCGAGGTGTCGATGTCGCGCACCGAGCCGAGGCGATCCATCGTCAGCACGTCGTTGTCGGTGACGAACAGGAGGACCGCGGCGACCACGCCGAGCACCAGCACGATCGCGACCGAGAGCAGCGTGATCAGGCCGCGGCGATGCGACTTGGCGACCGGCGCGTGGCCGAGCGACGCGTCGCCCTCGGCGGCCAGCTCCGGCGCGCCGTCGGAACCGGTGGGCACGGCGCCCGATGCGAGCGGCCCGGGTGGTTCAAGCGCCGCGGTCGGGGCGCGCAGCGCGGCGTTGCCCGCGGTCAGCTTGCCGACACCAGCGGTCGCGGCGCGATTGCCGACGCCGGCGGTCGCGGCGCGGTCGCCGGCCCGGCGCGCGGGCGCGGCGCGCGGGGTGCGCACGATGTCCGCGAGGTTGACCACGCGCGAGACCTCGCCGATGTGGAGCTCGCCGTCGCTGTCGCCGCCGGCCGCCGGGCCGATCGGCGCCGCGGGCTCGGCTGCCTTGGCCGCCTCGGCCTCGGCGCGATCGATGCGCGCGAACGGATCGCCGCCCAGCGCCGCGGCGTCGCCGCTCGGCGCGTGGGCCTCGAACGGGTCGGCGCGCAGCATCCCGGGCTTGTCGCCGTCGGGGCCG
>Ga0307513_10010993_pt1 | contig 11294 bp, 17 predicted proteins | sample 15_EM_MG_FD_202174 | JGI IMG/M metagenome (GOLD analysis project Ga0307513, IMG submission 202174) | Populus trichocarpa ectomycorrhiza microbial communities from riparian zone in the Pacific Northwest, United States - 15_EM | ecosystem: Host-associated > Plants > Roots > Unclassified | place... | reverse complement strand
GGCCACCCCGATGCTGAGTAGGTGTGCCCAGTAGACTGCGTGGGTGTGGGTAAGCACCGCAGAGCATATGGGGTATCTCGTCGCTCTCTCGGCCCGGCCCTGTCGGGGTCGGGATGGGTCCAGGGAGCTGCCAAGAATTTCGGGTTTAGGGAGGGCTAGGGTCCCTTCCTGTTTCGGCCGCCCGAAATCCGGCCGGAAAGTGACCGTGACACCGAAGCGCTGGGCGGCCCGGATCATTTATGAAAGCGATGATGTGAACAAGAACGGGCGACAGCTCGGCGACAACTCTACCGGAGCTCGATTAGAGAGAGTGGGTCGTCGAACATTCGACGCCTTCCACACGCTCCTCGTTTTCCCCACGAGTGCTACGCCCCTACGTCATGAAATTCCGCAGTTTTTGTTTCCCCGGCGGAGGAGAGACCGCACCGTTTTCATTCCCAGCTGAACCCTGGGGCCTGAACGTCCGGAGCCTCGTGATTGTGGCTCAACCGGCATCCGCGGCGCGACCGCACGTTTTCCTCGTGGGTGTGTGTAAAACTTTCCCATCGCGAGAGAGGATTTGTACGGGTGGGAAGCGGGTCGGAGCCAGGTTCATTGGTTTACCAGATGAGGGACTTCCGTAGTTACGAAATGGACGCCAAGTGACAGCGTGTCAGGAACGCTGTCCAGTAACAACCGCAAATCCCCCGGTGCCTTACCACATCCAGTAAGCATCCCGTGTACCGAAGCCTCGCAAGAGAAACTAGGCCGTCCTCCGATCACACACTGCCTCGGAACGTCTCGCTAAGCAGACTCGATCGCACGTCGTTTCCCCCTTGCACGGGGTCTTCATTTTCCGAGGGAGGGAGGATCCGGGAGACCGCTTACCACACTTGCCGTAAATCGTGTCGTGGCGGGCGTGTGTTGTGCGGGAGGAGAGATTTCAAAACATAGGTACGATACCACCCCGGCTCGGCACCGACGAACGGAGACCCTCCCTGCATGCGAGCGCTGTGCACTAAGGTTCAATCGGAGGATACCGACAGAACAGGAGCTGCGCGCACAATGAGAATTGGGGGGGGGACAGGGGGTAAGGAGGGGGCTTTCCGTGTTTCACACAGCTTCCCACTCCTCTTGGGCATGGATTCCCTTCTAGCTGCGGGGTCCAGACGGTCCAGAGTCCACTTGGTCTGGTTACCAAGGTTTCTTGGATCCCTCACAGCCTCTTACTTTGCGTTGCCGTTGGTCGAGGTCTGATCGAATTGACTCGCGGGTGGAGCATCAGCATAGAAGTTTCCAAAGATTGCGTCGAGGGCAGAGGTACCGTTACTCGAATGCTCGCGTACTATAACATAAGCGTGTGTTCATATGGCTAGCCATGATCCGATGACAGCCAATTGCGGTGCCAGCTGTCGTGGAAACTCTGTGGAGAGGCGCTGTGAAGATTCGTCGGAAAATTTGCGAAATGACTCACACAGCGTCTCTGGTGATCGACCACTGATGCGGAATCAAATTATCCAACAAACCGGTTGGCTTTCGTCTTCCGTTCATCCTCTTCCACACTCGGAGAATCCGCGTATGTCGGTTCACAACAAAACCGACAACCCACTACTTGGTTTGGCGCCCATCCCACGTGGTTATCTCGAACCACCGGCCAGGACGTTCAAAACCCTCAAACTCGCTCTCAACTCGCCTTTTCTCTCATCTCTCTCCCACCCATCCGCGCGCCACCACAATCCTTGCGACCTACACCTTCTTGACAGAAACACATCGGCCATGATCCGTTCCTCCGCAGGCTCTTTTTTTCTCTTGGTGCTCCTCGCGGCTCTCTCTGCATTCCCGGCTCTGGCCGCACCTCAGAGTGGTCCTTACCGCGCATCCCACTCGCCCTACAAGGACTACGGCTCTGGACACCCCCACAAACGCCTGGCCGTGCCGGACGGCGTCGATTCTTGCGCGTTGTCCGCTGGGGAACTCCTCGATCCTGGCGATCAAGAGCTCGTCTCCGATGGTATCCGCTACTCCGAGGTCTGCCTCGAACAGTTCGCTTTCACCCTCGTCCCAGAGGAGAGGGCTGACTGCCGCAGCGAATGTCCCACCTGCACCACTGTCCGAGGCTACGACATGGGCTGTGTCACGGAACGGGTTATCCAGCGTTCATCTGAAGTAGATCTTACCCAATTGCGAGACACCACGCAGCCGGTAAAACATCTCTCCAGTCGTCGTGCGAACGTTCCCTGACCGTTTTCCCTCCAGCCCAGGCTCATGTATCCGACCGCCGCCTCCGATTGCGTCGTTCCCCCTGAGAATACCTCTACCGCTTGGTCCCCCTTCACCGTTGTTGGAACCCAGTTCTTTGACAACGACTGCCTTACTCGGCTCTATCTTGACGCCCTTTCTTCGGCAGCCCCCTGTCCTCTTGACGACAACACTTGCATGATCGATCGTGCTCTGGAGCTTCAAGATGCAATCGGGAGTGCAGCTGTATCTGAGCGCTAGTCCCCCGATCCCAACCCAGCGTCCTCGTACTTAGACGGCTGAAACTTGTGGCTCGAGCCTGTATCTTCATGGCATAGTTTACATCTCTAATCCCAATCTTACCAACCCTTTTCAACAATTTTTGAGCGCCAACTTAGTGAGCACATGAGGATAAGGTGTATATGTGTAAAAAGACCATGGCCACCCTCAGATATCAATCTTATTTGACAGACTCCTTGACCCCTTGAGAGCCGCGAGCTTCTCGATGAGGATGTCAAGGGGGACGGTGGCAGCACGGGTCTTCTTCTCCCCAACGTCATCACGATTCCTAACATTGACCGCCTTGCCATCCAACTCCTCTTGCCCAACGACGAGAATAAAGTTGTACTGGGCAAGTTCTCCGTTTCGAATCTTTTTCTGGAGCGTGTTCTCCCCGTTGTCGACGTCGGCCCAGAGTCCGGCAGCGGATAACTTTTGCTGTACTTCCGAAGCGTAGTCTTTCTGTAATCCGTCGAGAGCGGGTTTGATCAGAACCCTTGCGTAGACGGCGAAGGAGGACGGGGACTTACGAACGGAGGGGCCACGGGAACTACAAGAACCTGCCTGGGACTTATCCAGAACGGCCACTTTCCAGCAAAATGCTCTGTAATGATCGCGATAAACCTCTCCAAACTTCCCAAGATCGCTCGATGGACCATAACCGGTCTCGTGGGTGGCTTGTTGGGATCCGTGGTCTCTTCCGGTCCACGATACTTGAGGTTGAACCTCTCGGGAAGCTGGAAATCCAACTGGATCGTAGCGCACTGGAAGGACCGTTTTAGCGCATCTTTGATCGTGATGTCTATCTTGGGACCATAGAACGCTCCGTCTCCCGGGTTAACCTGCCAATTCCCCGGGTGGTGTTTCTCGAGCGCTTTCGTGAGTTGCTATATTTGCGCCAGTGGCCCATTTGAAAAAACAAAAAAACAAGCGCGGGTGAGACAATTCGGGGTATTACCGCAGTAAGTGGAGTGGGAAAACCGTAGGTCAGATTTAGGGCCGAGGAAACCGAGGGGGGAGAAACTACTCACAGCCTCAGCTTCATTCCAGGTCTCGATTTGACCTAGATAATTATCCGGCCGGGTGGAGAGTTCAAGCGAGAATTCGAAACCGAACAGCCCATAGGTGAATTCCATGAAATCGAATAGTTTCGAAATCTCTTCTTCCACCTGAACGGCGTGTCATTTAGATTCATCGTCGGCGTCCCGTTGACGGGTCCTTGATCCCTCACCTGCGACGGCATACAGAACACGTGGGTGTCGTCCTGCACAAACCTTCTGACCCTCGTCAACCCCGTCAGCGCACCAGACGCCTCGTTCCTATGGATGATACCAAACTCTGCCATCCGGATCGGGAGCTCCTTGTAACTTCGATCCCGAGAGTCAAAGATGACGCAATGCCCTGGGCAATTCATCGGTTTCAGAGCCCATTTCTCCTTCTCGACGTCGAGCGTAAACATGTCGTCCTTATAGTTTTGCCAGTGTCCGGAGGTTTCCCAGAGTTTACTGTTGTACATATTTGGGGAGATGACTGGCGTTTGGGGTATTGGTCAGCTATCTCCGGTGGTCGGGGTGTGCGGGCGGTACGTCACCCACCTTCTTGGTATCCTCGTTTATAGTATTCGCCCTACAGGTGCCCCTTCAGCCTGGAATCTTTTTTATAAGGGGTCTGTGTACCTACCCGAACGAGCTCAATGAGCGCATTGTAAATCCTCGTTCCATGCGGCAGCCAGAAACAACTTCCGGGACTGAGTTCGTTAAAGAAGAACAGCTCTTGCTCCTATGGACCTCATTTAATTCCGATCCAATAGTAGAATCCATGGTCAACGCACTTTTCCAATTTTCCGATGATCCCGCCTGGCAGCCTCGGCGAGGAAAACCTTGTACTCCGCGAGCTGCTTCTTGTCGGGGAACGAGATACCATAAATTCTTTGCAAGGAATCATTGTTCTGGTCACCGAGGAAGTACGAGGCAGAATTCTGGGAATTGCCTTCGAGATCAATATCTCTGCTCCCGCCTTTGCATTTGGAGACGTACTTTCGTGACCATGAAGGCCTTGATCTTGCCCGTATGTGGGATGTGAGGGCCAACGCACAAATCGATCATGGGGCCACAGCGGTAGACAGTGGTAGAGGTACCGTCAGGAATCTTGCTCTCAATAATATGCTTCTTGTATTTGTTGTACTGAAAAGCGTAGCTCAGGGCCAACGTTTCACGGTAGGTTCATAGACCAACCTACCCCGAACATCTTCAAGAGGGTTTCCTTGGGCACCATTATTCGCTCAAACTTTTGTTTCTCCTTGACAGCACCTTCAGAGAGCTTCTCGAGAGCAGGATAGTCGGCGTTGGTGACTGCACGCCCGTCGATGGCCATTTCGTAGAAGAAACCGTCATCCGTGGGAGGACCGATGCACAGATGGCATCCGTAATGCTTTTCTGCAGATTCGCCGAGGACATGGGCCGATGAATGCCAGAACACGCGCTTGCCTGGATTCGGAGGAGTCATGAGCGACGGGAATAGAGGGATAGAGAAATACCGAACCGTCTGGGTGTTCAAAGTCAAGTAATTCAAGGTTCACACTGCCCTCAAGCGGTCGTTCGAGATCCCACAGTTCACCGTTGACCTTGGCAATGACGATCCGCTCAGCAAGACCCTTTGAAATCCCCTTGGCGATATCCATAGGACTTGTCTCCCAGCTCGTCCCCTGCTTTCCCGTACCATCTGGTAGAGTGATAGTGATCCCTTGCCGGGGTTGATCTGAAGCAGCGCAACGAAACGTTCGTAATCGGGTCTATTCCTCGAGCAACTTTTAGGTACTTGCCTTTAACCCATGCGTCGTATTCAACCTTTAATTGCTCGAACATCTGGATCCTGTGATCGAAGAACTCGGGTTTTGGACTGAGCTACAAAAGTCGCAAATTGTAGGTATCAGCCATGGTCGGATATGAAAAGTCAAAGGGACATGCCTCTAAAGGGTATGCTGAGCCAGATTGCTCCTTAGGTTTCTTTTCCTTGACCTTTTGGGTCTCGCCATTCTTGGTGATATCAGTATTGGCACGTAGCTTGTCCACAGTGGTCGTAGACCTCTGTTGGGAGGTCTCGACGGGGGGTATTGGAGAAATTGCGGACATGTGGCTAGCACGGCAGAGGGAGAGGGAGGATGGTAGTCGGTATCGGATGGGTGTGTGGTGAGATGCAGCGAGGAACCGGCGATATGGGAAGCGGACACGGCCAAAGCCTAACATCTAAACCACCAGGTGACTCGGCCCAATTCAAGCAGGTGACTCAACGCGTTCGAACGACGCACGACGCGTTTTTTTTTTTTTCGCAAACTTTCTTCGGCCCAGCTCCGGTGTTGAGAGTGTGGTTATGAAGGCGATAGCATACCACGTAGAATGGCCGGAGGCGTTTTGTCCGTTGAACAGTACCGAGGACGGAGGAATGACGCCGGAAACCGCCTTCGAGCGACCGGAACGTAAAGGCTAAATTACCCGCTCCCTCGGTTACCAACGTGGTCGAGGGACGTGCCTCGTCAACTATCTTGCAATTCCAATAAGGATAGGGTAAAGTACATGCAAAAGTGCAGTGGGTGTATCTAAAATGTCTTTTCCGGGGATAATCCTACGAGCTGCCTCTCCCCGATCGTTCCAGCGTACCATCTACGAGCTCATAAGCAGGACGGTACCTCTGTTTAGGTTCGACGCCATTGAGGGGAGTGGCTTCGTCACCACGCCCACCGCATAGTGGCTGAATCGCGAGTGCAGGGTTCTTGAACGTATTGTATGTTGATCCGATTGAGGTATACCTTACCGAACTGTCAGTTAGGTCCGCTCAACAAGCTCGACGGTGCACCCACCCCTGGTCATAGAGAGAGCAATACGGAACGTCTAACTTTTTCAAGAATGTCCAGACATCCGAGAAGGACCAGTTAATAATCGGGTTGATTCTCACGAAATCAGGCCAGCCTTGGTCAGTCGGGTTTCTGAATCCAAGTTTATCTGTAAAGCGGTCACTGACGCTATCCGCAGCCCGGTGCAGCACACAAAACGTACCACAATAGGGATCCGTTTTCCTGGTCCCAATCAAAATCCCCTTGACATGCGGGAATTTGCTCTTATACGTCTCCAGCGCCTTCTTCATCCCCTCTCCTCCACCCTTATGAGGTTGCGAGGGTACGCCCGATCCCGGGGTCATCACCGTCTCCACAGCGAGCTGCACGCCATCCTTGGTCTTGGTCGGCAGACAGTGGAAAAGATCGAGGTCGTATGTCTTGATCGATTCGTGGATGAAGGATTCCAGCTCGGAGAACGGAGACGGGAGCGGGATATACAACGAGGGTATTACGGTATGTTTCTGGAACCTCCGGTAGAGAGCTGCGGCGTAGAGGTGTAATAGCACGGTGCCTGTGTCATGTCGATTAGATGGACGTTGTGGAGAGAGGCTGCCGAGGTCGATGACGCACAATCTTTGCCTCCGTTAAAGCTCAACGCCAGATGTTCAAGCCTTTGGTAGACAGGTACCCGATGAGCGTGGCCCCTTCATACGAACACAAACGCGCTCACTTGAAATCATCTAAAGCCTGGTCAATGACCTCTAAGGCCTCCTTGACTCGGGGGGCGATTGGTTCGTCCGAATAGGCGAGATCGTAAACCTCGTTCGCTTTCTGATTATCCATAAAGCAATCCGCCGGCAACAAAGACAGAGTTGCAGTACCCGTGGTAGGGGCCGTGGTGGGAGGAATTGTGGTGGTAATCGCGAGTGGAGAAGTGTGGGGAGGGTTGAGTGGGGTGAGAGTCGTTGCTGGAGTAGTCCTAGCTGCGGTTGTCGTTGTCGCTGTCCTCAGCAATGCGCGACCACGTCGTATAAATATCAGTCGGAGAAGAGTTGAACCCGCCGTCCCTCGTTCCTGTGCCAGAGGCAGATGGTGGCCCGTTCTTGTTGTCCCGGTTCAAGGATGGGTCCTGAGCGACTTCCGAGCCCGGCTCGATCAAGCGCCAATTGGGTCCTCGGTCAACCACCTAGCTGTATGTACAACGGAGCACAAATAAAAAGACATTTGAGAAGTCATAAATAGATACATCATGCTCATAAGCGATAAACAAGCGAGTAGGGGGGGGAAACATTTCTGAAGGAGAACATGAGGGAGATGCGTAAGGGACATGGATCAGACAAGCACAAGAAAATATCCGCGAAAATGTAACAGGACAACACAGGCCGGCGGGGTCAACGGTAAACCGGTGCAAGGCAAAACAGGATTGGACCGTAGCCGCCCAAGCCCAGACCAGCCGGAGCCGTCATAGACCGACGGGCTGTCGTAAATCCGCACGCTCGTCATTTTCAAACTCGTCCATCAATCGCAAACGTAGGAGTCCGTGTAAATTAGGTAGCGATGAACTCGCGGAGTTTTTCTGCAAAACAAAGTTTCTGGGAACGCAAAACGTTGAACCGTGCCAAGCTAGAGGAGGTCTATGAAGCCCGGGTGGACTCTCCAACGGGCTACTTAAGTCTCGTTCAGCAACGGCATGACGATACTTGATAGTACGGGCCGAAAGGAAGGCGGACAAGGCGAGATACCCAATCACCCACGTATCTGCATCACCTCTCCCAGTCGCCACCTTGAATTCCCAGAGAATTGCCAAAGGGTAGGTTGTACGATAGCGTTTGTGAGGTAGGTGAAAGTCCCTGCCGAGCCAGTGGATAATTGGAGGACCCATCACCAACCCCTCCAGACGTGTCGATCGGGCCAAAATTGAGGGAAGTGCTGGAGATGGGCTGAGCGGGACCGATATTGAAGAGATTACTGGTCGTGGAGTTGAGAGACCCCAGGTGGGGAGGTACACCGAAAGATTGTGCTCGGTGATGGCCGATGGGATTGGGTCGGGGGGGAGAGGCGATGTCCGTATGTGGCTGGGATAGCTGGTTCGATTGCCAAGAAAGGTGGGAAGATGATTGGGGTAGGCTTGAAGATGGAAGGAAGGGGGAGAGACCATTTATTGGCCCAAGTCCATTTCCGATCCCATTTCCTGGCTTCATTCCCGGTGCGAGTGACGGGTCAAATTGAGAGACACTTCGCTGGTGCCTTTGTTGCCCAATAGGAGGATACTTGATATCATTTGCCGGGGACCAAAACGAGGACGGCGATCCACCTAAGCCGCTGAGGAGTGCGGGGGCGGCTGACGCTGGATCGTTGGCAGGCGGTGGTATACCCAGTACATTATTCAACAGGTCCTGGGCGGTCGTCCCAGCCTTCGGTTGGGATAAAGAGAGGGTCCGAGCCCTGACGTCAACGTGAGTGGGAACCATGTGAGTGAATGCGTCCGACCCCCGCCGAGAGGTAGGTTGCACATGAGGAGGGGAAACATGAGGAGGAAGCCTTGGGGGGGAGATATGTAGGGGCTGTACGTTGGGGGAAGGCAATTGAGAAACCACAAGATTCAGTGGGCTCGCAAGTTGACGACCAATGCGAGGTGGAGTAACGTGCTGGGGGATCATCTGGGGCAGATCGCTCGTAAGCTTAACTGGAGGTGATGCCCTAACATCGCAAGAGAAGGCAGAATTAATCATAGAAACCTTCGATAAGCAGAGTACTGTACTGACCGAGGATAAACCACTTCTTCATCTGTATCGGCATCTATCACGGCTCGAATAGCATCGTTAACAGGATCGTCGTCGGTCTCCATTGCATCAGACTCGGTTTCAGCAATTGGGGGCGGGACCGGACGACGAGGCAGGACCGGGATCGGAACCGGAGGAGCGGAGTTTTCTTGACCCTTGACAGAGAAGATGCGGTCGTCATACGTGATTGGGGTATCCTTATCAAACATAAGATGGTTATTCCAGAAACAACGAGGAAACGATCGCACCTTCGTCTGAGCCAACGTTTTAGCGTCACCCAGAAGGTCCCATATCCGCATGAGCTGCTCTTCGTTTGGATGGACCTGGGCCCTATCAACACCTTCCCCAGAGTTGTCGGTGACCATGAGCTTTGTGAGAGGTAGGAACCCTCGAATATCGAGGTCCTCGTCCAAAGGTGTCTCAAGTCGGGTCAACTGCTCGATCGGGAACTTCTGGCCGAGGGTGGTAAAGAACCTTGTGTATACCTTCCAGAACTCCGCGACACCTTCCACGGGCTGTTTCTTTTCGTCGCTTGCGTAGAACCGGTGATTGGTACGTAACCACTTGTTGATCATTCGCAACGCGGGCAACATCCTGCGAAGTGTGGCGGAGATCTTTTGCGCGATATCATCCGTGTCTCCCGCAGGGTCGTCGGCGAGTTCTTGTAAGCCGACCTCCAATAGAGAGCGGAAGATGGCTAGTAGGTGCCCTGAGATCTGAGCCTCGACCCTCGGGTTGGATCGCGGTCGGCGCTTCGCACCAGGTGATCGAAGCATCCGGTGTTTCCAAAGAGCGCCGAGACCGAGGATGATAATCTTCGTTATCACCTCAGATTGTAGAAGGAGACCAGCGATTAGGTCATGAAACAAGGAGACCGAGGATTGACACAACTCTTCCGAGGCTTGAAGGGATTCAGGGTCCACCATCTCTACCCCCTGGTACTGACCCCAGTGTGCGTGAAGGGCGATGATTTGCTCCTTGAGCGCTTCGATCTTCAGTCGGGGAACGATGGCCTCCTGTTGTTTCGCCTTCCCCTTGGTGTTCCAGAAATCAAGCGACCTCTTCAGTGATTTCCCCATGTTTTCCGCAGCGCCGTCGTATGGTTGCTGTACGCAGATGGCCCGATAGTAGTGGACAATGGCATTAAAGGTATCCATTTGGTAAGAGGAGAGAATGGCAAGTTGATTGGATGGATTCCCTTCGTGTGGAACGAGAGCTCGAGCTTGTTCGTACCGCTGACGTGCCTTGTCGTAGTCGCGGGCACGGGGGATTGGCGTCTTCTTGTTCTTGCCACTGGTCCGTGCGGGCGGTCCAGTCTCGACCCCGGCCTTCGGCCGCCCCCCGGCTTCATTGTATTGCTCCTTATATCGTGCAATATCGCCAAGAAAGATCAAAGCCTTGCTGACACTCGACACTTTGACCTGACGCTGTTCGGGGGTGCATTGGATGACTGTATCGGAGTGGCGGGGGAAGAGGTAGCCTCTGGCCCTCCCATCCGGTACCGGGTCTGGATTGTCGTCGGGATTGGTGGAGACCATCTCAAGAGATACAAGTATCGGCTGGACTTCGTGAAGGTTGAATGTTCGCCGGAACCACGCGACGAGGGAGATCCAAAATTTTTCCTCTTCTGAGAGGAATTGCCGGAATCTGGAGAGGAGTTTCCTGCGTTCTACGGGGGCGCTGGGAGGTTCGCGTGGGGCGGCCTGGCGTGCACCTCGCGGTGGGGGTTGTGGAGTACTGAGGTTGGCGATGCGTTGTTTGTAGCTGGTGATGAATGCGTAGGAGGTGTGCATCCATAGATTGAGCTCTGCGTCCTTTGATTCCCTCGCAAACGGATGGGAGATCAAGAGCTCCACATGCTGTTTCCGTAGGCTGAAAAGGGTGGGTCAGTGGATCAAGATACGGAGGATCGCAAGCATCTGAAGACGGGTCGCACTTCTTGCGCTGAAATTCGATATTTTTATCCCAAGGCTCCAGCTTCGACAGTTCCTCTTGGAGGGTCGCATTCAGCGCCTTCGCCCTCCTGCGTTTCGGTGAGAACTCGTGCAAGCGAGAGGAGATAAGGACGAGATGATTTTACTTTGCGATTTCCGACGGATTTTCCGGCATTATGGCTGCTGGTCGGTTTTGGCAAGGTGTGTTCAGACATACATGGTGGTCGAGACCGGATGCGGTTCAAAGTC
>Ga0307513_10010992_pt1 | contig 11295 bp, 10 predicted proteins | sample 15_EM_MG_FD_202174 | JGI IMG/M metagenome (GOLD analysis project Ga0307513, IMG submission 202174) | Populus trichocarpa ectomycorrhiza microbial communities from riparian zone in the Pacific Northwest, United States - 15_EM | ecosystem: Host-associated > Plants > Roots > Unclassified | place... | reverse complement strand
CCAGAGGGATCCGCCCGGCTTGACGACCCGGTGCGCCGCGACGAACAGATCCCCCAGATGGGGGAGATGGCAGGGTGACTCCATGAACAGGAAGGCATCGGCGCTGCCGTCGTTCCAGGTCTTGAGCGTCCGGTAGTCCTGGTCGCCGATGGTTTCGAAGGTCACCTGGCCGGGGCGTAGCCGGCCGCGCTGCTCGCGGCGCGCGGCCAGTTGGCGGGCCAGTTGGGTGTGTGTGGCCGTGTTGGACAGGCCCACAAAGGTGGCGCCGGTGTGTTCCCCGAGCCACGCGGCTGCGCCGCCGACTCCGGCACCGAATTCGATCACCCGCTTGCCGGGGCCCAGCTGCGCTTCCTTGGCGAAGCGGCGCAGCATCGCCTTCTTCGCCTGGTACGAGGTGCCACCAGCTTTCTCGACCTCGGGGTCACCGTGCCACCACATGTGACCGTCCCAGTCCGGATCCCCCTGCTCGTCCGGATCCCCTTGCTCGTCGACCATCAACTTGACGTAGGCGGTGGTCACGCCTTTCCCGCCGCGACCGTCGTTGTAGAACTCGCGGACTCTCGCCTCGTGAGTGTTAAGTACGTTCATGCTGTCTCTCCCCCGACTCGGCCGATCCGGTCTCACTGGTAGCAGCTGTCCGATAAGGACTGTTATTTGCGCCGCTACTCCTCGCGCGAATCCTGGGGCCGGATGAACCATCGGTGCCGCTCGACCGGTGACGCCCCATAGGACCGTCACAGTCTCCGGGATCTTCGGACCGCAGTGCATCGCCACAACGTGACTAATCCGTTCCCCGTGGTTACCTACTTTGGGGTAACCTCCATGATCTCCATCGGGATGCGCCGATGATTTTCGTGGGGACTCGTCGATGAACCACAGGGAGAGCTCGTCGATGACCACGGCGGAGATCCGGGGCAATGTGCCGCTGGACATCACGCCCTTCGTTGGCCGTGATGCGCTGCTGGCCAGGGCCTGCAACCTCGTCAAACATCGAAGGCTTCTCACGCTCACCGGCTCGGGTGGCGTGGGCAAGACCAGGCTGGCCTTGCGCATTCTGCAGCAGGTGGCGGTGGACGGCGCTTGGATGATCGACATCAGGGCACTGACCGGCAAGGCGGACTACACGCCGGAAAGCCACTACGCCCACCTGGCCCGGCAGCTGAAGATTCCTTACAACGGCACCCCGGGGCTGGGTACCGTTCTTGATCACCTGCGCGGCCAGAAGGTGATGTTGGTACTCGACAACTGCGAACACATGGTGGCGCCTACGCGAGAGTTTCTCCGTGAGCTGCTGGTGGCCGCTCCCCACGTGCGGATCTTGGCAACATCCCGGGAAGTGCTGGGGGTGGAGGGCGAGTACAAGATCGTCGTGCCGCCCCTCTTGTTGCCCGACGCGGTCGACCTGTTCATCGAACACGCCGCCGCGGCCGACACGGATCGCAGGATTTCCAAGTCGGATCCGGACCTGGAGAGTCTGTGTCAGCGCCTCGACGGCCTTCCCCTCGCGATCGGGCTGGCGGCAGGCCTCATACCGGCATTGTCGGTAAAGGAACTCTTGTCCGGACTCAAAGATCGATTCGGCGTGCTCCCGGACATCGAGGATGTGATGACCTGGAGCTACGACTTGTGCAGCCCTGAGGAGCAGCGCGTGTGGGCGATCGCGTCGAACTTCGCCGACGCCTTCGAGCTGGCGGCGATCACCGCGGTGGCCGGCCACGCCGGCGTGGATCCGGCACGGGTCCAGGCCCTTGTCACCGGACTCATCAAGAAGTCCGTGCTCACCGCGGAGAGCCCCAGGCCGGGGGAACCCACCCGCTACAGCATGTTGAACACCGTACGGGAGTTCGGGCTGCGCAAACTCGCCAACAACGGGGACACTCAACGCCTGCGCGAGTTACACCGCGACTACTACCGCGGCGTTGTCGCCCATGCGGCCGTGTCCTGGCTCGGCCTGGCCGAACTCGACGTCATGGCCGCCGTGCACCGGCAGTTGAACGACATCCTCGCCGTCATCGACCGCTCCCTCAAGGACGGCGACCTGGCTACCGCCCGGGCGATCTGCCGGGACCTGGTCCGCTGCCGGGCACCCTTCTTCTGGGGCTTCCTAGGCCTGGTGTTCCAGTACCTGCGTCGCGTGATTGACGCCTCCGTCCACAGCGTCGTCGACGATCTCGACGCCGCGGACGTGGCCGCCACCGCAGCCATGGCCGGCTGGATCGCCGTGACTGTGGGACGCACCGACGACGCCGCAGCCCTGATCGAGACCGCCCGCGGCCTGCTTGACCAACGCGGGATGGCCACGATCCCCCCGCTGCTGTTCGCCGACGGCGGCCGCAAGGCCCTCGGCCTTGGCATGCGTGAGGGAATCGGCCTACTGGCCGCGGTGCGCGACCTGTTCAGCGGGGCTGAATTCGCCTGCGACCGGGAGATGGCCACCATGGCCTGGGCGATGGCCTGCGGCCTCACCGGTGAGCCGCAAGCCGCGCTTGAAGCCAGCCAGCGGTATCTGCGTCAAGCCGAACAGGCTCAGGCGCCGTGGGACATCTCCTGGGCGCACTGGACCTGTGGCCTGGCCTACCTCAACAGCGGTGACCTTGAGACGGCCGCGAAGCACAACGACACCAGCCTCCTCCGACAACGCGACATGCGTGACCGGTGGGGCCCCACCTGGGGGCTCGAGCTGGCCGCGTGGATCATGGCCGCTCAGCTCACCAGCGCGCGGAACCCGCGGGAACTGGCCCGCCGCGCCGCGCGGCTACTCGGCGCCGCGCAAGAACACCAATCAGATCTGGGTGTCCGTATGGCCGGGCTCGGGCCGTTCGCCGCGCGCAGCGCCATCGCACAGACGCAGATCGCAGAGATTCTCGGTGAGGAGGCCGCCGCTGCGGCCTATGCCGACGGCCGACGCAACCACCAGTACGCCATCCAGATAGCGCTCGGCGAACCTGTTCTCCGGGGGCCGAGGATCGCCACGCCAGCCGGCTTGTCACAGCGTGAACGTCAAGTCGCCGATCTCGTCGCCGAAGGGCTGACCGGCGCCCAGATCGCGGCACGGCTTAACCTAGCCGAAGGCACTGTAAAGGCGCACGTCAAGCGAATCCTGTTCAAACTGGGTCTTCCCAACCGGGCAGCGCTGGCGTCGTGGGTCGCAGCTCAGGACTAGCCAGGCGGCTCCCTAGGTCGGGCGACGCAGACAACGTCTAGCCCGGCCCGTCATTGGGTGAGGAAAGTGTCGGTGAGTTAGGGCATTTGTCCGGGCGCCGTTCTGGGCGCGAAGCAGCCAGTGGTCTCCCGCATTGTTCTTCCTCAGTGGCGCGAAGCGCACTGAGTGCGATCAGTCGCCTCGTCAGACACACACGGCCTGGCGCCTACTTGAGGCCTCGCCGGTCGCGAGTGGCGGATGCCTCGAACGTCAGCTACCCGTATCGGGAGAACCTGGGAATCCACCTGGTTTGTTGCTGGTGAAAGAGTCGATGATCTGGAGCAGGGCCGCGCGCTGCTCAGCAGTGAAGTTCGCATTGACTTGGATCAAATCCCGGATGTCGTCGACGGTGGACGCGTTCGTCTCATGCGGAACGACGCCTGCCAGCGCCAAGGCTTCAGTCGGATGGATGCGCAGCTCGGAGCCCGCTTCATGGGCCGCGCCGTTGATGGCTGCGATCACGGGATTGAGGGTGCGCTGTTGGGGTGGGCGTTTCGAGGTCCTCCACGCTTCAAATGTGGCCGTCCTCACACCTGAGAGTTCTGAGAGCTTCGTCTTGGTTAGCCCCAGTACGCCACATATCTCCGTGATGCGTACCCACAACGGATACGCGACGCCGGGTATTGAGTGCCCCATGAACGCCTGTTTACCACGACCGACGGTTTTGAACACAGCGCGGCCACAGATTTGATTCCGTCAAAGCGGATATATCATCATCAATATGGATGTATGTCTAGCGTATTGGCACGCGGTTCGACGGTATTCAACGGTATTGCTCATTGCAGATCATGCCGTTACGGTCGATGACTTCGAGGCGTGCTGAAGATCAGCAACAGGGGGACCGCGTGTCCATCGAAGAGTCCGTGACCATCAAGGAGATCTACGAGCTGCTCGGGGTGTCGCGCTGGACCGTGCAGCGAGCTATCGCCAAGGGCGAACTGGAAGGCGCGTTCAAGCAGGCTGGCGGGCCTGGAGGCCGGGGCGGAACGTGGCGTGTCCCGGTCACGTCGTACCGCGCGTGGATCGCGCGGAATGAGGTGTCGTCGGAGTCTGTGGTCGGAGGTCAGCCGTGAGCAACGGGCAACCCGGTGGGGACCGGATTGAGCCGCTGTTCCCCATCAAAGATCTGGCTGAATCGTACGGGAGATCCGTGCGGGCGTTGAAGGACCAGATTCGTGCGGCCGGGATGGCCCGGATCGTGATCGGGTCGCAGTGGTACTTCACGAAGGCGCAACTGGAGGCCTTCCACAAGGCGAAGACCGTCACCTCCGGCGAGCGGGCGCAGCCAGATCCGCTGGAGGTAGCGCGCGGCCGGGTCGCGCAACGCGTGCAAGCTGTCCGGCGGCGCGGCTTGACCGGTTCGGGCATGCGATGACCAATCGCAGTGAACGCGCGGCCGACCCCGCAGCGCATCCTACGCATGGTGACGGGCCGTTCGCCGACCTGCTGCAGGTGCTGGGCTGGGTGATCAACAGTGCGGTGTTTCGCAGTGAGAGGCACACCTACGTGGTGGCGGACTCCGGCGTAGACATCGACCCGCAGGTGTACGACCTCGAGGCCTGCGGCCTAGCCATCCTCAGCCCGGACGGCAACGTGACTCCGACCCAGCGCGGACAACGGCTGTGGGCCGAGCGCCACGCGAGCCAGCGGCCACGCGAGAGCCGGCGCAGCATCCTCTTCGTCGCACCGGCCGAGACCGCGAGCCGCTAGCAAATCCACCAACATTGACGAGACCGTGTCCGGTCGGCGCGCCCTGGCGTGCCCCGGCTCGGTCCGTCGCGTCCTGCCCAAGGAGGGGTTGTGGACTTGACGGGGGATTCCACATTCGTTCTGGCCATCTGCGTCGTGGCGGCAGCATGGGTGATTTTCGCTGTCGGCCTGTGGGGGCTGCAGGAACATCATCGTGCAATCGCGTGGCGGCGCACCGCCCGCCGATCGAGAGCCATGGCCCCTTTTCGCCACGGGCGCCGGCCGGCGAGCGCGACGTCCGGTCCCGACGCGCAACCGGCATCGGCCCAGCGCGGTGGTCCGCCGCGCGGCTGCAGCGCCGGCCGCCAGCACCCGTCGGCGGCGGAAGCACTCCCAGCCGCGCCACATCGTCCGGATCGCCCGACGAGACCAGCCGCGATGAGCGCCAGCCAGAACGGCCCGACGCCTCCGCCGTCGTGCGCACCCCCGCTGGCAGCCGACCGGGACCGGGTCCTGACGGCCACCGTTATCCAGTGGGCTCGCACGAACGGGTGGCGCGGCGGCCATCGGCTCGGCTGGATCCGCAGCGACGCGACGATCGCGGTGTCGTGGCGGCCTGGCGTCCTCGAGGTGTGGTGGCGGTCGATAGCGGGCCGCTGGCCGACGACACCGGTGTCCTATCCGGTGGCCCGGGTCGACGAGGCCGTGCACATCCTGGTCGGGCTCAAGCTGCTGCCGGACGTCCTCGGGCAACGGCCGTGCGGGCACGGGCCGCCGCCGCGGCCGTGCGCGAGCGCGGACCGAGCAGCAGTGTCGTCGGCCGGCATTGAGGACGCCGCGCTGACCGAACAGCTGTGGCGAGTTGCGGCGCATCAGCCCCGCGGACTCGCCGCGTCGAAGTTGCTGCCATGACCCGGCGCAGCGGTAGGACCGGGGCGCCAGAAGCACGCGTCGGGCACGTGCCGTCGCGGCTGGCCGAGGGCGAGGCGGCTCTGCAGGCGTTCGTTCGGGCCGAGTGCCGACGCCGAGGGCTGCTGCACTACCACACCCACCGCTCGGATCGATCCGAACCAGGCTTTCCGGACTCCGTGATCGTCGGCCCCGGCCGGCTGCTGTTTCGCGAGCTCAAGTCGCAGACCGGCCGGGCCAGTCCGGATCAGCTGCGCTGGCTGCAACGGCTACGCGCTGCGGGCGCCGACGCGGCGATCTGGACGCCGGACGACAAGCGGACCGGGCGAATCCACAACGAGCTCAACCGCCTCGCCCGCGCGCTGCCCCAACCGGCCGGCGCGGCCCGTGCAGCGCTCGCCGAGCAGCTCTTCCTGCTCGTGCACCGCGACGACTCGGCCGCGGCGGCCCGGTGGGACCTGCTGCTGGCCGACGACGAGCGGGCAGTGTGGTTCGACCACGCCGAGGCGATCGCCAGGACGATCGTCACGGTGTTGCCGCACAACGCCGAGCAGGCCAGCGAGTGGCTGCGCCGGCGCCGGCTGATCAACCCAGCGCCTGCCCAGCTGTTCGCCGCCCTGATCCGAGACCTGACCAGCGCGCAGGCGGATCCATGACCGGCGACCACGCGCAGCCGGGCTGCAACTGGCGGGCGTTCGCGGCGTGTTCGACCGGGGTGGAGATGGTGCCCGACATGGACACGCAGGACGAGGTGCACGCCGCGAAACGGGTGTGCGCCGGCTGCCCGGTCCGCCGCCGATGCCAGCAGGCAGCGGCGGAACTCGGTGAACCGGACGGCGTCTGGGGCGGCCTGACCCGCGTCGAGCGGTACCGCCTCGCCGCCCGACCCGACCAGCCCATGGAGTCGCCCTGCGCCCGATGCGCCCTGCCGTGCATCCCGGCGCAGCCCGACCGAGACGTCTGCGACTCGTGCCTGGCCACCGACGCGAAGCCGATCGCCGACCGGCAGGCAGAGATCGCCGCGCATCTTCAAGCGGGCCGCTCGTACCGGCAGATCGGCGCCGACCTCGGCGTGAGCGCCGGCCAAGTCCGTTCAGCGTGCCGGCGGTCGGGCCTGCCGTCCCGTCGGCCCGCCCGCGCATCCGATCAGAACCTCGAACCGTGCGGCACCGCCTCGGCGCGACGTCGGCACCAGCGCCGCGGCGAACTTGTCTGCGCCGCCTGCCGGGCCGCCGACCGCCGCGCCAGCGCTGAACGCCGCGCCATCGTCGCCGCCGCACTCGACCAGCCGCAACCCCAGCACGCCCACGCCGAACCCATGGAGGCAACCCGTGACCCGATTCCAGCTGGCGCCGATCCGCGACGGCCGAGCGGACTGGACCATGGTGACCCCGGTCGACGTCGTCGCGCTCACCGTGCGCCAACGCCAGGTCCTCGACTGCATCAGCAACCACCTGCACGCTCGCGGCTACGCACCCACCCAGCAGCAGATCGCGACCGCGATTGGGCTCGCCTCGGCCGGCTCCGTGAACCATCACCTGGGCAACCTCGAAGCCCTCGGCGTCCTGCACCGGCGCGCCCGGCGTACACGCGCCCTGGCACCCACCAACAACACGGCGACCACCGTCCCGCGACTACGGATCATCCGCGGGGACGCCCCGTGAACCACCGCCGCGCCGCCCTCGACCCGATCAGCAGCCCATCCGCCCGGCCCGTAGCGCCCCACACCGAACACAACCGCACCGTGCGACCGCCACCACCAGCCTGAACGCGGCGGTGAGGCCGGACCGGAGCTGTCCGAGCCTGACCACCCTCGACCGTCACAACCATTCACACCGGCGTCGGCATCGCCCGTCCTCAGGATCTATCCACCAACGGCTCCTTCATCGCGGAGAGGCGAGGAAACGTCGTGCGTTTCGTGCTGGACCTGCAACGCGCGGTCCTGAACTCCGCCATGCCCGCGACCGCCCGACACCTGCTGCTCACCCTGGCCGTCAAAGCCGACTGGGAAACCGGCGTCATCCCGCCCGAGCACAGCCCCGGCCTGACCACCCTCGTCGTGATGACCGGCCTGGCCAAATCCACGATCGCGGAATGGCTCGAAGCCCTCGAAACGGCCGGCTGGGTCAAACGCGACCGCCCGGACAGGGCCAGCAAATACACCCGGACCGGCTACACCCTGCTCATCGGCTCCGCCGAGGTCACCAAACCCGACCGCGCCTCCCGCCGCACTACCGCGCTGAACAGTCCGCCAGCCGGACCACTCACCACCCATGAGGACGACACGGGTAGCCGTCCGCCGAGCGGACCAGTCCGCCAGGCGGACCACTCCAGCAGTCCGCCCAGCGGTACTTCAGCCGTCCGCCCGGCGGACACCAGCAGTCCGCCAGGCGGACCCGCTTCTATTAGGAACTCTCCTTCGGAGAGTTCATCCAAAGACATCCTCAGCGGCGCACGGCCCGCGCCGGCCGCCGACGCGTCGGCACCGATCGCCGAACAACGCCGCCGGTTCGCCCGGCGAGCGGCCGGCATCCTGCTGCCAGCGGACTTCCACGCCACCGACGAGATGCGCGCCTGGGCACGCCTCGAGACCCCGAACGTCGGCTACGCCGAAACCGCACAGTTCGTCGACTACTGGCGCTCACAAACGGGCCCGAAGAGCCTGCGCCCGGACCACGCCGCCTGGGTGGCAGCATGGCGGTTGTGGATGCGCGACCAGCAGAAACGCGTCGAACGCCTGCCCAGCTTCCGCGGCACGCCGGTGCAAACCGCCGTCGAACCCGCAGCCGCTGCGCCGCCCGACGGTCCGAGGTGCCCCCGGCACCCCGGACGCCGGGCCGCCACGTGCGGGCTGTGCCGCTCCGAACGCATCGAAGCCGCACCGACGAGCCCAGCATCGTGAACCGCCGGAATGGCCATGATGGTGCTGCCGCCTAAATCCAGCGCCTCGATACGTGAGGATCGGATGACCAGCAGTCCCCGAAAGGCGCCGATCTGCGAGCCAGCTCGGCGCATGCGCCTATTCGTCGGGTCTGGTCGGGCTGGGTTTCGAGGACGGTGAGCCCGACCGTGGCGAATCCTTCGACGGTGGCGGCCGCGCCGGTCTGCGATCTCCTAGCGATCGCGTACCGCCACCGCGAGCGGCCGCCGGCGGCTTACGTCACGCTGGCGGAGCCGTCGGGCGCCTGTGGCGTGGCCAACGAGGTACGAGTCTCCCGTCGCGCCTTGACGTCCTTACGGGCCTTGTCAACGGTCGCGTGGTTCGTCCACTTGAACCGCACCTGGTCGCCGAGCTCCGCCATCCGCGCGACCACGGCTGGCCGGCCCGGGATCAGCAGCTCTGCGCCGTCCGGAGCGCGAAACGCGCGGTCGAGTTCGTCGACCTGCAACAACCACATGAACTCCGACCCTAGCGACCCTGCGTCCGAGTCGTCGCCCACCCGGGCCAACAGGTCCACTTGGACGGCAAGCCCCTCCAGCGCTGCGGTGACGCCATCCACGGCAGCCCCGCACCTACAACCCGCCGTCTCGACGGCGGCCGGGCCGTCGACCGCTTCATCCGGGTCGATGCCCACGGGCTCCGGCACACCGGGGCGGCTGTGTCCACCTGCGGACAGCACCTCCAGGTAGACCAGGGCAGGCCGAGCGTCGCCGTGGACAGCCGCTGCCCGCGCCGTACTGCGCAACTCGGCCATGAAAGTCCGCCGTTGCCCATGACCCCGGCCCGAGAGGGCACATACCCACCGACGCAGCGTCGCCCACCGCGCGGCCCAGACGCGCTGCCGGGCACACCGCAGCTTCCGCCCCCGCTTGATCGCCTTCCTGCGGGTCCGAATCTTCGGGTCATCGACCATCGCCGACCACGCCCAGAACGCCTGCACCGGGAACCGCAGGCAGAAGTCCCAGCCCAGGGCGGGCTTGGGCTGCGGGAGCCGCCCGGCCCGACGCAGCACCGAGCGGGCACGGGCACCGGAGCGCACCTCCCACAGCACGATCGCCGCCAGTGACGACACGCCTAGGGCGATCGCCTGCAGCTGCGCCATCCACAGGCTCAACGTCGGATCCACCACGTGGGCGCTGTAGTTCATTCCGGCAGCGAACAACGCGGCGACCCAGGTGAACGCCCGCGACACCCGGGCCCGCTCGCCGACCAGCCGCAGCGCGTGGGCAGTCAGGGCAAACGCCAGGCCCAGGCCCTCGAGGAACACCGCCGCGCCCAGCGCTCGGGGCCAGGACCAGCCGAACTGCTGGTGGAACACCTGCATCTGACTGGTCGCGGCGACGTAGACCACGACCGCGTACACCAGCAGCGAGTAGACCGCCGCGGCCTGCCGATGCGCACCGGCCAGCGCGCTGCCCACCCAGCTGGTCTGCGCTGCCCACCACGCGTGGCGGCGTGCCCTGGACTCCTCTCGTCGGCGGGCATGCAGGTCACGCTGGTGGGCGTCCGCGTCGGCGCGTGCCTTGTCCGCCTCCGTTTGTGCCCTGGCCTGCTGGGCAGCCGCGTCGGCCTTGGCCTGCCGTTTCAATCCCCGCGCGACGATCCGCGCGGCTCCCCTGTCCATTCCGGCGACCGCCACCCGAACGTCGGGAGGCGCGAGGTGCTCGGTGTCGGCGTGCCCGACGGTCGGGGCGGGCTCGGCGACTGCGGTTGGGCTGCTCAACGGCGGCTCCTGGTGGGTGAGGTGGAACCGGTCAGAAGGGGCGCGCCGATCCGAGGTGGCCGGCGACTGCGGGTGGGGCTGGGGCTGTTTGTTGGTGCGCTGGCTGATCGGGCCGGGCCTACGACGGCGGCGCTTCGACCGGCGTCGGGTGGCCGAGTTGTTGCGGCCAGGCATGAGGAAATGGGCTCCCCGAATGGAAGGGAGCCCCGGACGGGACGGCCACAGCCGCGGTGTTTACGGCGTGCTGTGGCGGCCCAGCCAGGGCTCCGGTGAGCGAGGACGTTTGGCGGAGGTCAGCGGCCTACCAGCGCAGGCCGCGACAGCGGGCGATGCGGCGATGCCCGACTCAGGCAACTCCGCGCTGGCATACCTACAAAGCTACGTTCCTACCTATCTGGGACACCAATCCTCTGGATCTTCGGTCGGAGGTGGATGAATCGCTTGTCCACTGCCGTGGGGCTGTGGTCAATGGCCTCACCCCGGGCGGAAACTGTGCGGCCGGGTGGCGTCGCTCAGCGCCGGCTGGTTATCGGCGTGCCCGCCGCTGCGGCTTCCGCTTGGCTGGTGCGCGGCGCCGTGCGGGAGCCGGTCCGCGACGAAGGCTGCGGTTGGGTGTCTGGTGGCGCAGCCAGATCCTCACGGTAATCGTCGTCAGGAATCCCGTCAGGAACGGGCCGACCGGGCCTGCTGCGATGGCCAGGACACCGCAACAGGCCAGAACGGCGATCGCTGCGGCCTTCCCCAGCGAGGGTCGTGGTGGTGTCGGGGCGTTCCGCGCGTGGCCAGGCCCGGGTACGGGCGGACGGCCGAGTCGAGGTGGCGGTATGCGCA
>Ga0307513_10010990_pt1 | contig 11295 bp, 6 predicted proteins | sample 15_EM_MG_FD_202174 | JGI IMG/M metagenome (GOLD analysis project Ga0307513, IMG submission 202174) | Populus trichocarpa ectomycorrhiza microbial communities from riparian zone in the Pacific Northwest, United States - 15_EM | ecosystem: Host-associated > Plants > Roots > Unclassified | place... | reverse complement strand
GGATGGTAATTTTTGGATTTTTATTATTTTCTTCTTAGTCTTTGGGTTATTATTACTTATTTGGGTCAATTGTAAGTGGGCTTAATATAAGTCCACCTAAGGGGGGTCCATTAGGGTTTATTTAAGTCTAGAGTTAGTATAAATAAAGGCATAACCAGACATGTAAGTTAGACAATTCAGATTAATAAAACTTCTTGTTTGCTGCACTTTGCGTGTGTGTGTTGGTGAGATAATCTCCCTTCCATGGTTCTCTAATGAATTGAAAAACGACTTATCGAAGAACAGTTGTCTTCGTGGCGTCATCCTTATACTTCTCGTTCGCGAATCAATATTCGTTGGGTGGGGGTTTCCGTTTCCAATAGTGCTGGTGCCTAGGTACAAATTATCTTTGTGTCACACTCCTATCAAACCTGATTTACTTGGCTTTCCGGGAATTGGTGTCTTTGCGTGTGGGTTGCGTGGCCATGTGATCACGAGGTTCGCATCACTATTCTTCAAATCAAGTTCATGGCTTTTATTTTTTCAATGATGATGATGATGATAGAGTGTGATAGTAATATTAATAACAATAATAATAATGTAGTAATATTAATAACAATAATAATAATGACGATGATGCTAATTAAAAAACAATAGTCGTGATGGTGGTTGTGGTAGTGATAATAATAATAAAAATAACGATGAAGATAATAATATTATTGTTGATTATAATAATAAAAAAAAATAGTGATAATAATAAAAGTAATAGTAGTTGTAGTGGTAGTGACAATGATACTATTACCACTACTAATAGTGATAATTTTAATAGTTGTAATAATAATATTAATAATAGGAATAATTTTGGTGGTGGTGGTGATGATGATGATGATAATAATGGTATTGGTGGTGGTGGTGTTAATGGTAGTAATAGCAATAACAATAATAGTAATTTTAATAATGATAAAAATAATAATAGTAGTAATAATGATAATGGTAATAATGATAATACTACTATTATTGTTTAACAATAATAGTAGGTTTATTATGTATTAGACTTCATAACTTGTTTTAATTTTCTTTCTATGGAGTTATCCTGTTCATATGACCCGAGTTGCGAGATTTGCGTGTTAAATTTAACCCTAATCTGCTTTTTTTTAATTTATTTTTTTTCTCAACTTCATCTTTCAACATTGGATTGATAATTATTTCCTGATTTGTTTTCTATGGAGTTATCATGGTCTCATGACCCAGGTCAAGAGTTCTACGAGTTAGTCTTGTTGACTCGAGTTTTGTTTTAAAATTAAATTTTGTTTCAATTTCATCGTTCAACATTGGGTTGACTACAAATTGGACTTTAGAATTTTCTTTCAATTTGCTTTATATGGAGTTATCCCAGTCTCCTCACCCAAGTTTAACAAGTTAATCTAGGTTGACTCGAGTCATTATTTTTTTTCCTTTAAAATTAGGTTAATTGAGAATTGAGTTGAATAATTTTTTTTATTTGCTTTCTATAAAGTTATTAGGGTCTCATGACCTTGGTAGCAGATTTGTCAAGTTAACCTGATGCGAACCTCGTGGTCACGCAACCCACAATAAAGATTGAGATATGATCCTGAAAAGCCGAAATAGGTCCAATAGGAGTGTGACACAATGAAAACCTGCCCCAAGACACCAACACTATCGAAAATGAGTAAAATGATGCCACGAAACCAGTTAATCTTCGATAAGTCAGATTCAGTTTGTTCAAGAACTGAAGAATGCAAGAATCACTCTCACACATTAAAACTGAAAAATTCAGAAGTAATCTTCATCAAAGCCTGCCGAAAATTAGGTTACATGTGTTTAAATAGTTCTTAAAAGTAACCCTAATGGATCTATCCTTGTGGGCTGAACTGACTCACGTACAAAACTGACCTAAAAACCCTACTGAGTTTAAATAGTTCTTGAAAAGTTAACCCTTTGGACCTCTTATGTGGATTTATATGAGGTCCATTTAAAACTGGCCAAAAAACAGGCCTTGAATTAAGTCCAAACATGAAAGAAAATGATAAAAATAATTAATTTGTTATTAAATACCACTAGCCCTTCTTTCCTTGTGTAGCTTGGAGATTATATTGCAGCTCCTTAACGATCCTTGTGGAACTAGGAAATTCCCAAAATAAGCTTCCACATCCTTGCCGGAAAAGGATCATTTCCAAATAGAAAGTCCACAAGCCAAAAGAAAGTAAATAACAAAATTCATACAGCCTATTCTGACCTATATTGCAAGTCCTTTTAGAACACTGATTCATCTGCAACTTTACCCTAACATAGACCAATGCCTCTGGAATCTTCTGGTAAATTTTTAGCTCGATCCAACGGTTGGATTTGGAGTTATACTTAATAGCGTAAAACTGGACGGTATAAAATTTTACGCCAAAATTCAAATTTGACCTTGCTTGGGTTGTATCACAAGGCTGAACCGTATCATAACTCGAGTTAATTTGAGTCGATCTAATATCTTGTCATTTCAATACTTCAAAAAAGATGTCTTGATTTTTTTTAGTTAAACTATATTTTTCTTGGTCATCCGGGTTGTCTTTGGACCTGTCAAGTCGACTAAGTCATATCAAGTAAATTCTTATTTAATTTTAATTTTTTTCTAATAAAAAACACATTAACAACACCTGGATATCTTTTATGTCCAGAAAAAATTTAATTCAACTCGCAGCATAGCGCAAGCAATTATCTAGTAAATATACTAAAAGGCCTTAACATTTCTGCTATAGTGAAATGACAAGGCCTTTTATAATTTGGTCCTCAAAATTAAAAAAAATGAGAATTCTTTTTTTTTTTTAGTTTTCAACTTTTCTTTTTCAATTTTATCCTCCAACATTAGGTTTATTGGGTATTAGACTACATAACTTGTTTCGATTTACTTTCAATGGAGTTATTCTGGTCTTATGACTCATGTCACGAGTTATCCATGTTGAATCGAGTTTTTTTTTCCTATTTTTTAAATGTTTCTTCTCAACTTCATATTTCAACATTAGGATGGTTTCATGACCCAGGTCATGAGTTCTATGGGTTAGCCTGATTGACTAAGATTTTTTTCTATTTTATGTAAATTTCATCCTTCTATATTGGGTTAATTAAGAATTGGACTTTATAATTTTTTTTCGATTTCACACCTCATATTTTGATTTATTTTCAAATTTTATCCCAATCTCCTCACCCGGGAAACAAGTAAACCTGAGTTTACTCAGATCATTCTTTTTGTTCTTTTTTATTTGATTTTATCATTCAAAATTGGGTTGATTGAGATTTGATTGAGGGTTATTAGGGTCTTATGACCAGGGGTAACAGATTTGACAAGTTAACTAAAGTTGATCTGAGTCGATGTAATATGTTGTTATTTTAATATTTTAAAAAAGATGTCTTGATTTTTTTAGTTAAACTATATTTTTCTTAATTATTTGGGTCATCTTTAGATCTACAAGTCGACTAAGTAATATCAAGTCAATCCTTATATAATTTTAATTTTTTTCTATCAAAAAAATGTATTAATAACACTTAAATATTTTTAATATCCAGAAAAATATTTAATCCATTCCACAACATAACGGAGACAAGTATCTCGTTTATGCTAATGGATTTTGAGAATGTTTAGGTACGTAAAAAAATATCAATCAACACTAGCAACGGAATAATACGGCCTAAAATTCAATTTTTAAGTCCACCAACTATATGTAGTTGACGAATCATTAATATATAATACTACAAAATTTATAGTCATAACTTTGGAGTAAGCAGATAGGTCCTTATAACCCCATTTAAAAAAATAATTGCATCAGAAATTAGTTGAGGAAAGCTCATTTCTTTACTTAAAGTTGCAACTATACTACACATTAGTGAATGCTCTTGACCTTACTAAAATAATTAAATCAAAGTAAATGACTATTACTACTATCTTTAGATCGGTACAAGATGAGAGGAGCCCACTGTATAATGGTGTAGTGTAGGGATTATAGTGTGACAGAATATCTATAAGCAAGTTGGTACAGTGACATGGTCAGGTTATACCCACCCTTGCATCCTTGTATTGTTTATTATCGTGAGGAGTTGGAATTGTAATGCGACACACAGAATATGACCCCTGATGGGATAATGGGATTGGATCAATATCGAATCGGCAGAGCACGCTCTCAAATCAAATAGTGACTGATCACTACATTAATGAATCAAATCCAACCACTTTGGTTTCTTGGCTAATTTATTTGTTTTCTAACCAGTACTGTTTATTTGATTTAATTGAAAAAACATTATCATTATAAATTTTTGAAATGATGAAAATATCAAATATTGTCAAATTATATCATTTCAATGTATTTTTTTATGGAAAAAAACAGAAAACTAAATGAAATGATGTGAACCTCGTGATCACATGGTCATGTAACTCACACCTAAGAACTGAAGAATTCAGAAGTAATATTCATTAATAGCTCCCAAAAATTAACCCTAATGGATTACTCTTGTGGGCTGAATTGACCCACTTACAATACTGACCCGAAAACCCTAAACTGAAAAGCTCATAAACTGACCCAAACAAGCTTTGGATCCTAGCTCCAAACAAAGTTTTAATTATGCCCAAACATGAAAGAAAATAACAAAAATAACAAATCTGTCATTAAATAGCACCAACTATTTTTTTCTAGCATGAATAAGGAATCCTTATAAGAAAGGATTCTTGAACATTAATGAATCGTTACCACTCTTGAAAATTATGTTTCAGCTCATTAAAGATTCTTGTGGAACTAGAAAATTCCCAAAACAAGCTATCATATCCTTTTAGAAAAGGATCATTGCCAAATAGGAAGTCCACGGGTCAAAAGGAAGTAAATAACAAAATTCGTACAACTTTTTTTTGACAACTATTGCAAGTCATTTCCGAACTCCGATTCACCTGAACCTTTACCCCAAGATACACAAATATATCTGGAATCATTTGGTAAAGTTTCAACTCGATCCAACGATTGGATTTGAAGTTATGCTCAATAGCGTAAAACTAGACTGTAGAATATTTTACGCCAAAATCCGAATCTGACCTTGCTTGAAGCGTATCACAAGGCTGAACCATATCAATGGGACTTCTAAAGAGCAGCAAATCTGATCCTATCATATTTAGGATAATAAATTCGGATTTATTATTGTTATTATTATTTTCTTCTTAGTTTAGGGTTTATTTATATTATTTGTGTTTAATTATAAGTGGACATCATATAAGTCCACATGAGGGGTCCATTAGGGTTTGTTTCAATCTAGAGTCAATATAAATAAAAGCATAACTAAACATGTAAGTTAGACAATTTAGATTAATAAAACTTCTAGTTTGTTGCACTTTGTGTGTGTGTGTGTTGGTAGGTGCTCTCCCCTTCCTTGGTTCTTGTTTGCAGCGTTTTTGCTCCTCTCTTTCTGAAGCTTACTGGGCATCGACTAATGCCATTAACACATCAAGTTCTTGCTGCATCTCCCCTAGAATACGACATAGACTCTTGGTTTCTTTTTGTAGAACACTAATCTCTTTATTTCTCTCCCTTTGATACCACATCTCCTTTTGAATCCTCCTCTTCTTTTGTAAAAAAACCTCATCATAATATATGAAATCCTGATTGTACCCTTTGCATTTTTTAACATCAAAACCTAAAACAAAAGCTAATGACAGTAAAGAAAATAAGAAGACACAATGAGGAATAAAAACTGACCCAAAATTACATGGACTTTCAATTAATGAACGTAACAAAAACCCCTTGAGTTCCAAACAAAGGACCTTAAACTAAACAACTTCCAAATGGTCTGAAATTTGATATTTGGAGTGAATTCACGCCACTAAACCAGAATATCAAGTTTGATTTAATTCCGAATTGATTTGATATATGGACGTCAAACTGACGCGAATCAGCCCCTTTAAAACCTGAATTTGATACCTAAACCAAACGATGTCCAAATGAGTTGAAAATTGATATATTGTTCCATTTCACCCTAAATAACCAGAATATCAATTTTGACACAATTACAATTTGGTTTTATAAGTGGACGTAAAATGAAAGCGAAACAAACCCCTTTATTTTATTTTTTTATGACATCCTTTTTTTCAAAAGACTCAATTCAACACAACTAATCAAGAATAACATAGAAAGAAGACAATCTAACTGGAACTGATTTGAAAGAAGATTAGACCCGAACAAAGACAACACAAAGAAAAATTGAGCGGAAGGTAAAAACAAAAATACAAGAAATAAAAGGATATAACCTGATTAATGGAGCCAAGCTCTGATACCAAATGATGCAAACCACATGGTCATGCAACCCAAAAGCAAAGACACCAGTTCCTGAAAAGCCAAGTAAATCAAGTGTTGATAGGAGTGTGACACAAAGATAACTTGTACTTAGGCACCACCACTATTGGAAACAGAAACCCCCACCCAACGAATATTGGTTCGCGAACGAGAAGTACAAGGATGACACCACGAAGTCAGTTGTTCTTCGATAAGTCCTTTTTCAGTTCTTTAGAGAACTAAGGAAGGGAGATTATCCCCCAAACACACAACAAATGTGGCAAACTATAAGTTTTATTAATCTGAATTGTATAACCTTATATGTCTGATAATGCCCTTATTTATACTGACTACAAACTAAAATAAACCCTAATGGACCCCCCCATAGGTGAACTTATATGAGACCCACTTACAATTGACCCAAAGACTAAGAAAATAATAAAATAATAAAAAATCCAAAAATTACTATCCTTGTAAGAAATAATATAAGAACAATAGAATCAGATTTGTAACCCTTGAGAAGTCTCAAATAGACTAGAAAATCTGATATGAAGGTAGAATTAATTATGAAGTTTTCTTTCCTTGTTGTAGCTAGGATGAATAAGGAATCCTTGTAAGAAAAGAATTCTAAAACATTTATGAATCCTTTCCACATTTGGAAACTATGTTGCAGCCCATTAAAGATCCTTGTAGAGCTAGGAGATTCTCAAAATAAGTTGTCACATCCTTTTAGGAAAAGAATCCTAGCCAAATAGGAAGTCCATAAGTCAAAAGGAAGTAAATAATAAAATTGATACAGCTTCTGTTGACTAGTAGTGTGATGCCTTCATGAACTTTAATTGATCTCATATTTTAACCCAAGGTAGGAAAACGTGTATGGAGACTCCACGTAAAATTTCAGCCCGATCCAATGATCGGATTGGGAATTATGATTGTTGTCGTGAAACTGGACAGTTGTGCATTTTAAGTCAGAATCCGAATTTAAATGTTTTTTCATTGCCTGGATTGTATCATTCCCTCTCTCTTCAAGATGATTCGTCTACGAATCACCAATAGGTTTGATGGACAATTTCTTAGCCTCTTGTTTCAGCCGTTGGAGTTCTTTTCTTGCACGCAATTGTCTGTAACAATATTGTATAAATGTAGTAGCCGATAATAATTTCAAATAAACACGTCTTGCCATCCACTTACGTGTATATATTTGAATGATAACCACTTTTGTTTTTTTATCCCTTTGGCGCTGAACTGAAGCTCTCCATTCTTCACATTCTTTATTTGTTTCTTTATAAACCTTTTCAAGTTGTTCAGCCTAGCGCTCTTTATATTTGAAACTCGTAACCTCCGTTTTTCTTCCTTAATCATATTGAACTCCTCCGATCAGCCCACCTTGGCCTATCGACCCTACTGCCACTATTTGCTTTCGGTTCAATCCCAACCTTCCTCATGTCTTGGGTGCTTGTACCAGCCTCGTTACCACATTTCTCCACCCTATCAAGTCTGTCTCACACGTTCCCCATCACAAAATTCATCCTCTCCATCATCTGCGTCATGGCTGCATTTGGAACTTAAGTTCTACCTCAGGAAAGGGTGCTGTGTTGTTTTGATATGACATGATAGTACCTGCAAAAATTGGTTAGTAGTAAAAAAAATCCTCACATCACTCGAGTTTCACTCAAACACTTTTAATATCCTCATACGCTCACACCTCTCGTCTCACCTTCTTGCGGTTCTTGCGGAACTAAAACCAACATCAAATAGAACCAACTTAGTAGCGTAATCCAAATATGTATATATAACTCAAGAAGCAATAAAAACCAGAAAACAAGCAAAAACAAAACTGTGATGATAGTCTCGCAAGTAGCAAGCGAATCTATCCGAAATATGAACAAAACTTAAAACTCGAATAAAAACAGAAATAAAATATGCAAAACAATAAAACAACACCCAAATAAGTTGGATATGTTGAAAATATACTGCAAGAATTGAAAACAACAGAAAGAAAATGAATTTCAAAAGTTGACGCAAAACAGACTCGTTTACGAGGAGTTAAGTTCGAAACTGGAACCTAAAGTAAATGCTGTCCAATTGAGCTAAATTTTCAGATATAGTGCGATGTCAAACCAAATATACAGAATATAAAGTTTGAGCAATTTACAATAAGGTTTCATGTACTGACGCAAAAACGTTATGAATCAGACCTGATTAGACCCGAAATTGAAAACCAAAGAAAAGGATATCCAATTGACCCCAAAATTAATATGTGATGTGATTAGGACTCCAGTAATCAGAGTCTCACATTTGAGCTAATTCCGAGTTTATTTGATCCAATTTTCCCTCATTTAGTTTTCTAGGGCAGAAACTAATAAACATCTTTTTGAACGATTTTTTTTCTTTCTTTTTTTCTCGTTTATTTTATGCTACTGATATATTTTTTGCAGTAATAGAATGAAATAACAATTTTTTTATATGTTGCAAATTCAAGGAGAAGAAAAATTGGACACCAAGGAATTTTTGTGGAAACAACAAGGAAGGAAAATTTCAGAAGGATATAACCTGATTAATGGAACCAAGCTCTCATACGAAATGATGCGAACCTCATGACCACGCAAAGACACCAATTCCCAGAAAGCAAAGTAAATCAGGTTTAATAGGAGTGTGTGACACAAAGATAACTTGTACCTGGCCACCAGCACTATTGGAAAGGAAACCCCCCACCTAACAAAAATTGATTCGTGAACGAGAGGTATAAGGATGACGCCACAAAACCAGTTGTTCTTTGATAAGTCGTTTTCAGTTCTTTAGAAAACCATGGAAGGGAGATTATCTCACCAACACACACACACACACACATAAAGTGCGGCAAAGAAAAAGTTTTATTAATATGAATTGTCTAACTTACATGTCTGATTATGCCTTTATTTCTTCTAACTCTAGACTTAAATAAACCCTAATGGACCCCCCTTAGGTGGACTTATATGAGGCATACTTGCAATTGACTCAAATAAGTAATAATAACCCAAAAACTAAAAAAATAATAAAAATCCGAAAATTACTATTTGTCATCATTAAAAAGTCCCAAATAGACTAGGAAATCTGATTTGAAGGTAGAATTAATTCTGAAGTCTTCTTTCCTTGTTGTAGCTAGGACAAATAAAGAATCCTTGTAAGAAAAGAATTCTAAAACATTTATGAATCCTTGCCACTTGGAAACTATGTTGCTAAAGTTTTTGATAGCTTGAATTCAGATAGCTTGAATTCTTGTGTTTCTAGTGTTACTAAAGTTTTTTTGTAGGAATTTGAAGATATCTTTCTAAATGATATAGGCTTTGCCAACGATTAAAGGAATTGAGCAAATAAACTTTCTGTTAGGAGTAGCTATACCTAATCGACCAGCTTATAAGAGAAACCCAAAATAGACTAAGGAACTACAAAGGCAAGTGGAGGAGTTGATGTCAATGGGTTACATTCAAGAGAGCATGAGTTCTTGTGGAGTTCCTATACTTCTAGTGCCAAAGAAGGACCATACTTGGCGAATGTGTGTTGATTGCAGATCCATCAATAATATCACTGTAAAGTATTTACATCATATCCCTAGATTAGATGATATTTTGGATGAATTGTATGATTCTAATTTGTTTTCTAAAATTGATTTAAGAAGTGGTTATCATCAAATTAGGATGAAAGAAGGCGATGAATGAAAAGCTGCTTTTAAAACTAAATATGATTTGTAGGAGTGGTTAGTTCTGCCTTTTGAACTTATTAATGTACCTAACACCTTTATGAGATTAATGAAACAAGTTTTTCATGCATTTATCAATAAGTTTGTGGTTGTATACTTTGATGATATTGATACGGTTCAGCCTTGTGATACGATCCAAGCAAGGTCGAATTCGGATTTTGATGTAAAAGTTTCTACCGTTCAGTTTTTCGCTATTGAGCATAACTTCAAATCCAACCGTTGGATTGAGCTGATACTTTACTAGAAGATTTCAGAGGTATTTTTCTATGTTGGGATACATTTTCGGAAAGGACTTGCAATATAGGTCAAAACAGGCTGTATAAATTTTCTTATTTACTTCATTTTGACCTATGTACTTCCTATTTGGCAAAGATCCTTTTTCTAAAAGGATCTGGCAACTTGTTTTGGGAATTTCCTAGTTCCACAAGAATATTTAATGAGCTGAAACATAATTTTCAAGAGTGGCAACTATTCATTAATGTTTCAGAATCTTTTTCTTATAAGGATTCCTTATTCATCATAGCTATACAAGGAAAGAAGGGCTGGTGCTATTTAATGACATATTAGTTATTTTTTTTTTTTCATGTTTGGGCTTAATTAAACTTTGTTTTGAGCTAGGATCCAAGGCTTGTTTGAATTAGGTTATGGGCTTTTCAGTTTAGGGTTTTTGTATGTTGGTCAGTTCAGCCCCCAAGGGTAGATCCATTAGGGTTAATTTTTAAGAACTATTTAAACACATGTAACTTAAATTTCGGCAGCCATTGATGAATATTACTTCTGAAATTTTCAGTTTTAACATGTGAGAGTGATTATTGATTCTTCAGTTCTTGAACGAACTGAATCTGACTTATCAAAGATTAACTGGCTTCGTGGTGTTATTCTACTCATTCCAATAGTGTTGGTGCCTTGGAACAGGTTTCCATGGTGTCACACTCTTATTAGACCTATTTCAGCTTTCTAAGATCAGATCTTAATCTTGATTATGGGTTGCGTTACCACGTGATCACGAGGTTCACATCAGTTGGTATCAGAGCTAGGCTCCAAAACAAGATCATATCCTTTTGTTATTTTCATTTTTTTAAGTTTCCTTTAAGTTTTTTAGTGTTTACGTCGTTCATCTTCTTGTTCTTTGTGTTCGTGTCATCTAAGCAAAAAAGGGGTGCTGAGAGAGAGAGAGTGGTGCTGTCGGAGCTACATCTACTCCGTCCACCGTTGGATTGTTCTCATTTCTGACTATGTTGTTCCTTCCAACCTTCTCTCAAC
>Ga0307513_10010989_pt1 | contig 11297 bp, 10 predicted proteins | sample 15_EM_MG_FD_202174 | JGI IMG/M metagenome (GOLD analysis project Ga0307513, IMG submission 202174) | Populus trichocarpa ectomycorrhiza microbial communities from riparian zone in the Pacific Northwest, United States - 15_EM | ecosystem: Host-associated > Plants > Roots > Unclassified | place... | reverse complement strand
CCGCGCGCCGAACGTCGCGTTCGACAATCCGGGCACCAACTCGGACAACCTGCGCACCTCCGATCAGTTCGACATGTACAACGGCAGCCCGCAGCGCTACGACTGGACGCTGATCGGCAAGAAAGAACTGCTCGTGCCGTACAACAGCTACAAGCTGAATTCGAACACGCTCAAATACGGCGACATCCTCAAGAAGAATCACATCAACCCCGACGTGGCGCGTTACGAGCTGCATCGCGTGTGGGTGGTCGATTCGCAGCTGAAGAAGGGTCAGAGCCATCTCTACAGCAGACGCACTTTGTACGTGGACGAGGACAGCTGGCAGATCGTCGCGGTGGACTGCTACGACAGCCGCGGCCAGCTCTATCGTGTGCAGGAAGGCCACGTCATCAATTTCTACGAAGTGCCCGCCCTGTGGACCGCGCTCGAGACCGTGTACGACCTGACCAACGGCCGGTATCTCGCGCTCGGACTCGACAACGAAGAGCCGCGCAGCCGCGATTTCTCGCAGCAGCGTTCCGTCGCCGACTATCAGCCCGCCGCTCTGCAGCGCCGCGGCGTGCGTTGATCGATTAGACAACCAAGACGCAAGCGGGCCGGGTGGACTTCCAACACCCGGCCCGTTTACTTTTGACACAAGAAGAATTCACGGGGGTCGAAGGATGAGGCGTCGAAGTGGCCTCGCGCCCATTCTTGCAACGACGGCAATGCTGGCCGCGGGCGGCATTGCGCATGCGCAGCTCGATCCCAACGACTTTGCCAACAAGCCGGCGGAGATCGAGCCGCTGGCCGCGCAGTCGCTGCTGCTCGACCTGGCCGTGGCGGGCAGACGTATCGTCGCCGTTGGTGAACGCGGCCACGTGTTGCTCTCGGACGATCGAGGCGCAACCTGGCGCCAGGCGAGGAGCGTGCCCACGCGCGCCATGCTCACGGCCGTGTTCTTCGCCGACAACGACTATGGCTGGGCCGTGGGCCACGACGAAACCATCATCAACACCGTCGATGGCGGCGAGACGTGGACACGTTCGCATTTCGCGCCCGAGGCGCAGCAACCCTTGCTCGACCTGTGGTTCGCCAATCGTGTCAGCGGGATTGCCGTCGGCGCCTATGGCGGATACTTCACGACCAACGACGGCGGCCGCCATTGGGCGAGCGCGAAGTTCGCTCCCCCGCCGGCGGCGAACAAGGCAGGCGCGCCCGCGCCCGCCGACGATGAGCCGCCGCCTGACTACCACCTGAATCGCATCGTGGGCGTGGGCAATCGCCTGTACGTCGCCGCCGAGGGCGGGCAGCTCTATCGCTCCGACGACCGCGGCGCGAGCTGGCGCGCGTTGCCATCGCCCTACGAGGGCAGCTTCTTCGGGCTGGTGCCGATCCGCGGCGACGGACTGCTGGCGTTCGGGCTGCGCGGTCACCTGTTTCGCTCGGCCGACGCCGGCGAGACCTGGCACGAACTGGTTTCGCACACCACCGCGATGCTGACCGACGGCGTCGCCATCAACGATCTGCGCGTCGTCATCGGCGGCCTGGCCGGCGTGCTGCTGGTGTCGGGCGATGCCGGCGAGACGTTCCGGCTCACGCAGCAGGACGATCGCAAAGGTGTCTCGGCCTTGCTGCCGGGGCCTGCGGGCACCGTGATCGTCGCGGGTGAAGGCGGCGTGCGCACCATCCAGATCGGCGGTGGCGGTTAGACATGGCTGGCCACGGCACCCCGGACAAGCCGCCTTCCCGGCTCGCCTCGACACTCGAACAGCTGATCTTCGGGCACCGGCTCGTCATCGTGATCGTGTTCGCGTTGATCACCGTTGCGATGTTGACGGTGGCCGCACGCGGCCTGCGCATCGACGCGTCGTTCACGAAGCAGCTGCCGCTCAAACACGAATACATGCAGACCTTCGTGAAGCACCAGAGCGAGTTCGGCGGCGCGAATCGCGTGCTGGTGGCGTTGATCGCGCGCGACGGCAACATGTTCACGCCCGGGTTCTTCGACGCCCTCAAGAAGGCCACCGACGAAGTGCTGGTGATGGACGGCATCGACCGCACGCGCGTGCAGTCGCTGTTCACGCCCAACGTGCGTTACATGGAAGTCGTCGAAGGCGGCATCGACGCCGGCAACGTCGTCGATTCGGAATTCGTGCCGACGCCCGAGGCGCTGGCGAAAGTGCGCGAGAACATCCTCAAGGCCGGTATCCGCGGCCGGCTCGTCGCCAACGATTTCTCCGGCGCGCTGGTGTCGGCCATCGTGCTCGAGAAGGACGCAACGGGTAAGCCGATCGATCCGATCGAAGTCGCGCGGCAGCTCGAGTCACGCGTGCGCGACAAGATCCAGGGCAACGACGTGCTGGTGCAGGCCCATCCCTCGTCGGCGACCGGTTCGGCGATCGCCGTGCACATGATCGGATTCGCGAAGGTCGTGGGCGACATCGCCGACGGCGCTTCGTCCGTGATCACCTTCGCGGTGGTCACCATCCTGCTGACGCTGCTGGCGGTCTGGTACTACGTGCAGTCGTTGAAAGTGGCCGCGGTGCCGATCGTCTGCTCGATCATCGCGGTCATCTGGCAGCTCGGCACGCTGGTCGTGCTCGGGTACGGCATCGATCCACTCGGGCTCCTCGTGCCATTCCTCATCTTCGCGATCGGCGTGTCACACGGCGTGCAGAAGATCAGCGCGGTCAAAGAAGCCGCGGTGGCCGGCGTCGGCAGCATGGATGCCGCGCGCCAGACTTTCCGGCAGCTGCTCATGCCGGCCATCATCGCGCTGCTGGCAGACCTGGTCGGGTTCGTCACGATCCTGTTGATCCCGGTGCAGGTGGTGCAGGAGATGGCGGTCACCGCCAGCATCGGCGTCGCGATCGTGATCCTCACGGATCTCGTGCTGCTGCCGGTGCTCGTGTCGTGGGTCAAGTGGGACGAGCAGTATCGCGCGCGCGTCGAGATCCGCCAGGAAACGCTGGCCAGGCACTGGAAGCGCCTGGCGCGAGTCACCGAACGCAAACCCGCGCTCGGCATCATCATAGGTTCCGTGTTGTTAGGCGTGTTCGGCGTGTGGAAGGGTCGCGAGACCCCGATCGGCGATACCCAGTCCGGCGTGCCGGAGCTGCGCGCCGATTCGCGTTACAACCGCGACAGCAACATCATCACCACCAAGTTCTCCATCGGCGTCGACATCCTCACGGTGATCGTCGAAACGAAAGAACCGGCCTGCACCAACCACGAGCTCATGACGGCCATCGACAACTTCTCCTGGAAGATGCGCAACGTCGACGGCGTGCAGGAGGTGGTCTCGCTGCCGCTGGTCGCCAAGATCGCCATTGCCGGCTGGAACGAGGGCAGCCTCAAGTGGCGCAACATTCCGCGCGAGCCCAGCCAGCTGACGCAATCGACGCGCTACATCGAGACGAGCACGGGCCTGCTGAACGCCGACTGCAACGTCGTGCCCGTCATGTTGTTCCTGCGCGATCACAAGGCCGAGACGATCGGGCGCGTGGTGGCCGAGGTCAAGGCCTGGCGCACGCTCAACACATTTCCGAACGCCACCTTCAACCTGGCCACGGGTAACGTCGGTGTGATGGCGGCCACCAACGAGGAAGTGGAGGCGAAGGAATATCCGATTCTCGGCTGGGTGTTCGCCGCCGTGATCCTGATGTGCCTGCTCACGTTCCGCAGCCTGTTGGGCACGGTGCTGGTGTTCCTGCCGCTGGCGCTGGTGTCGATCCTGGTCTACGCGGTCATGGCCATCGTCGGCATCGGTCTCAAGGTCAACACCTTGCCCATGGTGGCATTGGGCGCGGGTATCGGCGTCGACTACGGCATCTATCTGTGGAGCCGCATGCAGGAGTACCTGAAAGGCGGCGACAGCGTGCACGACGCGTACCTGAAGACGATGCGCGTCACCGGCGCCAGCATCATCTTCACCGGGATCACGCTCGCCATCGGCGTGGTGACCTGGGTGTTTTCACCGCTGCAGTTCCAGGCCGACATCGGCATCATGCTGACGTTCATGTTCTTCGTGAACATGCTCGGCGCCATCCTGCTGCTGCCGGCGCTCGCGACCTGGCTGGTGAAGCCCGCAGTAGTGCCGGGAAGGGAAAGCCGGGATTCCGGGGGCCCCGCGTCAACGCCGGATTCGAGCGCAACGGAATCCCGACTTTCCCCGCCTGACACCGCTCCATGACGCCGGACGAGTTTCGGCGCGCCGGTCACGATCTCATCGACTGGATCGCGGACTATCGGGAGCGCGTCGCGCGTGCGGAATTCCCCGTGATGGCGCGCACCAAACCGGGCGCGCTGCGCGCCGCGTTGCCGGAAAGCCCGCCGCAGCAGCCCGAACCCTTCGAGGCCGTGCGGCGCGATCTCGATGCATTGATCCTGCCGGCCTGTACGCATTGGCAGGACCCGCGCTTTCACGGCTTCTTTCCGTCGAACGGTCTGCCCGCCGCGGTGCTCGCAGACCTCGTGAGCACCGGTCTCGGACAGCTCGGCCTCAACTGGCAGGCGAGCCCGGCGCTCACGGAGCTCGAAGAGGTGTGCCTCGAGTGGTGGCGGCAGATGCTGGGCCTGTCGCAACACTGGACCGGGGTCATCCAGGACACCGCATCGACCGCGACCCTCGTGGCGCTTGTTTGCGCCCGCGAGCGCGCTACCAGCCACAGCGCGGTGCGCGGCGGATTGCAGCAGCAGCCGGCGCCGCTCGTCGTGTACGTCTCCTCGCAGGCACACAGCTCGGTTGCGAAGGCCGCGTTACTGGCGGGCTTCGGCCGCGACAACGTGCGCGCCATCCCGGTGGACGAAAATTTCGATCTCGACGTCACCGAACTCGATCGCGCTGTCGCGCAAGACAGGGCTGACGGACGCGAACCCTGCGCCATCGTCGCCACCTGCGGCAGCACGGCCACCACCGCGTTCGATCCGCTCAGCGCCATCGCCGCGATCGCCGCGCGCGAGCAGTTGTGGTTACACGTCGACGCCGCGATGGCAGGCTCGGCCATGATCGTGCCGGAGTGCCGGCTCTTGTGGTCCGGGGTCGAAAGCGCCGACTCGCTGGTCGTGAACCCGCACAAGTGGTTAGGCGTGTCGTTCGACTGCTCGACCTACTTCGTGCGCGACCCGCAGTTCCTCATCCGCGTGATGTCGACCAATCCGAGTTACCTGCAGACCGCCGCCGACGGCCAGGTCAAGAACTACCGCGACTGGGGCATTCCGCTCGGCCGGCGCATGCGGGCGCTCAAGTTATGGTTCGTGATCCGCGAACAGGGCGTCAGCGGGCTGCAGGCGCGCATCCGGCGCGACCTCGAGCACGCGCGGTGGCTGGCCGCGGAGGTTGCGCGCACGCCGGGCTGGAAGATCCTCGCGCCGGTGCGCCTGCAGACGCTGGTGCTGCGCCACGAACCGCCGGGCCTCGCTGCCGCGGACCTCGATAGCCATACACGCACCTGGGCGCAGGACGTCAACGATTCGGGCGAAGCCTATCTGACGCCCACGCTCATAACGGATCGTTGGGCCGTGCGAGTCTCTTTTGGCAGCACCGCCACCGAACACGAACACGTGGTCGACCTGTGGCGCGTCATTCGTGAAAAATCCGCCGTCCGGCAAGGAGCATGACGATGAAGATTTCAGCTTTCGCGTTGCTCGGTAGCGTTCTGTGCACCGCGGCGCTGGCGCAGCAGACACCTCCCGCGCCGATGCCGGCGCCGCCTGACGTCAAGATCGAACCCGTGAACGTCGCGCCGGGCATCTACATGCTGGTCGGGCGCGGCGGCAACGTCGGCCTCAGCGTCGGGGTCGACGGCGCGGCCATCATCGATGACCAGTTCGCGGACATGGCACCGAAAATTCGCGCCGCGGTCGCCCTGTTGTCCGAGCGGCCGGTGAAATTCGTGATCAACACGCACCTGCACGGCGATCACACCGGTGGCAATGACGCCTTCGGCAAGAGTGGTGCGGTGATCATCGCGCAGGAGAACGTGCGCAAGCGGCTCGGGACGCCGCAGGTGAATCCGTCGACCAACGCGCCGATCGAGCCGCGGGCCCGCGAGGCGCTGCCGGTGGTGACATTCGCCGACACCGCCGCGCTGCATTTCAACGACGACGACCTCGAGTTCACGCATCTGCCCAACGCGCACACCGAAACCGACATCGTGGTGCGTTTCCGGAAAGCCAATGTCGTGCACATGGGTGATACGTTCACCGGCGGGTTCCCCTTCATCGATGGCAGCACCGGCGGCACGCTCGACGGGTTGATCCGGGCGCACGAGACGGTGCTGTCCACCGTCGACGACGGTACCAAGCTCATTCGCGGGCACGGTCCACTCGGCAACAAGGCCGAGCTTCAGGCGTATCACGACATGCTGGTGACGGTGCGTGATCGCGTGGCCAAACTCGTGAAGGCCGGCAAGACACAGGAGCAGGTGCTCGAGGCGCGTCCGACCAAGGAATTCGAGGAAAAATATGGCGGGGCGAATTTCAATGCCGAGCAGTGGATAGGCCGCGCGTACGTCGACCAGAAAGCCGCGCTCGAGAAGCGCCGCCGGAAATAGCCCGGCGCGGAATCCTCCAAACCCCGAGTAAGGGCGCAAACCGGCGAATCCCAAGCAACATAACGCGCTGCATCACGGACTTTTTGCCCAATCCAACTTCGCTTGCGGTCAGGACCTATAGACAGCGGGCACCGTCCTAGTAAAAGTGCCCGCTAGTCTCATGCAGGGACTGCGAGACAGCGAATGAAGGACTCGAGTAGTACCGCGAAGTTGTTAGAGCTGCCGTATGCGCCGGAGGCCGAGGAATACCTCGACGAACTCGAGCGCAGCGGCCAGTTCCGCGTCGGAATCGAAGCCGAGGCCGAAGAAGAACCCGAAAACGCCGCGCACGCGGAATATTTCTGGGGCCGCGGCTCCGGCCACGTCGCGATCACGGATTGGTGGACCGCCGGACGCCTCGATCTGCGCGTGGGCCCGGGAATACAGCCGGCGGACGTGACGCTGGCGCGCATGAACGATTCACTCGTGGTGCGCACGCAGGATGGTCTCGATCGGATGACCATCGACAACTATCTCGGCCTGATTCCCGACGCGTCCACGTTGCGGATCGTCTTCCACGACGGCGCGGAATGGGCCGGTGCGGAAGTATTCAAGCGCATTAGCAGCTGGGTAGTCGAGCTCGTCACGACTCCCGCCTCGAGCAACGGCGCGCCCAACAACTAACGCGCCGCGGCGGCTCAATACGGGTCGAGATCGAAATACGCGAGCGGCTTGGCGCTTTCTGCGTCGATCAGCACGGTCCAGAAAACTTCGTGGAACCGCACCGGCAGCCAGCGCAGGCGCGTTTCCGGCAGGCCGGTTTCGGCGCGTGCCGCGGCCAGCTGCACCAGCGCCTCGGGATGGCGCTTCTCGAGCTCGTCGAGCTTCCGGGCGCGCTCGCGAATCTCGGGCAGTTGCGCATCGTACGGCGCGTAGAATTTGGGGCGCGCCGGTTCTTCATTGCCTTCGAGCGACTGGAACAGGGCATCGTTGTGGTCCGCGGCCGGCACGACGATCGACACGTATCGCGGTCCGGTGACGGGCAAAGCGCGGTAACGAGGGTCGCGCGCCGCCGCGAGTTCGGTCGGCTTGATGTCGGCCGCCGCGACGACCTCGAGCCGGTCACGGGTGAACGCCACGTAAACCGGGCGCGAGCCGGCGACTATCCACAAACCGTACGCCAGGGCGGCCAGCTGCACGACGCCGATGACGCTGTAATCGAAGATGAGTTTGCCGCGGCTCTTGCGGCTGTCGTAGATGACGAGCGAGATGAGCGGACCGAGCACCAGGTCGCAGCCGACCACCAGCAGGAATAATTCCTGCCCACCGATCATCTGGTCGAACGGATCGGGGAACCAGACGCCGAAGATGATGGCTGCCGCGCCGAGGGCGAGCAGCAAAGTCACCAAGAAATGGATCGCAAAAGCACGCCACTTTTCGCGCCAGGCAATCATCGATCTCTCCTAATCGTGAAAATTCACTTTGCCACGCAGGCGCTTGTTTTTCTGCGAACGCGATTTCGCATCGAGCCGCCGCTCCTTCGACGCGCGGGTGGGCTTGGTGGCGTGGCGCTTCTTGGGAACGACCAGGGCGCGCCGGATGAGGTCGAGCAGCCGCTCCTCGGCATCGCGGCGGTTCTGTTCCTGGCTGCGGGTTTCGCGCGCCTGGATCAGGATCTCGCCCGCATCGGTGACGCGCTGGCCGGCGAGCGCGCGCAAACGCGTCTTCACGTCCGGGCGCAGCGTGGTGTTCCGGTCGAGCGCGAAACGCAGCTGGACGGCGGTCGCCACCTTGTTGACGTTCTGCCCGCCGGGGCCGGCCGAACGGATGAAGGCCACTTCGATGTCCGCATCCGGAATTTCGAGGCCCGGCCTGACTAACAAACTCATGGGCGGCGTCTAACGCCGTTGACCCGAAACGTCGGGTTCGTGCTGGATCACGCGCACTTCGTGCTGCTGCACCGGAATCGTGATGCCGTGTTTCTTGAACAGCCGCCAGATCTCGCGATTGACGTCGGAGCGCACGTTGTTCACGCCGTTCATCGGATCGCGGATCCAGAAACGCACTTCGACGCGCATGCCGTAATTCTCGAAGCTCATGAGCCGCGATACGGGGCCCGGGTCCTTGAGGATGCGCGGGTGATTGGCGGCCGCATCGACCAGCACCTGCAGCGCGATTTCCGGGTCGTCGTTGAAGCTGATCATCACCGGCAGCCGGATGCGCACGCGCTGGTCGGAGTAGCTCCAGTTGATGACGGAGTTGGTCATCAGGTTCTGGTTCGGGACCAGCGTTTCGACGCCGTCCCGGTCGCGCACGACGATGTAGCGGCCGCGTAATTCCTGCACCCAGCCGAAGTTCTCGCTGCTGGTGCCGGTGGTGCCGGTGAAGCTGATGACGTCGCCGGGCTTGATGGACTTGTCGAGCAGCAAGACGAAGCCCGACACGAAGTTGCTGGCGATGGATTGCAGGCCGAAGCCCAGCCCCAGGCCTACCGCGCCGGTGAGCACGGTCAACGCGGTCAGGTCGACGCCGGAGGCGTTGACGCCTAACAAAACGCCGACCGTGAGAAACGCGAAGGTGGAGAACTTCGAGATGCCGATTCGCGTCGAGATCGCGATGCCTTCGAGTTTCATCACGCGGCGCTCGACGGCGCGCGCGATCAGGCTGCCGGCGATCAGGAAGCCGGCGATGACCACGACACCCTTCACCAGCGACCACAGGCTGAACTGCGCTTTGCCGGGGACGAGATCGATCTTGTCGAGCGTGTGCTCGATGAAGTCGAACCAGCCCAGGATCTGGAATGAGAGCGCCGCCCAGATCACGAACGTGATGCGCAGCTCCCACGACCGCACCCAGGTGTTGGGCCCGAGAGAAACGCTCAGGGCGTGCATGCCGAAGCGCACCAGCATCAGCACTGTCGCCAGATCCTTGGCGACGTCGATGAGGGCGGTGGGCAGTTCGAAGCTGCCGAACAGCGCGAGCAGGCCGAGCAGCAGCACCAGGGCCATGAACGATGGTGCGACGACCATCCCGGCAACGAGCAGCCGCCGCGGCCAGCGGCCCAGGTCCGCGCGCGCCGACAACGGACGCAGCCAGGCCTTGATGTAGTGAGCGAGGCCCGATGCCAGCAACGCCGCCATGATGATGGCGATCACCTCCGCCAGGATTTCCGGCGTGGTGAGCTGATCGAAAATATTTCTCATGCGTGGACCTGCCGCGTTGCGCTCATGCGTTCAGATCGGGAATCAGCTCGCTTTCGAGCCGCGTGATCTGATCTTTGAGGATGAGCTTGCGCTTCTTCAGGCGCTTCAATTGCAGCTGGTCGGACTGGAAGTCGAGCGACAGGCGCGAGATGACCTCGTCGAGATCGCGATGCGCGATACGCAGCTCACGCAGCTTTTCAACGTTCTTGAAGAGCTCGCGATCGACGTTGTCCTGATCTTCGATGTCTGTCATCGCTTGGGTTCAGTCTGCTTTCAAGACCTGGCTTTTCAGGATCTGGGTGACCGGCTCGAGACCGGCGGCAAGCTTAAGCCAGCGGCCAAGGGGATTCCACGGCACCGCCGGGTCGTGAAAATCCGAACCCATCGAGGCATGCAGCTTGAATCTCCGACATAACGAGGCGATGCGATCGGCATCGTTCGGTCCCATGCCGGCCATGCTCGCTTCGAGCGCCGCGCCGCCCTCCTGTGCGAATGCCGCCACCAGCTCGCGCATCTGGCCGGACGAACAGCGGTAACGATGCGGGTGCGCGAGCACCGGCACGGCGCCGCTGTCGCGTAATGCGGTCATGGCCGCCGGCAGCGTCGGCCACTCGGCCGGAACATGGCCGGCCTTGTCGCGATTGAGCCAGCGATCGAAGGCTTCCTGGGTGTCCTTGGCGTGGCCCCGTTCCACCAGCAATCGCGCCAGGTGCAGGCGGGTGGGTGCGGTGGCCTGGGCGGCGATGACGGCCAGCTCGCGACCCGGCAGCCTGGCGCGTTTTTCCAGGCGTTCGCCGATTTCCTTAAGGCGCGTCTGGCGGCGCGCGAGCACCGAACTCAGGTGCGCCTGCAGGCCGGCGTGAGTCTCCTCGAACTGCAACCCGACGATGTGAATAGTTTGACCGCGCCATTGCGCGGACAATTCGACGCCGGGGACGAAGTGAATTCCGGCGGTCGTGCACGCGGCGCGCGCTTCGGCGAGCCCGGCTGTGGTGTCGTGATCGGTGAGCGCCAACGTCCCCACGTGGCGGCCGCGCGCGCGTTCGACCAGCGCGGCCGGTGCCAACACGCCATCGGAGTAATGGCTGTGGGTGTGGAAATCGACGAGGGGTTCGGGAGTTGAATCCATGCGAGGTCCGTATGATACGCCCCGCATGTCTTCCTCTTCTCACTCGAATCAGGCGCATCCGGACTGGCCGGCGATCGATACCGTGCTGCTCGATCTCGACGGCACGCTGCTCGACCAGGCGTACGACAACCACATCTGGCGCGATCTCGTGCCGCAGCGATTCGCGGTCGCGCACGCGATGGAGCTGCATTCGGCGTACGCGGAAATCGCGCGGCGCTTTCGCGAGCGCAGCGGCACGCTCGACTGGTATTGCATCGAATACTGGTCGCGTACGCTCGAGATCGACATCGGGGCGTTACACCGCGAAGTGCGCTCGCACGTCGCGTGGTTGCCGGGTGCGCAGGAATTCCTCACGCGGATGCGCGCGGCCGGAAAACGGCTGCTGCTGCTCACCAATTCGCACCCGATTGCGCTCGCCGTCAAACACGAGGAAACCGGCGTGCTCGACTA
>Ga0307513_10010988_pt1 | contig 11297 bp, 11 predicted proteins | sample 15_EM_MG_FD_202174 | JGI IMG/M metagenome (GOLD analysis project Ga0307513, IMG submission 202174) | Populus trichocarpa ectomycorrhiza microbial communities from riparian zone in the Pacific Northwest, United States - 15_EM | ecosystem: Host-associated > Plants > Roots > Unclassified | place... | reverse complement strand
GCCGCCGAACCGGATGCGCGTGTCGATCGGAATCTCTCCGAAGAAGTCGGCGCCGACCTCCTGGGCCAGGCGCTTGCCGCCGCCATGGCTGAAGATCTCGTCGGTGTGACCGCACGCCGGGCACTTGTAGTAGCTCATGTTCTCGACGATCCCGAGGATCGGGATCTCGACCTTCTCGAACATCGCGATGCCCTTCACGACGTCGACGATCGCGACCTCCTGCGGCGTCGTGACCATGACCGCGCCGGCGATCGGGATCAGCTGCGACAGGGAGAGCTGGACGTCGCCGGTGCCGGGCGGCAGGTCGCAGATGAGGTAGTCGAGATCGCCCCAGTCGACGTCGCCGAGGAACTGCTGCAGCAGGCGGTGCACCATCGGCCCGCGCCAGACGACGGCCTCGCCCTTGTCGACGAAGAAGCCGACGCTGATCACGCGCATGCCGTGGTGCAGCGCGGGCGTGATCCGCGAGTCCTTGGTCGCCGACGCCGCGACCTCGGGCGTGCCGAGCATCGTCGGGATCGACGGGCCGAACACGTCGGCATCGAGCAGGCCGACCTTGGCGCCGTGGCGCACCAGCGCGAGCGCCAGGTTCACCGCGACCGTCGACTTGCCGACGCCGCCCTTGCCGGCCGCCACCGCGATCACGTTCTTGGGCCCCTTGAGCACGGCCTTGTCGCTCGGCGCCGGCAGGAACGCGGTCGAGACCTCGAACAGCACCGTGGTGCGCTTGGCGCCGATCGCCTTGAGCGCGTCCTCGATCTTGATCATCAGCTCGCGGCGCTGCGGCACCGGGTACGCGTGGGTCGGGAGGTCGATACGAACCAGGACGTCGTCGCCCTGGACCTCGGTGCCACGCACCATGCGGTAGGTCATGATGTCGTGACCCAGCGCGGGATCGACGACCTTGGCGAGTGCGTCTCGGACAGCTGCGTCAGTGATCATCAGTCTCGTTCCCTTGGACGCGGCGCTAAGCCAGGTGTCCCAGTTTGGATTTCTTCGCGGCGAGGTAGCTCGCGCTGTGCTCGGTCGAGCCGACCCAGTGCGATTCATGCGCGTCGATCACGACGCCAGCCTGCGCCAGGCCGCTGAGCTTCTGCGGGTTGTTCGTCATCAGCCGGACCGACGCGACGCCGAGGTCGGCGAGGATGCCGGCTGCGAGATCGTAGGAGCGCAGGTCGACGTCGAAGCCGAGCTGGAGGTTGGCATCGACCGTGTCGGCGCCGTCATCCTGCAGCTGATAGGCGCGGACCTTGTTGCCCAGGCCGATGCCGCGGCCCTCCTGCACGAGGTAGACGATCACGCCGCGGCCTTCGCGACCGATGCGCTCGAGCGCCGCGTCGAGCTGCGCCCGGCAGTCGCAGCGCAGGCTACCGAGCACCTCGCCGGTGAAGCACGAGCTGTGCACCCGCGTCAGCACGCCGCCGCCGCGCACGTCGCCGAGCACCATCGCGACGTGCTCCTCGTGACCGACGCCGACGGCCGTGCCACCGGGGCCGGTCGCCTCTCCGGTGCGGTAAACGACCACCCGGAAGTCACCGTGTGGGGTGGGCAGCCGAGCTTCCGAGTACCGCAGAATCATGAGATTGGGCGTGTATGGCGTTCTAGCCGGGGCTTGTCAATCCGACCGGCGGCTCCTATGGTGGGGCCATGGCGGTGCGCCCCGTTGTGATCTGGCCCGACGAGCGGCTCCGGCAGCCCTCGATCGCGGTCGCCACCGTCGATGCGTCGGTTCGTGCGCTCTACCAGGATCTGGTCGATTCGATGTACGCCGAGAACGGTCTCGGCATCGCGGCGCTGCAACTTGGCGACCCGCGCCGGATGTTCATCGTCGAGCCCCGGCTCGCCGGCCGGCCCGAGACCGATCCGCCGGTCGCGTTCATCAACCCCGAGATCGTCGAGACCTCCGACGAGCAGCAGGACAGCGAGGAAGGCTGCCTGTCGTTCCCGGAGATCTACATCAAGGTCAAGCGGCCGCTGCGCTGCACCATTCGCGCGATGGGCCTCGACGGCGCGACCTTCGAGCTCTCCGGCGAGGCGCTGCTGGCGCGCTGCCTGCTGCACGAGAACGATCACCTGACCGGCAAGCTGCTCGTCGACTTCGTCGGCCCGCTCAAGCGCCAGATGATCAAGAAGAAGCTGCAGAAGCAAAAAGCCGCCGACGAGGCTGACGAGGCCGAAGCGTAGGCGCTTCGTCGCCCTTCCCGCTCGCGCTCGCCCCTCGCCTTCCTGCCCGCGCCGCCTCGCCGTTCCTGCCCGCGCAGGGATCGCATGCGGTGCTCCGTGCAAACCTGACAATAGGCTGACACGCGCCCTGCGTAGCCTCCTGTCGATGCAGCTCTCCATCGCGGTCAAGCGGCCCTACTCGTTCGCGCAGACCGTCGCCTTCCTGCGCCGGTTTCCGCCGTGCCAGGGCGACTACCTCGTCACCGACACGTCGATCACCGCGGCGGTGTCGGTCGGCGGCATCGCGCGGGCGTTCACGCTGAACGACGGCGAGCCGCTCACCGTCGACCTGCCGCGCCACGTCGACGCCGCGACCCAGCGCGCCCTCACCGCGCGCGCGGCCGACTTCATCGGCGCGCAGGACGATCTGACGGCGCTGTACGCGGCGGCCGAGGACGACCCGCCGTTTCGCGCGCTGGTCGGCCAGCTCCACGGCCTGCACCACGTCCGCTTCCTGACCCTCGAGGAGATCGCGGTGTACTGCGTGCTCATGCAGCGCACTCCGGTGAAGCTCGCGGGCGTCTACAAGCGCCGCTTCCTCGACTGCTTCGGCATCCCGGTCGACGCCTGCGGCACCACGCTGCGCGCGATGCCCGAGCTGCCCCAGCTCGTCGAGCTCTCCGCCGCCGACATCGCCGGCGCGATCGGCCACGCCCGCAAGGCCGCGATGATCACCGACGTCGTCCGTGGCGTCGCCGCGATCGGCGAGCCCTTCCTGCGCGCCGCACCCTACGCCGCCGCGCGCGACGCCCTGCTCGCCATCCCCGGCATCGGCCCATTCTCCGCTGCCGCGATCCTGCTCCGCGGCCTCGGCCGCATGGACGAGATCCCATCCCTCGATCGCTTCGAGCCCGCCGCGCGCGCCGTCTACGGCCGCGCCTACGACCCCGCCGCGATCACCTCACGCTACGGCGCCCAGATCGGCTACTGGACCTTCTACGTCAAGGCCGGCGCCTCGCGCCTCGCCGCATCCGACCGCGTCAGCGCATGACACCGCCGCCCGCGCCGGTGGTGGCCAGCCCGGGCGTCTGCGTGTAGCCTGCGCCCGTGAACGACAGCGTGTTCGTCCGCGGCCTCGAGTTCGAAGGCAACCACGGCTACACCGCGGCGGAGCGACGGGGCACGCGGCGGTTTCGCGTCAACCTGACGATCGAGCTGCCGCTGGCGGCGGCCGCGGCCAGCGATCGGATCGCGGACACGGTCGACTACTGGAAGGTCAGCGAGCTGGTCGTCGCGCTCGGCACCAAGTCGACGTTCAAGCTGCTCGAGGCGCTGGCCGGCGCGATCGGCCACAAGATCCAGGAGCTGTATCCGCGCGCGCAGGTCGCGATCGAGATCGAGAAGCTGGCGCCGCCGTGCCCCGGCGTGCCGGCGGCGTGCGGCGTGCGGCTGGTGCTACCGGCGGTCGATGCATGAGCTTCCTGTTCGCGACGCCGGTGCGGTTCGCGGACGTCGACCACGCCGGCATCGTCTACTTCCCGCGGTTCTTCCACATGTTCCACCTCGCGTTCGAGGAGCTGTGGCGCGCCCGCCTGGGGCCACGCGCGTACGTCGAGATGCTCGATCGCGATCGCCTCGGGTTCCCCGCGGTGCACGCGGCGTGCGACTTCAAGGCGCCGCTGAAGTTCGGCGACGTCGCCGAGATCGAGCTCGCGGTCGCCCGGCTGGGCGGCAAGTCGATCACGTTCCACTACCGGGTCTACCGCGCCGGCGAGCCCCGCACCCTGTGCGCTGACGGCCAGGTGGTCTGCGCCGTGGTCGACCTGGCGCGGTTCGTGGCGGTCGACGTCCCCCAGCGCGTGATCGACCTGCTCGAGGATCTCGTGACGCCGCCGTGAGGCGCTCCACGCCCGGCGGCCACGAAAAACTTCGCACACGATCAGCGTCCGGGCTTTACGCTACACCGCGGTCGTACTAAGTCCCCCAAGTCATGCTCGAGCGCGACCCCAAGACACTGGCCCGGCTTCAGACGGTGGTGACCGCGCTCATCGAGCATCGGGTCTCCACCTCGCTGGTCGACGTCGAGCGCGCGCTGGCCCGCTGGCGCGGCGGTGGCCACAGCGCGCTGGCGGCGCACGGCGCGGTGCTGCGGCACGCGGCGCGCTGCGAGCGCACCGTCGAGCGCGTGACAGCTGCGGCGAGCGACCGGCCCGAGGGCATCCTGCGCGACGCGGTCGATGCCGGCCTGATGACCGAGGCCGAGTTCGTCGAGCTCGTCGGCAAGCCGTCGCAGGACATCCCGTCGATCGACGCCCTGGTCGACGAGGACGACGCGAGCGCGCCCGACAAGCGCCGCACCGTCGAGGCGCTGCTCGCGCGCGGCCCGGTGCTGATCCACGTCGACGCGCGCCGCCCCGAGGTCGCCGTGCCGACGCGGTTCCGCGCCGATCCGAGCCTGGTGCTGCGCTTCGGCTACCAGCTGTCGCCGCCGATCAGCGACCTCACGATCGACGAGGAAGCGATCGCCGGCACGCTGACGTTCGGCGGCCAGCCGTTTCGCTGCATCCTGGCGTGGACCGCGGTGTACGCCGCGATGGTCGAGGGCGAGCAGCGCGGCACGGTGTGGCCCGAGGACGTCCCCGAGGACGTCCTGACCGGCGGCAACGACGCCCAGGGCCCGGCGCCCGCGGCGACCTCGCCGGCCGGCGCCGCCCCCTCGATCGCCGCGGTCGCCAAGGCCGACGACGAGCCGCGCAAGCGCGGCCACCTCAAGCTCGTCGAGTAGCCCGCGACGCGAGCCGACCCCAGCCCTATTCGAGATAGAGCGGGAACTTCGGCAGCGCGGCGAGATCCTCGGGCGCGTGCTGCACGATCAGCGTCGCCTTGCTGCGCGCGAGCACGTCCGCGATGCGATCGAACGACGCGAGCATGTCCGCCTTGCTGTACGCCACCGCCGGCACCCGTCGGGTCTTCACGTTGTCGCGCGTCTGGTACAGGTCGCCGCCGAGCAGCACCGCGCCGCCCTGCGCGAACGTCACCAGCAAGACCTGGTGGCCCGGCGTGTGCCCCGGCGCGCCCAGGACGCGCACGCGGCCGTCGCCGAACACGTCGAGATCCTGGTCGACCAGCTCGGTCCGGGCCGCGGCGATGCCGCTCCACGACGACGGGTTGACCCCGAACGGCGTCGGTGTGCTGCGGCCCCACGCGAGCTCGCGGCGGTTCACGATCCAGGTCGCGGCGGGGAACAGGTTCGCGTTGCCGGTGTGGTCGAAGTGCAGGTGCGAGAACGCGATGTACTCGATGTCCGCCGGCGTCAGCTCGATCTCGGCGAGCTGATCGACCAGCGGGCGATCGACCGCGAGGTGGATGCGGTTGGACGCGCCGACGAGCTGATCGCTCGTGCCCGGATGGCGCGCGAGCTCGTCGCCCAGGCCGAGATCCCACAGCAGATCGCCGCTGGGGTGGCGAATCAGATAACACACGTCGACCATGTGGCCGGCGTTGCCGCCGAGGATCGACTCCGACGTCGCCACCCCGCCGGTGAGCGTGATCGAGCCGCAGTCGAGCGCGTAGATCCGCACCGCCTCGACCGGCTCGCTGCTGCCGCGGCAGCCGGCGAGCCCCGCGATCAGCGCGAGCGCGGCGATCGGACAACGCATCTGACGATCGGTATATCGGCCATGCGGCCCGCAGGCAATGCCAATGATCAGTCGGGCTCGACGCGTTGCCCCGAGCAGCTGACGTCGACGATGGTCCCGGGCGCCGGTGCGTCCGAGCGCTCGATCTGAAGCTCGAGCTGCGTCTCCGTGTCACACGCCGGATTGGGCTTCACCCACCAGCACGTTGTGCCATCGCCCACATCCGGATGATCGTCGTCGAGCATCGCGCAGCGCCGGAGCACCTGCTCGTGGCGCGCCGGGCCAAACGCGTCCTGCACGTCGGTCACGCTGCAATCGATCTGCAGCCCCGGCCGGTCGGGGAACACGTCGCTGTCGTCGAGCGTGCCCTCGAGGCATGGGCTGATCGACCTGAACAGCAGCGCGCCGATGTCGTCGACCGCCTGGCTGTAGTCGCTCTGGCACACCGTGCTGAACAGGCCGTGATCGCCGAACCGCTGGCGAAATGCGTCGAGCCGGAGCGCCGGTCGCGCGAACGCCGCGCCGCCGAGGATCGTCGCGTCGCACGACGGCTGCAGCGCGAGCGCCTGGGTGTGGCCCGGGAACCGCAGCACGCCGGTGTCGATCGTCGGCTTCGGATCGCCGGCGATCAGCGCGACCACGATGCCCAGCGGCCCCTGCAGGCCGGACAGAAACGCCGCGTAGGCGTCCGGATCGGTGAGCAGCGTGTCTCGGCGCACCTTGCAGCCGGTGTACGCGCCGGGCCCGAGCGTCGAGATCGACGTATCGCAGCGGTACGCCGACTGCGTGCAGCGAAAGTCGTCGGGGCCGCCGGTGCCGTCGGGCTGGGCGAACAGCTGCGGGCTGCCCGAGCAGTCATCCTCGTCGGTGAGGATCACGACCGCGAGGAAGGCGCCCTTGCGCAGGAAGCCGTCGTTCTCGCGACGCGAGCCGTCGAGCGCGCGCCGCATCGCCTCGAGCGGCGCCTCGACGCCGCAGCCCGCCTCGCCGACGTGCGAGATGCACGACAGCGCCTCGTCGAGCGAGCCGGTGTAGTTGATCTGCCGGGTGCCGTCGGGCCGCGCGAGGTCGCTGAGGAAGTGATCCGTGGTCGGCGCGCACGCCAGGCTCGGATCGCGCGACGCGTTCTGCATCCGGCCGTCGGTCGCGCTGGCCGGGTGACACGCCGCGCCGAACGGCGCGCCGGGGCTCTCGAGTCGCGCCACGAAGTTCTTGTAGTTCTGCGCGAACAGCGCCTGCTTGTCCCGGGTCGACGCCGAGTCGTCGATCACGAACAGGATGTCGAGGTCGGCGCTGACCGGGACGTGCTTCGAGAACACCGCGCCTTGCTCCGGGATGCTGTTGGAGATCGGTCGGTCAGGACATCCGGCGACGAGGATCGCGAGCACGAGCACGGAGCAGCGCATGCCCGTTGGTGCGCGCGCGCCGGCCATCCGTCACCGCGCGCCGCGAAAACCGCCCGACCGGGCTAGCGCAGCGGCAGCATCACGCAGAACGCCGTGCCGGCCTCGCTCGACTCGACCTCGATCCGGCCGCGGTGCGCCTGCACGATCTCGTGCACGATGTAGAGCCCCAGGCCCAGGCCGGCGGGCCGGCGCTCGCTGCCGCCGCCGCGGCGGTACGGATCGAACAGCACCGCGAGCTGATCCGCGGGGATCGGCTTGTCGCGGATCGCGTTGGTCACGGTCAGCGTCACGACCCCCGACCCGCGCGTGATCTGGATCGTCACCGGCGCGCCGCGCTTGCCATATTGCGCCGCGTTGCCCATGAGGTTCGAGATCACCTGCGACAGGCGATCCGGATCCCAGCGGCCCTCGACCTCGACCGGCTCGACGAGCTCGAAGCCGATCTGCGGATAGGCCAGCGACAGCTCGTCGATCGCCGCCTTGACCAGCGGGAGCAGCTGCGTGTCGCGGAGCTCGACCGGGATGCCCTGGCCGAGCCGCGCGCGGGTCATGTCGAGCAGCTGCTCGACGATCCGCGTCATCCGTCGCGTGCTGGCCTCGAGCCGGCGCACCACCGGCGCCGCCCGCGTGCCCTCGGTCGTGGCGTCGAGCAACGCGAGGCCGGCGACCATCGCGCCGAGCGGGTTGCGCAGATCGTGGCCGACGATGCCGAGCATCTGGTGGCCGAACTCGGCGATGCGCTCGCGCTCCATCGTGACGGCGCGCTCGGCGGAGACGTCCTCGAGCGCGGTCACGCTGCCGACCACCAGGCCGCGGGCGTCGCGCAGCGGCACGCTCGACGCGAACACGGCGCGCGGCGCCCCGGCGACCGTCATCATCAGCTCGGCGCGCGTCGGCCGGTTCGCGCTCAGCGCCTGGCCGACGATCCAGTCGGCCTGCGCGATCGGCGTGCCGTCGTACGTCGCCCAGCTCGCGAGCGGAAACGCGGCCGCGAGATCGGTCGCGTGCTCGACGCCGGGGATGAGCTGGGCCGCCGTGGCGTTGACCAGCGTGATGACCCCCGCGGCGTCGGTCGTCACGATGCCGATCGGCAGGTGCTCGAGCACCGCGTGGAGCTGGTCGCGCGCCGCGCGCTCGGCGTCGAAGCGCAGCGCGGTCTCGACCGCGAGGCCGGCGTACTCGATGCACGTCTCGAGCGTGGCGATGTCCTCGGGCTCGAACGGCGTGCCGTGGCCGTCGCGGGTCACCGTGACGACGCCCTGCACCGGCTCGCTGATCGGAAACGGCAGGATCGCCAGGCCGCGCAGCCCGCGCGCCTCGACGTACGCCTGGTAGGCCGGCGGCAGCACGCGGCGCGCGTGGTCGGTGCTGTCGAACGCGTGGACCTGCGGGTCGGCGATCGTCGAGATCTGCGCGAGCGCGGCGATGCCGTCGGGGTCGCGGTGCCGCGCGACCGCCAGCGCCGGAAACGGTCCGGGCAGCAGCAGCACCGCGCAGCCATCGCACAGCGTGCTGACCAGCGTGGTCGCGAGGTGCGCGACGATCTCGGCGACGCTGGCGCCGGCCTCGAGCAGCGCGTGGCTCAGCCGGTTGATCGCGGCGAGCCGCTTGCGCTCGTACGCCGCCGCGTCGCCGAGCTGCTTCGCGCGCAGCACCGCGTCGACCCGCGCGCGCAGCTCCTCGGGCGCAAACGGCCGCGCGACGTAGTCGTTGGCGCCGCTCGCCAGGCCCTGCACGATGTCGTTGGTCTCGACCCGCGACGCGGTGACCAGGATGATCGGCAAGGTCTGCGTGGGCGCCCGCGAGCGCAGGAACTTGCAGACCTCCGGGCCGGCCATGCCCGGCATCACCCAGTCGAGCAGCAGGACGTCGGGTTGCGCGGCGCCGGCGGCGAGGCGCTCGACCACGACCGAGCCGTCGTCGAACTTCTCGTAGTCATACGCCGGCCCGAGCGAGCGCTCGGTGATCAGCGCCTCGGTGGGGCTGTCGTCGACGATCCACACGCGGGGTCGAGTGGACGAGGGGGCGCTGGGATCAGGCACGCTTTGCGATCTCCTCGGCCATGAGGTCGAGCGGAACGTCGACGGCGCCGAGCCCCGCTTCGTAGACGCAGCGAGGCATACCATAGACCACGCAGCTGGACGACGACTCGGTGAGCAGCGCCCCTCCCGCGGCCGCGATCAGGCGGGCGCCGACCAGGCCATCGTCGCCCATGCCGGTCAGCACGACGCCCAGCGCGCGCGCGCCGACCACCGCCGCCCCGGACTCGAACAGCTCGTCGACCGACGGCGTGAACTGGCGCGCGGTCGGCTGGCCGAGCCGCGCGACCAGCCGGTCGGCGACGCGTTCGACGCGGAGGTGCAAGCCGCCGCGCGCCAGCACGACCCGGCCGACCCGGAGCTCGAGGCCGTCCTCGGCCTCCATGACCTCGAGCGCCGAGATCTTGTCGAGGCGCTGGGCGAGCGACGCGGTGTAGCCCGGCGGGATGTGCAGCACCATCGCGACCGGGGCGGCGAGGCTCGCCGGCAGCGCCGAGATCAACCGGGTGAGCGCCTGCGGTCCGCCGGTCGAGGTCCCGATCATGATCAGCTCGGCGCCGAGGCCGACGCTGACCCGGGTGACGGGCGCGACGACCGCGGGCACCGGCGGTGCCAGCCCCGCCGCGACCGCGAGCACGGTGGCGACCAGCTGCTCGCCGATCTCGTGCAGCCGATCGTTGGCGAGCGCGGTCGGCTTCGCGATCAGATCGACCGCGCCGAGCGTGAGCGCCTCGGCGCCGATCTCGCTGTCGATCGTCGAGATGCTGACCACGATCGCGCGCGGCCGAGGCCGGCCGGCGAGCGCGCGCAGCACGGCGAGGCCGTCGACGGTGGGCATCGTGAGATCGAGCGTGATCACGTCGGGATCGAGCGCCGCGATGCGGTCGAGCGCGTCGGCGCCGTCGCGCGCGGTCGCGACCACGTCGATCTGGCCGGTCGCGCGCAGCAGCCGCGCGAGCACGGTGCGCGCGAACGCCGAGTCGTCGACCACGAGCACGCGCGGCCGGCTCATCGCGCCCTGCGATAGAAGAACGCGTTGTCGCGCTCTTCGCAGACCAGCGAGGTCCCGAAGCGCATCAGCGACTCCGACACGCCGACGGCGAGCAGGCCGTCCGGGGCCAGCGCCTCCGCGAGGTGATCGACGACCCGCGTGATGTGGTCGTCGCGAAAATAGATCAACACGTTGCGGCACAGGATGACATCGAACTGCCCCAGCATGCGCACCGCGCCGGCGTCGAACAGGTTCAGCGTCTTGAACGTCACGGCGCCGCGCAGCCGCGGCTCGACGACCACGCCGCCCGGGCCGCTGCTCAGGTAGCGCGCCGCGAGCTCCGCCGGGTGGTCGTCGCGCAGCGCGCGCTTGCGATGGTGGCCCGCGACGGCCTGCGCGATCGCCTGCGCGCTGATATCTGTCGCGACGATCTCGACGCGGTCGAGCAGGCCGCGCGCGTCGAGCAGCATCGCCATCGTCAGCGGCTCCTCGCCGGTCGAGCACGCGGCCGACCACACGCGCGCGCGGCCGTGGGCCGCGACGCGCTTCGCGAGCGGGCCATCGACGGCCGGGGCACGCCCCCGGCTGTCAGCGCCCCCGGATGGGGGCGCGGTTCCATCGACGAGGTAGCGCAGCGGCGCGAGCTCGCGGAAGAAGAAGGTCTCGTGGACGAGCAGCGCCTCGATCAGCTGGGCGCGCTGCGCGCCGTCCGGATCGTCGTAGCGCAGGCGGTAGTAGTAGTCGAGCAGCGAGTCGTAGCCGAGGTCGACCGCGTGCGCGGTGAGCTTGCTGGCGAACAGCTCGCGTTCGTGCGGGCCGTAGTGCATGCCGCAGGCGTCCTCGACGAGCGCGGTGAAGATCGCGAACAGCTGGGGCGACAGCGCGAGGCCGGCCATCGTCATCTCAGCTCGCGGCGGCGGCGCACGCGCGCCGGACATCCGGATCGGGGTCGTTGCTCGCGAGCTGGGCGACGCGGGCGCGCGACCCGGGCGCCCCCATCGCGATCAGCGCGGTGGCGGCGCTCCGGCGCGCCGCGGGGTTGGCCAGCTCGAGGCTGTGG
>Ga0307513_10010987_pt1 | contig 11297 bp, 8 predicted proteins | sample 15_EM_MG_FD_202174 | JGI IMG/M metagenome (GOLD analysis project Ga0307513, IMG submission 202174) | Populus trichocarpa ectomycorrhiza microbial communities from riparian zone in the Pacific Northwest, United States - 15_EM | ecosystem: Host-associated > Plants > Roots > Unclassified | place... | reverse complement strand
CTTGCTGCGCTTGTCTGTCGCGTCGCACGCAACGCATAGTGCCTCCATCCAAGACCGGCTATTGACACAAAAATCGCGTCGCTCGGGCAGCCTCCATCACCGCGGTATGCCGTTCTAAGAGCGCGTGTGCGGGGATGTCTCCTTCCAGAAGACCAGAAGGCCTTGCGAACCACTCAGCCACCTCCTCGTCATCAAAATTGCGCGGCAGCATATCCATCACGCGGGGGACTTCGTTACGCAGCCAGGCGCAGCTCAGGTCGAACTGAAACAGTGGCAGATACAAGGTTCCGTGCCAATGGAAGTTCACGACTTGGCGCTGTACAACCCAGCGGGCCAACCGCGATATTGGTTGCGGCCATCTCTCCGTCATACGTCCGACCATCTGGTCACCGGTTTCCACCCCTCCGAAGTTCTGATACGTCTGAAACAAGAAGTCCGCGGGCACCGGACAAACGCATTGACGAAGTTCTTGGGGAACTGACTGTGTGAGTAAAGAGAAGGGCTTCATAGACCATCCGAATTGCGATACTGATTCAGCGATGGTCCACAGGAGCACCGGCACTCTCTTGCGCTTTTCAGCCGGCGATGGAATCTATTGGTCATCCTTCGCCGAAATCATGACGATTGACGCAAGCAATGCCCAAACATCTTGGAAGCGTTCTATCGGCTAGCGTGGCCTACGGGCAGCATGACTGACAGTTCAACTACTGGAGACTTCATCATGTCCGCACTACCCAACACGCTCCACATCGAGCCAGCATCAGGAGATGAAGACCCGACTGAGACTGCTGAATGGATTGCGTCGCTGCAGAGCGTCGTCCAACACTGTGGTGAAGACCGCGCCTTCGCTCTCATTGAAAGCATGATTGCCGTGCTCCGCAGCAATGGCGAAGCTCGCCCATTTTCACAGTCGACGCCCTATCTCAATACCATTGCGCCGCCAGATGAGCCACGCATGCCTGGTGACCCAGCACTGGAACATCGGATTCGTGCCTTTACTCGGTGGAACGCGGCGGTCATGGTGCTTCGTGCAGCCCGCCACAGCAACGTTGGCGGCCACATCGCGTCGTTCGCTTCCGCAGCGACCCTCTACGACGTCGGCTTCAACCATTTTTGGCACGCACCCTCAAACTCTCACGGCGGTGACTTGCTGTACATCCAGGGGCATGTAGCGCCTGGCATCTACTCGCGCGCTTTTCTGCTGGGCCGCCTCAGCGAGGAGCAACTCGATAACTATCGCCGTGAGGTCGGAGGAAATGGCCTGCCGTCGTATCCCCACCCCTGGCTCATGCCTGATTTCTGGCAATTCGCGACTGTTTCGATGGGGCTGGGTCCCATCCTCGCCATCTACCAGGCTCGCTTCATGAAGTACATGCAGGCCCGAGGTGTCCTTGACGCCGGAAGACGGAAAGTATGGATGTTCCTGGGCGATGGAGAGATGGACGAGCCCGAATCTCGCGGCGCCCTGGGAATGGCCGGCCGAGAGCGCCTCGACAACTTGATATTTGTCGTCAACTGCAATCTGCAGCGACTGGACGGTCCTGTGCGCGGCAACGGAAAGATTATTCAGGAACTCGAAGCGGAGTTCAGGGGCGCTGGTTGGAATGTCATCAAAGTCGTCTGGGGCGGGCGGTGGGACGCCCTTTTTGCAAGAGACCGCAACGGTGCGCTAGCGCGACGCATGATGGAAGTCATCGACGGGGAGTACCAGACCTACACCACAAAATCCGGAGCATACCTTCGGGAGCGTTTCTTCAATACGCCTGAGCTGAAGGCCATGGTGGCGGATTGGTCCGACGAGGACATCTGGAACCTCGACCGTGGCGGGCATGACCCGCGCAAAGTCTTTGCGGCGTATCGCAAGGCAATCGAATCAGTGGGGCGGCCCACGGTCATCCTGGCCAAAACCATCAAGGGATACGGAATGGGTGAAGCAGGACAGGGCTCCAACATGAACCACCAGCAAAAGAAGATGCAGGAGCAGCAGCTCAGGAGCTTTCGGGACCAGTTTCAGCTTCCCGTTCCCGACGCGGAATTGATGGAGCTTCCCTACCTCCGCTTCGAAGAAAATTCTCGAGAGCTGGCGTACATGCGGGCTCGACGCTCCGAACTCGGCGGATACCTTCCAGCCCGTCGCCGACGAGCGGAGTCTCTTCCGACACCAGACCTGTCGAGCCTTGACGCTCTGCTCAAGGCGACGCCCAAGGGTCGTGGAATGTCCACCACGATGGCGTTCGTGCGCATCCTATCCACCTTGCTTCGCGACCCGGTCTTGGGGCCTCGGATTGTTCCCATTGTTCCGGACGAATCGCGCACGTTTGGAATGGAGGGACTGTTTCGTCAGATTGGAATCTGGAACCAGGATGGCCAGCAGTATGTGCCTGAAGACTCGGACCAGTTGATGTTCTACAAGGAGTCAACGACCGGCCAAATCCTGCAGGAGGGCATCAACGAGGCTGGCGGGATGAGCGATTGGATAGCGGCGGCAACCGCCTATTCCACCCACGGCCAAATCATGCTTCCCTTCTACATCTTCTACTCAATGTTTGGGTTTCAGCGCGTGGGCGACCTGGCATGGGCTGCCGGTGACATGCGGTCGCGCGGATTTCTGCTGGGCGGAATCGCTGGCCGTACAACGATTAACGGCGAAGGCTTGCAGCACGAGGATGGACACTCCCTGCTGATGGCAGCCTCGATTCCCAATTGCTTGAGTTACGACCCCACTTTCAGCTACGAGCTGGCGGTCATCGTGCAGGATGGGATTAGGCGCATGGTCACGGAACAGCAGGATGTGTACTACTACATCACCGTGATGAACGAAAACTACCCGCATCCCGCGCTGCCCGCAGGAGATACTGTCGCATCGGACATCGTGCGCGGCATGTACGCGTTTCGCCGCTCAAGCCTTGACGATACAGCTCCACGGGTTCAACTGATGGGCGCAGGCACCATCTTCAATGAGGTCATCGCGGCCGCGGACCTTCTTGAAACCGAGTGGGGCGTGGCCGCTGACCTGTGGGGCGTTCCCAGCTTCACAGAATTAGCCCGTGAGGCGAGAGCGGTTCAACGGTACAACTTGCTTCATCCTGAGCAAGAGTGCCGCTTGCCTTTCGTGACCTCGCAGTTTCAAGGCACGCAAGGGCCGTTCATTGCGTCTACGGACCATGTCCGAACGCTAGTCGAGCAGATTCGCGCATTCGTTCCCGGGCGGTTTGTGGTGCTGGGCACGGATGGATATGGGCGTTCGGACACGCGAGAGGCGCTTCGGCACTTTTTTGAAGTGGACCGTCGATGGATTGTCGTCGCATCGCTTCGTGCGCTTGTCGACGAAGGAGCGCTGTCGAGGGAAGTTCTGAGTCGCGCTATCGCCAAGTACGAGCTTGACCCTGACAAGCCCAATCCCATGACAGTTTAGACCGCGCGGCATCGACTCGCGTATCCGTACGCGAAGGTGCTTCTTCTGATGGAACTCACCTCATCCGTTCGGTACATGCGCGAACCTGCTCTGGGGACTGAAACTCTTATTCCTTTTTACTTGCCGAGGATACGAACATGGCTTCAAGCTACATGACCAGCAGCAAAGCTGCGAGCGGCCGGCTCGCAGGCAAGGCGGCGTTTGTCACAGGCGGTGCACGCGGCATCGGGGCGGCTATCGTCCAGCGCTTGGCGCAGGAGGGCGCTGATGTCACGTTCACCTACACCAGCAACGAAGCTGCCGCGCGAGCCTTGGCAGCCAAACTCGAAGGCACCGGAAGCCGCGTGACCGCAATTCGCGTGGATAGCGCGAATACCCGAGCACTCTCGGACGCGATAGACCAGGCAGCTGCAAAGCTGTCGCGCATCGACATCATGGTGAACAACGCGGGCGTCAACAAAATTGGCTCGGTCGAGCAGTTTTCGCTCGCCGACTTGGACGCGACGCTCGACATCAACGTGCGAGCAGTCTTTGTCGGGACTCAGGCGGCCGTGAGGCACATGCCTGACGGCGGGCGCGTCGTGACCATCGGGAGCATCAATGCCGAACGGATGCCCTTCGCCGGCGGGGCGGCATACTCCATGAGCAAGGCGGCCGTAGTCGGTCTGACCAAGGGCTTGGCGAGAGACCTCGGCGCACGACAGATTACGGTAAACAACATTCAGCCAGGTCCGGTCGACACAGACCTAAATCCGGCGAATGGCCCTATGGCTTCGGCGCTCCTCGGACTGATGGCCCTCAAACGCTACGGCCACGCAAACGAGATTGCCGCGATGGTGGCTTACCTTGTTGGACCCGAAGCCGGGTATGTGACGGGAGCTAGCCTGTCGATTGACGGAGGCTTTGGCGCCTGAGATGTGCGCGCTGGGGTCCGCAGCTATTCTGCGGGCCCAATCAATCGCTCGAACTCCGGTTTGAAATGTTTCAGCATTGCGCGAACCGGCATCGCCGCTGAATCGCCCAAGGCGCAAATCGTTCTCCCCTGGATGCCATCGGCCAAGGAGTTCAGGAGTGCCAAGTCAGATGCACGGCCGCTGCCCGTACACAGTCGCTCCAGAATTCGCCACAGCCAGCCGGTTCCTTCGCGGCATGGCGTGCATTGACCGCAAGACTCGTGCATGTAGAAGTACGAGAGCCGTCGCAGCGAGTGAGGCATGGAACGCGTAGCATCCAAAACAATGACCGCACCGGAGCCGAGCATGGAGCCCGCTTTCGCAATGGTGTCAAAGTCCATGCGCAGTTGCATCGCGGAAGCCGCTGGTAACACCGGCGACGATGCCCCCCCAGGAATCACAGCTTTGAGTTCGCCTCCGTCGCGCACGCCACCCGCAAGCGCAAGCAAGTCGGCAAACGGGGTACCCATGGGCACCTCGTAGTTTCCTGGCCATTCCACGTCGCCAGAGACGGAAAAAATCTTTGTACCTCCATTGTTGGGGATGCCCGTTTCCAAGAACGCCGTTGCGCCGTTTCGAATAATCCAGGGCACTGCGGCGTACGTCTCGGTGTTGTTGATGGTTGTGGGCTTGCCGTACAGCCCGAAGCTCGCGGGAAATGGTGGTTTGAATCGCGGCTGACCCTTCTTGCCTTCGAGGGACTCCAGCAGCCCGGTTTCCTCGCCGCAGATGTACGCTCCAAAGCCGTGGGTCGCATGAAGCTGGAAAGTGTGCCCGCTTCCAAGAATGTTGTCGCCAAGATAGCCGGCAGCGCGCGCCTCTTCCAGCGCATCCTCGAAGCGCATGTACGCCCCAAAGATTTCTCCATGGATGTAGTTGTAGCCCACCGATGCGCCCATCGCATAGGAGGCGATGACCATCCCCTCGATGACGATGTGTGGGTTGTAAAGCAAGATGTCTCTGTCTTTCGTGGTGCCCGGTTCACCTTCATCCGAATTGCAGACCAGGTACTTCTGCCCCGGAAAGTTGCGCGGCATGAAGCTCCACTTGAGGCCGGTTGGAAATCCTGCACCCCCTCTACCTCGAAGCGCGGAAGCTCTTACTTCCGCGAGAACCGCTTCGGGAGACATGCTGAGCACTTTTCGAAGGGCAGCGTACCCCCCGCGCCGCTCATAGTCAGACAGGCGCCAGTTTTCGCCGTTCAAGTCGGCAAAGATTTGCGGATGGACATGGCGCCCGTGGAAGCACGTCTCCCGGCCAGTCGCCTTGAATCGTGCAAGAGTTTGTTCAACTGTACTCATAGCGCCAGATGCTCCGGCGCATCAAGCCAATCGTCTCGCCCATTTCCGGCACAAGTTGCCGAAATGCGTCGCGCCTTTCAGTTCGCCTCTTTCGAAGAGCGGGCCAGTTGCACCAGCAAGGCGATGACGAGCGAGACGCTTCCAACCAGAACATACTGCCAAGCCAGAGAAAGGTTCAGGGCAAGAAAGAGGGAGCCGACCAAAGCGCCGGCGATTGCGCCCACTCGACCAATCCCCACAACCCAGCCCACTCCGGTTGCGCGGACTTCCGTTGGGTAGACGGTGGCTGAGTACGAACTCAGGTTCACTTGAGCTCCGACAATCAACCCGCCCGCGAGAGCCACAACCGTGGTGAGGACCATTCGGTCACCAGGAGCGAATCCGATGGCCGCGATTGCCAGCGCAGCAGCCAGAAACGTGGCGACCAAGGGCGCGTACGACCTGCGCTTGTCGATGGTTGCCGCTAAGAGCAAGGACCCGGCGATGCCTCCCAAGGAAAAGGCTGCCGAAGTCAAAATTGCATGCGACAACGGAATTCCTGTCGCCTGCAGCAGCGTGGGCATCCACGTGATGATGTAGACAATCAGCATCTGGGTAGCAAAGGCCGCGGCACCGAGCAGAACGCTAGACATCAGCAGTCCAGGGCCAAATACTTTTGATATAGGCGTCCGACGCGAGTCCGCTTGGCGTGGGGCGGTGAAGATGTCAGAAGACGTGTACCCGGCGAGGGCATCCAACTTCGACATCTGCCGTGCGACCTGAGAATCGTGCGGGTTTCGGGTGAGCAAGAAGCGTACGGATTCGGGGAGGTAGCGGATGAGAAGCGGCAGCAGCGCCAGCGGCAGCAGTCCCCCAACCACAAACACAGCCTGCCAACTGTGATGTTCGAGCAGGTAGGCGGAAAGCGGTCCTCCGAACACGCCGCCCAACGGGAAGGCGGCGTACAGCACGCTGACCATGGTCGCTCTTGAACGTGCCGGCGCGAACTCCGAGACGAGCGCTATTACGTTCGAGAGCGCCCCTCCAAGACCGACTCCTGTCAAGGCCCGTAGCACGAAGAGCGAGCCGAAATCCTGTGCAAGTGGGGTTGCCAGCGCGAACGCTGCGAACACCGCGGTGGACCACACAATCGCAGGTCTACGGCCCCAGCGGTCAGCGAGTATTCCGAAAATGGCGGCGCCCGCGGCCGCGCCGACATAGTGCGCCGCAAAGATTGGTCCGAAGGCTTCCTTCGGCAGCTGCCAGGCCTTCGCAATGACTGGCGCGACGTACGTTATGGCCAGTGTGTCGAAGCCGTCCAGTAACGCTACGCAAGCGCAAAGTGCGAGCATCCCCAACAAAAAGCGGCCCACCGGGGCCGCGTCAAGTGCTGTTTCGAGTTCGACCGACCGACCGGGTGCCCCGCCGGAACCAATAAGGCGGGACGCGCCGGCACGGACGGCGTCCGTTCCTTCCTGTGGTACTGAGCCCGAGTGAACGTACATGGGAAGCTCCTCTGCAAAGCTGTGTAGATGAACGAAATCGCTTACGCTGAGGCAAGGACCGGCGCTGCCTCCTCGACACCGGCGTGGACTTGCGTAGTGGCGCCTGCGCCGTCATGCGCCGTACGTGCCAGCACGAAGTCGTGATGCATCCGCCAGGCTCCCTCTGCTTTTTGTTCCCAGCGCGCCACGAGCGATTGCCGAACACCGAAGACGGCATCCGAGTCGAGGTAAGGGTCACCTTCCTTGAAAACGTGTGTGATGAGCGAGGCATAGCCTGGCGCTTCAATCTTGAAATGCAGATGGGCGGGTCGCCACGGGTGCCGGCGCGCGGCGTGCAGCAGTTCCCCCACGGTACCGTCTACAGGGATGGGGTACGCCTCAGCCACGACGGTTCGGAAACGCAATTTCCCCTCGGCGTCTGTTCGGAAGCGGCCGCGGTTCTGGGCGCGGTCTAGGCCGGCGAGCTGCACGTCGTAATGCCCTTCAGCATCCGCCTGCCAAACATCAACCACTGCATCTTTGATGGGCATGCCATCTTCTGCGCGAATCGTCGCCGTAACCTCACACGGGTCACCCACCGCACCCTGAGCAATGTCGTCGCCCGTCTGGTATTCGGGTGCCCCTTCGACGTAGAACGGGCCAAAAACCGTGGGCTCAGTACATCCTTCGGCCTGGTCGTGGTTCATGGCGACGGTCAACATGGACAGGCCGAGCACATCGCTCAGCAGGATGAACTCCTGCCGCTTGTCGTCGCACATCTTGCCCGTTCTGGTCAGGAAGTCGATGCCCTGGAACCATTCGGCCTCCGTCAACTTGACGTCTCTGGCGAAGGCATGCAGATGCTGAACCAGGCTGACGAATATTTCCCTTGTCCTGGGATTGGGCGTGTCGCCAAATCTCGCAATGACCGCCTGGGTGATGTTGTCTTGGGTGATGTTTCTCATGTGGGTACCTGCATTTCGGGAGGTGAAGTTCGCTGCCGCTCAGTTGGGGCGCACGCCATCGAATGCGTCGCGCAACAGCTGCGCAATCGAGGCGGCTTCGAGCGGACGAGGATTGGGGTACTGGTTTTGCAGGGCAAGGTCAGTTGCACGCTGCAGGTCGGCTTTGGAAAGGCCCAGTTCACGAAGGGAGCATGGCGCACCGCACGCGTGCGCCAAGTCAAACGCTGCAGCTGGCGCGCTCCGGCCGTTCAGTGCGGTGGCGATACGCTCCATCGCTGGTCGCGCGAAGTTCGCGTTGTAGGCCAATGCGTGCGGAAGCACGACCGCGTGCGTCTCGGCATGCGGGAGCCCAAAGGTTCCGCCCAGGGTATGGCACAGCTTGTGGTGCAACGCCATGGAGACCGCGCCCAGCACTGCGCCGCAAAGCCAAGCGCCATAGAGTGCATCTTCCCTCGCCTTTGCTTGGACCGGCGCACCCGCGGTGGAGCGGTCCGCGAGCAAAGGCAACGCTCGCGCCAATGCCGTCAGGCCCTCGACTGCCATCAGGTCAGTTATAGGACTGGAATCCGATGCATAGAGCGCTTCCGACGCGTGAGCAATGGCGTTGAGCCCGCTGACGACACTGGTAGCAGCCGGCAGCTCGTAGGTCAGCGCCGGGTCGTAGACCACCGTGCGAGGGAGCACACGGATGTCACGCCCGGTACGCTTCAGGCCCCCCTCCGTCAGCCCATAGATGCTCGTCATTTCCGAGCCCGCGTACGTCGTGGGGACTGCAACAATCGGCAGGCCGGACTCAAGCGCAATCGCTTTTGCGAGCCCAATTGTCGAACCTCCACCTACGGCTAGGAGTACATCGGCGTTCAGCTTCGAAGCTTCTGCGCGTGCCGAGCGGGCGACTTCGACGGGGACATGCATCGCAGCGCCATCGTGCAAGCCGACCCCTCGCGAGCCGATGCCACGCAGGATGCTCTGCGCCTGCTCGGTCTGACCTGAAGTGCACAGCACCAGCGCGCGGCGCACACCCAACTTGTCCAGTTCGTCGGGTAGCGCGCGGACGCTGCCTTGGCCAAACACGACGCGCTGGGCATGTGCGCTGTGAACGAAGCTTCTGGTCGTCATAGCAGCGGTTTCTGTCAGACGAGCTGGCACGCTTCGTCGAACTCGAGCCGCGGACTACGCGGAAACAGCTTGGTCACGTCTCCGATACCCAGCGCACAAATGAAGTTGGACTTCACCGTTTTTCCGGCGAAGAAAGCCGCATCCACCTTGGCGTTGTCGAACCCGGACATTGGCCCGCAGTCCAGGCCTACTGAGCGTGCGGCCATTACAAAGTAGCCACCCTGCAGACTCGAGTTGCGGAAGGCCGTGGTTTCGGCAAATCCCGTCTTTGCTTCTCCTTCAAACCACGTTTTCACCGCTGGATTGTGCGGAAACAGTCGAGGCAGCTTCTCGTAGAACCGCGTGTCGTAGCCGAGGATGGCAACGACGGGGGCAGCCATAGCCTTGTCCACGTTGCCCGGCGCCAAGGTGTCTTTCAGTCGCGCCTTCGCGTCGGGGGTGCGCACGAAGACGACGCGAGCTGGTGAGCAGTTCACCGAGGTCGGACCCCATTTCATCAGCTCATAGAGCGCATGAAGCTTGGTGTCGGAAACCGGCTCACTGGTCCAGCCGTTGTGGCTTCGAGCGTGACGGAAAAGGCGGTCTTGAAAGTCGTTCTGATTTGACATGGTGATTCAGCAAATAAATCGTGAGAAGGTAAGAAGTGAATTCAGATGGAAAGCGTGCCGCTCAGTGCCAGCTGCTCCTGATGGCGTGCGGAGTCCAGGGCCTTTGCGTATCCGGCGGTCGCGGCGTACTCGGTGGACGAATCGGCGGCGGACTCGATTCCGCATACCTTGCGTGCCAACTTGCCGTAGGCACCAGAGCCAGAGAACTCCGCGCGCTGCATGGTCAAGGTGCGGATTGCCTGCAGCGGCGTTCCGTTGAAGTTCTCGAACACGAACAGCCGGTTGCCCCAGTCGGTGAGGAACAGGTCACGGATGACGCGGCCAATCTTGACTCGGTCGTGTGGACGGCCGACGGGACCGTTGTTCATGCGCTCGAACCAGCTGTTCAGAGCAGAGTCATTCCACTGGTCTTCGCTCGCAAAAATCAAGGCCGAGCGACCAGACAGGTCGACCAGCTCATAAATCATCTGGGAGAAGTGCTCCAGATACAGCGCACGGCCGAAGTCGTAGATGAGGATGTTTGGCTTGTAGTGACCGCCCGGCGTATGGAATCCCAGTTCCTCGCTGGCGACGACGTGGGCCAGCATGGCCTGATGGAAGCCGATGAGCTTTGCAACGCGCGTTTGGACCGCGGGAATCTTGCTCGTACCGATGTGCTCCGTGATGAGTACCGCAAGGCCCGCCATCAGTTCGGCGCGCACCATCTGGCGAATCAGGGCATGGTAGTGAAGCCAGTCGAAGACTCGCTGTGGATAGAGCTTCGCATGCTCGGGGTTCCCGATGTGGAAGACATGTGACCATGGAATGAATACGTTATTGAAGACGGTCATTCCATCCAGTTCATCCCCTTGCGAGGCTAGCGGATGCTCGACAGCGTCCTCTTTCACGAGGCTCTCCCGGCAGACAATCGTGACGCCCTTGGTGTTCACTGGAACCGCGGCGAAGATGATTTGGTCCCCGGGGATGCCGGGCCGGAAGAACACGCCGATGTGAATCCAGTCGGCGAATGCGACACCGGTACCGATGGCCTTGACGCCATCGACCACGATGCCCTCATCGTTCTTGGAAACAATCCTCAACCCGGGCGATTTCTGCTGCGCATCGGGTGTCGAGCGGTCCATCTGAGGGTCGACAAACTGCGGAGCACAGTTGAAGTCATTGTTCTTCGCGAACTCGACGAATCGGACGATGTTGCGCGCCAGTTGGCGACCGTCAGCGCCGATGGCTTGAGACTGCCAAGGCTCCGGGTCATCGATATACGTGGTCAAGACGTAGTTGTTGACGTCCGGCGACCGCGGGAACGATGCTCCCGCCATTTCGCGCATCACCGTCTCGTGGTACTTGCGCTTGCGCTTCAACTCTTCCTTGGTCTTGTGCCCGAACCACTGCATGGAGCGTCGTTCACCAGCATCGTCCACGTAGGTCACGATGTCCTGGAGGTCGGGCCTGTGGTGCAGGTCGTAGAAGTCCGCG
>Ga0307513_10010986_pt1 | contig 11297 bp, 11 predicted proteins | sample 15_EM_MG_FD_202174 | JGI IMG/M metagenome (GOLD analysis project Ga0307513, IMG submission 202174) | Populus trichocarpa ectomycorrhiza microbial communities from riparian zone in the Pacific Northwest, United States - 15_EM | ecosystem: Host-associated > Plants > Roots > Unclassified | place... | reverse complement strand
GGAGGCCTGACTCGGCATCCCTCTTCGTCACTGCGGGAGATCGTGGCGAGTCGCCTATCTGGGAGATGGCGCTGGACTCGAAGCAGCCAACAGAATGGATGAGGCTCCATGCGGACGACCTGGCATTTTCGAAGGATGGATTATTCCTCTTCTTCGGTCGCATGTCGGTCAGCGCACCGACGGAGATAGCAAGGCTTGATCTCGTCAATCGCAACGAGCTCGGAAAGCGGGCGATCTTCCCGGTGCCAGTTACGCACATGAACGATGCACTGTTAGCGCAGATCGACATGCAGCCGCTCGAGGCGTTCACGTTCAAGGGCGCGAACAACGACGCCGTGCAGGGATTCCTGGTTAAGCCGCCGGGGTTCGATCCGACGAAAAAATATCCGCTGAAGTTCTTGATTCACGGCGGGCCGCAAGGGGCATGGGGAGATTCGTGGTCGTATCGCTGGAATCCGGAATTATTCGCGGCGAACGGCTACGTCGTGGTGATGATCAACTTCCATGGTTCGACCGGTTACGGGCAGAAGTTCACCGACTCGATCAGCGGCGATTGGGGCGGCAAGCCCTACGAAGACCTGATGAAGGGACTCGATTTCGTGGAGAAGACGTACCCGTTCATCGACAAAAATCGCGAAGCCGCACTCGGCGCGAGCTATGGTGGCTATATGGCGAATTGGATGCTTGGGCACACCGACCGCTTCAAGTGCATCGTGTCGCATGACGGCGTCTTCAACACTGAATCGGCCTACGGAACGACCGAAGAACTTTGGTTCAACGAGTGGGAATTCAAAGGGCCGCCGTGGAAGAACCGCGAGCTCTACCGGAAATTCTCGCCGCATTTGTTCGCCGATAAATTCAAAACGCCGACGCTCGTGGTGCATGGCCAGCTCGATTTCCGGCTCGATGTTTCCGAAGGCTTCCAGCTCTTCACCACGCTCCAACGACTGAAGGTGCCGTCGAAGATGCTCTATTTTCCGGACGAAGGTCACTGGGTCCTGAAGCCGCAGAACTCGCGACTTTGGTGGAAGACGGTGAACGATTGGGTCGATCAGTGGTGCGGAGCGAAATGAATGTCATCCTGAGCGAAGCGCAGCGGAGTCGAAGGACCCCGTGGGAAAGTCGAGCAGTGTCGCCACAGAATTCCTTGCTGGCGCGTCGACCATTCAAGTTCGGGGTTCCTCGACTTCGCTCGGAATGACAGGATAGGAAATGGACTCCCTTCAGCCCACGATCCTGATCGTCGATGACGAGAAGCACACGCGCGATGGGCTGCGGCGCTTGCTCGAGGACGAATACGATACCTACGTCGCCGAGGACATTCGCGGCGCGATGGACGTGCTCGAACGCGAGCACATCGATCTGATGATCACCGATCTGCGTCTCGGCGGAGATGACGGAATGGCTTTGATCGAGCGCGCGCTGAAACTTCCGCACCCGCCAATCTGCATCATGATGACGGCCTACGGCTCGGTCGATACCGCGGTCGAGGCGATGAAGCGTGGCGCCTACGATTTCGTGACGAAGCCGCTCAATCTCGACAAGGTCGAAATCCTGATCGCGCGCGCGCTGGCCAGCCGCCGGATGGAGCAGGAAAACCGGACGCTGCGGCAGCAGGTGGACGAACGTTATGGTCTCGAAAACATCATCGGGGAATCGCCGGCGCTGCGCGAGGTGCTCGATACGGTCCGGCAGGTCGCGCCCTCGTCCGCGAATGTCCTGGTCGAAGGCGAAAGCGGCACCGGCAAGGAACTGGCCGCGCACGCGATTCACAATCTCAGCCGCCGGAACAAGGCGAAATTCGTCACGGTCCATTGCGCGGCGCTTTCGCCGCAATTGCTCGAGAGCGAATTATTCGGCCACGAACGCGGAGCGTTTACCGGCGCGCACGACCGCCGGATCGGACGGTTCGAGCAGGCCAACGGCGGCACGATTTTCCTGGATGAAATCGGTGAGATCGATGCCAGCACGCAGGTGAAGCTTTTGCGCATAATCAGCGAAGAGCGGGCTTTCGAGCGCGTGGGCGGGAACCAGACTTTGCGCGCCGACGTGCGCCTGATTGCGGCCACGAACAAGAACCTGGAGAAGCTGGTCGCCGAAGGAAAATTTCGGGACGATCTCTATTTCCGCCTCAACGTCGTGCATCTCACCATGCCGCCGTTGCGCGAGCGGAAGGAAGATATTCCGATGCTGGTGCGCGGATTTCTCCGGCACTTTTGCAAGGCGAACGAGAAGCCGCTCCTCGACCTGACCGCCGACGCAATGAACGCGCTCCTCACCTATGACTGGCCGGGAAATGTCCGCGAGCTGCGCACGGCGATCGAGCACGGCGTGGTCATGGCACACGGGCCGAAAATCACTTTGCGCGATTTGCCGGTGAATGTGCGCCAGGCGACCGGCGCGTCGCTTCCCGGAGGCATTACTCCGAGCAAAGCGTTTGGCGAAAAATCGAGCGCCCTCGATCTGCACGAGACCGAGAAGCGGCTCATCATGCAGGCGCTCGCCACCACGAATGGAAACGTCACCAAGGCGGCGAAGAAGCTCGGCATCAGCCGGCGGACTTTGCACCGCAAGATCAACGAGATGAAAGCTGCGGGAGAATCTATTTAGCGACGATCCGTGACCAAGGAAGGGCGATTTTCAATCGCCCGCCAGAAAACCGGCTGTTGCAAACCGCCGCTCCTTGTTCTTTACGAATGGCGCTGGCGGCCTTTCAATAACCGACGTGGCGCAGGAAAAACGAATTTTTGGGACGGACGGCGTGCGCGGGGTGGCGAACGTCGAGCCGGTCACGGCGGAGACGGCACTGAAACTCGGCCGCGCCGCGGCGCATGTTTTCACGCAACTCAACCCGCGCGAACACCCGAGCGGCGCCCGGCCGAAGATCGTGCTCGGCAAAGACACGCGTCTCTCTGGTTACATGCTCGAAAACGCGCTCGTCGCCGGCATCACCTCACTCGGCGTGGATGTGCTCCTGATCGGGCCGCTGCCGACGCCGGGCGTGGCTTACATCACCCGCTCGCTCCGGGCGGACGCGGGGATCGTGCTTTCCGCGTCGCACAACCCGTACGAAGACAACGGCATCAAATTTTTCCGGCACGATGGCTACAAACTCGACGACCAAATCGAACAGCAGATCGAGCAGTTGGTTTTCACGGGTGAAATCGATTCCATTCGACCGACCGCGGGAAAAATCGGGCGGGCGCGACGCATCGACGACGCGCTGGGACGTTATGTCGAGTTCGCGAAAGCCAGCTTCCCGAGGAAGATGTCGTTCGAGAAAATGCATATCGCAGTGGATGTCGCGAACGGCGCGGCCTACAAATCGACGCCGTGCATTCTGCGCGAACTCGGCGCCGCGCTCACGGTCATCCACGACGAACCAAACGGGACGAACATCAACGCGCAATGCGGCAGCACTTTTCCTGCTGAGATTCAGCGGGTCGTCAGGGAAAGCGGCGCCCAAATCGGCATCACTCATGACGGCGACGCCGATCGCGTCCTGCTCTGCGATGAAAACGGAGAGCTGGTGGATGGCGACGAGATTCTGGCGATCGCGGCGGTCGACCTCCTGCAATCGGGCCACCTCCAGAAGAAAACGCTCGTGGCCACGGTCATGAGCAATTTCGGGCTCGACGAAGCGCTCGCTCCGCTCGGCGGAAAAGTTGTGCGGGCGAAAGTGGGCGACCGTTACGTCATCGAGGAAATGGTGGAGCGAAACCTGAACCTGGGCGGGGAACAAAGCGGCCACATGATTTTCCGCGATTTCACCACGACCGGCGACGGAATCATCAGCGCGCTGCAAATCCTGCGCATCATGAAAACGACCGGGAAGCCGCTGAGTGAATTGAAGCGTTGCCTGACAAAGTACCCGCAGGCGCAGCGGAATTTGAAGGTGAAGGAGAAACGTCCGCTCGAAGAACTGCCCGCGGTGATGAGACTGGTGGGAGACGCGGAAAAAGAGCTTTCAGGCAAGGGCCGCGTGCTCCTGCGTTACTCGGGGACGGAGCCGAAGATCCGGCTCTTGATCGAAGGACGCGAGCTGGAGCAGATCGATCGGCAGGCGAATCGGATCGCGGAGGCGATTCAAAGCGCGATAGGAGTATAGGTCGTAGAGGACATATGACTCTCAATCAGGTCATCGAGGCGCTTTTGTTCAGCGCGCAGAAACCGCTTTCAGCGCGCGACCTGGCGGGCGCAATCAAGGGCGTGGGCGACGCGGACGAGCTCATGCCTAACGAGTTTTCGCGGGCGAGCGAAGCGCAAGTGGCCGCCGCCCTCGAGCAATTGAAGGTCGAGTACATCGAGCAGGCTCGCGCGTTTCAGCTCGTCGAAAAAGCCGAGGGCTGGCAACTGGTGAGCGAACCGGCTTATGCTCCGTGGGTTCGCCAGCTATTTCCTGCTGCCAAACCGGCGCGGCTGACTCCGCCTTCGTTGGAAACTCTGGCGATCGTCGCGTATCGGCAGCCGATCACGCGCGCCGATGTCGAAGCGGTTCGCGGCGTCGCTGTGGACGGCGTCCTGCAAAGTTTGATGGAGCGCGGGCTCGTGAAAATCGCGGGTCGGGCGGAAGTTCCGGGCCGGCCGCTCCTTTATGAGACGACGGAGTTTTTCCTCGAGCACTTCGGCTTGCGCGACCTCGACGAGTTGCCTAACGCAGAAGAGCTGCGACGCAGGTATCTGCCTTCCGCGGCTTCCGCAAAACCCGCCACGCCTGCGGAACCTCCGCAGCCGCCCGCGGCCCCCGAGTCAAGCGACGCAGCTCCCGCGCAGGATTGACTTTTGCCGCCTGTCCCCGAAACCCCTCCCGGCAAAGAAATAGGGCGACGCCGGCTCAATTGGATTAGCGTCCAGCATGAAGAAATTCGGAATCGGGTGCGGTGCAGTGGTCATCATTCTCCTCGTGATCGTCGTCATTGCGGGGTTCGCCGTTGCTGGGAGCTATAATCGGCTGGTCAAGCTGGATCAGAATGTGAATGAGAAATGGGCCCAGGTGCAGAATGTTTACCAGCGCCGGGCGGATCTGATTCCGAACTTGGTCAGCACCGTTTCAGGCGCGGCGAATTTCGAAAAATCGACGCTCATCGCGGTGACGCAAGCGCGGGCGAGTGTCGGCCAGGTAAAGCTCGATCCCAACAAGGCGCCGACGGATGCCGCCCAGCTCGAACAATTCCAGCAAGCGCAGGGGCAACTGAGCAACGCGCTCTCGCGTCTTCTCCTGGTGAGCGAGCGTTATCCTGAATTGCGGGCCAACCAGAATTTTCTCAGCTTGCAGGCCCAACTGGAAGGGACGGAGAACCGCATCTCAGTCGAGCGCGGGAACTTCAACGAAGCGGTCAAGGATTACAACACAGCCGTGCGCAGTTTCCCGACGGCGCTTTTCGCGGGCATGTTTGGATTTTCGCCGCGCCCGTTCTTCAACGCTCAGCCGGGCGCCGACAAGGCGCCGGAGGTGAAGTTCGATTTCAATCAAGCGCCGGCGGCGTCTCCCGCAGGGACTCCCTAAAGGTAGGGACGCCTCTCCGAGGCGTCCGTGATTTCCGTGATGGACACGCTTAACAGGCAGAAAGTCGGACGCGCCGGAAGCGCGTCCCTACCTGCACGACGGATCCTTTTCGCGCTCGCCGCCGTTTTCTTGCTTGGAGCGAATCTCCTCCGCGCCGCCGAGAACATTCCGCCTAAACCAGCCGGCTATTTCAATGATTACGCCGGCGTTGTTTCCAAGGAGGCGGCGCTCCGTTTCAATGAGCAGCTCGCCCAATTCGAGCGCGAAACGTCGAACCAGGTTCTCGTCGCCGTTTTTCGAAAAATGGAGAGCGACTCTTCGATCGACGATTTTACGCGTCGCGTTGCGCAAGCGTGGGGTGTCGGTCAGAAAGACCGCAAGAACGGCGCGGTCCTCTTCGTTTTCGTGGACGACCGAAAGATGTTTATCCAAGTCGGATATGGACTGGAGGGCGTTCTGCCGGACGCAACGGCCTTCGACATTACCGAGCGGAACATCAAACCTAACTTTAAGCAGAATGATTATGAAGGCGGCTTGGCGACTGGGATCGATCTGATCTGCAAGGCAATCCGCGGCGAATACACCGGCTCGGGGAAAACGCAGTTAGAGGAAAAGGGCCGGTCAGGCAGCGGAAGCGGGCTGCTGATTTTCATTATTTGTGTGGTCATTCTCTTGTTCGCGCTCCGCAAGCGTCGACGCGGCTATGGCTACACCGGCATGGGCGGACCGTTTATCGGTGGCTGGTCCAGTGGCGGCGGGACCTGGTCGAGCGGTTCCTCGGGCGGCGGCTTCAGCGGCTTTAGCGGTGGCGGTGGAAGCTTTGGTGGCGGCGGCGCCGGATCGAGCTGGTAGCGCGCATGCGAACCAAGGAATTCATCAGCAGGCTGGATCACGATCGTATTGTCGGCGCAATCAAAGCGGCGGAAGCGAAAACCTCCGGGCAGATTCGCGTTTACGTCCAGCGGGGAGAACTGGCGGGCGACCCAGTCAGCGCCGCGCAGAAGAGATTCCACCAGCTCGGCATGCAGGCGACGAAGGAGCGCAACGGCGTTTTGATTTTCGTCCTGCCCCGAGCGCGCAAGTTTGCCGTGATTGGCGACGAGGGCGTCCATCAAAAATGCGGCGATCAGTTCTGGCAGCAGCTCGTGGAAAGAATGCGCGCGCATTTCCAGCAGGAGAATTTCACGGACGCCTTAGTGGAGGCGATCGAAGAAGTGGGGGAACTCCTGGCTCGTCACTTTCCCAAAACGGGTGCGCCACAGAACGAACTGCCGGACGATATCGTGGAGGGCTAAGTGCCGAGGTCTCTTTGGTAGGGCGAGACTCCGTCGAGCCGGGAAACGCCAGAAATCCCCGCTTGCAAAGCCGGCTCCGTAGTGTTGATTCCACGTCCCGCAACGAGTTTTTGAAGTTGCGCCGTTGGTCCCTGGGTCTCCGTCGCTGGACGTGAGGCCGCACTCGTCAGGGGTAACCCGGTGCTGAGAAAGGAAGAAGGAGAGTTAAGAAGGAAGAAGTGCCGTCAGGCGTGTTCCTAATTCATAATTCTTACTTCTTAAATCCACCATGCCAGTTCATTACGGTCGTTTTGAAATGCCGAAAACTCTCGTGAAAGACGAGAACGGCGCCACGGAAACCTACGCCAGATTCGTCGCCGAACCCTTTGAAGCGGGTTACGGCCACACGGTTGGAAATTCACTCCGCCGCGTGCTGCTTTCCTCGCTGGAAGGCGCTGCGATTACCGCGGTGAAAATCACCGGCGCGCAGCACGAGTTTGCCACCTTGCCCGGCGTGGTCGAGGACGTGACTGACATCGTCCTCAACCTGAAGCGGATCAAATTCAAGGCGGCAGAACACGAGCCGAGAAAGCTTTCGCTCACCGTCAACAAGGAAGGCGAAGTGACCGCGGAAGACATCCAGCTCGTCCAAGGCTATGAAGTGCTGAACCCGGACCAACTCATCTGCACGATGGACAAGAAGCACAAGTTCGACGCCGAACTGGAAGTGCGCGTCGGACGCGGTTTTGCCACGGGCGATGAGAACAAGCGCGCCGATCAGCCGATCGGTCTCATTCCGATCGATTCCATTTTCTCGCCGGTGACTCGCGTGAAATACGCCGTGGAAAATACACGCGTCGGCCAGCGCACCGACTACGACAAGCTCATCCTCGAAATTTGGACGGATGGCCGCCTGACTCCGGACGACGCCCTGCTCCAGGCTTCCGCGATCTTGCGCCATCACCTCGATGTCTTCGTTAACTTCAACGAGGACGTGATCGAGTTCGACGAAACGCCCGCCGGCGTGAGCGAGGAAAACATGAAGTTGAAGAAGCTCCTCAATATGAGCGTCAACGAGATCGAGCTCAGTGTGCGCGCGGCCAATTGCCTGAACAACGCGAACATCACCACGGTCGGCCAGCTCGCGCAGAAGACCGAGGCGGAGATGCTCAAGTATCGCAACTTCGGCAAGAAATCGCTCAACGAAATCAAAGATAAGCTGCAGCAGCTTCAACTGGGTCTCGGCATGAAATTCGATCCGGGCCTGGTCGATACGCCGATCGCCGCGGACGGCGGCGGGGTCAACGGCTCAGCCGACGAAGAAAAGAAGTAGCGACTCGTTAGGCTTCGCAGCGTCGAGGACGAACCCATGAGACATCAAAAGAAGACTTTAAAGCTGGGGCTGACGGCCGCGCACCGAAAAGCGCTGCTCGCAAATCAGGTGTGCAGTCTGATCGAGCACCAGCGGATCAAAACGACCCTCGCGAAAGCGAAGGCGGTTCGTCCGCTCGCCGAGAAGATGGTGACGCTCGGCAAGAAAGGCTCGCTCCACGCGCGCCGCACCGCGCTGGCCGTGCTTCGCCAGAAAAGCGCCGTGAAGAAATTGTTCGAGGACATTGCGCCACGCTCAGCTGCTCGGAACGGCGGATATACGCGCATCGTAAAGCTCGGAGCACGGAAGAGTGATTCGGCTCCGGTCGCGTTTATCGAATGGGTTGATGCACCTCAAGTAGTGGAAGAACCCGCTCCGGAAGAAAAAGGCAAGAAGACCAAGGTAGCGAAAACTCCGGCAGCGGAGAGTGAGAAAAAGGCCGGGCGCAAACCAAAGAAGGGCGCCGAGGCCGAAGTCATGGAGTAGGAGTAGCGCCAGCTTCTTCTGCAAGGCGGGGTCGCTGACCCCGCCTTTCTCTTTTCTCCTGTTTTCAGGGTCACCTCCCAGCCGTGGGGGGAAGGAGCGATCAACGCAGTTTGATCGTTTGCCAACTGAGCTTTCCGTCCGCCGCGATTTCCAGATTCGCGATGCTCGCCGCCGCGCCGCGATTCGGTCGGGTCACACAACCGGGATTCAGAAAGAGAACTCCTTCGCGACGTTCGTTCCGCGGGACATGGGTGTGGCCGTGCAGAAGGACATCGATGTTCTCCGGCGTCCGGTCCGGTGGGATATGGACCAGCCGAAAGCGCACACCATTCCGCTTCAGATCGACGATCAGCGGCCAGTCGAAATTACTGTCGCAATTTCCGCGCACGATTGTCACCGGCGGGCCGACTTGCTCCAGCGTCTCCAGAAGACTCGGCGCGCAGACATCGCCGAGGTGCCAGATTTCATCTGCCCCTTCCGCCAGCGCTTCGATGTTCCCCGGCAGATGATTGTGCGTGTCGGCCAGGACGAAGATGCGGAGCGGCAATGGCATTTCACACAAGGTCACAAAGTTTCACAAAGGCCGACAACATAATTTCTCTCAACTCCGTTGTGCCCTTCGTGGCCGTTGTGCGAGGCACAAATGCGCAGTAGCTTGCGCTCGTGTCATTCAAAGATTTTGGCCTGTCGAACGAGGTCGTGCGCGGCACACAGGCAATGGGTTTCACGGAGCCGACTCCGATCCAGCTCCGCGCTTTCCCGATCGTTCTCGCCGGCAAGGATTTGATCGGCACGGCGCAGACCGGCACCGGCAAGACGGCTGCGTTCGCGCTGCCCATTCTCACGCTGCTGGCCAAGCACGGGAATTTCCGTTGCCTCGTGCTCGAGCCGACGCGGGAGCTGGCCGCTCAAGTCGAAACCGCTTTTCGCGATTACGGCCGCTTCACCGATCTGCGCGTCTCTGTCGTGCACGGCGGCGTCGGCTACGGCAAGCAACGGGAAGAAGCCTCTCGCGGGATGGACATCGTCACGGCTACGCCCGGCCGCCTGCTCGATTTGCTCGAGCAAGGCTCTCTGAATCTGCGGCAGGTGAATATCCTCGTGCTCGATGAAGTCGATCGGATGCTCGATATGGGTTTTTTGCCGGATGTGCGCCGGATCGTCGAACAAATCTCCACCGACCGCCAGACGCTGCTCTTTTCCGCGACACTGCCGCCGGAGATCGAGCGGCTGGCCGCCTGGGTCTTGCGCGAGCCGCAAGTGGTCGAGATCGGGGCGCGCCGTTCGCCGGCGGAAACGGTCACGCACGCCGTGTATCCCGTCGCGGCGGAACAAAAGTTCGATCTGCTCATGGCGCTGCTCGAACGCACGAATTTCGATAGCGCCTTGATTTTCAGCCGGACGAAACATGGCGCGGACAAGATCGCCGTGAAGTTGAAACAGGGACGGCATTCCGTGGCCGTCATGCATTCGAACCGGACCCAGCGCGAGCGCGTGGAAGCGCTCGAGGGTTTCAAGAGCGGCAAATATGAAATCATGGTGGCGACTGACATTGCCGCACGGGGAATCGACATCGCCGGCGTCAGTCACGTCATCAATTACGATGTGCCGGAGCACCCGGAAGATTACGTGCATCGCATTGGCCGCACCGGGCGCGCCCAAAACGTCGGCGACGCATTTACCTTGATGAATGGCGAAGAGCTGGCGTCACTTCACGCGATCGAACGCTTCATGGGCCAGAAGATCCCGCGGCTGAAATTGGAGGGCTTCCCCTATCTTTACACCGCGCTTTTCGAACCCGAATCAAGCGAGGGCGGGAAGCGTTCCATTGGCGGTGGCCGCACGCACCGCGGCTATTCCTTCGGCCGGCGCCGCCGCTAGCATCGTAAGCCGGTTACGATGCGTGTCTCGAGAGCTGCCCGGCTGCCTTTTCCTAACATCAGCTTTTTCGCTCCCGTGGGCACCACTAACGTGACTTTGCGCGACCCGCGTACAATCGGCGCGGGACTGGCTACGATTACTCTTCGTTACCCAATCGGCGCGTCCGATTTGTCCCGTACGCTTTAGCAGGCGGAGGCTTCATTGCGGGCGGAGCACAACATTTGCGCTTCGAATTCATCAATCTGCTGGGAACGCCGCTTGGAGCGAACCCTATTCGCGCGTTCGTCGGCGACAGCCAAACCGAAGCGATCGGCCAGTTCGGCGGAGGCCTCGAAATTCGTCTTACTGGCCATATCGGGTTCATCAACGACTTCAGCTGGAACGTGGTGAATGGACGCGACAACAATTTCGGAATGGCCCGGAGCGGAATCCATCTGGCCTTCTAAAGTCCAAACCGTCGACCGAGCGGTTTGTCTGTCGCGACCCTGCAGCTTCCAGCCGTTACGGCTTCGCGGCCGGTTTCGGCTCGAGGAATCTTATCGAGTGGAGAATAACGAGAGCGAGGCCCTTGGAAGAAAGATCTTCCGCGCGTTTGACCTCGCTCAGCTTGGTGTCGGCCACCACGGAAGCGAGCACGCCGGCGTTCAGCGTCGGGTGCAGAATTCCAGCGAGTTTGACCGCATAAACCTCGCCGGTCGCGGCGGTCGCCTGGGCAAGAATGCAGACCGCGTCATTGCCACTGATCTTGGTCGCATAGGAATCGAGCACGCGGAGGTCC
>Ga0307513_10010985_pt1 | contig 11298 bp, 9 predicted proteins | sample 15_EM_MG_FD_202174 | JGI IMG/M metagenome (GOLD analysis project Ga0307513, IMG submission 202174) | Populus trichocarpa ectomycorrhiza microbial communities from riparian zone in the Pacific Northwest, United States - 15_EM | ecosystem: Host-associated > Plants > Roots > Unclassified | place... | reverse complement strand
TGACGATACTGACGGCATCGTTGAGCAAGCTCTCGCCAAAAATGATTGAGTAGAGCTTTGGATCGACCTTGTATTGGTTGAAGATGGCGAGGATCGTGACCGGATCCGTGGCTGATAGGGTGGAACCGAAGACGAGACACTCTATCAGGCCCAAGTCGAGTGATTCTAAACCGAGCATGGACCAGATGTAAACCAGAATACTGTTCTGCGGGTGGTAAGCGGCTATTGAGTAGTCGACAACCGCGCCCATGCTCGCACGCACCCCACGCCGACGGCGGATATGAACGTTCCGAAAAACGCGAACGTTAATATTGATCCAAAGTTCCGAAAGAAGTTTTCCTAGACGAATGGGTGAGTTAGGACTGGGGTCACAGAGGAGAGACAGGTAAACGCACTTGCTTCAGCTCATAGCCAGAATTGAGGATAATTGGTGGGAGGAGTAGATTGAAGAAGAGTGTATGTTTGAATGTCTGGGATTGGGAGGTGAGTCGAAGAGAATGGACCAAGGGACGGCTCGCGTACCAACATCTCCCTGATCATGTTTCCTGGTGCGAGCCGAACGATCAGCCCGACAAACATCCCCGCAAATATCGACACGAGGGTCTCGTGGATCACGCGGATGCGTTTGATTTGGAGGTAATACGATGTCCAGAGAGAAAGGATGAGGAGGAGACAGACGAGGAAGAGGGACCAGGACGAATAGTATTCCTCTTCATCAGTCACCGGTTTGTCTCATGATACTGGAGTGGCCCAGACGTGGACGTGTGTTGGGAAGAGTTGCGATCCGTCCATTCTGCGTTGGTGGCCGCGAGCGTGGGTCGGCTATGGTAGCGTCGATGACGAGGGAACGGAAGCAAGCAAGCCGTGCGAGCGCTTGTTGCTCGCCGTCCGCCATCCGCGCAGCAAGACGAGAATCCGATTTTTTTCCCGCCCGCCCAACTGGATTCCGATTTTCGCAGTGGGGCCAGAGCGACGAGCGAGTCCAACACGGTCCTTCCTGGAACACGCCGCCCTTCTCATTGCTGAAGCACTGAAGCTTCGGTTGCCGCAGTGTTGTGCCGGCCAGTAGCTGCTAGTGGCTTGCCACCGGTCCCTCTATCCGTCGCTTATGTGGTCAGTCTCCAGGGCGAACCTGTGGTAGCATGCGGCTCACTGTATGCGCAGGTAGGGACAGTGGCCGGGACCATACTTATCTGGTATGATCTCCATGCAACGGTCCGTAAGTGAATCCAGGTTCGAATATCCGATATGCCTGACTGATGCTGCCCGGACAGCTTCCCAACCACCCAATACCTTGTTCGTTGGGTATTTTTACATACAGAGTGGTTTGATAAACTCCTCCCCCAGGTTTTTGATACTCCTCGTTTTTCAACTTGGTTATGGTTTCAGCATTCGCGCTGTCGCTACAAGCTGATACGGATTACAGTCATCGTTACTTTGACCATCGGCAGTGCGCTCGGCGGTAGTACGTCTATCCACTCTTCATCCGATTGTGTCACTCAACTCCCGTATTAGGTTACTTGGAGACCCCGTTGCTGAAGGTATTATACCGAGACAGAGGGTCACACACCAACGCTCTCTCACCAAGAACGCACTGACAACGCGCCTGTCAGGTGTCGCCTTCTTCCTTGGGTTATTCGGCCAGCCATCTTTCGAATCATAGTTTCAACGCTAGCCGGCGAAATGCAGCTGTGACTCTCGCTACCATCCTCGTTCAAACGCTGGGACCGGTAAGCCAGATTCCTGCAACCTCCCAACCAACAATCCGACAACCATTCACTTTCCGGGAAGCCTCAGTTTCGGCCGCTCATGGTTCTTCCCTTCCGAGTGGCGCACAGTATCGTATGTTGCCGGATTATACTGAACCTCAGACGAGCTGCGATACCCAGAGGTGCTTCGACATGGGCGTCGGTCAGCCTCACGTTCGCGACTGCTCCTGGGGAACAACAGACGGGGTCGGAGCGATACGGCAAGAGACGTATGGCGAGCAGAGGTCCGTAGGCGGATCGGAAGTACAGTAGCTAGTTGTTTCCCCAAATAACGCGACTTCCCTTGACAACCGTCGTGGGCTCAGCGCTCAGGGCCGCTCTGTAGCCTAGATAATATACCCCCAGATGTGCTCCCGATACGGCCCCAGCTTGTGGTTGTATTCGAGTCCGGGCATTGACCTTGGCAGCCTGCCATCGGTAATCTGGGTTTTCCCACCGGTCTGAATGCGGCGAGGGAAATGCTAGTACCACATCCGGGTTTCCACACGGCAAGCCACTGGACGATAAATATTTTGTTTGACGCAGAAACTCTTTTCTATATTGGATGACTTCTCGTCGACAGTGCCGGTCCCGGGCCGCCGCCTGTCGGCCATATTCATTATCGCCGGTATCGAACGGGCAAGATACAGAGGGTATTGTCGTTTAGCGGTGGAAGTGAAGAAGATGAGGGCAAGGAGGCTATTTTTTGCGTGTTCTGCTTCGGCTGGCTGGCAGGAAACGGGGAGAGGGACCAATTCTCGTATGAACCCAGCCTTCCTGGTCTTTGGCGGCATCGCGTCGTGGCCTCGGGGGCCGAACCGTAAGAAAGTTATTGCTGCAGTGGAGGTCTGTAGGGTCACTCCCATCCCTCTGGAGAGCTCACTGTGACTTGGGGGTATCGATGATCCAAGAACGCCGTCCGCGCACTACCGGAGGGTACTACACCCACAAAGTCCAGTAGATACATACTTCCACGCGTGATACAGACGGAAATAGCCCGTTGTGCCGTCGGAGTCTAGGAAGTTCGCTCACCAGCTTCTCCGGGGGGAAGAGCCGAACCCTGTCAGCTGGGCGCTCATATTGCTGACGGCGAGTGGGGCAACGCTCTGTTGGGAATGTCGCTACCTCAGTCCACTCGCAGGACTCAAATGCGTCTGCCGCACGGTAGCCCCGAAACGCGTGGGGGTTCTCCACCCTCTCTCAACCTCTACCATGCCTTGGTTGGAGTCTCCACCAACTCGACCATCGCGCCCATCGGATTCCGTATGCAATCGGATACCGGCCTCTTAGGTGAGTCGACTGGCGGGAGGATTTCGTGGAATCGTGCGTGCTCATTTGTAACAGGGGACGCGCGTACCCTTCAAATCAAGTTTCCGGACAGCGACGAAGCACCTGACCACGATCGCCCCCCGCTGAGATGGACCGACACACCTGCTCAGAGCTTTAGCGAACGCGGATCCAGTCCCTCCAGTATGTACCACCCGCCTCGGCTTCCGAACTGGTGCGCGTTCTGACGTGGCTTCCGAACCCGCTATGGTAGGCACCGTCACGGATTCCGACGTCGACGCACAATCGTCTAGCACTCAATATGAACCAACCGCTCTGTCATCCGGGAAGCGTTCGGTCGATGGTACACGTAGAGAGAACGGGCGGGTCGAGTCTTTATCGAAAAGTGAGTTCGCGATCACATCAGAGCACCCACTTCCAACTCCGCAATGTAGCTCGGGTAGATTTGGTGTCCGCCGCCACCTCCGGAGCCAAAATCCTTCTTCACATTGCCAATGAATCGGCCGACGTCTTTGCTCCGCTCAAGTCCGTCCTTGGTGGTATCTGTGCCGTCCTTGACCAGTATGAGGTTTGTCTCCGAAGGCCCGTGTTAAATGACGTTTACTCAATCTTGAGTAGAAAACGGTCGCCGTGAGGACAAAGATAGAAGTTATTCTATCTCGTGTGGAAGTGGTGGAGAGTTTGCTGGGCTCCCAAATCGTTGACGAGGCGGAAGGGAAGCGTCGGAATGACCTACTGAGGTTTGGTCGCCGTTTTCCCACCGGAGGAACTAACTTTTGAACGTCGTCCAGTAAACTCGAGCAGATCGAGGCCCGGCTGCGATCCTTATACGAGAAGGGAGCCTTTCTTCGATTTGTTCAGCAGGCTGACGACGACGGGGAAACATCGAAGCATTTAGAAGACCTGCGGGAGGCGATTTCAGATTATCAGGCAAGCTTCCGATGGCCCTACTAATGCGCTGCTCGCTTAACGAATACAGATGACGCAACAAATTGCGATCTACGCCCAGAGCTCCAGGCTGATTGTAAGCTAGCTTTATGGTTCGAGCGCCGCATCGCTAAACACACATTTAGGACGCAGGTTAGTTTGGTCTCAAGGCTCGAGAACGTGGGCTTATTCGCGCAAAGCCGATTTGGCGGTGTTGAACAGCTGCAGACGCGCGCCCGGCCCAGAATACCGGCACGGCAATCGCAACAGTTGTCTCAAGGGGACGAGAGAGGCCGCCTTGGATGAAATCGAACTGTGGACCAAGGATTTCAGCAAATCTCCGGTCTTCTGGCTGAACGGGCTCGCTGGAACGGGCAAGTCGACGATAGCGAAGACGATCGCGGAACGTACGTTTGCGGACGGTCGCCTGGGAGCATCCTTCTTCTGTTCGCGAGACTTTGAAGACAGAAGTGATCTCCGGTTTATTTTCCCCACTTTGGCATTTCAGCTCGCCCACAAGTACCCCCAGGTCCGATCGTTTGTAGTGTCGCTCCTACGATTCAACCCGGATATCTTTCACGAATCTCTCTACAGCCAAATGGAACAGTTGATTGTCCGGCCACTGGAGTCTGGAGATGTCTCAACTGTGATCGTGATCGATGCCTTTGACGAATGCAAGGATGAGGAGCCAGCCTCCGCCTTCCTCTCCGTGCTGGGTCGGTTGGTCGGGAGGATCCCAAGTGTCAAGTTCTTCGTTACCGGTAGACCAGAGCCCCGCATTCAAACCGGATTCCACCTCCCCCTCTTAAGGAACCTGACGGACGTGTTCGTTCTCCACGGTGTCGAGCCAAAAATCATCAACAGCGACATTCGCCTGTTTTTCAAACACGGTTTATCGGAACTTGCAATTCATCAGGGGATCCGGGACGGGGGTAATTGGCCTACGGATGAACACCTCGATTTACTTTGCCGCAGAGCAGGTGGCCTTTTCGTCTACGCGGTTGCAACGCTCAAATTCCTGGATCACGGTTTTAAGCGACCAGACAAACAACTCGAAATCATTGTGAAGCTCCCCGAGAACACAACTCACGAAGGAAAGGCTAGACTCTCTGCGAACACAACCATCGATTCCTTGTACAGCTCTATCTTCCAAGTAACCTTTATCAAGAACGACGCGGAAGATGATGCCGTTGTACGGTCGATACTGGCTGCCGTAGTCCTGGTCACATACCCGCTCTCCCCACCTGCGATCGCCGAGCTTATGGGCATGGAGGCCGACGAGGTTTTTTCGCTCCTTAAATCAGTTCAATCACTACTCGCACTTCACGAAGACCCGGACCGCCCCGTACGATCGTTCCACAAGACTTTCCCCGACTTCATCACCGATCATACGAGATGCCTTGACAAGAGGTTCTTCATTTCCTGCCCCTACCACCATACCGAGCTCACTCTGCGATGCCTCACCCTGATGAACCGGACTTTGGAGAAAAATCCGTGTTCTATCCCGGATCACGCACTGAATTCGGAAGTGGAAGGCCTCCCGGAGAGGGTCAAGGACCGCATCAGGGAACCGCTTCGATACGCGTGCCGCTCGTGGTACAAACATCTGGTTCTAGCGGAGTGTCAGACCGAGGCTATCGCTTCTGCTCTTCGCCAATTCCTCGAAGAGAAGTTCCTTTTCTGGTTAGAGGTACTTAGCGTCCTCGGTGCTGCAAGGGATGCGGTACGTGCATTGGACGCAACCACCAAGTGGTTGAAGGGGGTACGCCTAAGCTCATACCCGATTCTATGGCACGGACACTAACATGACCCCAGATCCAATCATCTGTCGATATACAACCCCTCCTCAGCACCGCGGACGACTGCTTCCACTTCGCGACCGAAATTTTCGAAGTCATCAACACATCTGCAACGCATATATACCACTCGGCTCTCGCCCTCACGCCCAAATCCTCGATCGTTAGGAAACTCTACAACAGATACGTTCCCCTATCGTCAAATGTGGTCGTTGGTTTACCTGCCTCGTGGGATCCACGCGCCGCGAGCGTCATACTCTCAACCCAGCATCCTGACATGACCTGGTCCCCTTGTGGCCAGTCCGTCGCCGTCAGCACAAGCACGGGGGCCGAAATCCGGGATTCGACCACCCTCGAGAAACTCTCTGCGCTCAAGTCTCCGATGAACCTTTCGTTATCAGGTGTGGCGATTACGTATTCGCCCAATGGCCGTCTTCTGGCTTGTGCTTGCACCCGGCCATTCAGCTTTGAGATGGCGGTCGCGATTTGGGACATTCAGACTGGAGGAATTGTCAAAGCCATCCATGGCGGTGATCTTGGGTACCCTCGCTCGATGTCGTACTCCTCCGATGGAAGGACTCTTTCCGTAGCATGTGGAAAGTTTCCTTACAAATGGACGGTGTGGACATTTGACACAGCGTCGGGTGAACGAGGGTGTTCTGACGAGTTGGAGTCGGAGTTTGACCCTGCCTTCTGGACGGAGAAGGATTCGATTCGTTGCGACCTCCCGTCGGGACCATGACAACCTCTACATTGACATCTGGGAGATCAGCTCTACCTCGAAGTGCCACCCTACGAAAATCGACTCGCTCCACGTTCGTCACGAGTTCAATAGCGACAACCACCAGATATCTTTTTCCCCAGCCAGCCTTAGGGTAGCCGTTGCCTCGGTCAACTCGACAATCATCAGAGACGCTCGAAATTCAAACATCCTCCTGGAAGCCTCGGCCTCTCGAACTCTCGGGAGCTACACTGGCCACTTCTCGCCCGACGGAAACTTCTTCGCATGCACAGAGAAGCAAGGGGTTCACATCTGGAAAGCCACCTCTGAGGGTTACGCCTTATGGGCCAGGTTCCCACTCCGTTTCTCTGCGACGGCAGGCGGAGCGTTTGCGTTCTCACCGGACTCGGGGTCAGTTGTTGGGTGGGGTTTGGGGATCATGGAAGTGTGGAAGCTGGATCATTCCGTTAACCCACAATCTTCAGAGCAGCCATGGGACTTCTGGAACAGTCATTTGGTGGGGTTCTCGACCAACGGGACTCACGCCGCGATTGGACGAGCTTCATCGAGAATCGTTACGGTCGTCGATCTACGCTCTGGCGCTTCGGAGATTGTGGACGAAGTTGATCTGGGAATCGTGGACATCAAGATGGTCGATGATACCGTTTTTGCGCTGGGTTGGATGAGGGTAGACATTTGGAACTTGACCGCGGGGCCGTATGAGGAGGAGGAGCGTGGTGTCAGGCGGGCAGGTCTCGTCCAGAGCCACAAGGTCGTGAGGATGCTGAACGATCGTCATGCATATGCGGTGTATCCGCGATTACTCGACGATCAGTGTCGAACGGCCGTCTTTATTTGGGCCACCGATATGATCTTATTCGATGCAGACAGTGGGGCTCGCCTTGCGTATTACAGCGCCCCGTCGAGGTTTCGGGGTTTACGATTCTCTCCGGATGGACGACAGCTCTGGGTCTCGTTCGTGCACACCAAAGAGGGCGATTGCTCCGACGAAGATGACGGGAGCGATGTTGGCGAGGGTGATGAGAATGGGGTTGAGGGTGATGGGAGTGAGGTTGAGGGTGATGGGAGTGAGGGTGAGGGTGACGAGAGTGAGGGTGAGGGTGACGAGGGTGATGAGGAGGGGAATATGTTGTGCCTCGTGGACGAAGAACCAGAAGAGGGTTTGGAGATCGTGAAGGACGAGGAAACGGGGGAAATCTCCTTGGTGCCACTCCCCGGAGACGCTCGATCCCCAGACTACCCTTGGGACTCTCCCGAGGGTTATAAAATCGATGGGGGGGCCATTCAGTGGGTATTGGATCGCGAGGGAAGGAGATTGTTGTGGCTACCTCCCCATTGGAGGACGACGAACGAGAAGACGTGGAGATGGAATGGTAATTTCCTTGCGTTGCGGAAGGGCATGTTGCCTGAGCCTGTGATCATTCGGCTCTCGTCGACTTGAGAGCCGACATTCCCCCAGACGGGTATAGGTCCCGCCCTTCGCCCCCTTCATTTCCTCCCATCCCCAGTAACGAAATAAACTAAACCTACAGGTGTGCAGTCGGACAACAAAATACGGGTCAAGATGGCATACAAGGGATATCTCTTGTGTACATATCTCGGTCCAGAGGCATTAGGTTGTCATCCGTCCTACTCGATCACTCAATTGCCTTTCATGTTGTGAGGACATACTACTCTTTCTTTGCTTCAATCGTTTCTCCCTTCGCCAAGAGAGGCCGGAGTAAGTACGTGACACATATACAGGGATGTGATCATGCGTAGAATCATTTAAATACGACCGCAATATATTAATCTAGGTGCATCGTTGGAACAAATTATTGAAGGAAACGAACTACAAGGGATGTGTGTGGCCGTTCGCAAGACCAGATACTCCATATATATCTCTAAAGGTTGTAGGAAGTTGCCGGTAGTTGAGATCCGCGTTGTCCGTGACCCGACAGAGTGATCAGGATCCCTGCACTCTCCTTAAAAATCCCTGGGTATCCGTCTAGACTTGTGTGCGCACGGTGTGGCCCTACGGACAGTCAGCCAATGGGTTTTCGGGAGGGAGGAATGATCCAGTTTCCAGATCGAAGGGCAGGTATCTCAGAATGAGCTGATCGCCAAGTACACATGAGCCCCTGGAGAGCCATCCTCGATCTGTCCGGTAGAAATCCGTCGAATTAGACCCTCGTACAAACACATATGCATGCATATACTCACCGCAGTGTATATCAAAGAATCCTCCTGTATCGCTACATCTAGCGCAATTATATTCCCGCCCGCCTGGATCACCTTCCACGCGTACTTCACTTCTCCACACCGAGCCACGCGCCATCCGTACCAGGAACGATCGGCGAAATCTGTCTCCGCATGTCGAAGGACGGTTTCCAACTCGGTGAGGGAGGGGGAGGGGATCGAAGGGAGGATGGGAGTAGGCGAAGGGAGCGGAACGTCATTTGCGACCATAGGTTGTTGTCCAAAAGTAATAGGGACGATCAGCCCTTCCGTACGCCAGTTTTGTTCCACGAGATGAAATACCGGATGTCCGTGGGCAGCCATATAATGAACTCCGACGTTTCTTGCGGGACGCGCTAATCGTCGCTCGAGGGCGTTGACCCACGTCGGGTTGAACTCGATCAGTTGAAACAACCTCTTCCCCTCCCTAACCTCTATGGGCGAAACGAACCTAGAACCAGAAACGATCGACTTCCGATAATCGTAAGGGCGACCGTGAGTGTTCTGTTTAAAGGCGAGAGCGCGGTTAAGCCACTCCGCCGGTTGGAAACGCCTGGGTTTACGAAGTGGCTGTATGGAATTCGACACAGTTGCGCTGGGTCCCGCTTTGATCAACTCAACTCGCCTCTGTCTCTCCGCCCGGGCCAGTTCAAAGATTTGGTAGTGGTGTGGGATCCCAAGTGGCTGGACTCCGTCGAGTTCAGAATACATTTGGACCTCCGCCTTGCCTTGAGCTTCTGCGGGAGCCTGGGGGTGCGTTGTAACCTTCCGGACAACGTCGGCCGTAGATTCTGTGACAGTTTCCTCTGCCAAGTCTACAAGACGTTGTAGTGGGATGATAATCGTCGTGCCAATGGTACCGGCAGCCCTCGGCCAGTAACCCACATGACTGATGAGGTTCACCGCCAGGATGTTTCTGCTCGGATCTTCGTAGAACGGAACCTCTTTACCCTCCCGAGCGGGTTCTCCGTCGTAACTGTCACTTGAGATGCCTTTTTCGGGTGGGAAGTTTGGAACAGGTAGAGTGTCGGTTGCATCTGAAGGCAGGGGAACGGGTGATCCCGGAACGTGGTCCAGGGAACCGCTCCGGTGTAGCCCAGCGGCGTGGCAGATCTCCGGGAGTACAAGTTGATATACGGGGGCAGGTGCCGTGTAGGGATCGAGCCGGCTGAACAGAGGGTACTCCTTTGATAAATCGTACACGGACAGATATTCTTGATGTGCAGTGATCAGGTACTTGTCGGAGATGAAAGAGAATGCCAAGACACGTTCAAGATACTAAGATACGTTTACTGTCAGGAACAGTTCCCCAGAGTTTAGACGGTATCATACCAAATGGCCATTCCCTGACTTCCAGTTCCAAATAAAGAGCCTTTCCCAGTCGCTATCCGAAACTTCACGCCATGCGAGACCAAGCCAGGGGCCAGAGATAAGAATCTTGGACCACGAGTCTTGGATGTATCTCCAGTTCGGGAGGCCGGGATACCCGAGCACAGGCGACACAGCGAGCGGGGATGTCGTGCAGTTTGTCAGTGTTAATAGGTGTATCTGCGCGGCGCAGTTCGTGTCTCTGTTCAGGATACGTGTAACCAGATGAAATTACATCGAGGATGGATGGTCTACGCACGTTTCCGTTATACCAAACACCGCGAGCAAATTAACTGTGGGATCCATCCCGAACGTCAGAATCTTGAAATCCAGGCTGGGAGTTTTCCACGAGAGAGGGGTAATTCCTCTGCTCGGGCCTTGGTTGCAAGTGATGAGGAAGAGGTTCGAGGAGCGGTCGAGCATTGCGGACACCCCGCCTTCCAGGATATAGAGCATTGAGGATAGGCGTAGCCTTCCATCCCGGGTGGATTCAGTGGTGATCCATCGGTGCCTGAACTCGGCCAACTGCACGCGTCTGACCGCGAATGAAGAGGTAGCTGCGCGGGGAGCATCCACGTATCCGTGGTAGTAAAGCTGGATCTTGTACTGGATTCCCTCGGAATCGTAAATAAAAGCATATATGAGACGTGCAGTCTGGAGACAGATCGGTAAGTGCTAACGCGACGCGAAGAGTGGAGAGAAGTTGTGACACACCTGCATGACGCGGAGCACTGTCGGAACATCCGCAGACAGCAAAATCCGTTCGGTGAGCTCGACTGGGAGGTCTAATAAGGGGAAGATGGACATGATAGAAACGGGTGAGTAAGTTCAGACACGACGGGGGCAGAGCAGTATACGGACCAGTACCCAGCCAATGCATTTATATCCGACTGTCCTTGTCAGGCCACTCAACGGTTCCCGATTCTACGTATTCGTGGTACAGGGCCATGGACACGGCGAAGGGGTCCCTCACACGGCTGATGGGGATTGGGTTGGAGAGGTGGCCCTGCCTTGTCCGGCGTTATGGGTTTCCAAACACGCGATCCAGGTACGCCCCAGGGCATATGAACGTGCACAGCGTCGGGAAAGGTTCAAAGCCGTAACATCCAGAGCTTTGACCAGTTGGACAAACGCGTAGAGGGCGGGAAGGAAAGGCCGATTGACGCTCGGAAAACCCCGGTCCGCCTCATGAAGCTAAGTGGCGCCCGGCCAC
>Ga0307513_10010984_pt1 | contig 11298 bp, 10 predicted proteins | sample 15_EM_MG_FD_202174 | JGI IMG/M metagenome (GOLD analysis project Ga0307513, IMG submission 202174) | Populus trichocarpa ectomycorrhiza microbial communities from riparian zone in the Pacific Northwest, United States - 15_EM | ecosystem: Host-associated > Plants > Roots > Unclassified | place... | reverse complement strand
GCTGGGGTATCAGCAATTCTTCGACTTCCTGCCGGGCGTGTTCAGCGGCCTGGGCCTGCAAGCTAACTACACCTACGTGGACAGCAGCGTCAGCAACCCCTTCGCGACGGCCGGTTCCAACATTCCCCAACAGGTGCCGCTCGAGAAACTCTCGAAGAACAGTTACAACGTCGTGGCTCTCTATGAGAAGGGACCCGTGACCGCCCGGGTCGCCTACAATTGGCGCTCCAGCTATCTCGATCAAACTACCGGCAGCGGCGCGAATGGAATTCCGCAATACGCCGAGCCGTATGCCTCTCTGGATGCCTCGGTCGGCTTCGACATCAACGACCACATCGCAGTTTCGGTCGACGCGGTGAATCTGACCAATCGGATGAATGTGCTCTATATCGGCACGGCCGCGGCTCCTCTGCAATATCAGCTCAACGACCGCCGATTCAGTCTTGCCCTGCGAATGACTTACTAGTTTCTGAACACCGGAACCCTCACCCGTATCGTAATCGTTGGCGGTGGAGCGGCTGGCTGGATGGCCGCCGCCGCGCTGTCGCGAGTGCTTGGGCCGCGGGGCCCGGTCATCACGCTGGTGGAGTCGGACGAGATTGGAATCGTCGGGGTGGGGGAGGCCACGATTCCTCCAATCCGGACCTTCAACGCATTGCTCGGGCTCGAGGAAGCGGCCTTCGTTCGAAACACTCAAGGCACGTTCAAGCTGGGCATCGAGTTCGTAGACTGGCGCAGGCTCGGGTCGCGCTACTTTCATCCCTTCGGGATCTTTGGTCACGATTTCGGTATTGCGCCTTTCGAAGCGGTTTGGCGGCGCCAGTTTCGCCGCGGGAAAGCTGCGTCTCTGGACGCCTATTCCGTCTGCGCAACCGCCGCCGCCGCGGGCCGGTTTGCGCCGCTGCCCGCCAGCGGCGCGACCATGCCGATGGGTTACGCCTTCCATTTCGATGCCGCGCTGTATGCACAGTTGCTGCGCAAACAGGCCGAAGCCGCGCGGGTCATCCGTCGCGAAGGCAGGGTGGTTGACGTCGCCGTGCGTGGCACCGATGGATTTGTCGAGTCGATAACCTTGGCGAACGGCGAGTGCATCGCCGGCGATCTCTTCATCGATTGCTCCGGTTTTCGCGCGCTGCTGCTGGGAGAGGCGCTGCGCACGCCCTTCGAGGAATGGTCGCGCTGGTTGCCGAACGATCGTGCTTTGGCCGTGCCGTCCGCAAATGTGGGTCCGCCGCCGCCGTTCACCCGGTCGACGGCCAGGGACGCGGGCTGGCAATGGCGCATCCCGTTGCAGCATCGCACCGGCAACGGATATGTCTTCTCCAGCAAATACGTTTCGGTCGATGAAGCCACGGCGACGTTGCTCGCCGGTTTGGAGGGTGAGCCGTTGGCCGAACCGCGCCTGTTGTCTTTTCAGCCGGGTCGACGCCAAGCCTGTTGGGTCAGGAATGTCGTGGCCCTGGGCCTGGCGGCAGGATTTCTCGAGCCGCTCGAGTCAACGAGCATCCATCTGATTCAGGCCGGGATAGCACGGCTCCTGGAAATGCTCCCGACCCGTGCGTGCGAACCCGCCCAGGCGCGCCGGTACAACAAGCTCATGGCCGCCGAGTTCGACAACATCCGTGATTTCCTGATCCTTCATTTCCATCTCACCGAGCGAAACGACACTCCGTACTGGAATGCGCTTCGGACGATGCGGGTGCCGGCGTCACTCGCAGAACGGCTGGCCATTTATCGAATCAGCGGTGCGGTGTTCCGCGAGCCCGACGAGCTGTTCACCAAGACCAGCTGGCTGGCGGTGCTGAACGGTCAGGGTGCGGAGGCGCTCGAAGAGGATCCGCTCGCATTGGTTATCCCGGACGATCAGGCCGTTGCAGGTCTCGCACGGATCTGCGCCAGCACGGCCGCGGCAGTCCGGGCGATGCCCAACCACGAAGAATTCATCTCCGCCCAGGTCCGGGCTAACAACTAGAACGACGCGCCGGTCTGCCCATCCCCTGTAATTCACCATAATATACATTATGCGTAGTGCAGTAGCGGGATGACCCGGACGGCGGGCTTGATGTGGTTCGCAGTACTGAGGCTTGTCTGGTCGCACACTCACCTGCACCGTCGCGTCTGCATGTCAGGGAACCCTTTGATGTGCAACTCGCCACTGAATCACAGGAGCCACGTTGTGGCGCGATCTCCGCGAGACCCATCCATGCGCAACCTCAATCAGCGAATCGCCATCCTGGCGATCGTGCTCGCCTTACAGACGGTTGCGACGGCGGCGCCCGAACACAATCCGGTGGTCCGCGAGCCCCGGACGGAATCCGGCGCTGCCGACGGCGGCAAGCTCGCGGTCATCGTCAAGCTGCGCCCGAATGCGGCTGGCGCCCGCATCGCCAAGCTGTCGAATGGCTCCGATCGGGCCGCCGCGTTGTCCAGCCGCACCGGTCTCAAGCTGGCGATCAATCGCGAGATCCATGATTCGATGCTGGCGACCGGCATCGATGTGAGCGGCATCAGTCCGGCAGATGCGCTCGAGAAGCTGCGCGCCGATCCCGCCGTGGAATTCGCGGTGCCTGACCGCCGTCGCTATGCGCAGGCAACCAACCCCAACGACCCGTTGTTCAGTGGCCAGTGGTATCTCAAGAACACCGAGGTTTCATCGGTCGACGCCATCGGTGCGTGGGATACGGAGATCGGGTCGACCGGCATCGTGATCGCGGTGCTCGACACGGGCGTCTTGTATGACCATCCCGATCTCGGGCGCGGAGACGCCGGCGGCAAGCTGCTGCCCGGCTTCGATTTCGTCAGCGGCACGGCTCAGGCGAATGATGGCGGTGGTCGCGACGCGGATCCTTCCGACCCGGGCGACTGGATAGATGCCAACGACAAGACCAATGCGGCCTTCACCGATTGCGATACCGGCGCGAGTTCCTGGCACGGCACCCGCGTCTCGGGAATGATCGGCGCGCGGACCAACAACGCCGCGGGTGTCGCGGGCCTTTCCTGGAATTCCTTCATCCTGCCGGTGCGCGTGCTGGGCAAGTGCGGCGGCACGGACAGCGACATCATCGCCGGCATGCGGTGGGCTGCCGGGCTGCCGGTATCCGGCGCGCCGACCAACCCGACTCCGGCGCGCATCCTGAACCTGAGTCTCGGTGCCACGGGGGCTTGCGAGCTCAGTTATCGCGACACGATCGACGAACTCACCGCCCGCAAGGTGCTGGTGGTCATCTCGGCTGGCAATGAAGGCACCATGGTCTCCTCGCCGGCCAATTGCCCGGGCGTGGCCGCGATCGCGGCGATCCGTCATGCCGGCAGCAAGGTCGGATTCAGCAATCTCGGCCCGGAGGTCGCAATCGCATCTCCCGGCGGCAACTGCGTGAACGTCAACGGCGGTCCATGTCTGTTTTCGCTCGACACTACGTCCGACAGCGGCGCGACGGCGCCGGGGGCGTTCACCTTCACGGACCAGACGAACAGCAACCTCGGCACCAGCTTCTCGGCGCCGATCGTTTCGGGTATCGCCGGCTTGATGCTGTCGCGCAATGCCAATCTGTCCACCGGCCAGATGCTGGCGCGCCTGCGTGAAGGTGCTCGCCCCTTCCCTACGACGGTCTCCGACGCGCCAACGATCACCGCGTGCCACGTGCCGGTATCGACCGCCGACGTCCAGCTCGAGCAATGCCTGTGCACCGCGAACACCTGCGGCGCCGGCATGGCGAACGCGGCAGGAGCGCTGGCGGCGGCGGACCGGCCGATCGCGGCCGTAGCGCTGCCGGGCACTGTATTTCCCGGCCAGAACGTATCTTTGAATGCCGCCGCCAGCGCGGCGTCCTGCGGCCGAACGATCGCCTCTTTCAGCTGGACGGTGGTCGTGCCTGCGACCAACCCCCCGGCGATCGTGGGTTCGAACACGGCGAGCGCCACCGTGATCGCTCCCACCGCGGGTGCCATGACCGTTCGCGTCACGGTGACCGATAATCTCGGCCGGTCTGACACCGCCGATGTGTTGCTCGAGCCCGCCCGGATAACGAGTGCTGCACCGGCGACGGCGGGCGCCTCGGCCTGCGCAACCCCAGTCGTGTCCGGGCCGACGCCCGGAGCCGCGACTCCCACCCCTCCTCCGGTCACGCCGCCGGCCTCTGGCGGTGGCGGTGGTGGTGGTGGTGGCGGCGGTTCGATCGAGTACCTCACCTTGTTCTTGCTAGGTCTCATGACCGCGCGCGCCGCCCGGCGTCGGTAAACCTGCAAATACCCCGTTGCATTTGCAAGGTGTCGCGCTATATTTGCGTCGTACGCCATTGACGGATCAGGGTGTCCGTTACAACTACAACAAAGGCGTTACGTCAGGTTTGCGGCGCAAATAGGGAAACGCCCGCGCTCCGAGCGATAACGAACAGCACATGTCGCGTGTTTACGATCGGCTCGAATCAGCCACGCTTCTGCTTACGCGTTCCAGCGCCATCAAGGAGCGTCTCGAGCGCGCGTGGCGCCAGTGCCTGGCCAACGTCGACCCGGACGAAGTGCCGCGCGACGTCCGACTGCAGTTCCTGGAACTCACCGCACAGCTGCAGCGCGAGCGGCCGCTGCGCGGCGAAGACGCCGTGCGCGCGACCATTCGCAAGATGTCGAACGAGGAAGCGGAGCGTCACGCCGGTGTCATCGTGCGCATGTTTTGCCGCATGACACGCCAGCAGGAGCTCGAATTGCCGCTGCCGATGGTCAATGCCAGCGCCGCGGTGGTCCAGCTGTTCGCCGCGGCCGAAGCCTGACGACTAACTAGTCGAGTTTGAACTCGATGGTATCCCAGCGATTGGACTCCTCGTGGCGTGCCTGCGCCTTGACGGCGTCCACCAGCGCGCGGCCGTCCCATTCGCAGATCTGATCCGACAACGAGGTGACTTCCTTGGGGATGACCACGTTGGCGCCGAACGGCCGCATCAGGATCACGGGCTTGTCCGATGCCTTGGCAAACGTGAGCTGGAACATCAACAGGTCGGTATGGGTCCGATACAGGCTCGGGAAACCGATGACACATTCGGCCTGGGAGATCTGCCGCCGCAGTTCCTCGCGGTCGGCTTCCTTGCCGCCCGTGGGCGCCCGATCGGGGCCGGAAAGGTTCTTGTAGAAGAAGTTCCGGGCACTCTCGAGGTACTCGAAGACCCGCAGGTACTCGTCGGAAGTTTCCCACGCATGCGTGATGAACAATCTAATTGGATTGTTTTGTGACATGTAGTCCGATCCAGCCTCTGCGATGAGTGTAGTTTACTCGCTGAAGTTGCGCCCCCACTCCCCTTTTGTGCGTCGCAACGTTAGCATCACTCCGCTTGCGCCTCCTCGTCTACAACATCCGCTACGCCACAGGCACCGGGCCGGCATTCCATCTGCCATTCCCGGGCGCAGGCTATCTACGCTCGAACCGCCGGGTGCTCGACGGTATCACCAGCTTCGTAAAGGGCCAGGATCCGGACATCGTCGGTCTCATCGAGGTCGATCTGGGGTCGGTGCGCAGCGGCATGATCAACCAGGCCGAGCACATCGCCGAATCCCTCGGCCACTACACCACCTACGAGTGCAAGTACGGCAAGAGCTCGATCAACAACCTCATGCCCATCGTGCGCAAGCAGGGCAACGCGTTCCTTGCCGCACCGCGGGTCGAAGGTGAACGCTTCCATTATTTCGACACGGGGATCAAGCGCCTCATCATCGAGCTCGAGCTCGACGACGTCTGCATCTTCCTCGTTCACCTGGCGCTCAAATATCGCCAGCGCCAGTACCAATTGCGTTATCTGCACGACCTCATCATCAAGTCGCACAAGCCGGTCATCGTCACCGGCGACTTCAATACGTTCTGGGGTACACACGAGATATACCTCTTCATGCGCGCCGCCGGCCTGCGCAGCGCCAACGAAACGAACATGCCGTCGTTCCCGGCGCGTATTCCGCGTATCGAGCTCGACTTCGTGCTGGTGAGCAAGGAAATCGACATCACGCATTTTTCCGTGCCGGACGTGCGCTGGTCGGATCACCGGCCGGTCATGTGCGACTTCACCGTGCGCGGCGCCGTGGCATCGCAACCCGCGGTCGCCTAACATTCCGCGATGACACCTTCTGCTCCGGCCTGGGCGCTCGAGACCGATGCCGGCGGCATCACCTGGTTGACGCTCGACAAGCCGGACGCGTCGGCCAATGTGTTGTCGCCCGACATCCTGCGCGAACTCGCCGGGCATCTGGTCGCGATCAAGGCGAACGTGCCACGGGGTGTAGTCATCCGCTCCGGCAAGTCCGGCGGCTTCATTGCCGGCGCCGACATCAAGGAATTCGCACGTCTCGAGAGCGCAGAGCAGGCGTTCGACATGGTGCAGGCCGCGCATCGCATCCTCGCGGAACTCGAAGGGCTGCCGTGCCCCACGGTCGCCATCATCAACGGCTTTGCGCTCGGTGGCGGGCTCGAGCTCGCACTGGCCTGCCGTTATCGCATTGGCATCAAGGGCGACAGGTTTTCGATTGGATTGCCCGAAGTAATGCTGGGCATTCACCCCGGGTTCGGCGGCACGGTCCGCGCGGTACGCCGGGCCGGCGTGCGTACCGCGATGGAAATGATGCTCACCGGCAAGACACTGCGCGCCGACAAGGCGCTGCGCGCGGGCTTCGTCGACCGGCTGGTGTTTCCGTCGGACGCCGAAGCGGCCGCGCGTGAATTGATCCAACGTCAGCCCAAACTGCGACAGCCGCGTTTGATGGATCGCCTGTTGTCGTGGCCGGGTGTCCGCTCGCTGGTGCGCCGGCAACTCCTCGCGCAGGTGCGCACCAAGGCGCGGCCCGAACATTATCCCGCGCCCTACGCCATCATCGATCTGTGGTCGCGCCACGGCGCGCGCGGCGCTGCGGCCTACGAAGCCGAGGCGCGCTCGATCGCCGAGCTCATGGTGGGCGAGACTTCCCGCAACCTGGTGCGCGTGTTCTTCCTGCAGGAGCGCATGAAGGCGCTCGGCGGAAAATCCACGGTGAATGTGCAGCGTGTGCACGTGGTCGGCGCCGGCGTGATGGGTGGTGACATCGCCGCCTGGTGCGTGCAACGCGGACTGAACGTGACGCTGCAGGACCGCGAGCTGAAATTCATCCAGCCCGCGATGCAACGCGCGCGCGAGGGTTTCGAGAAACGGCTGAAGGACGCCGGCAAGGCGGCCGAACTGATGACACGCATGACCGCGGACGTCGCCGGCGATGGCGTGCCGGGCGCGGACGTGATCATCGAGGCGATCTTCGAGAATGCCGACGCCAAACATGAATTGTTCGCGCGCGTCGAGCCGCGCATGAAGGCGAGTGCAATTCTCGCGTCCAACACCTCATCGATCATGCTCGAGCAGCTCGACGACAATTTGCCGGATCCCGGCCGCCTGGTCGGCGTGCATTTCTTCAACCCGGTCTCGCAGCTGCCGCTGGTGGAGATCGTGCGCGGCGAGCAGAGCAGCGAGGAATCCATCCAGAAGGCCATCGCGTTCACGCGCAAGATCGACAAGCTGCCCCTGCCCTGCAAGAGCTCACCAGGGTTTCTCGTGAATCGCGTGCTGGTGCCGTACCTGTACGAAGCGATGTTCGCGCTCCAGGACGGCATCGCCATCGAAACCATCGACGAAGCGGCGCTGCGATACGGCATGCCGATGGGGCCGGTCGAACTGGCCGACGTCGTTGGCCTCGACGTGTGTAAACACGTCGGTGACATCGTGTCAGCCGCATTGAACAAGCAAAAGCCCGACACTTCGCGTATCGACGCGCTGATCGCGGCCAAAAAGGTCGGGCGCAAGAGCGGTGAAGGTTTTTACCTCTGGCGCGACGGCAAGGCGATCAAGGCGAGCGGACCGGTTGCCGAGCCGCCGCCGGATCTCGAAGACCGGCTCATTCTCGCCCTGGCCAACGAATGCGCCGCGGTGTTGCGCGAGGGAATCGTCGCCGACGCTGATCTCGTCGATGCCGGCGTGATATTCGGTACAGGCTTCGCGCCTTTTCGCGGTGGACCGCTGACGTATGCGCGCAGGCGCGGTATCGACGCGGTGGTCGATCGGTTGACCGAACTTCAGCGGCGCTACGGACCGCGCTTCGCTCCGGACAAAGGATGGGCTTCGTTGCGCGCCGGGGCCTGAGACGGCGCGTTGGCGTGCTAGCATTTCCGCATGTCCGATCCTCGTGAAGTAAGCGTGGAACTGCTGCGCTCCCTGACCCCGCTCGAAGGAATGAAGCGGGAAAATCTGCATGCGCTCGCAAAAAAGGTCACCGTCAAGCAGCTGACCGCGGGCCGCGTGTTGTTCAAGGAAGGTGATGCGGACAAGCGCACCATCTGGGTCATCAAGGGGCTGGTGGAGATCAGCGAACGCGGCCGTACCACGGCCATGATCGAAGGCGGCAGCGCCGATGCGCGCGCCCCTCTCAACCAGAGCGTTCCTCGCAAAGTCACCGCGCGCGCCGTCGAAGACGTGGACTACCTCGCGATCGACGCCGACCTGCTCGACGTGATGATCACCTGGGACCAGACCGGTAACTATGAAGTCGGCGAACTGCAGGCGCAGTTCGGCGGCAACAACGAAGACAGCGACTGGATGACCACGCTGCTGCAGACCAAGGCGTTCCATCGCATCCCGCCGGCGAATCTGCAGGCGATCTTCATGCGCATGAACCGGCAGCAGTACCGCGCCGGCGAGGTCGTGATCAAACAAGGTGACGAAGGCGATTTCTTCTACGCCCTCGTGCGCGGCCGCTGTCTCGTCACGCGCGAATCGCCGCTCAACCAGAAGGGCATCAAACTTGCCGAGCTCGGGGTCGGCGAAACCTTTGGCGAAGAAGCGCTGATCGCCGAAGCCAAACGTAATGCGACCGTCACCATGCTGTCCGACGGCATCCTGATGCGGCTCAACAAGCAGGACTTCCGCGACCTGATGCACGAGCCGCTGCTGCGCTGGGTCGATGAACAGCAGGCGCAGAAGATCATCCAGAACCGCGGCGTGTGGCTCGATGTGCGACTGCCGTCGGAATATCAGAATCTCGCGATCGAAGGCTCGATCAACATTCCGCTGTATTTCGTGCGCCTGAAACTGAACGCAATCGATCGCAACACGCCTTACGTGGTGGTTTGCGATACGGGGCGGCGCAGCTCGGCTGCGGCGTTCATTCTTTCCGAGCGCGGTTTCGATGCGTACGTACTGAAGGGCGGGATCACGACCTCTTCACTGCCGATGCGCCGTCCCGGCTGACCCGAGCGTCGAGGCCGCCGCTACATCGTGTGCGTGGCTTTGTCCCCGGCCAGGGCGCCGGCTAGATAGGTCTCGATCTTCTTCTGCGTCTGGCCGCGATCCTGGTCGGAGAACTGCACGCCGATGCCGGCGGTGCGTTTGCCCTGCGCGCCTTTCGGCGTGAGCCAGATGACGCGGCCGGCCACGGGCAGCTTTTCGTCCTCACCCATCAGGTTCAACAACATGAACACCTCGTCGCCGAGGCGGTAGTTGCTGTTGGTGGGGATGAACAGACCGCCGTTCTTCACGAAGGGCATGTACGCCAGGTACAGGGCGCTCTTGTCCTTGATGGTAAGGGTCAGCAGTCCCGGTTTGTTTGCGCCGGTTCGGCCGGTACGTCCTTCGGTCATTGCCTCGCCCACCGCCACAGCAGCGCTTCAACCGCCATGGTTTTGTTGATCGACGTGTGGGAAAGCTTGCGCATGTCGCGAACGGCGTCCGAGAGCTCGAATAGGCGACATATGTTGGGTGGGATTCCCTGCCCTGACAAGTGCGTTACGTCGCGAATTGACCCGGATTCGAGGATGCGTTCTGTGACCCAGCTCTCAAGGCATGCGAGGCGGATCGGAAGCTCACCTTTGGCCCACCGTTCCGCCACCGCGGGTGGCTGAAGATTGCCGCTGCCGATGTCGCGCAACGTCGTCATCGTGTCGCGGTGAAGCTGCGCGATCGCGGCCGGATCGGCCTCGAGCAAGGCGAACGGCCCCGCGCCGGTGGCCGCCAGCGCCTCGGCCCACGGACCCGCGCCACGCGCGGCTTCGAGATATGAAGCGGCGGTTGCGCGAGAGGGACCCACAAGGCGCAGGCGCGAACAGCGGCTGCGCAGCGTGGGCAGCAGTCGGGAAGGCTGGCTCGTCACCAGCAGCACGAGCGTGCGCGCCGGCGGCTCCTCGAGCGTCTTGAGCAAGGCGTTCGCGGCGAAGTGATTCATCGCCTCCGCGGGCGCAATGATGGCGATCTTGTAGCCCTGACCGTGAGCGGTAAGCGCCAGATCGGCAGAAAGATCGCGCACGGATTGAATGAGGATCTGTGTCGATTCGCCTTCGGGCGCCAGGAGCGTGACGTCGGGATGCTGATCGGCGGCGATCCAGCGGCACTGCTGGCATTCGCCGCAGGGTGCGCGCGCCGGCTCGCGGCAGTTGACGGTCTGGGCGATCCAGCGCGCCAGCTCGAGGCCGCCCGCACCCGGGTCCTCGTGAATCAACAGGCCGTGGGCGAGACGATTGCCGGCGAGCGCTGCCTTGACCTCGCCGCGCGCGCCATCGAACCAGGGAGGCGACGCGGCCGGACTCACGCTGTCGTCACGGGCTCGAGACCGAGCTTTTTCTCGAGCGCGCTCAGCGCCGCATCGCAGACCTGGTCGAGCCGCGCGGTGGCGTCGATCACGCAGAAACGCTCCGGAGACGAGCGTGCGATCTCGAGATACCGGTTGCGCACGCGGTCGAAGAATTGCGCCGATTCGATCTCGAACCGATCCATCGCGCCGCGGCGCGCCTGCATGCGTTCGAGTCCGATACGCACCGGCACATCCAGCAGGATCGTGCAGTCGGGCGACAGATCGCCGTGCACGGTCTGCGCGAGTTGATCGATCAATTTGCGGTCGACGCCGCGGCCGCCACCCTGGTAGGCGTGCGTGGCGTCCGTGAAGCGATCGCACAGCACCCACTCGCCGCGCGTGAGCGCCGGGCGGATGAGGTTGTCGATGTGAACCTGGCGAGCGCCGAACATGAGCAGCGTCTCGGCGGTCGAGCTGATGTGTTCATCACCGCGATCGAGGACCAGGGCACGAATGCGCTCGGCAACGTTGGTGCCACCGGGCTCGCGCGTCGCGTGGATCGTGATACCGCGGCCGCGCAGTGCTTGCGTGAGCCGATCGGCTACCGTGGTCTTGCCGGCTCCCTCGATGCCTTCGAGGGTGATGAATCTGGCGGGCATCATCGACGTTGATTCCTGAGTCGCTTGAGGTATTGCGCAACGGCGGCATTGTGCGCTTCGAGTGTGGACGAGAATACATGCG
>Ga0307513_10010983_pt1 | contig 11299 bp, 8 predicted proteins | sample 15_EM_MG_FD_202174 | JGI IMG/M metagenome (GOLD analysis project Ga0307513, IMG submission 202174) | Populus trichocarpa ectomycorrhiza microbial communities from riparian zone in the Pacific Northwest, United States - 15_EM | ecosystem: Host-associated > Plants > Roots > Unclassified | place... | reverse complement strand
CTTTTGTTTTGTAATGAGTTATGTATTTAAGTATTAATTATACCAAGGTTTATGTAATTTGAACTCAACTTAATCAAGTAAACTTATAATGCCATATTAGTTCTTTTATCGTATCCTAGATAATTAGTGTGTGATTAGTTAAAGATTTGAATATTTTGTATTGATAATTATATGCATGTGGTGAACCATAATAAAATATGATGAATGTGATGTGTGAAGTTGTGATGAGATGAGTCCAGGATGATTGAAATGTGAATTGGTTGAATATTGAAGTGTAACAAGTCTTTGTCGATAACTTCGGATCTCCCGGTATAAAAGAGACTCTGCTGAAATTTCGATATATATCCAAAGAAAAAAAAATCACTCTAAAAGTTGTAATATTCATGAGAAATTAAGTAATGATTGCATGTGTTTATGAAGAATGTTATAGTTGGTATCAAAGCCTTGGTATGGGTTCAGGAACTATTATGAAAATTTTTATATGTTGAATTGTTTGAGGATGGTTCGTATGAGATATGGCACTATGATAGACCCCTCTTGAGCGAGGATGAGAGATCGGGATGTAGATCTTGAGAAGAGTCAGAGGAGGATCCCCTAGCTGATATTGTCTCTTATGCGCCATCGACTTCCATTTAGAAGATATGGGATGGATCAGTTAGACTCCTAGATGATACCACTTCCAGACAAGCTTGGGTATCACTTATGAGAGCCCCTGCTTTGTATACTAACCCTATTTTTATTGCACAAATAGTGAGGTTAATAATGGAAAATATTAATAATGTCCTGACCCTTGCAGCCCAGTAGCCTTAGTAGTGCCACCATCTCCAGTGGTCATGACACCTACAAACAATATAGTTGCCTTGATATAAATTGTAAAGAGCATGAAAGAGATGAGCTATGAGCCTTTCCTAGGGGATTAGGATGTAAAAAATTACTGGCAGATGAATTAGAAAGATAGAGAAAACTCTAATTTAGATAAAGGTGCCAGATGAATTGATGGTAGATATGACATGTAACTGTTGTCTGATATAGCATGGTTATGGTGGGAGACAATACAGTTGAGGAGGGACACCGGGTTATGGACGTGGGGTGATTTTAGAGTTAATTTTGAAAATCAAGTTTACTCTAGATATCACCGAAAAATGAAGAAACATAAGTTTTTAACATTAACATGATGACATGTCAGTGCTTGAGTATGAAAAGAGATTACACGACCTCTCTATAATTGCCTTGTATCATGTTTCTACTTCATAGGTATACTTCATTTCATGGCACCTTATACACTACAATGTTAGTATCTAAACCAAACATATCTGCGTAGGATCAAACAAACACATCGACATACTCGTGTAGTAGTGAGATCAAGTTTTCCCTTTATCTAGTAGTTATTAGAGTCCCTATTTTCAATTATCTTTCATACTAACATTAATTGTCTCTAATTCTTTTTTTTTTTCCTGGTTTCCAAGCTCACTCTGATTATTCTACTAGCTTAGCAAATTCTTTTACATCATCCTCTTCCCATTCATTTTCTTCCATTGCAATTGTGTAGTCATCAAAATTTGGCCATTCATTCTCAGTGAAATGTGCTCGTGATTTTATGGATGATCCGCTTTCAGATTTCCTGAAAGCGGAAGGTGTTTTAGTGTAAGTATGTATTTTGCAAAGATAAAAGGGTGGAAAAAAATTGCAAAAATACATGATCTCATTGATAAAAAAGAAAGGCTCAACTACAACAAAAACCATATATTAACTTTCCCATGAAACTCTTTACAGATGTTTCTTCTACGATGTGAACAATTACTAGTAGTAACAACTCTTCTCCTTCCATAGTCTTTCCTTTCTCACTACAGCTCTTAACCTTACTGCTATCATGTTCCAATATGTTGATGCCTATAATAGTCAAGCCTTGGGTAGAGACATTCATCATATCTTCAGAGTGCATTACACAAGCAGCCTTAGGGAATGATACTTAAATTAGAGGGATGGCAATCTCTTCCTCTTTTCTCGTTTAATATTGGCAACTCTTTAATAGTCTCTCTTTTAAGGCTTAAAGTCAAGCACAAATCTCTTATTTGTAGTCTTCAACCGTATCAGACTTATCCTCTCAAGATTTTAAGAGATAGAATCATACTAGAAAAGAAATCTGTGCCTTAAGAAATATTTGGCCACCATTCTTGTGGCTTCAAAAATTACCAGTTTTCTCAATACCGTGTCTTTTGGCACCCATTTTGTATTAACAATTTCAAAAGCATGGAAATTTCCATCTTTGCTCCGCTCCCTTTGACTTTATATAGGGAACTGTCGCGTTCTATACCATTGATAAGGTCTCTTCGGCCTTAACTATTACCAATGTTCCATTCATAATATACTTTAAACACTGATGCAAGGATGATGTCATGGTGCCAGCGGCGTGTATCCAAGGCCTTCCTAATAACATGTTGTGTGATGTTCATCACTTATAAGGTTACTAAAAACACTTGCGGGGATAACTTTATTTCAATGGTCCCCACCACTTGCCTTAGGAAACTATCATAAGCCCTAACTATTATGGTGTTTTGCAGCATATGTGTTGAATCAACTGACATTTCATCTAGCACATACTTTGGGAGTACATTTAAAGCTAAATTGTTGTCCACCAATACTTTGCCAATGGTGCAATCCTTGCACCTCATAGTGATGTACAGAGGTTTATTATGACTCGTTCCTCTAACATCGAGCTTGTCTTTAGTGATGTATAGGTAATTTGTCGCATTGATTCTTTTGACTAGATACTTCATAGTCCTTTGGGTCATGTTCTGGGGCACATATGCCTCGTTCAATACTTTCTGCAGTGCATTGCAATGTGGCTCAGAACTTAGGATAAGAGACATCAGGGATATCCTGGCAGGGATTTTCTTCAGCTGATTTACCACACTATACTCACTATGCTTCATCAGCTTCAGGAGTTCACCGATTTTTTTCTCACTCGTAAGTTTTTTTTATTTACATCTCTTTGATGGCATCTACAACCTCTTTGCCTTTAGCTTTTCATTTCATTTCTAGTTCTTTATGTGTAAAGCACCTACCATTTCAAGTTAATCCATCAATCTTAGTCTGAAACATAGGAGCATGACCCTCAATATTGGGAGAATTTTTGTAATTATAAGGCAATGCATTATAGTTCCCATTATAGGTAACGACATGCCTTGTTAGGACGAGCTTCGATGGATTGTTCTCGGTATGTTGAAGCCTACACATTTATGCTTTCTTCCCTTGAAAACTTATCATGCCTACGGTATCATCATTTTCCTCATTCTCTATTTGTAACAGACCACAAGTCATCATTTGTATTAGCTTATGGTGAAACTGTTCACATTCATCAATGTCATGTCCTATTACTTCGTAGAACCTATAAAAATTATCACTCTTTCTTGAACCTGATTCATTTTTTATTGGCAAATAACTTACTTGCATTAACATGTCATACAACTTATCCATGATTACCCTTAAAAGCTTCTCTTTCTTTCTTCCAAACTTCACATCATTTACTCCTTTATTATTGGAAGCATGATTAGGCAAGGGGTTGAAATTGATGTTAGGGTTATCTTCAAAGGTTATTCATCTTGCTTTGAATAATTGCAAGAGCTTTCTTTTGAATGTTGAACAAGTATCAATATTGTGTCTAGGGTTATTGGCATGGTACTCATAGGTTAGGTTTGGTTTGTACCAATTGGGAAATGAGACTTCAGTGGTGGACATAGAAGAGGGGCCACATGACCCATGCTTAGCAATTTTGTATATATTTCTCCTAAGGGCTTAAGTAGAGGTGAGAGTTGTTCCTGGTTTCTTTGGTATGCTCTCGTTGGATTGTTTTCGACTTGGTTTTCTAGCGGGTTAGTATGTTGGTTTATCATAAGAGGCTTAACAGAGTTAATACTGGATATTTGAGAAAACGGGGTCTGATAGCTTTGGGTTTGGTAATTCTTCTTACCTTTATACCCTATTTCCACATTACTCACTTTAGCATTCTTTTTCCTCCTAGTAAACCCCTTCTTCTTGGTAGGTTTCAATATTCTACAAGAGGATATTCTATTCTCTCAGCAATAACAACAACATCATAAAAATGTTGGGTAGAGCTACCCATCATATGCTCATAATATGAGAACTTTAAAGTATTGGTAAATAGAGTCACCATCTCTTTCTCCAAGGTGGTTGTACATGCATTGCATTGTTTTTCCACATATAGGTGTACTTTTTTATGGTTTCCTTATTGCTTTTGTCCATCACCATTAAACTCGTTCAGTATGGAGCGATGTTAATATTGAATATGTTATTTCAATAAAACATTAGCAAGATCACTTTATTTCTTGACCCTTGTGTTATCCAAGGTTATATACCAGCTTAACACATAACCAATCAAGTTGTCTTGGAAGAAATGGATGAGCAACTTCTCATTGCATATGACTTCTACCATTTTTTTTTACAGTTGACCTCATGTGCACATTAGGGCATTTCAATCTTATATATGTGACAAATTTTAGCACCCTAAAATTCTTGAGCACCACTACATTTAACATCAGCATATCCCAACTGCTCTAACAAGATCATAGACGTCAAATTCCTCAACAACCCTCAATATTTCTTCTCGGGCAACCCACTTTTCTTGTTCGAGAAGATTGGAGGATTTAACCCCGTAGGATCCCTCCATTGTTAAATCTATTATAGTCGACACTTGAGTAAGTATATCAAGTGAGTCATTAGAATGCTCGTTGTTCCTTGTGGTCTAGTAGCAGGATTTGCCCTCAAGTTTTGTGAATCGAGGATAACTAGAGTTGTTAGCGGCGGTAACATGATTGGCTACTGACTGGATGTCCCTTCCCTAGACTACGCTCGTAGGAATTACTCGAGTAAACTAGTTATATAAGCCATATTATTTTTAACATCTTCCAACTTTTTTTGGTAGTGGGCTTCAAGGTGAGCCCTGTTTTCATTTGCTATATTTTTATGAAGCCTAGTATTATAGACTCTAGCAGGGGAACCTATATTTTAAATATCTACCATGCACATTCTATAATTTATAAATGCATATGGATTTATGATTATGCATGATGATGTATATTTGATATTGAATAGCTATACCTTAGGCTAATATATAGCCACCATTCCTATATAAACGGATAGGGTTCTGATCCTTTCATAGTTGTCGAGACAATTTAATCTGAGCCAATGCTTAATAAAATATACTCATCATAAAGAAATATTGCTCAAAAGGTTAGGTCTAAGACCTTTTCATTAATACTTGATGAAAACTTTTACATTTGAAAGCTAGTCTACTCATCATCATCGTTTATAGGAAGAAAGGCAAAACTTTTATTTTTTATGTCCCTAAGAAAAGCATTAGTCCCAACCATACTTTATTGATATCGATTGACATCCCTTTCAACCTGCTAGGCATTGTGGTGGATTCTTCAGGCATATACAGAGGCTTGGTTAACTACTCATCCATATTTCTCATGTTCTCCAAGAGTAACACGTTCCTATTCAGTTGATTATTGTTGGTGTCAATCATCTGGTTATGACACTCGAGCAGTTCGTTCTTCTCTTCCAAATGTTTTTCCTTGGCTTTTTTTTTTCCCATTGAGCTTCTTCTCTAGCAGGTTGATCTCATTTTTCTTATTATCTAAATTAGTTTTAAAGACCCCGACAGCTTTTTCTTTAGCTTTAGCTTCAACCAGCTCACTTTCCAGCATCACATGCTTCTTGTAAAGCATTTCATACTGCTCAATCTGACTTTTTAACTCAGCTTGGGTCCTTGAAGACATATCAGCCTTTTCTTGGCAATCATTGAAATTGGTTTTCAAAGCCTCTAGCTCAGTATTGGTTTGCATCCAATGTGTTCTCAATTCTCCTCGCTCTTCCTCAGTTTGGTTTCTAATTGTCTTTTCTTCTTTCAATTGCTTTTTTAAGAACATGATTTTCTTGTCCTTTTCCTTCAATTGTTGCTCTACAAACTTTCTCAATTTCTCTCAGTAAGGAGTTGCTCCTCAAAGGATATCTTGAGGGCTTTATTGGCGTCCACCTCTATTTAGAGCTTTTCCAATTGTTCTCTTAACTCTTCTTCCTTGTTAATCCTATTTCTTTTAATTGGTTCAATAGCTTGTGAAGTCTCAACTTCAAATCCAAGAGTCACGAGGATGGTGACTAATGATGGATTTATCCATTTTGGATATTTTTCACTAGTAACTGGATCTCTCAAACCATCTAATTCCTTTTTTACTAATATCAGAAGCTTCCAAACTTGGTTAATGTTCTCCACAACTTCCAAAATAGATTGGTCCTTGAATGACCTGGAGAATTGGGATAACTCAGTTGTCATTGACACATGTTATATGCCTCTAAGTTGCTTTACAACCAAAGCGGATGCATAGCTGACATATCCAGTCACTCCAATCAGAGGCATCCATTGTCTTTGCCCACAACTCATCAAGCAATTTGTTGCTCTCATCCACAGGGCTTTTCACTCCACTTCTTTTTATAGGGTTCCTTGCAATTTTACTTTCTAGTTTTCCTCGCTCAGGTCCTTCCACTCCTTTTCTTTAACTATCTCTAGTGGTTTTTAACTAAACTATTAGAAGTTGTTTAATACCAGCTTCTTGGTTTCAATATGGCTAATCAGCTGTATATACAATATTTTATTCACAACATCTCATCGATCCCTTATCAACCCTCCTACAATGGTTGAGAGCCAAGATAGTTTCTACTAGTATCACCACAATGAGATTTATCTAGTATTTTTATATACAACAAAAATTGTGGTTGCCTCTAAACTGATTATTCTAGTGAGGTTTGAAAATAAAACCAACTCGAAGATTCCTAAAACATGTATTATGTTCTTTTCTTTAACATATCTAGAGTCATTCTTTTTCCTCACGAGCACATCTTAAATCATCTTCCATTTCTAACCATTAGGACTTTCTCTAATATCTTATTATGATTTAGAACTCTGATCAATTTGGTTAATTCAATTAGCACTTTGTCACACCTTTGGTTGGAGTAAACTTTGTATATATTTTAAGGGAATTCAGTCAGTAAACCATACCCTTACAAAATAGAACACACGTCTACATTTCTAAAAGTGAAACACCGGTACTCGTGGTTCTAAAAATGTATCAAGGCTTTAGTTATTGAATTCTGCATAGACACTTTTGTGATTTCCACCATCCTCTCATATTTCTTCAAAAACCCATCCTCGTGGATGCTTTTCATGTGTGATATGAGCTTCTTCAAGTCATTTCTGGAGCAACTCACATTTCTGATGGATAGTGATTTACTATCATTCAATACCAGACAATCCTCTTCTAATAGCTATAGGGATTCAGAATCCAACCCGTATTCAACAAAGGTCATCTCTTTAATAGTGGCCATTTTATCAGTCCTAAGTCCTACAATTCAAAATGTTTTTTAGAGTTGAGCATGTCTTAATGCAATAGTGTTTAATTGTAGAACATACATCCTACAAGCAAGTTTTATGTCTTTTATGTGAGACATTGATGTAAGTACGATCTAGTCTTAAAAAAGTCTCTTGTTGTCCCAATGATTACCCTTGTGAAGGTAATATAGGGGTTTAGTAGGTAGTGGGATGGTACGTATACCAATCATTATCAGTCCAAGCACTCAACAAAAAGTTGAATGGTTTCACGAACTTAAACCCTGATTGAAAGTCATAGGGTAAGTCGTTACTCTCACACCAAACCTAGAGTTTCCAAGTGTGTGTATTCCAAAGCAATATATCACAAATGGACTAGTGATGCATGAAGATATTCATCCATATCCAATATACATGCATAAGTAGAATAAAATATGCTAAAACATAAATAAGTATATAAAAAAGTAAGCCAAATGTGAAAATTTCAACATATCAAATCACATAAAACACTCAAAGTCTGGTCCAATACTGTAAAAAATAGAAGATCCCCAGTGGAGTCGTCATTATGTCGCACGTGCGCGCACGACATAGCAGGACATCAGGGGGTCAAGGAGTTGCCACCTAGTTTGGTTTAGGGTCACTAGGAGACCCGAGTGGACTGGTCTTATTTGAAATTCCTAGGTAAGGGGATGGTTATACCAAGAGAAGGTATTAGCACCCCCAATACACCTTACCTGAGGTAAGCTGCATTGTATGGTCTGAATGTGGCTTAAAGGCTTTGATGGATTCCTAATTGGTGGTTCGTCTATGGCTCGAAACAAAGATTTACGCTCATGAACAAAACTAGCATTTCAAATTTATTATGGGCTCGTATGCTCAAATAAATCCTTATAGGAAGAATCTATGTAGGTGCCCTGACAGGATTCACCTATCCTGGAAGGTAAAAGCGTTTTCCACAACTCGTATATTATGGTGAAAAATACTCTCAATTAAAATTAGTGAATATTCAAAAAATATCTAAGAATTTTGTAATCAATTCTTGATATTTAAATATCAGTCTAATTATAAATCCAATATTTATACCAGAATGTTGACCATTAATTTTTAGATGAAAAAAATTTAGAGTTATTGAAATAGTGATCAAATTCTTAAAAAATCTCACAAACATATTTAAATTCCCAAAAAAATATAAAGAAATAAATTCTAAAACAATGCTAAAAAAATTCTATTTTTTATGAATAAAATGCAATTTTTTTTGTAAGGATTAGATCGTATGCAACAAACAGAATTTTTTTTTTTTTTTAAAGGCCATGTTTTGCAAAACTCATTTTTTAAAAAAACTAAAATTGTTAAAATAGGCTTATGAGTTATTTGCCAAACACACTCTTAAGCCAAAAGAAAACCTTTAGCAAAAACAGTGTCAGCCAAATAAGGTTTTAACCTTTTACCTGATTTTGACTCGACTGGGTTGACCCAAAACTTTTAGTTCGACTATAAACCGAACCAAAGTCCACTAGTTTCACCTGAAAAACAAACCAAAACCTATACCAGAATCCAAAATGAAATTAAACTTAAAAAAAATATAAAAACTCAGACTTTTTATCAAAACCCAAAAAAAAAAAGAACACCGAAGAACATTCATCATGAACCCAGTAATGTAGATTTCAAATTAGACCATATATAAACAAACCAAGGACATAGGCATGTTAGAAAGCATGCAACCATCAATAATCTAACATTCATGCATTTCGATTATCACTCAAACACCGTGATTTTGTCAAAATAAATTTCAGTTCAAAACTAAAACCCTAGGGTTAAAACCTACTAAGAACATGTTATTGATGCAAATAAACCCAAGATTATTGACTACTAAAGTCTCCCAAAGGATTTTGTGTAAAGAATATAACCATAACTAGTCAAATCATGGAGCTAAGACAATGTTCTTTCTAGGAACACGAAGAACACCGTCCAACAACCCAAAAATAGCCCAGAAACCCAGCACAATATCAATCCTCCAAAACTAGAATTTTTTACTTCTAAAATATGCTTTATTTGTTCTAACAAGTTACACAACCATACCTAAACAAGTTTGAATAAAAAAAAAACTAACAAATAATATCAAAATCATGCAATAGGTTTCAAATTTCAAAATTACCAACTTAAAATAGCCTAAGAAACATCAAATTTTAATTTAAAACTAACTCTTTAAATACTTGGAATCCAAACCATGCCTTGGAACCAAAAACACATTAACCAGCCAAAATAAAATAAAATCAATAACTCTACTGTCAAATTTTTATATCACTATATTTTGTTTAATATAAACATCCAAGCATATTTTAAACATCTAGCAACATTAACAAATAACTCCAAATAAAATCAAACAAATAAAAAAATAATATTCTATGCAAGCTAAAACTCAAACAATAATTGTGTTACTCTTTATTTCCTTCTTTTCTATTTCCTTGTTTCCTAAATTTGTTACTCTCTAAGTTGTGGAAATCATTATGCTAGGCTCTTAAACATTCATTTAAGAGTTTTTCTATCAATCTTTTCTTCACCTTTTTCTCTCCTCCTACTCATTTTCTAGGAGTATTTATAAGATTTGTTAGGGTTTTTGATAATATATATTTACAAACTTTGATTTACAAATCCATTATACATGTTAAGATAACACCAGACAATAACTAGAGTAATCGGATTCCCTATAAATATTTGTGAACAGAATAATGTTCATATTAGATGGAAGAAAAAATATTGAACGTCAGCATCCCAACTTGCAGCAGTATCATGCGTAGGGCACAGGTTGTACGGATATCAATGCAACTAAAGGCCTCAAATAAATCCAAAACGAGCCTTAAACATATACGCCACCTAAATTAGAGGCAGTTCTAAATATCAATACTATAACAATGATGATGACAAAATAGAAATATAAAAGGAAAAAAAAATAGTAAGAAGCTTAACAATTAAACATTCAGAATGAAGGGATAGACGGTGGAGCTCTTATGTTCGAAATACATCACGATCCTCAGCCGATTAACATTTCTCTTCACATGTTTTCCAAAAGTCAGCGTCTTAGAGATGCTACTGTGGTCTTCTGGTTCTTTGGAATGTAAGCAAATTGGCTAAAATCAACGGCATTATTCGACCTTCCATGGAAAGAAAGACACATCATAGATGAAGAAATTGCGTAAATTTAATAGCACAACACAACTCAGCATTAGGACGAAATATATTACCTATTGGTACAAGTGTTCCGAATGTCTTTCAGAGGGGCTCGCAGTCCACTGGCACGAGAACCAGATGAGTTGTATCTAAATGAAGATATCACAGAAATAAAACTTTCCATTGATTTCTCTGCTATGTTGGAATAATGGCTTATATGTGAAATGTCAGATCCAAACTTCCGTTCCTCAAGTTTCGTCCCTGCTAATGTCTCCTTGAGGTGAGGATCGCAACCTTAACAGTGATGAAAAGAAAAGGCAAGAAAAAAAAAAGGGAAGGAAAGAAATGAACATGAAATGTTTTCTTTTGAGTTGAAAAATTGTTACTTTTAGAGAATGAACAAATGGTTGATGTATATTCAACACCTAACCCAATGCATACAGGTTCATCTTTTATGCCTAAAGAGTCGCAATTCACAAGTCCTTACATGAAGATACATATCATGCATGCACTCAATATGTCTGACTGTGAATCATTATTTTTCATTATGTGTATTGTTTTGAGGACTGGAATTGGAAAAGAGGTGAGGTGAGGTGTCAATCACTACAGTATATATTAACATATCATTTGGCACAACAAAGACTTGATTATTAAATTAAATAAATTTACCCGTAAAAGTATTAAATAACTTCCAGGCAATTATATCTGAATACCTTGACCTTTTAT
>Ga0307513_10010982_pt1 | contig 11299 bp, 15 predicted proteins | sample 15_EM_MG_FD_202174 | JGI IMG/M metagenome (GOLD analysis project Ga0307513, IMG submission 202174) | Populus trichocarpa ectomycorrhiza microbial communities from riparian zone in the Pacific Northwest, United States - 15_EM | ecosystem: Host-associated > Plants > Roots > Unclassified | place... | reverse complement strand
GGCACGAACTGCGAGTTGTATTGCACAACCGAGAACATACATTGTTGGCTTTGGCTATCCAGGCCTTCGCACGAGACGAACGCGTTTTTGCCCAAGCCGTTGCCCACAACTGGGAATCGCTGGAAACGGCTGTTGAGGACATGCCTGTTGATTTGAGCCGTTGATTCACTGCTGGATGCCTGTTCACTGACACCTTGCATACCCTGACGCGTCGATATTGTTATGAACTTGTCAATTTTCACCATGTTCCTTAGTCATGCTCCTGCATGTCCTAGTCATTCATCATTATGCATAGCATTTCTTGGTTTCACCGCTACTGGGTAACAGTCGCCCCTATCCGTGGTCTGGGCGAGCCTGCGCCAGCTGCGTGGGCTTTGTTGTGGGGTGGTCAACGTGATATCACCCATTACAAGGACAACCATCGCCATGTACGAGCACCCTGACGATGAGGGCGAGGAATCTGACACATTGTGGTGTGTATATTGAGAACCCCGGTTACTGGGGTGGATGTCACCTACGACACTCGTCCTTATTTTCAATACTTTTTTTGAGTTCCGGGTTTATTGTGCTAAGGTGTGGATACCTATGTTACACATCGCGTTCTACGAGGGTTGGTATAGAAGTATGTAATCGATGTCGTTGCGAGGACGCTTTTCAATACTTAGGGCGCCACAGGCGCGGGAAATACTGGGTGGTATTCCATCACACCTTCCACCCGGGTGGGTACATCGGTCGACGTCACCGTCCGAGCGCCAATTTGCGAGCCAAGCGCACTCATTGTGGGATACTTCAATAGACCCGGGACCGGAAACGCAGTGAAACGAAGGAACTCAATTGTATCGGAGGGTGGTGAGATCACAACGCCCACCGGTATGACAGCCACGGGTGGTATTACGTAGTATATGTCCCGCCCAGCAAATTTCACAGAACGTTCCCACCAAGTACAGGAACTTTCCCTGTGGGTCTAGCCTCCCCGAAAATAACCCTGGCGACGGCTTCAAGCGCGGGGCGAGTGAACTCGAAGGTGGCGAGGTATGCAAACGGGAAGTCGAGTTGGGTGTTCAGGAGATCGTAGGGTGCGCAGGTGGAGGCGACGATTATTTTGCTGTCAGGGTTTTTGACCCCAGCAATCACCGAAAGGGCCTCGAGCTGCCAGGCGCTCCGATCAGCGCTCCGAGTGGCGAAAACGATGTTCTTGACAGCCGAAAGGCTTTTACCTATCTCCTCCGTGATGGTGAAATCCTTCGTGTAAACGAAATGGCGCATGTCTTGGTTTCTCGCGGAAATGGACGAGCCGAAGGATATGTCAGAGGGGGCGGCGGTGTTGCGGATTTTTCCGACCTTCGTCCGGAGGACGTCTTGCGTGTCGTCCACGGCACGGTTAAGGGACTCATTCTCCGGAGTGAAGAGGATCACAGAGTCTTCTTTTGAAATAGGCAAAACGCCGAAGGGGTCGGAAACCAGTGCCGTGGATGCCGAGTACGCAGACGCGCTCAAGGCGGCGTTCCCGGATTTGAGTTGGACCTTTCTCCCAGAGTCAAAAACCGGGTTAAGGACATCCGACCAGCTCCCGGCAAACTTAGACTTGAGATGGGCGATCCGGTGCTGGCTTTCCCACAGTGAATCAAGGGTCAATTTTCCGCTGATCACAGCTGCTTGAACTAGTTCGACGGCCCCCTTCTGTTTCGCAGGGGTGTGGCAAATCATTGCGATATCCGCACCGGCGCCCAGGGACATCAGAGCCCCACCCTCCACGCCATATGTTTCGGCCACAGCATCCATTTAAAGGCAATCCGTGACTACGACACCCTTAAACCCGAGGTCGTCGCGGAGAAGAGTGGTGATATCCCTGGAGAGGGAGCATGGGATGTCCGAGCCGGTGATTTTGGGCAATGCCATGTGACCGGTCATAATGGTGGCGATGTCTTCGGCGATGAGAGACCGGAAAGGTACCAATTCAACCTGCCGCAGTTCGTCTAGGGACTTGAGAATGCGAGGGAGCCCAAGATGAGAATCGACGTGGGTATCTCCGTGTCCGGGAAAGTGCTTGGCGGACGGCGCGATGCCAGAGGCGACTAAACCGCGGCTTACGGCACAAACAAATTTTCCCACCCTGGTGGGATCTATGGGTATTCGTGAGCAGAGCCCGTCGGATAAGATGAATGGAAGTGTTACCGTCTCCAAAGGAGCGCGGGCCAATGACTGGATTTCTCGGGTCGATGTTGACGTCCGCAACCGGACTATAGACCCAGTTGATTCCAACGAGCCTCATTTCGAGACCCGAGGCCCTGGTGACCTCCTCTGCCAGCTCTGTTGAGTCCGTTGCGGCGATGCACATGGCTCCAGGGCTGCGGAAGTAGTGAATGCGTGAGTTTCTTGATGCGCCCCTTATTCCCCGGCCTTAACGTACAACTGAGTCCCGACTTCACCAGACCCGACACTGAAACCTGATACGAGCCCTATGCCCGGTGCTTCAGACTTGCGTGAGAACAAGTTTGGAGATGGCTACGCACCATTTTCTTGATCTATGCCGATTAGCAATGGCTGCTCGTGGCCAGAATCCTTAGCGAGTTGCTGTAGGTCATGCACGAGCTTGTGGACTTGCTCGAAGCCTAATTAGCCACAAAATCGTCAGTGGTCGAGGTATGGCAATATGGTCGACAACACTTTCTTTGGATGTTGCGCTTCATGAGGATTACGTTCCTGCGCCGTCGTTCGGCGTTAAAACAATAACGAAATGTGGTTTATCTCCTTTCTCACCCCACGTAGTAATCGCGGATCAAGGACCGAATGTCATCGTTGAGTTCATGTCCCGCGAAGCCGAATACGAAGCGCTAAGTTTGGGTTGAGCCATTTCCAGTCGAGATGCCTCTAGAGCGATCTTAGGCGCACCTGGCCAATTGCCCGCTTGGCTTGGAGGTCGAGTGCCATAAGGAAATGTAAGCAACCGTGGGAATTAGTTTCCCACAGCAACCATACAGTCGACGCTGATCAGATTTGATTGCCGCCAGCCGGGTGATCGGTGCACGACGGGGGTGCGTTGGCAAGGCGCCAAAAATTCAACGAGCTGAACCACCATGGACACAGCAGTCTCATTTGGTGAGTCGCATCTTTTGCAGTCAAGATCAAAGCTCGGCTGAATACCCGCATGCCTTAGTGAGAGGGAACCCAGTTTCTGCGTTTTTCTACGCCTTGGGAGGTCTTACCTTCCTCAAGTTCATCATAAAGACTTTGGTCGTGTTTGGCGAGACATTCATTCTCCCAGGGACCAATGTGGGTGTTACCACATGAGTGCGCACGACAGTGACTCACACTTTCGGCCACCAGCTCAAGAAGTTTGGAGCAGGGAAAGGAAGTTGGGCTGGTAAGGGCATGCGTAGCTTCCTGTGCATTGTGGGACTGACTCCCTGGGGATAGTCGTTACCGGCGCCTCGGACGGCATTGGGAGGGAATACTCAATTCAACTGGCTAAAAAGGGATTCAATGTTTTGGTGGTTGCTAGGAACGAAGCTGCCTTGAAATCTGTCACCGATGAGATCGGTTAGCTTCCAACTTTCCTATTCTCTCCACTGAGCCCTAACCTCTTCAAACCCAGCATCGGGCACTGGGGGGAAAGCCCAGAGTAAGGCTGTCATTCTCGATGTCTCCAAGCCCGATCACCGTGGATGGGGACGATTCAATGAAGTCTTGCATGAGATTCAAGTCGGCGTCTTGGGTTCGTGGCACCGTTTTTCACGTGTTTTTTTCCGCACCTCTTACTGTTGTTCAGTAAATAACGTTGGAAAATCACATGCGCACCCGGTGTACTTTGTAGATTCCGAGACCTCTGAAACCTCGGATATCATCGCGGTCAATGTCGATGCCACCGTCCGAATCACGAGAATGGTATTGCCCGGAATGGTGAAACGGTACGCCCTGGTTCTTACTCGTGCGATCGCCTTTCACTCATCTGGCGTCAGGAAGAACGGACTGATATTGAACATTGGATCGTTCAGTGGGATTGTCCCCTCCCCCATGCTTGCCACATACTCCGGCACAAAAGCATTTATTGATACATTCTCGACTGCACTCGCCGAGGAAGTTGGAAATCACGGTGTAACCGTCCAGTGTATCAACCCGTATTTCGTTGTAAGTGGAATCACAGCCGCCCGCTACCAACACTGACCCCGTCTCTGAAGGTGTCCAAAATGTCTAAAATCCGGAAGCCCAACGTTATGGTCCCCACAGCCGCTGCGTTCGTCCGGGCTTCACTGAATAAGGTCGGCCTCTCCGGTGGCGCGCGCTTTGTCGGTCGGCCTGCCGGATCTGCACCGTATTGGTCTCACTCTCTCCTGGAATACTTCGTTGGCGTTTTGGGGTGGAAACAGGCTACGGTCATTTACACACATGAGCTACATAAGAGTATCCGCAAGCGCGTTGACAGGAAATTGGCTAGAGAGGCGAAGCTTCAATGAGCGAGCCTGTCCTTGTATAATAGGGGTCAGCAGTGGTCTATTCAAGTTGATGTCATCATATGTGCCGTCCCGCCGCATGCCCTCCGGATCCATGGCGACCATCGCGGGGTGATCGCGGTGCACAGCAGTCAGGTGCAAGCGCATGAGGGGCGTCCGAGTCGGTGATCGACCAAAGCTGTTCATCTCCGCTATCATCGGCACGCCCAATCCGCTGTATCATGTTGACTCCGACGAACTTCGTCAAGTGCCCAAGACCACAAATCTACATCCCGATCAACGCAAGAAAACATACCCAGGCTCGCCCCAATAACTTACGCCGGTAGAGGGGCCGCACCGCTACGGCAGGACTAGTCCCCGTACCGTACCGGCGGTCCCCACCCTGACCTGATCGGTAACTCACGGCGCCCAAAATACCAGTGTGGTGGGGGTTTCGTTGTTGTCCCACGTGAAACGCCTGCACATTTTCTCCGTTGGGATAGGAGTTTCACGATTTCGGTGGAACTCTCGCCCTTGGCCCCGGTGTGCCTTTCATACCTGGGATCCTTGGGAATTTTAGGACGATTGTCGGACTGATAGTCCCCTGTTCTGCCCTTGATCTCCTCTTGAAGTTCAGCCCAAGGAAGTGAAACTTGATGGATCGACAGGAGACACACAAAAGCCACCCAGAAAACACACCACAATTCATTTTTACTTGGAATTAAAGTGCTCTCGGTGCTTATGAAACATCGATACAAGCATCGGGGTAGATGAAACGAAATGGATCTCGGGTGTCTGCATTCCGCTCCCGATCGGATACGAGCTTACCCCCACCATCAGCGCCCCGGTCAAACCTGAAAACACTGTACTGCTATGTTAGGGTCGAGATTTCCCACCAGGGCGGAGTCGCAGCCGGGTGGGGGAAACTATTCCCATAGTAATAGGTATTTGATATCGGGAAGAAGTCCTTTACCGATGGCGGAGAGCGGGATGATCGGCGAGATTCGCGGAGGATTTTCGTTTCTACACACTATCCTCGTGATTCTGGGGCCGGCGGTGGCTTTGGGTTCACACAAATAGGAAGCATCAGGAACAAGGCATCATGAATATAGGGCGACGTGGTAATAAGTATAGGGAACCGCTTGACAGGAAAAAAGGATGAGGCCTTGAGGGCCGGCTCAAGTGGGATAATTATAGCTATCGCTAACGCTACATTCGGAGGTGGACGAAAGGTCTAGTATGCTGCCAATAGAAGAGCGAAGAAAACGTTGTCATCGTGGAACCCTGCCAACGGTGATGAATTATTTATATGCAAGGAAATAGGCTGATAGGGCAGTGAAATCGCTCGAGGTGGCGTCAGAGTACCCTTGGCGTCGAGAGCCGTTGAATTTCATAACTAGCACCGGGCCACACCAAGGCTTCTTGGCCTGAGCACCTCCAGTTATGCGCTTGATCGCATTGTTCACGGGGGATCCCCGAGAAAGAGATAGGGGGCAATAGAAGATATGGAGCGGGTACCGCAAGGGCTCTCCGTTCAATCCTTGGGTTAGGATGACGGCGTATGGCTGGCTATCCTTGAAGTAGCTCTGAATAATGGGTGCAGGGCAGGTCGTTCCGTCGACGACAGCGCAGCTGGCTTCTATGGTGCGAGGGCCATCTAACGAGGGGGTCAGCCCGTTATCGAAAGTAGGAGTCCGGCGAAACATGATCACCATCGCCGGGTCCAAACAGCAGGGCGGACGCCGTGACCGTTTGACATTTGCCTGCCGGCAGAGTGGTGTGGGTGGGAGTAGGGACAGCCACGCATCCCTCGCGGTGTCTGGGCCAGTCCTGGTGGGGCAGAAGGGTCAGCGTGGGACCCACGGAACCAGTGGGGCAAACCATACAGATTGGAGGTGATCTGGGGAGCAATACCAGGCATTTTGGCATCGACCACACCACATAGCAGTGGTCTTCCCGCAGAGAAGACAGGGCTTGTTGATAAGCGTAACGGCGTCCATCGTGTGTTCCAAGGGAGGTGAGGTGAGGAGAACAGAGAGGCGAGGTGAAGAACTGGGTGCCATGTTTCTCGGAGGGGGCGGTTTATAAACCATATGTCTCCCGGGGGAAAGAATAACAATCGCACGGCAAACGGTCCCCAAGTTTTCCGGTAACAATCAAGACAGGCACGAGCGGGTTCGAACTGAGCTCAGGGCGAACCAGTGGGCGTCATATTGGCCCATATTAGCCGTGTGCATGTGAACCACCCTAAGCACAGCCATTGCAAAGAGTTCTCATCGGTCGAGATTCACCCGGATTAAGTAACAGAGGACGAAACGGTAGCCTCAGAGCGCCTGCAACCTCCACCGTGACCTGGTGGTGACGGACAACCAGATATCGGTCACGTGTTCCGTACCCAGGGCTTTACCCCGACTCCATCATCCCGACCCCGGCTGAGACACGGTTTCTTGAGGAATCGAAATGTCCGAAGATGAGATGAACATTGATGAAGGTCTGTGAGAACGCACAGGTGCGGCAATTGGCTGATTATCGCCTACAGGCACTTCAGGTGTCGTCAGACGCAAGGGTCGCGGGTTCCAGAGCTCTGGTGGGTACTCACATACGGCATGCTCCCTTTTTCGTTTTTTTCATTCACTTTGCAGGTGGGAACGAGAGCGGCGTTGGAGGAGATCAAAAGTTTGACCGTGTGGAATCCACGACCGAGACAAGGGCAACACGATGTACGTCTTCTCTCTACCCGCGCCACACGCGACCCTGAGCCACCCCCTTCCCCAGCTGTCGAAGGATGGATCGTAATGGTCACAAACGTGCATGAGGAAGCTACTGAAGAGGATGTCACGGATAAATTTGCAGAGTATGGGGAAATCAAAAACCTCCACCTGAATCTTGATCGGAGGACTGGTTATGTCAAGGTTTGATTCTTCCTCTCCACCCATCCGCATGCTCACTCTCTCGTCGATCTTAGGGCTATGCACTGGTAGAATACGAGACTATGGCGGAGGCGCAGGCCGCGATAGATAGCGCATCAGGCAGCACTCTGTTGGAACAGGCAGTTCAGTGCGACTATGCCTTCGTGCGCCCTCCCCCATCAGGCCCAAAAAAGGGTAGAGGCGGCCGAGACCGAAGTGCCAGTCCACGCAGAAAAGACTAGGCGACCACTCTTAAGTCCTGTTCCCCGAACGCGGTTCGGGCTTCATCGCCTGTACAGGATGTCCCCTAGCATGTATTTAGATCGTTTCAATGGAATCTTCCAGTCAAATCCAGTCTGTTATCGAGAGGTATCGTCGATCCGTTAGAAGGAATTGGGAGTATATCGGCTACACAACGATTTAGAGTTCGGATACGTCGCCCAGTCCGGTGGCCGTGACACTATAGGTTTGCTGATTGATCACGTGCCTCACGCATACCCTCTCTCCGTGCCGCCAACGGCCTCCTTCTCCGCTCCTAAAACGCGTCCATTAGTCTCAAATCATGCCCCGCGCGACCTCCCCTCAGTCGGAGAGCGAGTCTGAGCGCGTCCCTTCCAAAAAACAGAAGAAGAGAGAGGAGAACCCCGTCGATGACCCGATGGATGAGGACGGAAGGGAGGAGGAGGATGAAGATGACGAGGGCGCGGAGTACGAGATTGAAAGAGTCTTAGACTCCAGCGAGACCGTATTTCCAGACGTATGCTCCATTCGCTGGTCTTGGTTTCGAGGAGGCAACCTGAACGGCCTAACAACAGGAAACTGCGTACTTTGTGAAGTGGAAAGGCTATCCTGAAAGCGAGAACAGCTGGGTTCGAGAATCTGACGCGCCGTATGTTCCTCTATCACTGACGGAGCTTGGTACTAATGGCTTCGATCTGTGCAGGAACGCAGACGAGATGATTTCTAAATTTTTGGATGAAAAGCGGGCTAAACAGAAGGGAAAGAAGGCAGCGAAACCCCGTAAGTCTACGGAAGCCTCCAAGCAGGAGCCCAAGAAACGAGGGCGGATCAGCACGAAATCCAAGGCGGATTCCGACGAGGAACCAGAACCGTCACCAGTTCGGCCCATTACGAAGAAGCAAAAGAAGGCACCCGCTTCCACTAAGAAGGTCGAACCAACTCGCAACGATGAGGCTCACGAAATGCTAAGCTTCGAGTCGATGGACAAGTATATGAGTGTCAGTTCATGGGAGGACCTTGTCGATAAGATCGATACCATCGAGAGGGACGAAGAAGGGAATCTATTTATCTACGGGTCGCTGTGAGTTTTGTTAGACCTTGGCGCTGCCCCGCACTGACACAGCTTCATTGTAGGACAACCAAGGAGAATTTCAGATTACCGTCGACTGTGACCAACTCCAGGTTCCCTCAGAAGGTACGAAATTGCATCGATTTCTAAACACTTGTGCTTGACGTACCAATAGATAATCAAGTTCTACGAGGGTAACTTGCGTTGGAAGCCCAGCGATGAGGCTGCATGATCTCTACACATGTTGTTTACGCCATTTCTAGTCCTATCTCTTACTGCTGTTTCCCTGGCCCAACGGGTTGACAAGGATGCTGTTTTCGATACGTTAATATGAGCTTTTCTCACCTGGTTTCTTCTACACGGCTGCAATCCCTGGAACGGAGGCAGATCGAGATCACCGCCCAACCTTCGATCATGACCTCCATGTGCTCGGAAACCAAGTGCGCTCAACGGGAACTTCCACCAGAACTTGTCGACCGTATCATCGATTTCCTCTACGATGAGCCAAGAGCCCTCGCTGCATGCTCGCTCGCAGCCAGATCTTGGACTGCCACGAGCAGGTACCACCGATTCAGCACGGTCAGATTGATCAGCCGCGAGGACTGGGCGAAGTTCGATCACCTTATCGAAATTTCACCTACCATGATTCGTTACATGCGGAACGTTACCATAGACGTTACTGGTGTCCATTCTGCCAGATGGTTCCCCTTGTGTACAAGTTTCACCTCCCTGGAGCACATCACGATGTTCGGGGCAATCATCCCTCCTTGGCAACCGCAAGCACTTGCGCTTTCCAACGTGGCTCCCAAAATAACATCCTTCGCCCTCGACGTCGCCCTTGTATCCAGATACGATTTTTGGCCGGTCATTCGGATGTTTCCCAATTTGGTATCTCTCCGCCCCGTCGAAGCAAGATACGGGACCGAGCTGCGATTGGTTTGGTCATCAAGTTTACCATGCTACTCCCCCCCAATATCATCCATATCTGTCATAACCGCCGGGGAGGGACACGTACTGGATGACCTTTGTAATCCCCCTTACCCCCTTACATCTCTGTCGGCCCTCGACATCCGTGATGTCAGCCATGAACGGAGAAGCGGGCTCCAGGCTTTGGTAGAGACTTACGCTGGTCAGATTACCCAACTTCGCCTACACGTTCAAACGCACTCCGACCGGTGTACGTCCTCTGTGCTTCTTCCACCCTTTTCCACCCTGCTGATGCACTGCCATAGATTCACCCAACTACATCTCCCACTTCACGAATCTTCGTCATTTGACGCTTGCGGAGCTTCGTCCTACTCGAGATCGTAGTGGGAGATCTTTTGCATGGGTGCAGGGTGTCATCGTCGCCCTCCAATCCCCCATCACTCATCTCACCATCGAGACCCTTGTTCGCCAACCAACTGACCTCGACACGATCAACTGGAAAGCCATCGACGTGCACCTCTCTACGCGAGAAGTATTTCGGTCACTGGTCCGAGTCTCAGTGGTGTTCTTGGATAGGCTGGAAGATGAGGGCCGGGATCCCAAAAGCACCGCCCACCCTGTGATGCTCCGTAGGCTAATGCCCTTGACTTCAATGATGGGTCTATTGACCATTGCTACTCGAGGACCGAAATTCCACCCGTAAGATCTCGACTCTTACCTGTGGGTCTGTGTCTGACGTCCAGCGGCAGATCTCGATAGACCTCGGTATCGAATTCGAGAAGTTATGGGTATAGAATTCCTCGCCTCCAGTATACCGTATCTACACTCTTTACGTAGATAGCCCATTAAAACTGTAACACCAATACCCATTACTGCTGATACCAATACTGGCTGGTAGTGCCAGATCTTCGCGGTTACCAGACGCGTCGCTGTGACACGTCGCGGAGCGTCACGCGTCTCTGCTCAACTCCGATCTGCCTCATCCGCCCGAGTCCTAGACCAAGTGGGAGGATACCTCGCCCCCGATGTCTTCATTCCGTGCTGCCCACCGCCTACTTGGCTCGACGACCAGAGGAACTCGCGTAGCAGTCGTCGGCAGGACTTATGCAACGAAACAGCCTAGTAAGAAGGGCGGTATAGCGCAAAAGACCAAGAGTTAGTCGTGACGCGTGTTCGTGGTGTGTCTTGTTTGATCGTCAGCGTTGGACAGGTAGTGGCTTTAAGCCCTCAAAACGGGGTGATGCTGATGGGGAGGGTTCGGCCAAGAAAGAGAGGTCGACCGGGGTGCGTAACGGCCAACGAACCTGTTCCCGGTGGTCCGTGCTAAATGAGTCGCGCTCTAGACATTCGAGACCATGAACCCGAACTCCCTCACTGCCACAATTTTCAAGGGCAAAGGGACTGATGACCTTGTATTACCCACCTTCCATCCGGTAGTTTTCCCTCGCTCCCTTCAAAACCATTACAGCCCCACCAACAAACTCTGTAGGAAGCGCTCACACCGGAGATGATTGCAACTGCAATGAAATTTTCAGTGTCTGAAACAAATCCGATGAAGGTATACGGCCTTCCGAAGAATGTGGCGACCGAGGTTAGCTTGGGTTCTATTCGACATTTCCCATGGGTCCTCACACTCCCTCTAGTTCCGGCTGCTGTCAAAGCCTTGTTCGGTTGTCCGTGATATCACCCTGAAGACCTTGGGAAAACTGGATGCTGCGGGTAAC
>Ga0307513_10010981_pt1 | contig 11300 bp, 10 predicted proteins | sample 15_EM_MG_FD_202174 | JGI IMG/M metagenome (GOLD analysis project Ga0307513, IMG submission 202174) | Populus trichocarpa ectomycorrhiza microbial communities from riparian zone in the Pacific Northwest, United States - 15_EM | ecosystem: Host-associated > Plants > Roots > Unclassified | place... | reverse complement strand
CGGCATCGCTGCGCAAGACCCCGAGGACCCGGCGTACAAGTACTACTCGGACGGACCTGCCGCGGAGTACGCCAAGTCTCAGATCAAGGCGTGGGTGAAGGGCAGTTGGACCGTCACCGGCACCGATCAGTACTCCAACGCGGAGACCACCACGTTGAGCAACAAGAACGTCGTCGTCACCTTCTGCAGAAACCAGGCGAAGTTCTACAGCAAGGAGATCAAGACCGGGAAAATCCTCTACACGGAGGAGAGCCCGAGCAGCTACCAGAAGTTCACCCTGCTCATGAACCCGCCGTCCGGGTCTTCCCAGGCCTGGAAAGCCATGGCCGTCGAGGTCAAGGGTGAGGTCGAGGCGTGCGGGGCATGATGCCGTCCACCCGGTCCCGGCACCTGGCATCGGCCCTGGCCACCGCCCTCCTCCTGTGGAGCGGCGGGGCAGCACAGGCCGACGGTACTCCGGGCAGCACGACACCCCCGCCTCCCACTCCTCCCGCCAACGGCGGCGCCGACGGCAAGGAGCTGTACGCCTCCGCCAGTTACTCCAACATCAAGGTCACCCAGGTCAGCGGCCCGACCGGCGGCAAGCGCGGTGCCCTCTCGTCGGTGGACACCACGTGGACACCACCACCGTGCTGGTACGAACCGGGCTTCACGCCTGAGCAGCTCAAGACCTTCTCGGAAACGGTGGGTTCGGGCGACGTCAGCACCCGCATCGGGTGGTACGGGTCGAAGCTGTGGACGGACTTCTTCCGGGACGGCAAGTCCACGTTCAACTACTACGACACCACCGATGGAACCGCGGGAACCCTCAAGGGCTTCGACGACTACAACCTGGGCGAGAAGGGCTACTTCTGGCGCGGTGTCGCAGCGGACACCACCGACCCTTTCTCCTGGGACTGCAACCGCATCATGTTCTGGGAGCCGGCCGGGGTGATCCCCAAGATCGCCCACGCCCCCACGCCCAAGACGCTGGCCGACTACGCCTACGACAAGATCGAGGTCCCCGAGACCGAGGTGCAGTTGAAGCCGGAAGCCAGGTCCACGGTGAACCTGCCTACCTGGGTCTGGCTGGACAAGGGCACCTTCCAGGAGGTCAAGGTCCGGGCCGAACTGCCCAACACGGGCCTGTGGGCGGAGACGACGGCCAAGCCGGTCGCCCTCCACCTGGACCCGGGTACGCCCGACGCCACCACGAACCCGGCCTCGGGCGACTGCACGATCAACGAGGACGGCTCGATCGGTACGCCGTACACGGCAGGCAGCTCGTCCGGGACCCCGCCGTGCGGGATCACGTACCTCCGCGCCACCGAAGGCAGCCCCTACCAGCTGCGGGCCTCCGTCACCTGGGAGATCACCTGGCAGGGCAGCGACGGCACCGGCGGCAACCTCCCGAACGGGACGTTCGATACGACGCAGGAGATCGCCGTTCAGGAAATTCAGTCGGTCAACCGGTGAGGCGGGCCGGGCCCCGGCGGCCTGGGCGAGTGCCAGCCGGGCAGGCCCAGACGGATCGGCTGTGCCGCCCAGCGGGCCGTGGCCCTGCTCTGGGTCAGGACGATCAGCACCGGTGCCCTAGGCCGCGACGAGGTCACCCCACACGTACTTGCCCCGCCGCCCTTCCCTGCTCAGCGGCTGCCAGCCCCACAGGTCGGCGCAGGAACTGACCAGGGCCAGGCCTCGCCCTTCCTCCAGGTGCGTGAGACGCATCAACTCCCCTGACAGGGGCGGCGGATTGGGCGGCTCGGGGTCGGCGTCCCACGCTCCGACGCGCAGGAAGCCGTCCCGCATCCGCAGACGCAGGGCCACCGGGCCCTTGGTGTGGCGTACGGCATTGCTGACCAGCTCCGTCGCGAGGAGCTCGGCGACGTCGGTGAGGCGGATCAGGCCGTGCATCGTGAGGACGAGACGGACGGTACGGCGACAGACAGTGACCGCGCGGAGGTCGTGGGGGATGTGGAGGACGTACTCCCAGGGTTCGTTCGCGGCGGGGGCGTTTCCTTCGGTTTCGGGCATGCGTTGACTCCGGTGGTGGGGAGGGGAGTTGGCAGGGTGATGCGGCGCGCTTCCGGGGGTCCGGTGATTCCGCAGCGTGTGCGTCGCAGCACTGACGGTATTTCCTAACTTTAGGATTTCGCAACCCGTTGCCGTACTCTGACCCCCGAATGGGGCATGCCCGCGAGGCAGTTGGAACGAGGAGGAAGCGGTGCCGCCGAAGAGGCATCTCACAGCCCGCCGAGTACGGCTGGGCACCGAACTGCGCAGGCTGCGCGAGGCGACGGGCATGAAGGCCCGCGAGGCCGCAGCGCTACTCGGAGCCGACTCCGTCCAGATGAGCCAGATCGAGTCCGGAGTCGTCGGCGTGAGCGCCGAACGCGTACGTCGCCTCGCGGCCCACTACGCCTGCACGGACGAGGCGTTGATCGAAGCGCTGGCGGCGATGGCGACCGATCGCACGCGCGGCTGGTGGGAGGAGTACCGGGGAGTCCTGCCCCCGGTGAACCTGGACCTGGCCGAGACGGAGCACCATGCCACGTTCCTGCGTGAGGTCGTCGTCACCTACGTACCCGGGCTCCTCCAGACCCCGAACTACGCCCGAGCGGTCTTCGGGTACATGCGCCCGGAACTACCCGAGAGCGAGTTGACGCCCCGGGTGGAGCTACGCATGCGGCGGCGCGCCGTCATCGAGGGCGACAACCCCACCCCGTACGACGCGATCGTCCACGAGTTCGCCCTGCGCATTCGCGTGGCCGACCGCAGCGTCTCCCGCGCCCAACTCCGGCAGATCCTGGACCAGATCGAGCAGGGGCATGTGACCGTGCGGATCATCCCCACCGACCAGGACGGCTTCGGCGGCGCGGGTGCCTCGATGATGTACATGGGCGGTCCCACACCCCAACTCGACACCGGGCTCCGGGAAGCCGCCACCGGCACGGCGTTCATCGACGCGAAACCCCAACTGGAGACGCTTCGAACGCTCTTCCGTAAGGTGGAGGAGGCGACGCTGGATCCCACAGCATCCCGGGACTTCATCCACCGCCTGTCGAAGGAACTGTGAGGCGCACCCGATGACTCAGGCCCTGAACTGGCGGAAGTCCACCTTCTCCGGTGGCGCGGAGGGCAACGCCTGCGTGGAGATAGCGGACCTGCGTGCCCGGGTCGCCGTACGCGACTCCAAGGCACCGGCCCGCGGCACCCTCTCCTTCCCCGCCTCCACCTTCACCTCGTTCATCGGCAGCCTCAAAGTGAACGTGCGATAGATTCGGACGCGTGTCTCACAGGCCAGCGGACTGGCACATACTCGACCTGGACAAGGACCCCACCCCGGGTGACCCTCAGCGCATCCGCAGACTCGCGGGCACGTTGCACGACTTCGCCGAGGATGTCTCCGAGGCGTTGCGCGGCATCAAGGGGCTGGCCACCGAGGAGGAGATCCTTTCCTGGGCCGGAAAGACCGCGGAGAGGTTCGCGGAGGAGTTCGCGGACGTGCCGAAGAAGCTCCGCAAGCTCAAGAAGTCGTACGACCTCGCCGGTGACGCCCTCGCCTCCTTCTGGCCGGACCTGACGGACGCCCAGGAGAAGGCGGACAAGGCCCTGCGTGACGGACGCGCGGCGCAGGCAGATCTCACCTCGGCGCGGACGACCCTCTCCGGCGCGAACGACTGGGTGCGTACGGCCACCGAGAAGACGGACTCGTACGACCCCGCCAAGAGCCGGACGAAGGACGACGTACCGAAGCCCGACGAGGCCGAGGTCCGCCGGGCCACCCGTAACGCCCAGCACGCCAAGGAGAAGCAGGCCTCCGCCGAGCGGGATGTCGCGAGCGCGCAGAGCGCCCTGGACGCGGCGAAGAAGCTCGCCAACCAGGCCCGCGGGCTGCGCGAGGAGGCCGCCCGCCGCACGGTGAAGAAGCTGGAGGAAGCCTCCGACGCCGGTATCCCCAACCGCCATTGGTGGGAGGAGATCGGCGACTGGGTCGTCGACAACTGGGACGAGATCGTCACGGTCTGCAAGTGGGTCGTGACCGTCGTCGGCATCATCGTGATGATCGTGGGCGGGCCGCTGGGATGGCTGGTGTTCGCCGCCGCACTGGTGGTGATGGCGGACACGTTAAGAAAGGTCCTCAACGGCGAGGCCGGCTGGGGCGATCTCGTCTGGGCGGCGCTGGACTGCATACCCGCCACGAAGGGTTTCACCAGCATCGCCAAGCTCGGGATGCTGTGGAAGGCGGGTGGTCTCAAGGCTCTCGGCGCCGGCGCGATGTTCGGCATCGGCGGCGGACTCAAGAACCTGGCCAACGGCATCCGAGGAGTGGGCGGTGCGCTCCAGGGCCTCGTCCGGATGGAACGGATGCTTCAGACCGGCGGCTCACTTCGCCGTGTCCGTGGCGCCGTCGATTTCGGGACCGAATGGGCCGACGACGCCTACGACTCCATTCGCGCCGCCGATGACATCGACAATGTGGCCGCCACAGCCGCAGAGCACGGGTTTTCACGGACAGACGTCGAACAGATCAAGAACCACCTGTTTCACGACGAGCACACGCTCGACTACTTCGATGATGGCTATCGCGGCAGATTCGACTCGAACCCCCGAATCGCCGAGGCCTGGACGCGACTACGGGAAGGGAATCCACATGACGCGGACATCGCCCTTCTCCGTCATGAACTCGCCGAATCGAACCACATGCGGACGACAGGGAACGACAGCTACCGAGAGGCCCATCAGGCCGCGCTCGACGCCGGTCACACCTGGGACGAGGAAGCCGCCGCACGAGATGGCCTAGGCTACCGTCTGATGCCCGGCTGACGGCCCGCCTCCCACAACCCACGAGAGCCAGAGAGCGATGATCCCGTGACTTACTTCTTCCGGTTGACTCTCATACAGGAGAAGGCTTCACCACCCGCCTTTTACAGAGGCGAAGTCGACGGCACCCATGAGGTTTTCCTCATCCTGGACGAGGCGGCAAACTCCATTCGCCCCGCGGACTCGGATGGAAACCCCGTCGCAACGATCCGGATGAATATCGACGACGGGAACATCTCAGGGGAGATCGAGGATCCCAACCTGATCAAGGGGTTTCCCTTGATGGCCGCCCATCTGCTGACCCAGTGGAAGAAGACAGGTCAGCCTCCGACAGAAATCCGGAAATTCTTCGCCTGATCGGTGGACAGAAGTCATGCACAACTTGCCTGGCGGCATATCCTTGTCCGTTCCCGATTCCTGGTGGGAGTTCGAAGTCCGTCCCGAGGGCCGGGAGGCGACCGTTCGTGCGCTTGTCGACGAACGGGTTCGTGAAGTCCCCGAACTGGCGCCCTACCGTTCCGACTTGACGGCGATGCTCCGCAAGATGGCCAAGGACGCCCACGAGTCCGGTGCCCTCTATCTGGGCTGCATGGCGGAGAACTTCGAGGGCGTGCCCCTCTCCGCGACCGTGACCGTCTCCGTGCTCGGCGCGAAGAACAGGCAAGGCGCCGCCCTGTCCACCGACCCCCGCGCCATCGCCGACAGCCTCCGCACCATCACGCCCCGCCGGGAGGGCGACGCCTGGCGTACGGTCACCACCGTCGACATCCCCGAAGTCGGCGTCGCCGCACGGACGTTCGGCGTCGAGGACGTACCCGTCGCGCAGGGCGACAACCGCGTCCTCCGTATGGTGCTGACCCAGACGTACATCCCCGTCCCGGGAACCACCGACCAGGTCGTCCTCGTCTCGGGAGCCAGCCCGGTGCTGGACCTGGCCGAGGCCTTCCACGACATCTTCGACGCCGTCACGGGGACGTTCCGGTTCGTCTGAGGCTGTGGAACTCCCGTGACGCCCGCCGCCCTCAGTGTCGTACCCGGCCTTCGTCCTTACCCGTCGTACAGACTCGCGGTGGCGAACTCGACGTTCTCGAACTCGACGATCCTCCCGGTTCCACCGTCCATCAGCCGAAGCTCCTCCACGAGCCGCGCCGGATCGGTGAAGCCCCGGCCGGGGTTCGTGCTCTTGCCCCGGGTCCGCGTGTTGGCGTACCGCATCTTCAGGAAAGGGACGGGATCGCGGCCGAGATTGTTCAGGCGCAGCATGCGGTACCTGGTGATGGCCTCGTCGAGCGTTTCGTCACCGGAGAACTCGCAGACGTACGCCGGAAAGGTCAGCCGGACGTGCGGGGTCAGGTCCGGATTCTCCACGCGGTAGAAGCGGTGGACCTAGGGCGCGATACCCACCACCGCGTCGAATCGGTGTCCGGCGGGCGGTTCGAAGCCGTCGAGCGCGCCCAGGAAGGGGTTGCGGGCGAAGATCGCGTCCTCGTGCTCACGGGCGAAGCGCAGGGTGCCGACGGCGAGGTTCTGGTCGCAGGAGTTGCGGCCGCTCAGCTGGAGCAGCCGCTTCCCGTCGGCGGACAGCGCACCCGCGAAGTCGATGCCTGGAGCCGGCGACCAGTGCCAGCTGTCAGGCAGACCGGGAAGCGGCTCCGCGCCACGGAAGCCCGTCACCACGGTGCAAATGCCCATGAACACTCCCTGATCGACCGCATATCCCTCTGCCTGCCCGAGCAGCCGTGCGCGACTCAGGGCGGAGGATGCCCGTGGAGTTCACCGCGCCGAAAGGCCGAAGGCCTCGACGAAGTCGCTCAGGACGCCCGCCGAGAACGGATCGGACGCCGGGTCCTCCGGCGTGAGCACGCTGACGGCGAAGTACTCGGACAACAGAAGGCCCGTCCCTTCCACTGCCATCGCGCCCTCGTCCGACTCGGACTCCACTCCGGCGACGGTCCGAGCCCGCAACGCCTTCGCGTGGAGCCGGTAGAACACCGAGAACGGCCCTTCGCCCGAGGCGTCCAGCGCGTAGCCGTTCTCCTCCCAGAAGTCCTCCATCTCCTGGCCCGCGGAGAACGTGACAATGCCTGAGTAGTCGTCCTCTTCCTCATCCGCTTCAGGGAGACCCCAGTTCGCAAGAGCGTCTGCGGTGAGCGGTTCACCGTACAAGAACAGCCCCGGCACTCGCTGGTGGCGACGCCTGACGAAACGCCGCATCGCCGCGGGGAAGGACGAGTCCACGACGAAGTCGGTCGAGTGCCCAGTGATATCCATCGAAATTCCTTGCTGATATGTGCACGCTGGCGTGGGTGCTGATCAGGGCTTCCAGCCTGAAGTGGGGCCGTGGTATTTGATCGAGTCGCGGGGAATGGTGACGTCGCTCTTGGAGAACCAGATGTGATCCCGGCCGCCCTTGAGTCGGCCGGAGAACAGCTTCTTCTCGGCTTCGAACTCGATCATGTACTCGCTCTTTTCCTTGGTAAGACCGAGGTAGGACTTGAACCCACCGGGCTTCTTGGCAACGTCGGCGGGGCTCATCGGCGTTGCGTACACCGCCGCCGTGTTCTTGCTCTTGGTGTTCTGAGGCACCTTCAGGGTGATCGAGTCCTTTCCGCCGCCTCCCATGATCTTGTTGTAGCCGTTCTTGTCCGTGTAATGACGTACGACGGTCTTGCACGAGGGTGCGAGACCCAGCGGGTCGATCCAGGCGAGCGGGTTGACGACGTAGTTGTGGTGATGCGGAGCCGGCTCCAGGCCGAGCGGATCCGGACTGTGATAGCGCGCGGTGCCGGGATCGTAGTAACGGTGATGGTTGTAATGGAGCCCTGTCTCAGCGTCGGAGTACTGGCCGGGGAACCGTAGCGGGCAGTCCGCTCCGCCAGTTGGAGCGGATGACGGATCAGGCAGGGGCAGCCCCCACAGAGTGGAGCGGAGACGCCAGGCCGTCCGTCCCTCCTCGTCGACCAGTTCGGTGGGCGTACCGACGAGGTCGGTGACGATGGAGTAGAACCGCTCATCGAAGTCGTCCTGAGCGCGAGTGCGCTGTACGAGCGGGCGGTCACCGCCTGGCTCCCAGTCCCAGGTGGTGATGCCGGCGCCGTCTCCCTCGGCCGGTCGCGAGCGGTTCTCCTCGGCGAGCCGCGTGCCGTCCCACACGAAGTCGGTGCGTTCGACGACACGTTCGCCGGTTCCCGTTTCGTCGGCCGCCGTTGCGCCGTCCGAGACAAGCAGTTCCTTGGCAACGCGCCTGCCCAGCGGATCGTACCGATAGCGCCAACGGCGGCCGTCCGGCGTGGTGACGGCACGCAACCGGTCCTCCGCGTCCCAGGTGAAGAGCCAGGTACGTGATCCTCCGGAAAGGAGGGCACGGGTGTGACGCACCACGCGGCCTTGGCCGTCGTACTCGTAGCGGGAACGTCCTGCTGTTTGAACCAGTGTGCCGTGGTAGGTCATCCACCCCTGGACGTCGCCGTCATGGCTCCCGGCAGTGACCGGCAGCTGTGACCGGATCAGGTTTCCCAGGGTGTCGTAGGCGTACTTCTCCTGGCGATCCCCGGTGCTGACAGCGGTGACACGCCCCGTCGCGTCGAGTTCGTACACCGAGGTTCCCGTGACCGCGTCGGTGATGGCGCTGGGCAGGCCGTCGGATCGGTAGGCATAGCGCCGCGCGATGCTTTCCGGGTCCGCGCCCGGCCCCTGTACCGCTTGGGAAACCAGACGGTGGCCTGTGGCACTCCACTCCTGTGCCAGAGACGTACCCGCCGGGAGGGACCGGAGGGTCTCGTGTCCCGCCGCGTCGTACCCGAAGCGCACTGTCCGGCCGGAGCCACGCAGTTCGACAGGCTGGTGCGCCGCGTCATAGCGCCATTCGCTCAGGACGCCCGCAGGAGTCCGCCGACTCACCCTGCGTCCGACGGCGTCGTAGGCGTTGGTCAACACCCGGCCGTTGCACGTCTCCGTCAGTACGCGGCCGTGCGCGTCGTAAGTGAAGGCGAGTTCGGCGTCGGGGTTCACCGCTCGGAGGAGGGCACCGGACCGGTCGTACTCGAACAGCGTGACGCGACTGTCCGGGGCTCGCTGCTCGATCACCCGGTCGAGGAGATCGTGGCCGTAACAGACGGTCTGGCCGGCTCCGTTGGTTCGCTCGGCGATCCGGCCGGCGGCGTCGTACACATGGGTGACGGTCCGGCCGTTGAAGTCGGTCTCCCGGACGACATTGCCCATCGGGTCGTACTCGTACGACCAGGTGTTCCCTTGAGCGTCCTTGACACGGACCGGGCGCAGTTCGGTGTCGTAGGTGAATTCGATCCGGGTACCGTCCGGGACGGTCCGGGCAGCGGTGCGGTCGAAGGGGGCGGTCTCGAACCGGGTCACCCCACCGCGTACGTCGGTGTGGGCAAGGATGTTGCCTTCGGAATCGTACGACCAGCTCTCCACCGTCCCGTCGGGGAACTTCCGCCGGGCCGGCAGTCCTTCGGTCGTCCAGCTGATCCCGGTTGTTCCCCCGTCCGGTTCGCCGACCTCGCGAACTCGCCCGAAGGCGTCGTACGCGAAACGCGTGGTCGCGCCGAGCGGCGAGGTCACCGAGGTCGCCAGACCCGCCTTGTTGCTCCGGACCCGGCTCTCGTTGCCAAGCGCGTCGGTCACCGACTCGACGGCGCCTCGCACGTCGTAGGTGTAGGTGGTGACGGCACCGGCCGGGTCCGTGAGCGCCACGAGGTTCCCACGGTCGTCGTGTTCGTACCACCACTGCGCGCCGTCCTGCTCGGTGGTCGAGGCCAGTTCCCCGTACTCGTCGTACGTGTGGCCGGCGAAGCTGCCGTCGGGGTGTACGACACGGACCGTATTGCCCGCCTCGTCATACGCGTAGGTGGTGGTCCGGTCCAAGGGATCCGTGAGGGAGACGAGATTGTCGTAGCGGTCCCAGGTACGGGTCGTGGTGTGCCCGAGAGGATCGGTCTCGGCGACGAGCTGGTACGCGTCGTTGAAACGGTATGTGGTCCTGTACCCGAGGGAGTTGGTCGCGGCAGAGGTGTGGTTCTCAGCGTCGTAGACGTAGGTGTAGTCCAGAATGCCGTCGGTCCCGGAGGTACGGACACAACGGCCGTCGGGATCGTACGCGTAGCGGTACCAGACTCCGGTGCGGTCCTCCCATCCCGTGATCCGGTGCTGCTCGTCGTACGAGAACCTCAGGGGCAGCCCGGAGGAGTTGTGGATCCCGGTCAGATTGCCACGGGTGTCGTAGGCGTAGCGACAGAGGATCGGCTGTTCGGGATCGCTGAGGAGGGTGAGGGCCGTGATCCGGTTCTGTTCCGTGGTCACCCCGACGCGGTATCCGCCGGTGTGCACAAGCTCCTGCGGGGCCCCATCAGAGGTGTACGCCACCTGGATCGTGTTGCCGTTGCGATCTGTTATCGCGGCGAGCGGAAGCTCGGCGCCGGAGCGGCCGGTCAGCGGCCGGAAGTGAAGCACGAGTCCGGACTCGGGTTGCCGCACGGTCATGGTGCCGGTCGCCGAGCCCTCCCACTCCAGTGGCCAGCGCGGACCCTCCACCGGTTGCACTGGCACGTCGTGCTCAGGAACCGGATAGGTGAGGATCATGCCGTCAGCCGTGGTGAACCGAACACCGCCCGCATCGAGGACCAGCCGCTGGTCCAGGGTGGATGCCCAACTGGGCCCGAACCAGCGGCCAGACCTGAGACCCGTGCGGTGATGGCGCTCGAACTCAAGAAGGAGGACACCGTCCAGGGTCAGATCCGTTTCGGACATCACCATCTGACCGGTGGCCATGTCGACCGGGTCACCGCAGGTAAAGAGCTTCTTCATCGGCCGCCCGAGGGCACGAGTGCCTTTGCCCATGCCCTTCACCCCGAGGGCCATGCCCTTGAGACCGGTCTTGCCGAACGTCTTCAGGCCTTTGAGGCCCTTGGCGAGGCCGCCGAGGGTGGTCAGCCCCTTCATCCCCGGTATGCAGTCGAGCGCGGCGAAGCCCACATCCCACAAGGACGCCTGTCCCTTGGAATACTTGTAGAGCGTGTCCGCGAGCACCACCAGCGCCGCGATCAGCACGATCGCCCCGAGAATCGGCCCCCCGATAATCATCGCCACGACACCGACAACCGCGACAACGATCTTGCACACCGCGACGATGCTGTCCCAGTTGTCGGTGAACCAGTCACCGACCTCCTCCCACCAACTCCGGTTCTGAATACCGGCGTCCGAAGCCTCGTCGATCCTCCGCTTCGCCTCGCCCGCCGCCTCCTCACGCATCTTGCGCGCGTCCTCGGCCATCTTCTTCGCCGCATCGAGGGCGGACTGCGCGCCCGTGACGTCCGACTGAGCCGTGCTCTGCGCCGACTTGGCATGCTGGGCATCCCGGGTGGCCGCCCGCACCTTCGCCTCGTCCGGCGGCTCCGCCGCCTTACTGCCCGTCGGATCGTCCTTGTACTTGTCGGACTCCTTGCCGGCACGGGTGACCCACGAATCGGCGGAGGAGAGAC